>JAABUW010007418.1_pt1 | contig 13213 bp, 12 predicted proteins | sample 5560081 | NCBI WGS metagenome assembly JAABUW01 (sample SAMN10711882, study PRJNA513363) | rock metagenome | isolation source: Antarctica rocks | place: Antarctica: Victoria Land, Knobhead sud
ACTAATCCGCGTACATCCACAAAACCCAATGATCCCTCACGACCCTCGCGACCCTCAAAGCTACAACTACGATCCCCGTATCAATCTTGAAGATCGACAATCTACCCTTTTACTAAAAGTCTCCCAATAGAAGACCCTAGCACCATAGTATCCATCGACGTGTTTCTTACCTAGATATCTGCATCCACATACATATGTACATGTCTCCATACATATATATCTACATGCATACATACATACATACTAGCTTCCTCCTACCCCAACCCCCACGATCCCAAACCCCATTCCAATCCCTTCGAATCCAAACCATACAATCATCCATGATACAAAGATCCCCCATGCTTCAGCCTCAAGCCATCATCACGTACAAATTCAACCTTTCAAACTACCCACCACAAATACCCCTACCCTTTAGAACTCCAGTCTTGATTCCCTCACCACAGAAAAACGGAGATGGTGTAACAGCCTCATCCCGTGTGAAGGAATGGATGTCCGAGTACAAGGCCAGCTGGCTTTCATTATATGGGATTTGTCTTCTTCTGAAAGGGGCGGGGCTTGCTTTTCAATGCTCTTGATGAGAAAAGAGAAATTGAAGACGCTGTGGATTGATATCTCGCACGGGGTATGCAATGCAGATATATTGCAGATATATTCTTGTGCATGCGCCGCTCTCTTTTGATGCTGAGGTTGCATCTGTGAGGGAGGCTGTATGCCTGCCTGAGTAGTTTTGCTTCAAGGCCGAAGCGGACTGAGGATGTGGAGAGTAGCTTGGTCAGGATCAATATACTTGGAAAGTTTCTTGTAGGATGTTTATCGGCTGGTACTGCGGAGAAGACTGTGCAGCAATACCTCGCCTCTGTCTAAGATACATTCGTATTATTCCAGAACCAGCTCCAATCTTGATCAAGATCCAGATTCACGTTTGCAAAAACACCTCCATCAATGCCTGCGCCTTGCTGCGACTGTACAGGGTACCCGCCGAAGTTCAAGTCCGAGGGCATTGCCCCTAGGTAGTTGTCGAAGCCGGGCATATCGTGACTATAGTTACTCGGTGTTTCCATTTCCGGCGATGGTAGTTGGAGAGGCTGCTGCACGGCCTCGGGGGTCTTGAGGTATGAGTGATTGAAGTTCTTGCCCGGGCCGAAGACTACGGTGCCGAAGTATGGGATTACCACCCTTACTGCTGATTGGCCCGGGGGACATGGTTCGGCTCTTGCTTTGCAGAACATTTTGAGAGCTCGCGCTGCTTGGGTTGTCACGCCGGCATCGGTTTCGAGAGAAGCACGTTGTAACAAGTCTGTTGTGGTGGTAATGAGGTCCTCGTCCTTGCTGGCTTCCTGCTGATCACGAGCTAACTCTGACGAGGAAATGGTTAGCAGGTTCAGGACCAATACCATTCCTGCCGTGAATGCTTGAAAGTCAATGACTTTGCAGACCAAGGAGTCGAAACCTTGAGCTGGACGGAATACTTGGTATAGGTTGATCATCTCACGGGCAGACTCGAGGGCAGCGATCTTGTTGTACTCGTAGCGACGGTCCGTGGCCGCTTTCAGCATAAAAGGTAAATGAAGAAGAGTTCGAGCTTGATGGTGCCAAAATTGTGGGAGGCGGCGGCTGAACAACTGGCTTACGACGTCCTTTTGCTCCATATCGTTGGCCCACCACTCCCTTGGCATTGATGCAGCAAGGTCGGTCAACTCACCCTCGATCTTGACTGTCAATGGCAACGTATTCTTGGATGGCGGCTCCTGATTGCGGTCAATGATATGCCCAATGATATTGGCCAAGTGCAGTAGATACTGCTCGCCAGTTGGATGCGCGTCAGGGTCCATTGGACTTTGTCCATGTGCAGAGACCGCGCACTGCATCTCCGATACAGCATAAGGCAGACCGAGTAGAAGGCTTACAAATCGGTCACCGTGGTACAGAGCCTTCCACAAACTTTCCCGGCGCTGTGTGGCAGGCCCGGAAGGTCGCGAGTATTTTGGTCGTACGTGGAGGCCTAGGAGCTGAGCGAGGGATAGGGCTCTTCGGAACATTATCCAAGTCTTCCGGATCCGTCCATCATTTATCTCATGCCTGGCGCGTAAATGCAAACATTCTATGCCGTCAATGGTAGCAGCGACATCATCATCTGAGATGACAAGATCGTCGACTGCATTCATATATTGCGTACTGAGACCAATCTTAGTGACGGACGGTCCAAGATTAACGTTGAATCTTGGCGGCGCCTCTTGAAGACTGATGGAGAGGCAAAGGAGGGCTTTGGCTATTTTTTGTACGCATCCACTTGCCTTTGACTCTGCGATGAATTGATGAACACTCGTTGTCCCTGGATCAACACCATATATCTCGGGATAGATGTTCTGGCTGGCCCGCCACCAAGTATCCGATGCATTCAAGATCGCATCTTGCAACTCTTGAGCTGGAAATAGGGAGAGCAGTGTGCGACGTATGTGATCATGCTTCGGGGTGGAGTCTTCGTCTATCTCGGAGACTGGCGGCGAAGCCATGGCTCCAGCGTTGCTATGCTCGTGGTCCTCGAGGCGACTCAGTATGGAATTATCGAAGAGGCTCAGGACGGGTGCGTTCTCTAGTAGGGTGCCTGGCGAGGTGACGGATTCTGCAGGTGTAGGCGGCAGCACTTCGGACCGCAGCTGCTTCAGCGTTTTCGCGGCTTCGTAGTCGGGTTCATTCGTATGTGTAGCAGAAGTGCTCAGTTTCATGACGATAGATTGCAACGCATTTTCCAGTTCCTCCACTCTCTGCTGTAGATTTTGCTTGCTGTCCGGAGGGGGACGCTTTGAAGATTGGGTGGGCTGCTGGTCGCGGCACTGAATCTGGCGGGTAAAGCATTCTGTACAGGTGTTGGGGCTGGTAGCATGTGTGATGCAGCTTTTCTTTCGGCGTCTACCTGTAAGGAATCAGCGCGAGTCTTGCTTTGGATAGTTGTAGCGAAGCAAAGAGGACGAAGACTCCGGGCTCTCCCAGAATCGTCATCACACGATGAGTACGTCTTTCTCTGGAGAACATGGCTGCAAGGGGAGGTGCGCGGGCAAGAGGCGAGGGTACATACATTCAGTGCAGCTATGGGTGCCCTTCCTCATTTTCTTCCGTGGCTGTTGGTCCGATGCAATGCTGGGAGTGGCTGACATGATGGACGACCAAGTTCCCAACGTGTGTCTCCAACGATGCCGGTTAAAGCGACCGACGGACGAAGTTGATGAATTGTTTCGGAAGCAAGATGAAGGTGAAGAAGGGGCTTCAAGAATGGTGAATGGTGAATGGTGAATGGTGAATGGTGAATGGTGAATGGTGAATGGTGAATGGTGAATGGTGAATGGTGACGATGTCCTGGTTGACAGCTTCAGATGTTTGCTGACAGGACAGCAGAGGTCGGACCAAGAGTCGGACGAAGTGTCGGACGAAGCTCAAGGGGGCTGACGTAATCTTGTCTAAGTATCCCATCTGGGTCGAGTCTCGGAGATAGCGGCATGGGTGCGGTCGTAATCCCCCACCTGTTCTTTGTCTCCGATCAGAGCGTGCTGAGTAAGCGTCGTACCTTGGGCAATTCGAACTAGTCCGGAATCTCACTAGTGAGACAACCTGTTCTGACTCACCGGGCTCACTCACCGTCCTTCCAGATTGTAGGCATTGCATATACCCCTCGTGAAAGGAATGGACGACAAGCAGCAATGTCGTTGCAGGCGCTTTCGTCTCCCTTGAACCGGGTAGTCCAGAATGTGGTACAGAATTCACATGAGTCATCCCAAAGTCTTTCTCACCAGTTGTACTATCACCCTCACAGATGCTTGCGGCTATGGCAGAACACATCTCCCGAACAGAGAAGAAAAGCTGGAGCCTGATGCATTGTCGAATAGGACAAGACTTTCGCTGAGGATTCAGTATCCACAATCTCCGACCTTTTCCCTTTTCCCGCCTTGGAATTCTTCAAACTTCGTCCGACACACGCGCTTTGGTCCGACAATGCTTACTGACCCTTGTTGATTGACCTCGCGCTCAGACAGACCAAAATCTGAGTCACGACAACATGTCAGCTCCTGCTGGACTCAAGTACCCATCCTTTCTACATCTTTCTCTTCAAATCCGGCCAGTTTCATCAAACTCCAATCTCCATACAGTGGACCTCTTGCCAAGCAGAACTTCCCCTGGTCTGCTCTATTGATACAATCACCCATTTCCTCTACCTGCTGTGAAAATGTCAATGGGAGAAAAGACAAGCATTCCAGCCGATTCGCCCACCATGCATCTTCCAACTCCTGCCGGAGAGGAAAAAGATATGTCTTCTCAAGTCAGCAGCGACGATCATGGATCAATAACGCACCATGAGCCTGAGAAGGTCCCGACCCACCATGACGACGACGACAGGGCGGAAGAGCTCAGCAGAATAGCCACCGCAGATTACCCCACCGCGTACAAGCTTGCTATGATCGTCGTCGCCCTGGTCCTCTCCATCTTCCTCGTCGCACTGGACATGACCATCGTCGCAACCGCCATCCCCAAGATCACCGACGAGTTCCACAGCCTGGACCAGGTCGGATGGTACGGCTCCGCCTTCTTCCTTACCCTCGGCTCGTTCCAGTCGACTTGGGGTAAAGCGTACAAGTTCTTCCCATTAAAGGCCAGCTTCCTAGGCGCTATTGCAATTTTCGAGCTTGGCAGTTTGATCTGTGCTGTGGCGCCAAACAGCACGGCATTGATCGTTGGGCGAGCTATCGCTGGTGCGTTCCCCAATGACGGACCAGAATTCAAGAAGCTAACATCGTGTAGGCGTGGGTGGAGCTGGCATTGCTTCAGGGGCTTACACAATCATCGCCTTTGCGGTGCCGCCGAAACAGCGAGCAGCATTCACAGGCATTCTGGGAGCAACGTATGGAGTCGCGAGTGTCATCGGTCCTCTCTTGGGTGGAGTGTTCACGTCCAAAGCCACATGGCGATGGTGGTGAGTGGCAGCTACATTCTCCTTGATGTGGTCGAGAATGCTGACATTGCTAGCTTCTACGTGAATCTGCCTGTCGGCGGAGCATCTGCCCTTGTCATCCTCCTTTTCTTCCAGACTCCAGCTGCGTCGAAACCGGTCAAAGCAAGCTGGCGAGAGAAACTCCTTCAGATGGATCCACTCGGCACATTTACCATCATGGGAGCAATAGTTTGCTATCTGCTTGCCCTTCAATGGGGCGGTACGACGAAGCCGTGGAGCTCTGGGTCTGTCATTGGCACCCTCGTAGCCTTCTGCTTGCTGTTGATCCTGTTCGGAGTGGTCGAGTGGTGGATGGGTGACCGCGCAATACTGCAAGGCGAGCTCTTCTTGAGGCGCGCAGTCTTCATCAATTGCCTCTACATTTTCTTGTAAGTTGTCCAATATCGAAGCCTCGCTCACCGCAGCTAACATCTTCATCAGCTTCGGTGGATCCTTTTTCTTACTGCTGTACTATCTTCCCATATACTTCCAATCTGTTGATGGGGTATCCGCCTCTCAGAGTGGGATTGACAACATACCCTTGCTGCTCGGAGTTTGTGAGTAACCCGAATAGCCGTTTGTCACTGCAGTAACAGCTGACTTTAATAGCCATCGCTACCGTTCTCTCCGGTGGTCTCATAACAATGTACGGGATCTACGTACCATTCCTACTAGTTGCTTCCATCCTAGCAACAATCGGCGCAGGCCTGATCTACACTATTGACATCGGCACGTCTTCCTCGAAATGGATCGGGTATCAAGCTTTGGCCGGCATCGGCATCGGCCTGGGGCTCCAAGTGCCCATGATTGCCAACCAAGCCTTTGTCCAAATATCCGAGATTTCTTCAGTCACAGCAATCACGCTTTGTAAGTCGTTTCGCCCCCAGTCCTTTTCAATCAGTTGCTAACCTGCGCAGTCTTTCAAACATTCGGTGGAGCATTCTTCGTCTCAGCTGGCCAAACGGCATTCGCCAACCGACTGCTCGCTCGCGTGGTAACCAGCGCCCCCAACGTCAGTCCTGCGCTTGTCGTGGCCACGGGTGCGACGCAACTTCGAACCGCGTTCCATGCGGAGGATATCGCTGGAATCGTGATTGCATACATGGCCGGGTTGAAGACTTCCTTTGCACTCGCGATTGCCCTGGCGGGTGTGAGCTTGCCTATAGCGATGTTTGCAAAGTGGCAGAACGTGAGGCCAAAGGCTGGAGGTGCAATGGTATGATGATACATGGCACCATTGCTGGATACTGAGCTGACATAGCTTCTTGCCTGTACTTATCATAACTATTCACATTCATAGAATTAATTCGATGCTGCAGAATTGAGAACATAATACAGTCATCACGAAGCAGTACCTTCTCCAGCAACCGAAGAGGAGTGAGACTACCTTGTGATATTCTATCCGCACTTGACAGCCGATCCAATGAGAACTCCCAATGATCAACGGCCCGCCTCCCTCAAATCCAGTACGTGAAAAGCAGTACCCCAAGCCAATCCCTTAACCCTAATCCCTCCATCCCAATCCGTCAAAGCAGTACCTCAACCTAATACCTCGACCCAGTACCCCAACCCCAACCCCCCATCCCCAGTGCCTCAACCCCACATCCAGTACCCCAACCCAATCCCTCCATCCCAATCCCTCATCCCTAATCCCTCCATCCCAATCCCTCTATCCAGTTCTCAACCCAACCCGCTACCTCAACCCCACCATTCCACCATTCAATCACCATCTTCCTCCCCCCCAAAACCTCCATATACCCAGAAGGAGTAGTGTACGGCACATTTCTATATTTCAGTTATTTACAGATAGATTTTTAGGATCGGGATGGCTGTGGGAGGTGGGTAGTGGGTAGTGGATCAAGAAGGGTTGTAAAGGGACTAGTAGTGCGCGTCAACGGCTTTAAAGGGCTGCATTATATCGTGCACGCAATAAAGAGCAGGTGTTGATTGGAAGTTCAATGCGGACTGTTATTACATACAATACGAGGCTGATTGAGAGCGCAGGCGAAAACCTGTAATGTTTTCAAAGGTGTACCTATCACTATATTAAAGGAGGGTAAGAGGTATATAGATATATAGACTACAATATATAATCAAGTAATTCTATACGAGATGTTATAACCTCTATACCCGCTCCTCCACACGCACTGAATCCTAGAAGCCTAGTATAGAAAGACGCGCAGGAGAGTGTCTACACCAATAAATTTTTATTAGATATCTAGATCGAAAATACCGCCCGGATACACCTGTATTCCATAATAACCTAATACTCCGTGATCGTATCACAAGAACTCTAGATGTGCGTATATTCGTCTGACAAAAAATCATGCTTAAGGAAGTTTATCTAAAACAAATCAATCCATCACCCACTCCTCCGTCGCAGAAGACTGATATGAGAAAGAAGAAGAAGTCTGATACGAGTAACAAACGGAAGAATGGTTATACTTGTACGTATTCGATAGCTGTGCAACAAACCCACCACTACTCCTAGAACACAGATAAGACGGAGTGGAACAGTCGATTTGAGAGTGGAAGCAAATCATCCTAGGAGTGAATTTGAGCGCTGGGGGATGGCGGTGAGCTGCTGTATTCAGATGAGCTGGTGGAGGAAGTAGTTGAGGTGGAGTTGGTTGAGGTAGATGTTGAGGAGTTTGAGCTTGAGGTGGGGTAGCTAGAGCCAGAGCCAGAGCCAGATGCGGGGATTTTGGCGCTGCCGGAGCGAGACATTTTGCCAGTGAGGTATACAGCTTCCGAATTACTGGTCGAGTGCGGTACCGATAACATACCGATATTCTCTGTACTGGGATCTGAAACTCTCGCTGCTGCTGATAGTGGGGGTTGGGGAGAGCGAGATGGCTTGAGGACGGGGGCGAGGAATGTCGTAACTCTGAGGAGGGTGCTGGGTGCTGGTGATAGAGGGGCTGAAAAGTGCGTCGGGTGAGGGTATAGGCCCGTAGCTAGGGTGGGAATCAGGATGAAGGCGGACGGATTGAGTATGGGAATGCCGACGCCAGTGTTGGTTTGGAATAGAGTAGTTGAATAACGATCGTCTCGAACTGAATATCCGAGGCCTTGAACGAGGGAATGATTTGCTGATAAGTCAGCAGAACAAGTATATATTTCTCTTTTAACTTGACGCAGGAACTGCTTTTTATACTCGCGGACAGATATCCCAAGAGATATCAGGAGCATCTTCGGGGGCACACTGAGTCCCATTGGATGTCCGTCTTCTGCAAGCCTGTTGATATCTGCATTTAGAGCGCTGCTGGGCTGATTCTAAGCAGCTAAGCCTCTATCCGCCAGAAAGTGAGATACGATGAGAGGACGCAGAGCGAGTCTAGACCCATATCAAGCGCGTCGAAGCTTAGATACCATGAGGGACCATCGTGTATTTTAGGTTGCATTCGGCTTGATCTAGTAAGCTTCTTCTGATTAGCGGTAGGATAGATTACCCGACACGATTAGTATATGGGGGCTAATCCGAGGTGGTAATGAGGGCGTCATTATAAATGATCTTGCGGTTGTTTGGCCTGATCGTAAAGGGGAAAAGGATGGAAGGAATAAGAATATTAATACTTATGTGGGCGAAATTAGATAGATGCAGTTTAATTGATTGATGTAGATGTGTAGCAGGTCGAGGGTTGCACTTGAATGATTGAATGGGGTTAGTAGTGGTCTATGATTGACTACTATGGCCAAGCTGAATGAGAGGCTGTGTTCACGAAATGTTGAGTCCAAACCGAAGCCGGCTGAAGCCCTAGCTTTATATTGGTGGGACAACATACGTCCACTATCCTTCATTTCAGAAATACGTGCCGGTGTACGATGCCGAATCGATGCTCCGATCCATTTGTATGTCAGACCCCGTATCAATGGCGTAGACCAAGAACAACGTTCCTCGGGAGAGCACCTGTGTATTCGGAAATCCTTGATAGCGATGCCATATCTGATTGATTCAAAAACGATTGATACCCCCTCTCGCGTGATGGGATTGCGTGAGCTCATGGAATAAGCAGAAGTGACTGTCGATCCATCCCGCAAAGTCGGTTTTATATGGACAGATGTGAAAGCAGCGTCTGAAAAAGCAGGTTAGTACCCGGCCAACATCTCAAGCACGTGCAGGTTGTTATTGTGACTTATATCAGCGATATCGCGCACGTAACAAATCATCGAAGCGAGGTTCCAGAATAAAGATCAAGTGCAGTTCCCGCGCCATAATGTGTATATTCCCTAACATCAAGGCCTGCGTCGAGCGAAGACGTCTGGGTCTGTGGTGGTCTTTCAACGCAGTAGTAGACAATACATTTGTGTTTGAATATAGTGAGATTCCACCGACTTGTATGTAACGTTGATGACAGGAGACTGAGGCGACATCCGGCTGAGCAAGGCTGACATTGAATGTCTACACTAGACTCGGGCCAAGCGTGACAAATAGGGGGAACTAAGGATATATTACCCAAATAATAGATCGCATTACAGTGACTCATTTCTCGATATTGTCATAGGTAGCGTCAGCGGTATCATTGCTCCAGATTATGTCGCTGCAATCGATGTTCGCATCCTATAGACACCTACCAGTAGTTACACCACGGAGTAGATATGGGCTCGTAGCCGTATTTATTTCGAGACCTGTGACGCCACATGCAAAGACCGAACGCTAACGGAGAGGCATAGTATGGATAACCATCCTACTCAGCCAACATTAGGAGTCGTTGCCCTGGCGATTTTGTGTAAAGGTCGACAACAGCTCAATGCTAGTAAAAGGGAGATCTAGTAGGTACATATCACTGTAGTGAAACAATTCATACCTCTACTACAAAAATTGAAGCGAGAGGAAGCGTCATAGAAGGCACGGGGCTCCAGCTCAATCCGCTTAGGTCAAAGCGTGTTGCTCTTGTCAAAACGCCTAGTCTACTAATCACAAATTTGCATCCGGTCCAAGACTAATAATAATCTCCCCTTGTAGAGCTATACGGTGCCTGTGGATGCGCTTCCTCGTCTCGCAATGGACAGATCCCTCCAGACACTAGAAACTCCCTCAGAGCTTTTCTTGTTCTTTTACCTTGGTCTCGTATGGCGGGAGTCGGCGACCTTAACCATCCGTCAAGATACCACTGCTGACGGGGGTCGTCGCTGATGAGACACCCACGAAAATAGGCGGATTCAAGATTCAACACCTCGCTCATCCGCTCGAGCACTACCACCCACGATCCAGAGAGCAATGTGATTGTGTCTATAGCAACTTTCCGCAAAGTCGGTGAATGGCGAACGAAAAAGGCAACCCAGTCCTCTTCGGTGGTGTCGAAATATTCAAAGGTGACGTTCCTAAGGCTGGACCATGTGAAGCATCCGGCAATGTACTTCAATTCACTGGGGCCGTACGGATCGTAGTAGTTAAAGCCCACGCGTAAGCCTTCGAGTCCGGGCGCGGCGATAAGGAAGTCGTATAGTTGGTAATTCTCGAGGTATTCACGACATTCGGGTATTTCCTGTTCAATTCCCTCCTCACAATCCACAGTACCCAGACTCATCTTCAATGCCAAAGAGCGGAGACATTTCAAAGACTTCTTCATCGATTTGAGGGTATCGGCAGGCTCCCACAGGAACTTCCAGTCGACTTCTCCGATCTCCAAGTGGGTAAGTTGAAGTTGAGCAAGATCAGCTCCCAGTAGCAACGACTGCATCTGAGCCACACCAGAAGGCACATCGTGATAATCATCTCCGTACGCCTCTTGCAAAGTGGGGGCGTAGGTTCGTAGAGAGTAGTCTGAAGGAGGGGCGAGACCGTGGCCCAATGACATCCTGATATTGGACAGCTTTGGAAAACGCGACATCGCATCAGCAATCACAGCTGCACCATAATTTTCAAGTCGAAGGTCATTTTGCTCATTATAGAGGCGTTCGTATTCTGCGTATGCTTGACGCAAGTATTGTTCCGTGTGCTTTGGTGGGTTCGCTCGTTTTGCCAAATCTCTTCCATGTGCTCGCCGCTCCCGCTCGGTAGCCCCTGGCGGAAGAATCGCAGGGTCATCCCGTAATGGACTAGGTATAGTTTCGTGGAGATCTGCTTCCCACTCTTTTCGGGACTGATACGTCCGTAGGGCATCTGCCTCGTAGAAAAGGGAAGTGACATTGTGTCTGATGACACGATGCTTTGAGATATCGACCAGACGCCGGAAGCTATCAGGCTTGAAAATAAGGTGTACTCGTGGAAGGAACCAAGGCGTCGCGACAGTCATCCAGAATTTTGACACACGGCGAAGACTCGTAATGTCGGGCGTTTCGAGCTCAGTGCACACCTTCTCTGCAATTTCAGGCGGCAGACTTCCAATGGGTGAAAGAGAGTCAACTCTAGCGCTTGAGCTGATAGCAGCCATGGCGAGATTTACGGCTCGCTGCTGTCGGACACGAAGCGCAGCAAGTTGATAGGACGAGGGAAGTCGATGTTTCAGCTTCCAATTGATTAGTCAGCAAGCGCGTCGCCCAAAAGGGGTAAGGCGTGCAATCGCCCTGGCCCTCCGAGGCTCCACTTACGACTTTGATCTTGGGTTGACTGTGAACAAGCTTGATACCGTTCTCATTGCGAATCCTTTTACGACGCATGCTGCTATCACTTTGCAAGTCACCTCAACGATAGCTAGCAAAAGTGCTCTGCTCTTGATGTGTCCGATGAGTCGCCTCAACGGTCTCCTCTGCCAATTCACACCCCGCCAATACCAAGGTACGCCCAGGATACACTCTGACGGTTTCGAGCGCTGTTAATATATACGCATCTTGCTAGGCTATAGCTAGAGGGAAGCTCGTCTCGACCCTCCCATTCCTTCTAAGTACCTTCAATGACAGCCGCACATCAATTGGCAACCAAAGCTTCACTAAAACACGGAACGAGGGAGGCTCATGGCAAATTCTACAATGATCTACTTACCAAAGCACTGGCTTCTGGCTTGAGACTTCGGTGCACGGAGATTTTATCACAGCCAATGCATCTCTTGGACCATAGATGACGGATACCAGCACTTTGTCGGCAACCTTCCAGAATAGAAGTTCATAGTGACCACACACCGGATAGTCTGTATCATCACACAGGCAGAACGCAGCTCAAGAAACAAAAGCTGGTTGACTGCGGCCGAGGGCGGTAGGAAGAGGAAGAAACTAGGGAAAGCGGGAAGGAAGCAAAATATATAATAGAGCTATTCTGAAGACACTGGGCGCAAATTAGGGCTTGCATACAAGGATCGAACGGGTATGAAATCGTGAAGCGGTAGAGGAATACTCTAACGTAGCGTTCTAAGCACGTAGCGTTCTCAAAGATGAGGGATATATGTTGTACAGTCTGGAACCGATTAAAAACGTGGTAGATGAAGAGCAAGCCACCTACCTGGAGCTGATAGAACTGATCCTTTATGCTAAGACAGAAGTCCCAAAGTACGCTACGCATTGATCAGCACAGACGCGCAAAGAAGCCTCTGGGATGTGGTGGGGACAAAAGGAAGACAACGAAGCCCAAAGGCTGTTGGAGAGAATGGAACGTTATGAACAGGTTGAAGGGTGATCACTACAAAATTAGACCCAGTACTGAGTGGGATATGGCTATACGTCCTTTGACAGCTTGGTGTATCTGGCCTCTTCGTCCCCCACGCGCAGATATGGCCCCGACATCGTTAAATTGTAATTGTAAAGATCACCACTTGCAAATCTCATGAGACCGACCAGCCAGGAAACACCATCCCCGACCAGGATCCGAGTGTCGATCTTGAGCTCCATCTCCATTCCCCGCAGACCACGGGCTGTACACATTTCAGGGAACCAAAAGGCGTGGAGCCGCCACTGGTAGTGAACCTAATGACACGCAATTGCGAGTCCTATTCTACCAGTCCAGACGCTCATTCCGCTTTATAGAGACTTGAATCCATGCCGCAATTCTTTCTTTCAATACAACAGTAATTACTATCCATAAGGCGCAGAGCTCGTTTACAAGGACGCAAGGCACGATCTACGAATGGAATATCATACTAAAAGACATACTATGTGCGGATTGGATCATACACTGGAACGAGCTGTTAAACTAGCAGCGCTGCTATTTACATTATGCAGACCGAACAGTGCCGGTTCGAGATCGGTCTTTGGATGGGCTTCGCTGATGGCTACTCATGCTTCTTGTAGCGTAAGACATTCACTCGCACATGGCCAACCGAAAAAGACCTACACTATAAAAATACTCTAGTTCCACCT
>JAABUW010007420.1_pt1 | contig 13211 bp, 20 predicted proteins | sample 5560081 | NCBI WGS metagenome assembly JAABUW01 (sample SAMN10711882, study PRJNA513363) | rock metagenome | isolation source: Antarctica rocks | place: Antarctica: Victoria Land, Knobhead sud
CGCTTCAGTTGCCATGTCCGCTGGTAGCATGCAGTCCCCAAAGCCGAAGGCAGACGCCCAGCCGGAGAGGCCGCCAGGGCAGTGCTACAGTGCATGCATTGTATTGACGTAACATCTAATGAACGGCACATGTGTGAATTCTGAAAGTCCTTGAAGTCGGAGGCGGACTCCACCCGGAGGTGCTGCCGGCGCACGCGGCGCCGCAGCGCATGCAGTGAAATGTTGTTGTCTTCTTACTGCTGTGACTTTTTCATTGTTTTCTGCAGTCCTCCAAGGTGGAGTCGGAAGCCAAGCCGGAGGTGCCGCCGGAGCACGCGTCGCTGCAGCGCATGGCGGAGCTCACGCAGGCCTTCGAGGACGTGCGCTCCGCCACAGGTGAGATCACGATACAACCAGCATTCTCGAGTCCTGGACGGTGCTGCGGCGCACGGCAGAGCTCCGCAGGCCTTTGAGGACATGCGCGCTGCCACATGTGAAACAAAATAAAGCTAGAAACTCAAAAAGTCCAAGACCAGAGTGTGGCGCAGCGCATGGCGGAACTCGTGCAGGCCTTTGAGGACGTGCGTGCCGCTACAGGTGAGACCCTCTCGGATCAATGTGTGAACTGTCAAGAAAGCTGCGCTGCAGCACATGGCGGAACTCGCCCAGGCCTTTGAGGACATGCCCGCCGACACAGGCGCGCCGCTGTGTGGATCATCTCGCAGTCGCATGGCCAAAGCGTGTAGGTGTGTACATATGATGAGAGCGAATTTCCTGGATTCGAGACTGTATCTTAAATCAGCCAGCGGGAAGCGCTTTTGTGTTGAGTGACTAGCGAGGACGACATGGCGAGTCTTGCAGACCAATTGAACAAATGAGGACGGAGAGGGTTCTCCCTGTTCACCTATAGACCACTCTGTGAAGGATTCCAGTCCCACAGATGAACCCGCTCCTCTTGCAGGCGAGGTAGATATGGTGCAGCTGGCGGACCGCATCAAGGAAGCGGACAAGGATGTTTCGAATGTCATGACGTTCACTGTTGTTTCTTAAAATCAACAGGCGAGGGCGACATGGCGCGGCTGGCGGATCGCATGGAGGAAGCAGACGAGGAGGTCTTCTCCCTGTTCACCTACCTCAACGAGCTGCACTCCAGCGTCGACGCCCTGGACCAGCGCATCAGTGCGTAGTGTCACAGAATCAAATACAAGTGGATATGAATCATTTCGTACTCTTTTAGTTGCCTACTCAGCGAGCTGCATTTGGGCGTTGGATGTCCTGGACCAGCGCAGTAGTGAGCTGGAGTGACAAACCGGGCATTGAATGACGAATGAACGAACACCTCCCATTCACCTCCCTTGCCTGGCTTGGACGTCAATGCTTTGACCAGCTTCTGGAGTAGCCGTGGCGTCGGTGGGAGAATGCATGTTGACAAGCACCCCCAAATAAGAAGAGACACCATGACACCGCACTGCCCGCAGAGTCTCTGCGAGTGGAGATGGCGCAAGCCAAGGAGGTGGCCGCGACGATCGACGCCAAGGATCAAGCGGCCAAGGAGGTGCGTTCGCAGATTTTGTCCAGAATCACAGCTGTTTTCAGACCGACGACTCAAAACCTGGGTGCACCGCCAGGCCGGCAGCGCACAGCCACCTTCTGCCAAGCGAGGACTTGCAATACAGAAAGCAAATACTCACGCCTTTGAATTGTCTCGGAATGCCCTTTTGCTAGAAGCGTACGGCAGAACTTGGCTATGCGCGCCATGCGCGCCAGCATCTCAACCAAGCAAGCATTCTGCAACGTCGAACCCCCTCCGTCATTTGACCACAGGCAAAGGCCGCCGCGCTCGCCAAGGCCGGCGCCGCCGCGGACAGCGCTGAATCCTCTGCCGCGGCTGCCGCCGAGGCGGCGGAGGAGCTTTGCGCCGGCGTGCCGCCCGCCTTTGAGGCCGCCGGCTGTGCCGCGACGGCGGCTGCGCAGGGCGTCGACGGCCCGCACGGCAAGGGCGGCGTGACAGAAGACAATGTGTTAGTGTACCTGGGCACTCTGGAGCAGCGTCTGGCGGAGCTGCTGGAGGTGATCTATAGGAGCTTTGCTGAATCTCTGAAGCCTTTATTGAATCCGATGCCGTGATGCTCAAAAGAGTGGCAGGGCAGCAGACTCTAGTAGTCCTGAAGCGGTGCTACATGGCGTCTGCGCATGATTGAGCAAATATCTTTGAGGCATGACGCCATCCTGTACGTTTCGCAGATCCGCGCCGTTGTAAAGGCGGTGGCGGAGTCGCGCCGCTCAACGGGCGACACCGTGTCGTCCTCCCGCCGTGGCACCGGCGGCGCACCGCCCGCCGGCGGCGGCTCGCAGCGCGCCTCCTCGACGGGCGCCCGGAGCTCCGCAACCGGTGGCGGCGGCTACGGGATCATGCGCCGCAAGGACGCTCCCGCCGGGCAGCAGGGGCTGCTGGGGCAGGCGGCGCGGCGCGCCGGGGCGCTGGCGGAAGCCGGAAGCAGCGGCGGCGGCGGCGGCGTGGGTTTCACCACGGTGCCGGGCGTGCAGCTGGGGCGCAAGGGGGGCCGCACTGCCAGCAATAACGCCGCCGGGTTGCGTGGCAATTTTCTGGGCTTTGAGCCGCCGAGCATGATGCCGGACGAGAACGACCCCACCAACGACTTCGAGGCGGTGGGCAGAATTTCGATCTAAGCCTTTCAGAATCCTACTGTGCCGTCTTGCTTTCTACACAATTAGCAGACTGCGATGTGCAGTGCGCAGATCAGAGGTTCGCTAACAGCCATGACAATGGCACACGGCGCAGGAGGACACAAGGCCACTGGACCGGGCGGAAATCGAGGCGCGAGCCCGGCGCGCGATCGCCCTGCGCGCTGCGACGGCTGCAGCGGCCGCCGCCTCCGCCGAGGCGCGGGCCGCCAGCGGCGGCGGCGGCGCCACGCCGCGCGGCACGCCCCGTGGCCTGCCGCGAGGCGGCGTCGGGTACCCGTCGGCGAAGCTGGCGCTGCCGCCGGCGGTAATGGCGGGCAAGGCTGCCCCGGCGGGATCGCGCCCGGCAGCGGCGGCTGCAGGCGCCGGCGGCAGCGGCAAGGCTACATCGGCCGGTAAGCCCGCCGTCACAAAGCCGGCGGCGGCGCAAACGGCGGTGCCGGCGGCGGCGTCTGCGGAGGGTGCGGTGAGCGCAGAACCGGCGATGCCGGCGACGGCGCTGGCAGCGAGCTCAGGACAAGATACCAGCGATAGAGCTGTATAGCTCGGGACGTTGAGGGGTGGAAATTATGCATGACGGCGACATCTTGGGCTTCCAGCTTCCCGGAACTGCAGCAGTCACGACACTGACTCCGGCTGCAGTTGCCTGGATCGTTCGCACAGATTCCCAGTTGCAGCATGAGCGCCAGTAGACGAGCATGAGCGCCAGTAGACGAATAGAAAAATAGGTTCGTGTGAAAGCGAAAACGGCACGGCAGAGTTTCGCAACCCCGCTCGCAAGCACCGGCTTCGTCCTGGCGGGTGCATCGTCACATGCGTCCTGCGGGAAACGAACCGCTGCGTCGTCCAGCGAAAGCAATGAGCGTGAAGGTCTGATTCAAAACATTATGAGACACCCACGGCCCAGGCGCGTAGCGACTGTGCACATGCAGTTCGACGATCGTGTCGGGATGTTAAAAGGACGCAGCTCAGCTGTCGGCGCTGTTGGCATTCCGCCGTAAGCTTGGGGAGGTAGACACCAAGCTAAAGGCGCAGTAAGCTTGGAAGGTAGCACCAAGCTAAAGGCGCAGTTTAGTTCGATGGCGCGCTTCTGTTCCGTCCTGCTTGTCATGTCTCAGACCGCCAATGCGCAAATCTGCAGAGGCGCAGATGGCAGAGCTTTCTTCCATCAGCACTGCTGGATTGCAGCAAAGTGCTGCAGATGAAAATATACATACCAGTCTCACCCCCCGAGGTGGCATGGCAAGCTGACAAATCACAACGTTCGATACAGCAACAGCCCTGTCTCAAATGGAGATTGTACTGCCACCAAATTCCAGTATCCAAGGATAGGGAACGATGTGCAGCAGTATGCTTCTCCCGCTTGCAGGGCGCAGCCCTCTTGGCGCTGCTGCTCCTCCTGCCATGCTGCATGCCGCAGCCGGCGACCGCTCAGGCGACGGCGGCGGCGGCAGTTCAGAATTTCACGGCAGCAGACGTGCGACGTGTGGCTCTCGCATCGGGGCGCGGCGCCGCGGCGGCACTGCGGTCCGCCGTCGGTGACATAGGGTGGCAGCAGGCGGCTGCATCGGGCGTGCCCATCGACTGGGGCTACATCGCCAGAAATCCCAGAGTCGCCGCCATGGTATGAGCATCATATCATATGAGCATCAGCTGCTGAATCTGCCTCCAGCGCCGACAGCCTAACCATGTAGCAGAATCAATTCTGATGCCCACTGGCCAGGGGTCCTCATCACGCAAATCATGTTGATGTTTTGAATCTTGTTCATGTGTGGCGCAGGTGCCGCTGACGGTGCCGCCCGTGAATGGGTCGGCGCGCTACGACCTCAGATTCACGCGTCGGAGCCCGCAGAACACTGTCTCACGTGAGTGGACATGCTGAGCTGCAGCCAGCATCATGCTGGCAGACACGGATCATGCCAAGCTCTTTTCTGCATCGCCTGTGGAGTGCGTCGGGAAGCACTACACCCTCAAACGAAAGTGGTCGCTGTGATGTATGCATTGGATCTGCGTCAGTGTGCGTCCACTCTGTGCCCACCGCAAACTCCGTGCCCACCGCAGAAATGTGCTTTCCGTTGCGCAGGCCTTTCCGCCAGCAGACGGGAGGCAGCGGCGTCATTCTCGCCCATCACCGCTTCGTCGCCGCCTGTGCGTGCAGTGGGAACCAACTTCATGCTGGGCAGCCAGATCATCTATCCCGCAGGCACCTCATGGTGATACTTTTGAAACCGTCCCCACTGCGACATCACATTTTCTTGCACGAATGACAAAGTGTGTACTGTTGTCATGGGCTCGCCCGCTGACTGTGATTGTCATTGCTGCACAGTCATCTTGCTGCGCCTCATTGCTGCTGTCTGATGGGCATCACAACCAGAACTGCAGGGTGCCTGCTGCTTACTTGGTTGCTCCCTTTCAATTAGGTACAACATCTTCATGATCGAGATGTTTACTCAGGCAGGCTGTCCAATAGTGCAGTGTGCACATTGATTTTTGCCTGATCAGCATTGTCCGGTGGAAACACAACTACGGCTGCTTGAGGATTGTCTTCGTCTCCGTTTGTGACAGGCAGACATCATGAACATGCTGACAGTGCACTGGGCCAACGGAGTGCGGGTGCGCCATTACTGCTCCACCCTTGTTATTGCCTGCCCCGGCTGGAGCGTCGCAGTCGCCCTGGCTCTGTCCTGTGAGACTTCGGGCTGAAGCGGTGCAGTGCTGTAATGTGTGTCCTTTGCGAGCTTGAATAGCAAGAGGTCGTGCCGATTACAGCATATAACGAGGGCTTCCTGGTGTCGTCATTGGGCGCTGACAGGACGTAATGGACGTGCAATCAACGACATGATTGAGTGAAGCTCCATTGGGAATGTTTTCCCCTGACCTTGAATGTATCTGCAACATGCAGCTGCTGCGGGCATGGGGCCACATCGACGGCTACGGCACCATCCAGACAGTGCAATTTCCCATGCAACCGTCCATCGGCGTCTTCAGCGAGGCGGCGCTGCGGCGCTACGACTTTGTGCTCGATGCGCTGTCCAGGGTAAGGCTCGCCGGCTAGAGCGTGAGCTCCTCAATGTAGGTTGCAGGTCAGCAGCTGCTCATGAGGTTTTCGCCAGCTCCTTCTTCCACCAGCTGCAGCAAAAACAATGTCATAGATGTGTCCTCTTTTCTGCACGGCTTCTCAGAGACAAAACGGCGGCTATATGCAAATGGAGGAGTCCACAGCCCGCTGTTTATGGGCGCATGATTACGCCAAATATTGAGCAAGCAGAAACCCACATTTTTGTATGTCTGCTTGCAGGTCGGGATCCGCATCACGCTGGTCCAGACCAATTTCTTCGATCACCTGGGCGGAATTCAATGGTACCGATGTCGCAATACCGCTGAAAAGTGTTGCACCTCAAAAACCGCTGAATCGCCCATTCATCAGGATCAAGGTCTTTTCGGGCAGCCGTGCCATCAGGACTTCAATGCTGACTGGCGCAGGTATGTCGACAACACCATCAGGCCTGGCGCGGCGGCGGAACTATTTTATAGCGACCCACGCCCCAGGGCCGCATACAAGCGATGGGTGCGGTTGCACATCTCATCTGCAGATTTGCAGGCGATGCTGGCACGAAGACTCTATTGCCCACGTCTGTTTGTGGGTCAACGCAACGCCCACATACCGGGAGAGGTGATGAACATATACATGCGTGCTGCCGCAGCTCCAGACCATTACTCAGCGCGTCAACACCGTCAATGGCCGCCGCTACTCCCAGGACCCAACCATCTTCGCCTGGGAGCTATGCAACGAATGCCAGTGAGTACGGAATGCAAGTAGCACGGCAGCTTTCGGTCGTCAGTTGGAGGATGGCACATTGCCTGACAGCAACATGCGCGCGCATCACAGGCACTCTGTATTCTGGGCATCTCGAGGAACATGTCCTCTTCCAACGCATCTGGTGGCGTTCTTCTGAGGTTCCGATTGTATTTATAGCACGAGCGACAATTGGGAGCTGTCGCAGCTCCTGCAGCCAGGCGACGCGCTCTACAAATGGCAGGCAGGCGAATTGCTTCCGATCTGATGCGCTGTTTCGTTGTTGACGAGGTGCCCACTACAATACCACATCCAGAAAAAAAAGCCAAGCTGCCGCCTCTTCGCACATTGTGCAGGTAGAGATGTCGCAGTATCTAAAGACCACGTTGAATGTGACACAAATGGTTTCCAATGGCAACGACGGCTTCAGGGCTCGCGGCCCGTTCGACCCCTACGCCAAAATCGACTACCCATACAACAACTGGCTGAACACTGGCCTGAAGGGTGTGTGCACATGGCTCGTTCAGTGGCAATGAGCAGCGGCAATTTGCAGTTGACGCCTGCCTTCGTGCTGCATCCGGTAAAAGTATGCCCTGTGACAGCACTTTGTTGTTTCTGCCGCGACCTGGTTGCTTAGAATTTCTCGCATGCCCGGCGCACTGCGCAAGGCTGCATTCTCTTTTTGCTGATATCGTGTTAGCGTCGGCGCAGGAGAGGACTTTAACAGGAATTTGGGCATCAAAACATTGGATTACGCCACAATTCACGTGTACCGTAAGTGCACTTGGCAGACCCTTCTGCTTTGAAAATCGATTGTGAGAAAGACACCAACTTGCGAAACAGAACAGGAGATTCCATTCCAACCACATGAACTGAGTGAAAATGGTGTCTGCATGTGCAGCGAGCAACTTTGGAATGCCAAACACTGCTTTCGCCTGGGTCAATGACAACTACATAGGTGAGCGACTGTCTCGTGCCACACCTGTGCTGAGGACGTTTCTGCACCGGCGATGGCGGTCCTGATCATCATGCTGCTGTACTATCCTGGCTGACCTGAAAATTTGAACGAACTGTGGCTTGATTTGTTTTGTCTGCTGTGCAGGCGACAGACAGGCTCTTGCGCGCGCAGCCGGTAAGCCTTTCGTCTGACCTGCCCTTATGGATCCTCCGTCTGCAGTAAGCAGTCTGGCGGCTGCAACAGCCATCTGTATGTGCCCAGATCGTGATGTGCTGACGTGCTGCAACACCCTGTTGTGAACAGAGCGGCAACACCCTGAAACCTGAACCATGTTTCTGCAGGAAAACCACTGATCATGGAGGAGTATGGGGCACCACGCGCCTACGTTCAACCGCGCGACACGCTCTTCCGCAGGTCAGATCCTGAACCACCACATGCCGAAGCACCACAACGGTTTCTGCACGTGCACCATGCTTTCGTTTCCTGATTGCGCTGACGACAGCATGCGTGCCGGTTTTGAAGGATGAGACACAGGGACCGGTCATGTGCAGAAAATTCCGCTTGATGCCTTGTTTTGTGTGTGCAGCATGCTGGCGGCGTCGGCGGCATACAGACTGGCGGGGACTCAGTCGTGGGAGATCTGGCCGCTCAGCGGCCAGGACGACACCCAGTACGATTTCAACTACACGCAGTCCGGCGCTCCGACTGTCCTCATGGAGCTGGCATACCGCCTGGCCCAGGTGCGCACTTGATACAGGGTGGCTTTCGAGTTGCCAGACCGGCTATGCACAGGACGGATCCGCATGGAGCCCGCCGCAATTCTCACAGAAGTGTGGTGAGATATGTCATGCCGAACAATCTTTGCAAGGCGACGCAATGATTCAGATGGTCGATCCGTAGGCTCAGGGCGCCGCGGCTCCATTTGCCTACAACTGCCAGTGCACGGACGCGTCGCCAAGTCCGCAGACAACTTGCGCGCGGCTGGTAATTTCGCTGTTGGTCCTCATTATTCAAAATTGAGCTGTTGATTATAGACCAAAGCTGGCACGTCCACTATTCGAATGCGCTGCTGTCGCTCATGAATGCTTAGCTATGGGGGAACCTTTTTGGAAACTCTTGTCTTGTGAGATCAGCTGCATGGTTTCGTCACATTAGGGTTGCGTGTACATAATCTCATGCGTGTACATACATGCATGCATTCTATTGAGGCTCTGCTCGCAGGTCGCTGCCAACGCAAACAAGTGCTGCGATGCGATGTGGCTGGCAGGCAACTTCTGCCAGACCAGCTGCAGCCGCTGCGGGTGAGCTGCGCTTTTATCATGGTTGACTGTTCACACACGCCTTTGAATGGTAGCTTTGATTTCCCTGATCAATTGCTCTCGGTGAAAGCGAACAGCGCAAGTAGCACAGTCTCACTTCAGTCTGCCTGGTCTACCTAAACACAGACAGGCTGTATTAAGGGCGTCGTGGTGGAATTTCGAGCCACGTAGCAGCAGGGCGCCGTCACACAGCTTTAGTCGTGTTTCTGTTGCCGTTGCGCAGGTGTGCGGGCGGCTCCCTGGCGTGTCCGACGGCGGCGGCGCAGCGGGACGGTGCAGTCATTGCGTCCCCGCCGCCGCCGCCATCGCCGCCAAGGCCGCCGCCTCCGCGCCCGGCCCCTCCGCCGCCTCCACCAACGAAATCGCGCACGACGGCGGATTGACTTGGCAGGGGAAAAAAAGAAATCCGTTTCGGTCTGCCCCGTGATCTCACCAGGAAGCCGGCAAGGAAGTGAATCATCAGCACAAAGCGCTTGTCGTCATGCCCCTTGCGGCATCAGTAGTAATTGTGGGCATCATTCCACCCGAGGGGAGTTAGGCAGTCATCACCAAACCTGAGCTTGGGATCTTCAGTCACTCAGCCGAGAATACGAATGTGATTGGATGGTGCCGGATCATGTCGCTCATCCAATACCTGATGTGTACATTGTCCTGTAAGTCGAACTTGAATGCTGCACACGCGCTCTGGTTTGACAGTTGTGTTTTGGTGGTTTTGACTAGAGTTGGGCAAGCATTTTAAACAACGTCGTTCTTACAGACTTGTCTGGGAAAGTTGTAGAGCGTGCCGTGGGAGCGCCACCTCGTGCTCCGCGAATCGGTGTGCATGCGCGGCCTGTGCACCGCAATGCGCGCTCCGAGAATGAGATGATGTCACGGGGTCCAAGAAGTGTCATGGTGCATGTCAATGTAGTGTCATGGTAGTGTCACGTCCTCGGGTTTTGCAGACCATGACAACCCCTTGACATGGATTGACATGTGAGGTTGACACTGCTCTGACAGGTTGTGACATTGCATGTTGACAGATGGTAATGTCATGACATCATCATGTGATCACGACATGTTGTCACGAGAATGTCATGAGCAACAGGTGCAATGGGTCACACGTTTGTCAATCGTGTGTCCAGTCCTGAAACGGTGTCAGGGATTCTAGGCGTGACAGTTGCCCTGACGTATTTTGACATGCAATGTGACACAGGTCGACAGGCCGTCAGACCCATTGACGGTGACGGCCTGACAGCCACATGACACGGCATTGACACCAGCCATGAAGTGTGCTTGACAGTGGTCTGACACCTCCTTTAAATTTTTCAAGGCATCTTTATCGACACCCAATGATCGACAGCTGCTGCCACGGTTTTCAAGCCAAGTCCGGCGCAGATCTAGACCCAAAGCACATCAAGTACGTACAAGGACCGCGCCCGCCACCGCCACGAACACAGCGGTGCGCGGTGTCCGCCAGAGCTGTGCGGCACAGCAAATTATTGCTGAGCCCCGGCCTCTTGAATCTACAATCATACACCGCTTGCAGCTGCTGACGAGGAGAAGCGATCCGGCCGCGCACACTGCCGAGTTTCCAGCATGGTCCTCCTCGTGAGTAACCACGAGACGCCCTCAGTGCATGCTGCCGCCCCCGAGCTGGCTGCCGCCCGACTGGCTGCCGCCTCCGCCCGGCTGGCCACCGCGGCCGCCGCCCGGGTGGCCGCCACGGCCGCTGGCGCCACTGCCGCTGCCGTCGGGCACCGAGTCGGCGGATGGCACTTGCTGCTTCTGGGCCCGCGACGGCTGCCGGCGCTCTGGCTCCTTTGCCGTCTTGGCCTGCATGTGGTAGCACATGCTGCAATGACTCCGGCGGAGATGTGATTGGGAACCTTGAGATGCTGCCACATCAGACGACAAGTCGACAGCGGGACAGAGCCAGCTTCTGTGTTAACCAGCTCGGCGCCTGCCTCCTCTATATGACGGCAGCAGGACGGTGCCATAATGTTGAGACAATATCATATCTCACAGACATGCGCTGGATGCATCAATCACCTTGGCGGCGTTGTCCTTGGCGGTTGTTTTGGTTGCCAGGCCCGGTCCGCCTTGTCCCGCATCAAACCCGCGATCGTCGTGTGTCGGCAGCCCTGCCAGTGCAGCATGCATGTGATAATCACGTCAGCTGCTGATTCCGGGCCAAGGACAGTGCAGAGCCGACATGTCGATGGGCGACACCGATCCGGATTGCAAGGAGCAGCATGCTAAAGCTGATCGGCATATCTGTGTTACAAAAGCCTCAGTGCGCCCCAAATCGCCAGTGATGTCAACGGCAGAGGCTGCACCTTTACCCCAATTCATCTGGTTGCTCCGCCGTCTGCCTTCTGCAGGGAAGCCGGCCACGCCCGCCCCCGCCGGCAGTGCGCACGACAGCAAAGCTGAGCAAACCCACGAAGAAGCCGCAGCGCATGCTCCAGTCCCACGCGCCTGCCAGGAAGCCACTGCGGCAGCCCACGAACAGCCCTGCGTCACGCCCCACCACCAAGGTAGCGCATCCTGTTCGAGGTGCATGCTGTTATTGCTAGCTGCCCTAATCTGGTGAGCACACGCCTGTTCGATGATGCAGATCGTCGAATGCCTATGTGCACAGCATTCTGAATATCCTGCCAAAGCGCACATCAACTGGCACTCTCATCGTCGCGTGTTGAGTTGCATGATAATCTACATGGGGTTACAACACAGAAGAAGCCCCCTCGGAAGGTGCCCACTGCCACCGTGACGGCCAAGCACCGGCCGAGCAAGTCGAACCGCCGCTGATACCTGGCTGCGCAATTGCAACGCTGCAAGCCGAATTATCACATTATCATTATCAAATTTATTATCATCACAACATGCGGTGAAATGGTATATTCCAGAGACAGCAAGAAGCAGCACGGCTGTCCAGAACAGACAATCGAATTTTGGAGCACCGTGCATCTGCACCTGCTTCCAGCTTCTCGGAAGGGCTGAAAAACGAGGGCAGCCTTTCTGCATGGCACTGCAAGGACAGCTTTCTCGCGTCCGCTCTGTCATTGTGATCGGCCGTGTGAAGTTGAGGAGCCAGACATTGATTCGAACTCTATGAGAGTATGAGAACACGCCGGCACGCCTAGATTGGCGCTCCGCATCATTGGCGCGATAGTTCCCCGTCCTGCGGGATGCGTCCTTCAGGAGGCGACAACGGGGCTTTCAGGCCAGCGAGCCGGATCAAGGTGCTTGCTTACATTTACTAAGCCTTGTACATGCTTCCGCAACCTGGATGAGTCCGCTTCAGGCCGCCGTGTCGGACTCGTCCCGCTGCATCGTCGTAAGCCCGTCGAACGGGGGCGTAGGTCTTTCTGTTTCATTGCGGGACCTCCAGTTTGCCATTTAGAACTTCCAGGGCTTAGTCTGTGCGAGATTCTGCGAAGGATCCCCAGCGACACCGTCTGCCGCTCGATTCCGCATCGCCAGATTGTGGTGAGCGCCACCCTGCCGTCTCAGGTCCGTCCAGTGAGCTGCCAACTTTGTGGTCAAGATGAATCCTGATTGCACTCTAATATGTCCTGGCGCAGTTGCCAGCCGCGTTGGCGCTCCTCCTGCTGCTGTTGTGCTGCCTGCTGCCGCCAGCGACGGCGGCGCATGTGACTAGATTTGAGCGCGCCGCAGCGGCCGGCCGCCGCAGGACACTGGCGGCAGGTTTCACAGATTACTCAGCTGAAGATGTGCGCCGCGTGGCCCTGGCGTCGGGGCGTGGCGCCACGTCGGCGATGCGAGCGGCTGCCAGCATGCCCGGATGGCGGCAGGCGGAAGTACTGGGCGTGCCCATCAACTGGGACCATGCGGCACATAATCTACAGGTAGGTGGTCTCGTAGATGTAGAAGTGCACAGTGGGTTCAAATGCGCTGCTGCATTGGTGTTAGGCAGAGCTGCAACAGGTGGTGCTATGGGAATGCATTTGATACAGTGGTAATTACTGCCTGCCTGCCTGCTATGCTGTCGAGCCTGTTGAGTTTTCCAGACATTTCAGCGGCAGAGAATACTGTGTTTCGCATTTTGTGTTGAACGAAATCAGTCTCCTTGTCATCGATGATGATGAGTCGCCGTTCCTCTGCTCTTCAGGTGAAGGTGGCGGTGCCGCCAAACCCGGAAGGACGCTATGACTGCAAGTTCACAGGCCGCAAGCCGCACAACACGATCTCCCGTGAGTGTCTGCCCCACGGCAGCGTTTCTCTTGGGACCTGCGGATTCGAAGCCCACGTTCCTGCTTGTGTGCTGCGCAGCAAAGCCCCGCTTGCTATCATCATGCACATCATGTGCAGTCTCAGCGTGCGCTCATCAGCATCTCTTACTCATCACCTCCTCCGCCTGTGCCTAGGCCCCTCTGCCAGCAGCCGGGTGTCGGCGGTACCTTTCTCTCCCATCGCCGCCGCTTCGCCTCCCGTTCGTGCAGTGGGCACC
>JAABUW010007422.1_pt1 | contig 13211 bp, 11 predicted proteins | sample 5560081 | NCBI WGS metagenome assembly JAABUW01 (sample SAMN10711882, study PRJNA513363) | rock metagenome | isolation source: Antarctica rocks | place: Antarctica: Victoria Land, Knobhead sud
TTCCAATTCGGCTAACCTGTTCCACGGACGGTCTCCTCTGTTTAAGATCAACACTGACCTCATTCTGGCACACCCGATGCCGCCGGGGGCCGTCCACACCAACAAACGAACCCTGACGGATAGCGGGCCGCTCGTTGCCTATGTTGGATGCTGCGCTCAAAACGCACGTCCTGCGGTGCTGCATAAGGTGTTGCTGCCCTACACCTGGAATCAGAGTTCGCGCAGCCGGCCAGCGGAACAGTGGTTGACCACCCGCCCAACTAGGTACTCCCCTACCTTCGCAAGCACACCGGACAACGTCGCGCCATCATGCCTCTTCGGTCTGTGGTCAAGGAGGCGCACGAAGCCTGCGATCGCATCGAGAGAGCGTTGCGGAGAAACCTGGGCAGCGCCGTCATCAGCATCCATGTCGAGCCGGAGCGCAAAGCCAAGCACAGCGGCGCGGCGGTGCCGTAACCGATCACCAGGCAACCTGCCATCATTAGGGCGGCTTCTGACCTTATTCCTGCCCTTTGGCTCCGCCAGCATCATGGATGAACAAGGAGCCTGATCATGCGGACCTTCCGCTCTTGCCTGCTTGCCGTGCCCGTCATCGCCGGCCTAGCCATACCGTTCGCATCCCCGGCCGAGGCGCACCGCCGTCATGGTGGCGGGGCAGCACTCATCACTGGCCTGATCGGACTGGGCGTGGGGGCCTTGGCTGGCGGCGCACTGTCGGGACATTCCGACCGGGATGGGCAGGGCTACGACGAGCCTGCCTACGGGCCGCAACCGTCTTACGGCTATGCGGTTCCGACCTACGTCGCGCGACCGCACTTCATGTATGCCCCACCTCCTGTCTACTACGCGCCACCGCCAGTGGCCTACTATGCTCCGCCGCCGGCCTACCAGGGCGGGCCGGCCTACGCGCGGTGGGGTGACGACGACTGACGCGACCTGAAAGACGGTCGCAGGGAAGGCGGGGCTTCTGCCGGAGGTTCGCACGAACCAATAACCCTCCCGGGTTTGGCCGAACTTCACATGCGGTTCTGGCGGGCGCCGTTCACCCGGCGGCCCTTCCCGCCTTCGGCATCCACACGAGCCTGTGACGGTCGAACAAGGCCGTCCAGTCAATGCGCGTGAAGGCGTAAAGCGCCGCCAGGATCATCACCTGGGTGCCGATGAACCAGGCACCCGCATACAAGGTCGACGCGAGCGAGTCGATGTGGAGCCGCCTGCCCGCCGCGGCGCCGCCCTCGATGAAGAAGGTGTAGCTGGCCAGCCGGCCGGCGAAGAACGGCAGCGCCACCCGCGGCAGCGGCAGCCCGGTCAGCCCATAGGCGATGAACAGGAAGTTCGAGGGCAGCGGGCTGAAGGCGTAGAACAGGAACAGGCCGACGGTTAGGGCTGTCCGCTTCTCAAGGCGCTCCTTGATGACATCGATGTTCGCCCTATGGGCTTCGCTTAGCAGCCTCTCCCGCAGGAGCCAGTGCGAGAGCCTTGCGAGCGTCAGCCTGCCCAGCGTCGCCGCGACCGCGCCGACCACGGCCAGGTGGACGGCGCCCGTGCCGGGGAACTCGAAGCCCACCAGGGCCAGCGCCATCCAGGTCGGCGGCGCGAACGCCGGGATCAGGTTCAGCCCGAAGATGAAGATGAACAGCAGGGCCAGGGCGGGCAGTTGACCTAACACGGCGCCTTGCCCCTAATGGCGTCCACCCTCCGGTCACTGTCAGGGATGCCAGAAACCAGCGGCCTGCTCACCCCTTCGTCACGCACCGGCCTCAGCATGGGTTCACAGTATGCCCGTAACCAAGCGGTCCGCACGGGTGCCCTCCCAGTAGGCCGCCCTTACCGCGGCAGCGGCAGCAACGCCCGTGATGGCGCCCCCGAGAACGTCGCCCAGGAAGTGAGTTCCGATGTAGATGCGCGAGACGGCCAGCAGCACCGCAGCGGCAAGCAAGGCCAGCCCCTGGCGTTTCAGGCCATGCATGAGGAATGCGGCCGCGATGGCCACACTTGCCGTCGCGTGATCGGAGGGGAACGAGAAGTCGGCACTTCGCTCAACCAGCAGATGGCTGACGCCGACATCATACGGGCGGAGCCGCTGAACGAATAGCAGGACCACCTGGTTAAGCCCGAGGCCGAGCAGGAACGACAGGCCCGCCGCAACAAGGACGTGGCGCCTGGAGCGGTTCGGGCGGGGAAGCCACCACTGCACCGCCACGGCCAGGACGAGGACCGGGATGCCCAGTGCGGAAACCCAGGTCATGAGGACGTCGGCTACGGCAAAGTGCCCCGCCCACTCGTTGATCCAGGTCGTCAGGGCGGCATCAAGAGCGGTCATCCGAAACTCCGGCAGGTTTGGACCGAAGAAGGCCGATGTGCCATCGCCTGTCTAGGCCTGTAGCCGCAACCTCCGCCTGCCGGCACCGCGGCTAGCTGTCCGCCAAACGAACCCCAGTCGAGTAGGCCCAATCTGTCCGGCATCCCTGGACCAAGACCGGCAAAGCAGACAAATTGACAGCCGGACAGCAAGGCGGACAGGTCCATCTCGGCACAAATCGGCCAGGCGCGGGTCAGCACCGCCGACCAGAACACGGCCTTGCCCCTCAACCCCCCACTCACCCCAGCCGCCGCAACCCCTCCGCCCCAATCCCCAAGACCACCACCCCGCACACCCCAATAACCCCCGCCACAGGCAGCACCCCAACCAGCACCGGCGCCAGCACCAGCGCCGCCAGCACCCCGGCTTGGCTGCTCGCCATCATCGCCCGCATCGCCGCCGGCACGTCGCCGCGGGGCAGGGCGGTTTGCCGCAGCACCGCAACCGGTATGTCCTGCATCGGCCCCCCCACGGCGGCCAAGCCGGACGCCGCCATCGCCACCGGCAGCAGCCATCCCGCCGGCAGCGCCGCGGCGACCCCCACGCCAAGGATGCCCAAACCTAGGCAAAGATTGCCCAAGAAGATCTGCCGCGCCGGATGCTCCGGCATCGGCCGGCTGCCGACCACCAGCGTGCCGATCAGGTTTGTGCAGCCATAGGCCGAGATCACCAGCCCATAAGCGCCCAGCGACAGCCCCGCCGCCTGCGTCGCCAACGGCAGCAGCAGGAAATAGGCGGCATACCAGGCCCCGTTCAGTATGCCGGATGTCGTCGTGACATAGCCCAGCACGGGATGCCGGTGCGCCGCACGGAAGCCGTGCCGGAACCCGGCCAACCCCCCGCCAGGCAGCGTGCGCCCGATGGCCGGAATGTCGTGCCGCCGCCCGATGGCCCAAACCGCCGCCGCCGAGGCCAAGAACGTCGCTGCATCCAAGGTCAGCAGATGCTGTAGCGGCAGCGCCGCCGACAGCAGCCCGGCCAACGCCGGCCCAACCAGCCGGGCAATCCGCTCCGTCCCATCCAGCAGGGCATTCGCGGCCGGCAGCAGCCCGCGGTCCGGCAGCAGCAGCGGCAGCACCGCCTGCAGCGCCGGGCGGAACACCGTCATCCCCACGGCCAGAATAACGACCGCCACCATCAGCGCCGACGCCGGCGGCCTGCCGGCAGCGGTCCAAGCCACCACGACAATTAGCAACGCCGCCGCCCGTGCCAGGTCGGCCCAAACCATCGCCCGCCCCGGCGGCAGCCCATCGGCAATCCGTCCGCCGAACGCCAGCGTCAGCAGCCCGGCCACCGGCCCCAGAGCCACCAGGAACCCCGCCCCGGCGTCAAACGCCTCCGTCGCGATCCAGGCAAAGGCGACGTTGTAGGCCTGGTCCCCCACCGCCGACAGCGCCAGCCCGCCCCACAGCAGCGCCATCGTCCGGTGCCGCAACGGCTGCAGCAGGCGCATGGATCAGCTCTTGCGGACGTGCGCCGCCGGGTTGATGCGCTTCATCTCGAACAGGTCGCTCGTCCGCGCATACCAGCCCGCCCCATGCATCCGCCCGATCAGATGCAGCCGCGGGGTGTCTATGTAGCAGCGCTCCCGGTCAATCACCGCATCGTCGCGGACATGCATCGCCAGCACCCGCCCGACCATCAGCGTGCGCCCCGCGCCAACCTCGATGGCCATCATCCGCTCGCATTCCAGCGCCACCGGGCTTTCGGCGATGCGCGGCGGCGACACGCGCGTGCTCGGCAATGTGTGCAGCCCAGCCTCGGCGATCTCGTCCACCCCGTGCGGGAAATCTATGGCGGTGACGTTCATGGCGTCGGCGGAGGCCTCGTCCACCAAGTTGATCACGAACTGGCCAGTGCGCCGTATGTTGTTGCCGGTGTCCTTGGCATCGCCCGGCTCGCGTCCGCCAATGCCGAACACCACCAGAGGCGGATTACCCGACATCGCGTTAAAAAAGGAGTAAGGCGCGGCGTTCAACTGCCCCGCCAGATCCTGCGTCACCACCCAGGCAATCGGCCGCGGGGTGATCGTTGCCACGAGCAGCTTGTAGCAGTCCTGGGGCGTAAGCGCGGCAAAGTCGAACAGCATGGAACGAGCCTCCGGTTCAGGCCAGCAACGGCAGGACGGACAGCGCCAGCAGCCCGGCCATCGCCAGGTTGAAGGCGCGCAACTGCCGGGGCGTCTGCAAGACCCGCGCCGCCCCGGCGCCGATCAGCGACCACAGCAGCGACGCCGGCAAGCCGATCAACCCGAACACCACGGCAAGCGTCAGCACCTGCGGCACCATCGGCTCAGCCATCGCGGTGTAGGTGGTGGTCGCAGCGACCGCCAGCACCCATGCCTTAGGATTCACCCATTGGAACAGCGCCGCCCCGGCAAAGCTCATCGGCGGCCGTGGCTCAGCACCGCCGGCCACCGCACTGCGTGCAATGCCATAAGCGATCCAAAGCATCCAAGCCCCGCCAACCCAGCGCAGGACGTTGTGCAGTGCCGGGCTGGCGGCGAGCGGCCCGGCCAGGCCCAGCCCCACCAGCGCGACCATCGCACTGAACCCCAGCGCGATCCCGAACACCTGCGGTAGCGTCCTACGTATGCCGTTTGCCGCCGCCGAAGCCGCAAGCAACGCGTTATTCGGCCCTGGTGTCGCCGAGGCCGCAATGGCGAATAGCACAAAGGCCAGAAGGTTCGGCGGCATGGATCAGCGCAGCACGAAGCCTCGCCGCCAGAAAGGTGCGGCGGCGCGGGTCAGGCCCGCGCCGCCGGCTTAGGCCTTACTGCGGAGCGGCAGCGGGAGCCATAGCGGGAGCAGCACCAGCCGGCGCGGCGCCGCCACGTGCAGTGGCCAGGCTCTGCGCGTTGAGCTGGTCCACGGCAGAGTTCTGTGCGTCGCCGCCACGGGACATGCGTCCGCCCATGGCGCCATGGCGCATCGCGGTATGCTTCGCTGCGCCGTGGTGGGCCATGGCCGCATGACGGCGGGCCTGGGACGTCGCTGCATCGGCCCCGGATGCGGCGAAACCGGCGGATACGACAAAGGCAGATGTTGCAAGTATCAAGGTGCGTAGGGTCATGAGTGGCTCTTTTGACGGGAAGGGCGGGGCTCGGCGGCACCGAACGTCACCATATTTGCTCGTCTGGCCGCTCGCGGCAATGCGATGTGCACACATGTCACACTCAAGTAATTTCGAGTGTCGCCAAGGCAACACCTGCTCCCGCATCCAGCGACGCCTCCAAGTTAAGCAGCCTGCGCGCCGGCCATTGCCCAATGTCAAAGGCGGCCCGCGGCATCTCGAATGGTCGAACCGGTGCTGCACTACGAAGGGCAGCGGGATGCGCCAGGACGAAACCAGTGTATGTACCGGCGCAATGCCGCCACCTTCACCCCCAGGCAAACCCCGGCAGTGCCGAAACACATCTCACCCCGGCCCTTCCCCGGAGAAAGAAGAAGCAGTAACCAACCCATCCCGCACATCCCGCGCATGGGCGGCGGGGTCGCGCTCAGCCGCAGGCCCGACCCCGCCGCCGCCGGGTAGCTCCAGCACCAGCCGGTCCCCCGCCGGAACCACCTGATACCCCTTGGTCCGCAGCGCCGCTCCGCTCCGCAAGCGCACCACCCCCGCTGCGCCATCCCCTCCGCCATCCCGCCCGCGCGGAGGATGCTGCACCCGGTCGAACACGGCGTTGCAGGCGAACTCGGCATCCCCCTTCGCGCCGATCTCCATCACCTGGCCAAAGCCGCCGCGGGTCCGGCCCGGCCCGGCGCTGTCCGGCCGCAGCTCCTTGCGCCAGAACACCACCGGCGCGACGTTCTCCGTTGCCTCCACCGGCATCGTCCGCACCCCGCTGGGAAACGCCGTCCCATCCAGCCCGTCCCGTCCCACGCGCGCCCCAGTGCCGCCCGAGTTGAACGTGATCACCTCGAAATCCGCCAGCGGCGACCCCTGGCCGCTCACCCCAGGCCCACCCCGCAACGGCGGGTTCCACAGGCACGACGACCCCTCCGCCGTCACCCGATCCGGCACGGCGCCATGCAGGCAGCCCATCATCAGATCCGGCAGCAACTGCCCGACCACATGCCGCACCGCGACCGCGGCCGGCCGCGGAGCATTCAGGATGCAGCCCTCCGGAATCACAAACCGGAACGGCTCCAGCGAAGCCGTGTTGTTCGGAATGTCCGGCGCCACCACGCACTTAATCCCAAACGCGCTATACGCCCGCGTATAAGCCGCCGGCACGTTGATCCCCCGCCCGGACAAGCCGGAGGTCCCGGCAAAATCCACCGAGATCCCATCCGGCCCAATCGTCATCGCAGCAGCCAGCCGCACCGGCGCCTCATACCCGTCCGACCAGATCTCCGCGCTGTGCGTGCCCGGCGGCAGGCCGGCGATCTCCGCCAACGTCGCGCGCCGGCTGCTGTCCAGGATGAACGCCGCCAGAGCGTCCAAATCCCCCAGCCGGAACTCCGCCATCATCTCGGCCAGCCGCCGCGCCCCGGCGTCGTTGCAGGCGCACAGGGAATAAACGTCCCCCTCCAGCTCCACCGGCAGCCGGGTGCCCATCCGCAGGAAATCGAAGAACGTGGCGTTCGGCACGCCCGCCTCGAAGCACTTCACAATCGGGATATACAGCCCCTCCTCGAACACGCTGTGCGCGTCCGCCCCCATCCCGCGCCCGCCCACGTCAATCACGTGCGCCGTATTGGCGAACATCGCCACCAGCCGCCCGCCATGGAACGCCGGCGTCACCACCGTCAAGTCATGCAGGTGCCCGGTCCCAAGCCAAGGGTCGTTGGTGATCAGGTGGTCTCCCGGCTGCATCGTCTCCGCCGGAAACTTACGGAGAAAGTGCCCCACGCTCTCCATCATGCTGTTCACGTGCCCCGGCGTGCCCGTGACCGCCTGCGCCAGCATCCGCCCCTGCAGGTCGAAGATCCCCGCCGACAGGTCCCCGGCCTCCCGCACCGTCGTGCTGAACGCGGTCCGGATCATCGTTTGCGCCTGCTCCTCCACCACCGCGAGCAAGCGGTTCCACATCACCCCGCGCTGGATGTCGGCAATGGCGTCCAGCGGCGAAACGCCCGGCATGTCGTTCATGCAGCCCTCCGCAAATCCAGATAGCCCTGCGGGTCCAGCGTAGCAGTCCAGCCCGGCCCGACCAGAGTGCTGGTTTCGTCCTCGGCGATGATGGCCGGACCCGGAACCGCCGTGCCGGCCCCCAGTGCAGCCCGGTCGTGAACGGTCCACGGCGTCACGGCGCCAGTCGCGGTGTCGCGCACATGCTGGCTGCGCGGCGCGCCCGGTAGCGGGGCAGGGGCCACCGCATCCGGCACCGGCGCAGGCAGGGTAGCAACGGTCACCGCATAGCTCATGATTTCCACATCCGACCCCGGCACGGGCCGGTCGAAGATGCGGCCATATTCCCGGTCAAACGCAGCCCGCAACGCCCCAGGATCGCCGATGCCGTCCAGGCCCAGCGAGACCGGTATCTCATGCCCCTGACCGACATAGCGCATGTAGGCCGTCCGGCTCTGCCGCGTCGCCGCGCCCAGGCTGCCCGCCGCGACCACAGCCGCAGCCTCCCGCGCCATATCCGCCAGCAGGGCATTCGCGGCAGCCACGTCCAGGCTCCCCAGCCGGGCATACAGGCTGCGCACGACCTCATACCCCACCGGCGCCCGCAAGAACCCGATGGCGCTGCCCACCCCCGCCCCCGAAGGAACCAGCACGCGGGTGATCCCCACCTTCTCCGCCACGCGGCAAGCATGCACCGGCCCACCCCCGCCGAACGCGATCAGCGTCCGCCCAGCCAAGGTCTTGCCGCTCTCGACGGCATGGACGCGGGCGGCATTGGCCATCGCCTCGTCCACGGTCTCCACCACACCCAGCGCCGACAGCCCGGCATCCAGGTGCATGGCCATGCCCACCCGCTCCAGCAGCGCCGCCTCAGCCAGGCCCGACTCCAACGCCAAGCTGCCCCCGGCAAACCGCGCCGGATCATAGCGGCCCAGCACCAAGTTGGCGTCAGTCACCGCCGGCAGCCGCCCGCCGCGCCCATAGCACGCCGGGCCGGGATCGGCTCCCGCGCTTTCCGGCCCCACCGCGATGCGCCCCAGTGCATCCACCCCCGCCAAGCTGCCGCCGCCCGCGCCGATCTCCACCATCTCGATCACCGGAATCCGCAGCGGCAATCCGGACCCCCGCTTGAACCGCCCGATCCGCGCCACCTCGAACGTCCGCGACGCCTGCGGCTCATACCCATCAATCAGGCAAACCTTGGCGGTGGTCCCGCCCATGTCGAAACTCAGCACCTGAGCCAGGTCGCAGGCCCGGGCGATGCTGGCCGCAAAAATGGCGCCTCCAGCCGGACCGCTCTCCACCAGCCGGATCGGAAACCGGCAGGCCGTCTCCAACCCGGTCAACCCACCCCCCGACAGCATCAGGAACAACGGCGCCTGCAACCCCATGCCGCGCAGCCCCGCCTCCAGCCGCCGCAAATACCCGGCAATCAGCGGCTGCACATAGGCGTTGGCCGCCGTGGTGCTGAACCGCTCCCATTCCCGCATCTCCGGGCTGACCTCGCACGACAGCGACACCGGCAGGTCCGGCAGCAGCCCAGCCAGAACCTCGCGCACCCGCCGCTCATGCGCCGGATTGGTAAAGCTGTGCAGGAAGCCGACCGCAACGCTCTCCACCCCTTCCCGCTGCAACACGGGGACCAAGGCGTGCACCGCGTCCTCATCCAACGGCAGCAGCACCGTCCCCGTATTGTCCAACCGCTCCGGCACAGTCAGCCGCAGGTGCCGCGGCACCAGAGGCTCCGGTAGCTCGATGTTCAGGTCATACTGGTCGTAACGGCTCTCATTCCGCATCGCCAGCACGTCGCGATGCCCCTGCGTCGTAATCAGCGCAGTCCGAGCACCCTTCCGCTCGATGACGGCGTTGGTCGCCAGCGTCGTCCCATGCACCACCAGCGCCACATCCGCCGCCTGCAGCCCGGCGCCCCGCAGGATCGCCGCAACCCCGTCCAGCACCCCCTGCTCGGGCGCCGCCGGGGTCGTCAGCACCTTCGCCGTCAGCCGCCGCCCGGCATACTCCAGCGCCACATCCGTGAAAGTCCCGCCGATATCCACGGCCAATCGAGTATCCATCCCCCCACCGTGCCGCCCCTTCCGCCCCGCGGCAACCCCGGCCAAGATGCCCCGGCGTTTGAGGAGTCCCCCCATGTCCAAGCCCCGCCTGCTCGTCTCCCGCCCCGTGCCGGAAGCCGTCACCGAGCGCGCCCGCACCGACTTCGACGCCGACCTGTCCGACGACCGTAACCTCGGCGCCGACGAGGTCATCGTCCGCCTCGCCGAGCACCGCGCCGACGCCCTGTTCTTCAGCAGCAACCTCAAGCTCGACGCTGCCCTGATCGCCCGCCTGCCCGGCACCGTCCGCATCGCCGCAACCTGCAGCGTCGGCTTCGACCACATTGACGTCCCCGCCGCCAAGGCGCGCGGCCTCATCGTCACCAACACGCCGGAGGTCCTGACCGACTGCACCGCAGACATGGCCTTCCTGCTGCTGCTGAACGCCTGCCGCCGGGCCAAGGAGTACCACCGCATCATGCAGGAAGGCTGGCGCAAGTCCTTCGGCATGCGCGACATGCTCGGCACCCAGGCCAGCAACAAGACGCTGGGGATCGTCGGCTTCGGCCGCATCGGCCGCGCCATGGCCCAGCGCGCCCGCGGCTTCAACATGCGCGTCCTCTACACCGACGTCGCCCGCGCCGCGCCGGAGCTGGAGCATGGTGCCGAGTGGGTCCCCTCCCTGCGCGAACTCCTTCCCCGCAGCCAGATCCTGACCCTGCACGCCCCCGGCGGCGGCGCCACCGACCGCATGATGAACGCCGAAACCCTCGCCCTCCTCCCCCGCGGCGCCGTCCTGGTCAACGCCGCCCGCGGCACCCTGGTGGACGAGGACGCGCTGCTCGACGCCCTGCAATCCGGCCACCTCGCCGCCGCCGGCCTGGACGTGTTCCGCAGCGAACCCGACTTCGACCAGCGCCTGTCCGCGCTGCCCAACGTGTTCCTGACCCCGCACATGGGCAGCGCCACCCTGGAAACCCGCAACGCCATGGGCTTCCGCGCCCTGGACAACATCGCCGCCGTCACCGCGGGCAAGCCCCCCATTGACCCCCTGTGGAGCTAACCCCCGTGACCCGGCCCGTCCTCTACGTCACCCGCCGCCTGCCCCCCGCGGTGGAGGCCCGCGCCGCCCGCGACTACGACGCCCGGCTGAACCCGGACGACCACCCCGTTGCCGCCGCCGAAATCCTCGTCGGAGCCGCCGGTGCCGACGCCCTGCTGTGCTGCCCGGCGGAACGCCTGGACGCGACACTGATTGCCGCCCTGCCAGCCAGCATCCGGGTGATCGGCACTTTCAGCGTCGGCACCGACCACATCAACCTGGACGCCGCCCAGGCCCGCGGCATTCCTGTCGTCAACACCCCCGACGTGCTCAGCGTCGCCACCGCCGAGCTTGCCATGCTGCTGATCCTCGCCGCTGCCCGCCGAGCCGGCGAGGGCGAGCGCCTGGTCCGCGCCGGCTGCTGGACCGGCTGGGCGCCGACGCAACTCCTGGGCACCGGCGTCAGCGGCCGCCGCCTCGGCATCTTCGGCATGGGCCGTATCGGCCGCGAGCTGGCGACCATGGCCCGCGGCTTCGGCATGGCGGTCCACTACCGCAACCGCACCCGCCTACCGCCGGAGCAGGAAGCCGGCGCGGTTTTCCACGCCACGGACGAGACATTCCTGCCGCTATGCGACGTCCTCTCTCTGCACGCCCCCGGCGGCCCGGCAACCCGGCACTGGTTGAATGCCGACCGGATCGCGCTCTTGCCCTACGGCGCGGTGGTGGCGAACGCCGGACGAGGCACTCTGGTGGACGACGCCGCCCTGATCGCGGCGCTGCAATCGGGGCTGGTGGGTGCCGCCGGGCTGGACGTTTACGACGGCGAGCCGCGGGTGGATGCCGGTCTGCTAGCATTGGAGAACGTGGTGCTGCTGCCGCACCTGGGAAGCGCGACGGTGGAGACGCGGGACGCTATGGGTATGAAGGTGCTGGATGGGATTGATGGCGTGATTGGGACGGGTCAGACCGCGGTGGCCTGAGTGACGCGCCCGGTGCCGCCGCCTGGGACCTGCGCCTGCACCACCAAGCTGTGAAGAACGGCGGTCCCCCAGCGCGTTCGCCAATAGGCCGTCAGCGAAACCCCATCGAGATAGAGCCTGGAACAAATGTGCCAGCCGTGATTGACGGCAGGCTATACAGTGGCCACGCCATTGACCGTATGCAGGGGAGGGGCATACCTGCGTCAGTGGTGGAGGATGCCGTCAAGAACGGAGCCGCGACGCCGGGCAAGACGCCAGGGACGACGAGGCACCGGGGTGCGAGTGGCACCGTTGTGATCGTCGGGCAAGGCGGCAAGGTGATAACGGTTTACTAGGAGGTCGCTATGGACCCATCCACCCAAGCCAATCTGATCCTGGCCGCGGCCGGCGACTACAAGGCCGGCACCATGTCGCTGAGCATGTTGATCTATAAGGTCGAGGGTGTCGCCAAAGTCATGGACGACCCTTCATTCCATGAGGCGTTGCTCGACCACATCCTAACGTTGGAGGAGGTCTATGCGCTGAGCCGCACCGGCGACATAGACTTCGAGCGTCACGGCAGGCCGGTGGTTGATGCCGCGGTGGCTGGCATTGCCGCCGAGGCCAAGCGTCTCCTGGATGAGCAGAACCTTATGGTCGCTGCCAAGCCTGGCTTCTGACTTCGCTTAAGCGGCGCACGCCTTCGCTGAATGCGCTCATGGCAGTTCGACGCTATGATACCCAGTTCGAGTCCAGCTTGGATCGGGATTGCTGTTTGATATTTGTGGTGGCCAATCGCGTGCGTTACGGTTAATTATGAACCGGTTTAGGCGAGCATATCAAACACACTTTGTGTTTCCAAAATAAGCTACAAAGACGAACGCTCTCTAGTGGCGATTATTTAATTGGCATATTGAGTTCACGTATCTTGTGATCTGCAAATCGCTCTAGACGACGAACCTGCCGCAGTATCTGTTTCGTCTGAAACGCTGTCGCGGCGCGTCGAGCATAGAGGGAGAAGTTGCGGACACCAAGCGGTGAGAACTTGCGGCGCAGTTTCTTAGTGTAGATTTTAGATGTTTTGTTAGCCTTGAAATTTGCGGCTTTGCGGCGTTCAGCCCAGGCCAAATCTCTTTTTAGCTTGCGCCATTGGCGCCCAAGTGAACTTGCTCTGATCATTGCTCCATCAGGCGACACATCAAAGCCGAGATATTGAAAAGTCGTAGGATCATTAGCGTCGAAGATCATCCGCTCACACTTCTCCTCTTTGATCTCCAATCTGTGACACTTAATGGCGGCACGCAGCGTGGTTGTTAAATCTACCTCGGATTCGATAGGACATATTATTAAGATATCGTCCGAATATCTCTGGTAGAGCGCACCGGCAGTGACGCAAAGGGCAACCATTTCTCTATCAAGATGCAACATATAAAGGTTTGACAACGTACTGCTGATTGGAGTTCCCTGAGGGATGCCGAATTTATTTGCATTTCGAGACATGGGAATGCCACCAAGGACTACTTCTGCAATTGATGCAATAAGCTTCTTGCTCCGGTTGCGAAGTTTTGGGCCGAAGGTGGGATGCTTTTCCAGATCGGATAGATCAATTTTGACATACTGAGTGACCTGACGGAAAACTTTATACCAGTCATTCGGCAGCTCACTAACCTTCAAGATTTCACAAAGGCGCGCTTTGAGAAGTCTGTGGTCGAGGTGGT
>JAABUW010007423.1_pt1 | contig 13210 bp, 20 predicted proteins | sample 5560081 | NCBI WGS metagenome assembly JAABUW01 (sample SAMN10711882, study PRJNA513363) | rock metagenome | isolation source: Antarctica rocks | place: Antarctica: Victoria Land, Knobhead sud
TGGCAGCCCAACGGGCGCCACCTGTATGCAGCCCATGCCCAAGGCAGCCACCACCGTGTTGTGCTTTATGAAACTAATGCCTTGGAGCATGGAGGCTTTGATGTGCCAAGATCAGGTCTGTCTTTGCTCAACAGGTTGTATCTTGGTAACACGCCTATTTCTAGAATGCAAGCACTTTGCATGCATAACAAATCCTTGACAATCCTGCTTTTGCGACTTGGTCTGCAACTTTGCCTTGGTCATGCTTGGGTCCTTTCTTGCATGTACTGTGCACATCCTGCCATGTGCTTATCTCGGTGCAGGCAGACTCACTCAGCTCAGCTGGAGCACCAATTCAGAGCTGCTGGCCGTAGTGCTGACCGATGCAGCAGCTGTAGACAAACCAGGCAATGAAGATGTAGTACAGATCTGGCACCGCAGCAATTGGCATTGGTACTTGAAGCAGGAGCAGGTGTACAGCGGCGGGCAGGGTGTGAGAGTGAGCTGGGATGAGGTGGCTGCCCTGAGACTGCATGTGGCCTCAGGGGCGGGCTGGTACCGCCAGGTATCTCGCTCATACCGTCATGCCTGCAGAAGTTTGGCATCCCCATGATCCAACCCACATGCACATGCAGGCCTGTGTATGATTGATTGATTGACTGATACACTTCTACTGTTAGTCATACGGCAGGACTCACCATATCCTGAGACTCAGGCTTTTGTTTCTCCTGTGCATGCCATGTGAACATGCAGCATTGTCAACCAGATGCTGCTTGATAGCCAAATGTCGCTATGCTAGGCATTCAGATCTATTATAAACGGCTGTAGAGTGCACGATCTGGTGCAAAGGCACTCAAGTCAGAAATGTGAATTGAATCAGGTGTCTGACTTGAAATGATGGTGTTCTGAAATGCCTGAGTTGCAGCATGACTGCTGCATTTGCAGTCAGTACTCAAGACTTGAGTGAATTTGTGAAGGTTGATCTTGCTATGGAGCGGACCGTCAGCAGCAATGGTACAGCAGCAGTCGTGGATGGTGCCATGCTTCTGCTGACTCCCTTGCAGCGGGCTCTGGTGCCGCCCCCCATGTGTGCTGTGGCTGCCCTCTTCCCTCACCCTGTGCAATGCCTTGCCTTTGGCACCCACCAGGGCCACGAGGTCAAGCCCTTTCTGCTTGCCTGTTGGCTGCTGCATGTGTGCTTGCCCCCTCACAGATGCATATCACCGGCACATGTCACGCATACTGTTTGCAAGCTTTGCAGCAGTGAAACATCTTGATGCTTTAAGTCCAATTTGCTGTGTGGCTGGTGCACTATGTCTCACTTCCAGGCACTTCCTTGCCATATCTGATGCCCGGGTCTGTGGAGCATATGCATTCGTGGCTGTGTGTGACATGTCGCTTGGTTTCCTTCTGAGATGCGCCAAGTACATGATGCCTATGCCTACTCATGTCTTTCTTCCAAAGCTGTTGTTCTGGCCCTGACCTCACAAGCTGTGTCATTGTTGCTTTGTTGTGGAGCAGGTGGTGGCTGGGGTGACATCCAGCAATGAGCTGGTTGTGGTGCAAGCAAAGGAGGGGGACTTGTGGGAACCCACATCAGAAGCAGAGCTGGATGACATGGAGGCTGAGGGCATCCAGCAAGCTGTCATTCAGCCCCATACAGTTGCCCTGGATGAGCCTCTTGCTGATGGAGCCATCATCAGGTGATGATAGGCCAGCACACACAATCAGCCACTACAGCCAAAGACTTGTGCATACCTCCAGGCATCTGCTTTGTTGCTCATTCACACTGTCTATTAGAATGCTTGAAGATGGCTAGTCAGCTTACAGCATCCACATCAGCCATTAGAGTCATTATAACGCAGGTTTATAGTGTGGCTGACTGGCTCTTCTTCGTTGCTTGTCATTGGGACGCCCTTGCCAGGGGAAGGCGGGGGGGAGCAGGAGCACAGAGACATCCTTCAACAACTGAGTACTAGCTGGGGAGATGGCATAGAGCAGCCAACGGCAACAGCAACAAGTGAGTTGTGCATAGCTACGCACATCATGCATCAATACTGGACCATAAGCCGAATGTATGTGATGCTCGTGTCACAGCCAATGCTGAAAGGCAGGCTCAGCTGACAAGCAAAGCTGATCAAGCAATTCATCATATGCATGCCTAGGCTCTGCACTTCTCGATCAAGTCATATCGACCAAAGACTGTAGACCAGGGAGCAGCACACACAAGTGCATGACTACCTTGCACAACACAGTAAACCTGAGCTGGTGTGTGTGCAGAAACGGAGCGTGCGTCAGGGGGCTGCATCAGGATTGCAGAAGCCGCTGCCCACGAAGGTGCATTGCTGCAGATGCAAGATGGCAGCATGTGGACCTACGCAAGCCGTGATCATGAGGGCTTGGTTCCCTGTGGGCCTGGCGCAAACTTCCCAGTGCCCTGCCCCTTCATGGTGCCCACACCCCAGGCTGCACAGGACCACCTGGGTCAGTCCTGCCATGCCGTGTCATCCTGTTTGCCCTTGCTTGCCCTGCTCTGCCAGATAATGCCTTGGCAAATGCACTTGCCTGTCTACCACACTGCACTGCACTGTGCAAGCTATGCAATTTGCAACTTGCTCTTGACTGCTGGCTTGGTGTATTGCCCTCTGAGCAGCTGAAAAGTACTCATATTGGGGTTTTCTGGCAAAGATGGGGCAAGCTTGGTGGGTACAGGGGGAGACACAGCTCCAGCAGTGGGCCTGTCAGAGGGGGGTCAGCTATACTGGGGCAGCGCCCCTATCCAGGGCGCTTGCACCTCAGTAGCAGTCAGGGGCCAAGGCCCAGGAGGGCCTTTCCTGCTGTACACTACCAGGGACAACATGTTGCACACCTTGCCCTTTGCTCTCCTGGGTTTGCAGACTGCCAAGCCTGCACAGCTTGCACCGAAGCCAGGGTAGGTGTCCTCGTGACCATGCCAAGCTTCTATGTGCAGCACATGATATGCAGCACATGATATGCACACACCCAAATGCTGTGTTTGCAACAACAGCATTGTATGCTCATTGAACGGCAATGTGTTCATTGTACACTTGTTCAATGGCATTGAGTTACTCTGCAATATCACGTAGTATGCTTTTCTCAGGCTCTGCATGTCTCAGCTGCTTGTCAGCTGCTTCTGTACTCTGAGGGTTTGCCTGATTGCTGCATGAGTCCATGCCGGGTGCATGCAACCCAGAGCATGTGTTGTTTGTGCAGGATGGCGGCCAACAAGGGTCTGGGCGCTGGCAAATATGACAACCTGTACACAGCCATGCATGCGGCCATGAAACCCCAGGGGGCTCAGGGGGCCAGGGATGTCACCATCAGGGCTGTTGAGCAGGGAGCCCGCCTCTTGGCTGCGCCTCCTCATGGGGTCAGGGTTGTTCTGCAAATGCCCCGGGGCAATCTGGAGGGTGTTTGCCCTAGAGTTCTGGTCCTAGCAGGCATTGCTGCACACCTCCAGGCAAGAGGCAGTATCATTACATTGTACAAGCAACATTCTGGTATCAACGGCAACATTGTGTAAGCGAGTTTGCCACCATGACAGAGTACAAGGCATTGTCAGGATTGTGGTATACATGCAGTTTTGGCTTGAACCAGCCATAGGGTCAGCACTTGTTTGTCTTGATCATGAACTTCTGCTGGCTGACTCTATGAATGCTAATGTGGTCATTGGATAACACTCCCAGCTGCTTCCTCCTTACCCTGTACTCAGTCAGTACTGATGTTCTGAGCCAGTTGTGCTGATGTGATGCAGGCGCATGAGTATGGCGAAGCTTTTGAGCTGACATCTAATAACCGTGTAGACCTGAATGTCATTGTGGACTATGCGTGGCCCCACTTCCTGACGCATGCCGGGGACTTTGTGAGAGAGGTGGAGGTGAGGTGTACCACAGCCCGGCACACCAAGTGGCCTCAACCTTTGCCTTTGACTACACACTTTCTATTTTATCAAGCAATGTTGACTGTACTGACGTCTACTGTGTACCTGGTCGCAGCACCAGGCTGTGACAGCTTTTGTGTTTTATGTGTGCAGTACGATCAAGACATTGTGGACTTACTGACCAGTCTGAAGACAGAGAGTGTGACCAGTGAAGGCGGCTTGTATGCGGCTGCCATGCCACCCCCGCCGTCCACACCAGAACCTGACAGGCCCTTGCCCAGCTTTACAGATGTTGCTGCAAATGATCAAGAGGTGCGTGTGTTCTCATCAGTCAGACCCTGTTCACATAACATTCTTGGGTACCTTTACTGAGGACCAGTAAAATCCAATGCAACTCCCAACATATTGTTTGGCATGTGTTTTACATAAATATGCAGACTCAATCTGCATTGACACCCATCAGACTATACCTAGACCTGACTCTGGCTTTGATTGTGGACATATATACAACATGTTGTTGCACCAACGTACTACAATACATTGTGTAAGTGGTGTGTGTGATGCAGGCTGGGCAGCAGGATGTGTCACAAGTCAATAAGGTTGAGCTTGTTGCAAAAGCCCTGAGGGCAGCTTTGCTAGCAAGCCCAGGTGGACAGGGACGCTTTCTGAAGCCCATTCTGGTAACCTTTGCAGTGGTTGGGGACCTGGAAGGGGCTCTAGGGATCGTCAAGGAAGTGAAGGAAAGACAGCTGGCAGCAGATGGTAAGGATCACCTCAAATTTGTGTACACGTTTGCCTCGTTTCTCGCAGGGACTGAAATGCTGCAACAAGAAAGCCCTGATAATTGCAGCAGCTGTTTACTTTGATTGCATTCATCATCCTGCTCATGCTCCAGAATCACCTTGCAGTTGACCAGGCAGCAGGTCTTGATCCGCATCGCTTGTGATTTCTTGGTGCTCCAAAGTGTTCATGGGTCAGGCAAGTGCCTGACATGTGTGCGCTGAGTGCAGAAGCTACGGCGCCGGGGGGCAAAGGCACAGGTGAGGGCTCTGATGAGGATGATGACGTGCAGCCTGGCCAAGCCAGCCTGACTGCTGAGCAGGGCCTGAAGCATTTGCTGCTGACTGTGGATGTGGAGCGGCTGTATAGGCAAGTGCTTGGCTTACACTTCATCACAGTTACTTACTGCCAAATTGGCAGTGCAAATCTTAATTTAGGCATGTCACACTGGCTTGCATTCAGAAGCAGCCATTGAGCGCATGATACCATGTTGAGATTGAGGTTGAGATTGAGACCAGCGTCCAGCTGACCCTCAACGTGAAACTTCCCTGCTGCTCATTTCTGCTGCGTACTGACTGCCTATTGCCGTTAAAAATGCAAGTAAAGCTATCAAGCTGTCAACAGAGACTTCGGATGTGTGAAACCTGAGTCTGTGTCCTGATTTTGTAAAGGTGATCATGTCACAACCCTGCACCGTCACGCAAAGTAGTCACATCAGGACCCTCAAGACACGCACAGCATCATCAGACGTCAATGCTGTGAATGCATGCCGTCTGAGGTTCAGCCTCCATCTCCCTGTCCGCTGTGATCAGTCAGTCCTGGATTGCACTACAGGACAGCGCTGGGCATGTATGACGTACAGCTGGCCTACATGGTGGTGGCTCACAGCCAGAGGGACCCGGGGGAGTACCTCATGGAGCTGCAGCAGCTGGTGAGGGCTCCCACAGAGGGCCTGCGCCGCCATGCCATGGACATGCACCTGGGCCGCTTTGACAGGGCCCTCCACCACTTGGTGCATGCTGGCCAGGACCACTTCCCCAAGGCCCTGCAACTCGCCAGAGCCAAGGTCAGTCAGCATCTGTTGCAGCCCTGCCATGTTGGCCCTGCCACTGCAGTCGCAGCAGGCATGGAACACGCTCAGAGCGTCAGTGACCTCCATGATTCCTGGGTAACATACTGAACATCTGCTGTAGTTAAGGCTAACTTTCAGCGTGTGCGTCAGGTTGCTTGTACCTCATCTTTCGGGAGAATTTCATCTTTCAGGAGGAAAACACACACAATTGCCAAGGCTGTGCTCTTTCAGCTTGGTCAGCAGTCACAAGTCCCCTTGACAGCAGCAACAAGTGGCATCAGCAAAAGCCAAGGTCCACTCCAGCGGCTGATTTTTTGCAGAACCGCTTTGTTGATGTGAGACATTGGTGTGCAGGGTCTATTGAGGGAGCTACTGCAGTTGGTTGGGGACAGGGCAGAGGCCAGGAGGGCTGTGCTGGGGGTGTATGGGGAGGTGCTGTCTCAGCGCAACATGCAGGAGGATTCAGCCCTGGCCTTCACTGCTGCCCAGGACCTGCCCCGAGCCCTGCAAGCCTACAAGGTTGCTGGCCACTGGCAGATGGCTCTCACTCTTGCAGGTCACTCCTTACACCTGCAGGATGCTTGCTCACTGCTGTCTTGTGCCAAGTGTCCAAAGAAGGGTCTTTTGGCCCTCAGCCTTATGACCTGCTCACACCAGCTTGCAACCAACCACTCATGTCCATCACTTGAGCTTGTGATAGGAATCAATCATGCAAGCATGCTGCCCCAACATGCAAACTCATCGGCAGCAGGTGTCGTGCGCTTGCTCGATGATGTATTTTGTGACTACAGCAGTGATGGGGTGCAGGGCGGTTAGGATGGCAAGAGGCACAGGTGAAGAGGCTGGCAGCAGAGCTGGTGGATGGGCTGTCCAGCCTGGGCAACCTGGCAGGTGCTGCTGCAGTGGCTGTCCACTACCTGGCTGACCTGGACAATGGTGTCACCCTGCTCACACAAGCCAGGGAATGGCGGGAAGCGCTGCGACTAGCATACAAGTAAGCTTGCCATCACCTGTTGCTGCTGGCTGGCAATTTTCCCTTGATAAATGGCTTAAGCAGAACATATTTTCTGCAGGTTGAACATCGTTGTGCAATGCAGCATCAGGAGTTTTGCATCTTGCTTGTCCACTGCTGCTCAAGTCAAGTCTGCTGTAATAAGTTATGTTAGTCACTATGTTGGAAGGCTGAGGGGACGCTGATCTGTTGTGAGGCTTGCCTGCAAGCAGCACACATTAAAGTTCAAAACCACATGACCAACCTCGGCAACACCTGACAATGGTTTTGCGTGCAAATTGATCTTGTTACAACACATTCTGTGACCAAATAACACGTATGCAGGCATGGCAGAGATGATTTGGTGGACACAGTGATTGCTCCAGCCAGTGCAGAGGCAGCTGCCAGCACAGTGAGTGATGTCAGAGAAGAGCGGGAGCGTGTGAGCAAGTACCTGACAAGGCTGAAGGAAGTGCGCCACAAGAGAAGCGCCATGCAGGTCTCTCACAATCTTGTGAAGCGCTTTGATGCTGCCTTGTTTCATTGCAGCGCCTCTTTATCTCTGATGCAGGGCGGCTGTCAGCTTCAAAGACAGGCTCCTTGAAATGTTGCCACTGTACGCACTGCGCCTCTGTAATGTTACTTGTTGCAAACACATACATGCCCGTCTCCGACCACTCAACAGACAGTGATCAGAACGATCAATGATTGCCATGCATGCCAACTGCAACAAAGTCCCTATGTGTGTGTTTGCACATAGGCTGCATTGGCGGCGGATGATGAGGAGGCTCAGCCATCTGGGCGTGACTTTGATGACACAGCCTCAGAAGCCTCCAGTGCTGTGAGCGGCATGAGTGCGTATGAGGGCTCCACCACAACAGGCACCAGCTCGGTGACAGGCAGCAGCGCCCGCCCTGCCTCTACTGTTGGCGGCAAGAGGCCTCACAAGCGAAAACAGAGAAAGGTGTTTTGGCACTGTTGCTCTCGTCTGGCTGTCTGTCCAGGATATTGCTGACCTGACTTCTGAAGGCAACTTTTGCAAATGCATAATGGGATGCATCTGAAATATCTGTTTTCAGTCATCAATTTCTCTCGAGACAGTTTTGCAAATGTGCAAGTGACCTGTGAATGCTATGCTCAGAGCTTTCACGATGACAGGACAAAAGCGGGCGCATCAGGCAGGGCAGTCCTGAGGAGGAGCGAGCCCTAGGGCAGCACATTGCAGCCCTGGCCCCGTCACCCAAACAGCTGACAGAAGCTGGCCAGCTGGCAGAGCTCCTCACCTTGCTTGGTGAGCCTTTCAATAATTCAAATATGTGCCATTCTGCATTGAGATAGCAGCTGCTCCCTTGAAATACAGTACTAGCATGATGACCCATGCAACAAAGGCAACCTGGCTGCAGCAAAGGCTCTTGCCATATTGCCATTCTGCCCCGCAACCATGTTCATAATCATGTTCATAAGCTTTATGCAGCTGGCCCTTCTATTTCAAACGCTAGAGATGTGCTTAGTTTTGCTTTGAAACGTAGGACACGAGGCTGATGCTAGAGTGCTGCAGCAGCAGCTCTCTAGCCTTGTCACTGAGCAGCAAGCAGCACAGCAGTTCATCACAGACAATCCGCCACCTGAGGTTAGCACAGAAGAAAAGCAGCAGCAACAGCATACACAGAATGCTACTGCAAAACAGGGTGCCACCAGTGTTGTTGACTGGAAGTGGGATATACTACGTCCTGTCACGCTGCCATCACCGCCTGGCTAGTAGCTGTTTATGACGCTAGAAAGGCTCGGCTCGGTGAGGGGCGTAGCTCAACATGAACAAGCAATATAAATGGGTGCAATATTTACAACGAGAGGTGCACAGCCCGACGGCGTGCACCTGGCTGATGCCATGACTTAGCAACAACAAATTGTTTTGTGTCTGTCAAATCTTGACAAAGGCTGCTAAGGTTCCACCAATGAGCAGTCACTTCAAGAGTTCAGGATCAATGGCCTATCCCCTCATGCAAGGTCCATCCCATGAGAGTGTATACATATACCCAAGACTGCTAAATGCTCACATGCTCACTCTGCTCCGTCACAGCTGTGAAGCTACTAACCAACAAAAGTGGAGTTTGCAGAAAATTGCCACACTCAGTGTTGGCTCCAAAACCATAAGCTAGCATTAAAGCCGTAAATGCAAATTCCAGTGCTGAGCATGAGAACAGTCAGTCTTTAGCTGCACATGGCTGAGCGTCCAAAATTGCAGCAGTGAAGTCCATACAACAGAGCTTGAAAGTTTTGACAGACAACTACCAGACCACAAGGCATATCTTAAGCATGCGTCAACAAAATCAACAGTGCAAACAGTTTGACACGTGTGTCAGCCACCCATTGCCACTGAAGTTGTGCTGCCACCACAATCCCCAGCTGCGCAACAACTCCACGAACGTCGCTGCTACCGCTGAAGCGTCAGAACCAGCCAAGTTATGAGGATGCCGATCATTTTCGGGCGATGAACTTTGTCTGTAACTGCCTACAGTTTTAAGCACAGAAATCCTTGCACAGCTATCACATTCACACCAACGTCAAATAGACGCAAGCTCACGCGTATGAGCAAATCAAGGCAGAAAAATCAAAATACGGGGATTATGTGACATGCATGGACTGATCGCTTAGGAACGCGTTTTCTAGGCCGTTGTTCGGGCTCAAACCAGGTTCGTTCGGTACCTTCATCATTTGACGGAGGGTGGACAATTCCCCTGTAACCCAAAAAAAAAAACAAAACTACAACTGCAAAAAGCATGATGTTAAACCTACTGATAGTCCCGTTTGGATGAAGTTGGCAGATGGCAATAAGGCGTTGTCTCGAGGAACTTGCAAGCTGGTATTTGAGTGTCATGACAAGGCTACTGCCTCAATGATGACGCTAAAAAGATCAACAGTGATTTCGATGTGATCGCTGTGATTGGTTGCAGAAGAACAAGGCTGATATTAATCTTTGATACTGATAGTCCGCATATGAGTTGTCAGCCGTCTGATGGACAGAAATGTCATTGGCCGTTGCTGATGCTGGTGCACGTCACAGTGTCGATTTGTAGTGTCGTTGCTGCTGAGAATTTGGAGGAAACATCTTGATGTCGATGATACGATGTTTGTACTTCAAATAAGTGCTGTTGACGGCACTGCAAAAACTGACTGTGGTAACGTAGCCATATCTGATGAGGTTGAGCAGAGTGTAAGTGGCAACTGGCCGTCAAAATTGAATGATCTCGCCTGCTGAATTGCCTCCTGAACGTAATGTGTTTTACACCATCCCTCTGAAAAGTGATGAGAGTCCACCAAAGAGAAAAACGTACGGAATGAGTAGGGACGAAATGCAGGAGGGTGAAAGGCAAATCACCATGTTGCTGCAAAAAGGATGCAGAAAAGCAATAGTGAATAAAACAGTCCTGTCATCTATGTTGCAAAGAAGGATGGGTCTACGTGCATGCAGATTACCGTGCACTAAACAAGCAGACCAGAAGGAAAACATACCCATTGCTACGCGTTGATGATTTGACAAGCTACAGGGCGGGAAAGTGTTCTCTAGCATTGATTTGCAGAGTGCACATCACCAATTGCGTCTAAAGCCTGCAGATGTGCCAAAGACTGCATTAACTACACCATTTGGTCTGTTTGAGTACACAGTGCTGTGCTTTGGTCTAACCAATCCACCTGCTACATTCCAGTCAGTAATGAATGACGTGATGAGAGAGGTGCTGGGTTTACGCTTGTCTACCTGGTTGACACTGTGGTTTTCAGCAAAAAGGAAGAAAACCATATGATGCACTTGGACATGGTGATGCGAATTTTGCAGAAGCACAAGCTGTTTGCAAAGCTGTCCAACTGCTCATTTGCACAGGATGATTTGATGTTCTTCGGACACGTGGTTGGCCAGAATGGGCTGCGTGTCGACCCCAAGGAAATGTGTCTGTTGTCAAAGATTGGCCTGCAGTCTTTCCTTGAACTTACCATTCAGATCATGATTGGCTCTGCTGCTTTGGCGCACCCGCTGCGTCATTTGTCGAAAGAGTCTGTCAGAAGTTTATGGACTAAAGAGTGTAAGGAAGCTTGTGAGGGCGTCAGGTATGCTCTCTGCACCGTTCCAGTGCTGGTGTTGCCAGATTGGAGCAAGCGTTTTGAGGTGATTTGTGATGCTTGTGCTGCTCCAGGACGGCAGGCGTGTGGTGTTTGAAGGGAAGTCCTTGACTGATGAGGAGTAGAAATATCATGTCGGTGAGCAGCAACTCCTTCTGTTGTGCATGCGCTAAAATTATGGCGGTGCACCTGCAAGGTGCAGAGCTCATTGTTGTGACTGATTATAGTCCGAGCACATTTTTTGACGAGATGAAAGTTCTCTTGACGAGGTTGGCTAGATGGGCCGAGAAGCTGTCAAGATTAAAGTCACCTGGGAATATAAACCTGGCAGGTTGAATGTTGCTGACCCTCTGTGCAGAATGCCAATGGTTGCCGGTCAAGTGGTGTGCTGTGCTCTTGGCGTTGCCTGCACAAGCAAAGCTGATGATGGATCTGATATAATCAGTCACATCAAAGCAGGGTATGACGCATACTTTGCTGTCAGAAAGAAACACGAGAAAGTTTGTACACAAAGATGGTGCGTTTTACAAGGAAGGTGCAGTTGTTGTACCTGATGTCCAGGCCATCAAGATCAAGAAGATGAAGGACTTGCAAGACTCTGCCTTTGCTGGTCATGGCGGATTCAGAACTGTGAAGAATGTCCACTATCTACACTGGTAGCCTCAGATGCAAGATGCGACATATGAATATGTGCATGGCTGTGATATCACTGCCGATCGAATTAGCCACCTGCTATATGGGTCGTTGTCGATCGATTGACAAATGTGGCATTTTTAGCTCCTTGCCACGATGAATCCAACGCTGAGTTAGTGAACCTGTTTGTGCAACATAAGATGTCTTCAAACTCCACGCCTGCGAAGTGCGTAGCGGACAGGGGGAGAGAGTTCTGTATCAAGTTCGCTGATGCTGTTTGCAAAGCAGTCGCTGTGATACATGCGAAGTCGACGGCTTACCACCCAACGGGCAGTCCGAAAGAATGAACAGAGTGCTGGAGGTCATGCTTAGGCACTATGATAACCCTAGGCAGGATGACTGGGATACCTTGCTGCTAACTCTAGAACTTGCAGTAAACTGGCAGGAGAGCGTACAAAACAAACCTTTTTACTTGGACTATGGCAGACATCCTGAGACTTCTCACAGCCTGAACGTATCCCTACACAAGTTCTCCTGCGAATGACTGTGTACAGAACGTTGCAGTGGCCTTGCAGAAGGCTAGAGCCTGCTTGCAGCAGAGACAGAAAGCTAACGGTGATCAGAAAAGATGCTTTGTTGAGGTTGAAGTGGGTGATGAGGTGCCGTTGAGCACTGAGCACATCCCATTCAGGAACGTTGGAGCTAGAGAGTTGTTGGTGAAGTGGATGAGGTACTGAAAGTGGTTGAAAAGATGGGTGATGTGTCTGTCGCATACTGTCTGAATGAATCTGCCTGCTCACTTCAAGGGTGATGAGGGTCGATACATATTGCGCTCTACCACCAGCCTTGTTGTTGATGGGGAAGAACGGATTGAGGTGCATGAACAACTCAAACACAAGCCTCAAGGCAGACAAGGACTGATCCTAAGGTCAAATAGCTGATCAAGTCGGCAGGATACAAGCACGAGCACAATACATGGGAGCCTGACAACAAAAGCTCCTGATGCTGTGAAAGAGCAGAGGTAAGTGGATACAAACGATAGTTTATGGATAATGATCAATTGTTTCTATCAAGATGTGTTGTTAGTTCAGCTTCATGGTATGCATTGAGAGAGAGAGACAGATTACAATGTGTTTTTTTTATTAATTTTTGGGTTACAGGGGAATTGTCCACCCTTCGTCAGGTGATGAAGATACCATACAAAACCTGGTTTGAGCCCGAACGACGGCCTAGAAAACACGTTCCTAAGCGATCAGTCCGTGGCAAGCAATCCCCACAAGGGGCAAGCAAACTGTCTTGGCGCCAAGACGACCAGCCATGATGGCATGGCCGGTCATGTCATAACACATGTGTGTCACCGTGGCGAGAACAACGGCAAGTTTGACCATGTAAGCGCCCATGCAGGAAGCATGCACCCCGGCAACTGGCACAACGCCTTGACCGGCTAAAGTGCCGAGCCAAGCAATGTCAAGTAAGCACGTCGTCATAGAGCACAGTGGTCTGTGAACACGTGTGACAAGAGAAACAAGTAAGCCAAGCTGGGTACACTTCCCCAAGATGGGCACGTCACTATGCCTAGCTCAAGTCAACCTCCAAGCATCCACCGAAGCATCCACCGAAGCATGCAGCATTCAGATCAGGATCAATGCGGGTCTGCCCCTACCGTGTCTTACGGCCTATGTAGCTGGTTCCCTTGGGGTGGGCAAGGCCCTCTAGCTATTGAGGGGGGTTTGACTGG
>JAABUW010007424.1_pt1 | contig 13209 bp, 17 predicted proteins | sample 5560081 | NCBI WGS metagenome assembly JAABUW01 (sample SAMN10711882, study PRJNA513363) | rock metagenome | isolation source: Antarctica rocks | place: Antarctica: Victoria Land, Knobhead sud
GCACTGTTGTACTATTGCAGACTTTATGACTTTGTGTGAACCAAATGCATGTGGTGGTTTCGTTAGGGAATGTTTTGCATGTAGGAAGCAAATCTTGTCTGTATGAATTCACTGAACTGAACTTCTTGTCTGTTGGGTCCCAGTTGCCCCCCAGGACATTAAATATATTGATTGATTGATTGATCAACATCCGCTCAGCGTGACCCACCCACGCAGAACGATTCAGAATACAGCAGCTTCCAGCTGTATGGGCTGGTCGCTCAACTACATGAGCGTGTTGGCTGATCCTAGCCAACATCGCGCTCTGCCATCTGCTGTGTAGCGTACCTAAAGCACAGGCAAGGCAGACATATGCTTCTTCGTGCTTGCTTGCTCTTCACGGTGATCAGCCTCGTAGCTGCGTACAGTGTTCGCCCCACTTCGGAGATTACTTGCAACGGTAAGGTTTATACACCGCGCGAGTACACACATGCACATCTTCGCTGCCGTCTTTGCGCGGGTCAGCAGCCGTTTCCTTTGCAGAGTGCTTACATATCGCCAAGACCCTTGAGGCCAAATTGCTGAAACTTGAACAGGTTCAGGAACCTGAAGATGGTTCGCTTGTCGGGAAGATCACGTACGTGCTCTGTGCAAGTTGCCCTACGACGCTGTTTGCAACCTTCTTTGAGTCTCTTCTACTCAGTGAGTTTCTACAGGCACCGTCGACGTATGAGCCACCCACGTAGTGAGCCACAGATATTCAACGCTCTGGACACGATTTGCAGCACGGTACCAGCTGGTGGCCTGCAGCAAGGCTGCATCAAGTACGTTCCACTCTGCTCTAGCACCTACTGCACTGTTGTCTGGTCTCAAGCCCTGCACTAGCTGCCTGGAGGAGTGAGTGCTTGCGATATACTGTTGAACTGTTGCAGGCTCATCAGCGAACACCGCGAGGCGTTGGAGAACGACATATATGCTGAAGGGATTGAGCATGTGAGGAGACTACTATGCAGTGACTTTTCAAAGACATGTCCCATGCACGCTCTATATGACACTGGCGAACTATGACATAGTTGTTATAGCTACACCTTTGCTGGACTTCTCCAGCGTTTGTCATGCAGCAAAACATGCACCAGCAGCATTGTGGGAAGTGTGTTACGCACTACATGTCATGTAATGCCAGATCAGCGTTGACATCTAGATCAAAAGTGTTGAGGCTGTGTTGTTAGCACAGCACATATGACCCACAAGTGTGCTTTGCTGTACAGTCAGAGGATTGAGTATGACAGTATATAATAACTTTCGATTCATATGCTTCAGCAATATGGACCAGCATCTGCAAGTCTAAGTTGGCAGGATATTTGACTGGGACATTTGTTATTCATTAGGCTCTTGTCAATGATTGTTAATCTGCTGCTCACCCCTGCAGTACACATCTTAAACATGACTGCCCTTTTTGGATATAAGTAGTTGTAGGATCGTTAACAGAAAGGCTGCTGTGAAGCTGCAGAAGCTGTGGCTGCTGTCTGCGCACAAAATATATATTGCTACAGTTAAGTTGCAGTGCATATGGTCCTGCTTTGTAGCAAAACTTGCATGCATGTGCCAGTGGCATGTACAGTTGGATATCAAAGTGCACATAACCTGGGGTGTACAAAGGAGTGTCAGCATTCAAGTGAACCATTCGACTTTTCGGCGGCCAAAATATTGCTTGGGAGCTGCTGAGCTCAGGGTTTCATTGACTTTGGCTTGGTAGGCTGCTTCTGCTGCTGCGTTTGCTTGGGCCTCTTCCCATTGCTGGTCTGTTTCTGCTGCCGCCCTTTGCTCCTTTGCTGCTATCTGAGCCTGCAAAAAGGCAGAACTCGTGTTAGCCTTTAGCTGCATACTGAAGTAGCATGGTTGCTTGACAGCCAAACAACTGGTTGTATGCTGACAGTTTGTTCCCAATTCTCCTATTGCACTTGTGTCAGATCCAATTGCCAAATCCATGGTTGCCAAAAGCAAATCACAACAGTTGACCAGAGACTCAGCGTCTGACATGGCAGCCATCTGACTGGGCTGCAGGTCTCACGCACAATCAATCTGATCACACTGACAATGATTCCCCAGCCCTAGCTATCTTGTATCAGGATGCATCACCTGGATGTCAAGCCTGTGGCGCAGCTCGTTTCTGTACTCCACAGCCCGGGCAGCTGCCACTGCCTCTGCCTCGCATGCAGCCTCGGCCTCCTGCAGCTGCCTCAGCTTCTCATTGTCTGCAGCCACCTGCTGCCTGCAGTCCATCAGGCATGCTATCAGATTTTGACCCCAGATAAGCTGCACTGCCATGCTTTAGTTCGGCTCCATTGAGGTGATAGCAGCACAGGCCAAAAAGCTATTTGGTGCCTAGCAAGGGTACCTAGAGGTAGTAATTCCTCTTTCCGGCTCATAATGAGCTAGGTATGTGCAGGGCAAGTTGAGTGCTGTCTCTCCACAGCAGTCTGTTCTGCAAGGTTTATTGATATGCCAGTCTTGACAGTCACATAACGCAACATCATTGAAACTAGACCTGAGGCAACCAGGCGGGCAGAGCCCCTTCACTTCACCAAACCAAAGCTTCTTAGGCAATTTTTCATTAGGCATGCCTGGCCAATGCCAGGTTGCATCAAGCCAGTAGAGGTCTAGGCACGATGTGCATTACCAGCACCAGAGCTGCTGCCCCAGCCAATGCCTGTCCTCTATCTTGTGTACGGTGGAAGTGCATGCTGGCTGTGCAGATCAACAAAGACATGGATGGCAGTTAAACAAGGGCTGACATGTTCCAACCCGTTTGGGCAAATGCTCACACTCCCCAACTCAGTCTGCCACAGAAGAGAAGAGTGTCCTCACACTGAACCTCTCAATTGCAACAAAAGAACGTCACAATGGCTCTCTGTTGCTGTTGTACGCATCCTTTCATGCCTGACACCAAGGTCCAGGAATCACTTGCATATACTGTGTGTATGTACTTGTAGCACAGGGCGATACCTGGCATGTTGATGCTGCTGGATCTGGTCCCGTTGGCCCTGTGTCACCTCAAGCAGCAGCTGCTTGCGCGCCGCCATGCGTGCAGCCAGCTCAGCATCCCGCTTCGCATTCTGCTCAGCCAGAGCAGCATCAATCATGCTGTCCCTCTCAGCAGTGTCCAGCTGCTCCTTGGCTAGCAAGGCTTCCAGGTGCTTTCTGCATACACACACATGTAGGCTCAGTTACCTGTGTGGTGTCAACACCACAACCGTAACCACCTGTGACACCTATGTGGCAGCACCTAATCTGTTCTGAGTGATGCATCAGATGCTTGGAAGGGCTCAAACTCTCAGATCATACATCAAAACTGGCCAACCCCATCAAAGATGAGACGGGCAGTTGAAGCTAGCTGAAGTTGACTGTGCTTACACTATGTGCTGTTGGTTCATGGATCGTCAAGCAGAAGTGCCTGGCTGCAAGTAACTTGTGACAGTAACAGCAAAGCTGAAGACACAGAAACTGGGCTTCGCCAAGAAGCCATAGTGTGATACCCATTGGCTGCAGGAACACAAGCAGCAAGCACATGGCTGAGGACCTGCACGGCATCAATACATGTGACGCCAGGTGTTCTCAGTCACCCTGAAACATTTCTCTATTTACACAGGTTCTGGGAATGTCCTGGAGGAGAGACCCATCACAGGCCAGCACATGTTGTTTCACCTGTATCTGAGCTGCTCAGCCTTGCGCTCAGCCTTGAGCTGCTTGTCAGCAGCTTCCTCCTGAGCGTCCTTCCTCATAGCAGCATCCATCAGCTGCTGATCGGCCCGCTGCTCTGCTGCAGCAATGCGCTCCACCTCTGCCTGCTTGGCCCTGCAAACATGTCATGGACAGGTTAGGCTACAAGAGATGCACAACCGTTGGAAGCACAAGTTGCCAGCTATATCAAAGGCTGCTAGTTGGCGGGTCAAAGTACGGAGAGCATGGAATGTACTATGGTCGAACTGTATAGAATGCCCCTTGAGTTTGTTGCAGCACCGGCAGAATAAGACATTGCCCACAGGGGGCGTAAGCAGATGACTGGATGCTGGTGGGCAAGGTGCAGCAGCATGCTCTGAACTCAGACAATTGTCAGATAAGCTTGATTAAGTGAACTTAGGCAGCATGACGAGCAACATCGTATGGCATGCTGCAAGCGTGGCATTGAGTATGACAGCAACTGGAGGTACGACTGTTGACCCATAAAGCAGCTGATGAGATGGCTTGGTGGTGGTGGAGGGTGTGGTTGAGGTGTGAGCATCTGTGATGCATATGCAGGCGGTTACACACACGCACACCGTCTGCATGCGTCACCTGTCACCTCTGCGCCCTGGACTGGTGGCGCATGCAGACGAGGCTTCCAGCTGCATGCAGTCTGAGGTAAGCTATACAGCAGGTTAACACAGGCCCAGCACAGGGCGCACATTCTTTACACGTCTGGTGCAGCACCTGTTGAACTCCTTGACTTCCAGGTTGAGCTGCTGCTGCCTGGCACGTGCTGAATCCTCAGCCTGTCGTGCTGCGTCATCGTCAGCTGCCCATCTAGCCTTGAGCGCATCAATCTCCTGTTGCTGCTGCGCTGCTTCCTCAGCATTGCGCTGGCTGTTGCTTGCCACCTGGGCATCCAGAAGCTTGCCGATGGCCTCATACTGTTCCCTCGCTCGTCTCTTGTCTTCTGCATACCTGTCAGGAGCAGCAAGAACATGGAAGTGCATTTGAAGGGACATACTGTAACTTGGGCTTGGCACAACACAATGTTTTGAGCAACATAATTTGTGACGTGAAATGATCTACATGGCATCAACAGCTAGGGACTTATGCATACTTTACATGCACAATGCCGCAAGAATGTTTTCCATGGCATTGTGCTTTTGCTCCCCAAGGGCGCATTTTAATTTCCGCGACAGAGTAATAAAGAAGCTGTTGCATTGATGACAGACGATTTACCCCTGCTTGGTGCAGTTTGTTCTGATCAGGGACGCATGCCATGGAGTGGGGCAGCAGGAGGATATGCAAATACACCGCAGCTACTGCTACGAGCACATTTACTCACCTGAACTCTTTGGCAAGCCTGTCTTGCTCATTGAGCTCAGACCAGTGCATGTCTTCAGCCTTTTGCTGCTCCTTCACATGTTCCTTCTCCACTACCTGAAGCAATAAGCTGTTTCAGGAAGCTTGCTAAGCCGTACGTGCAGTGCAAGCACTGTTTCCACCACCACCAGGCTCAAAAGCTTGCTGGACCAAAGGCTGCACGGCTGGTGACAGTAGCAGCACGGACACTGAGAGGCAGTGCTGCACAAAGTTGTACACAAAATAGTGCAGTGCTACAGCTGGAGGTAAGCAGCATCCGACGTCTATGCTGATGCTCTTATCAGCCTTGGAAATGTCATGCCTAGCTGGCGAGGGTGGCAGGACAATTGCAAATCAATCTTTGTGTGATCCATTTTGGCAAAGGCAAAGTGACAAGAAGGCATTGCCAGCAAGCCACGCAGCAGCCCTCGTGTCAAGAGGATAAGGTCATCACCTGCTGTTGCTGCACGTCTTGGATATGATATGTCGCAAGCTGTGACTCTTTGCCTCTCAGCAGATCACAGTTCTCCCTAAACTGCTGCTCATACAGATCTGCAGCAAGCTTCTGCCTCTCTGCTTCCCTCCTGGCTGCATGCGTACGAGCTCTGGCTGTCAACTCTGCCCGCCGCTGCTCTGGTGTTGTCTGGCTGCTAAGCAGTTCTTGCTGCAATGCAAATTCTTCATTGGCAAGCTTGTCTGCGAGCTCATGCTGCCGCCTTCCTATATCAGCCTGCCTCCTGTCTTTGAGAACTTCGAAGCGCTTAGTAACATTAAGTGCTTTGATTCTGCTGTCCGTCTTGTGTTCCCAGTCAGCAACAGCACTGAGCTTATGTTGCTCCTGCACAACAGCACAAAAGGTGCTCTGAGGGTTTGAATGCGATTTGATTATCACCCTTAGACTTTTCCGCACGTTGGAACCTGATATCGTCCTTGTATGATGGCTGCTATTCTAAGAGGTGTGAGAACAGCTGGCAAGAGCATGCATAAGCACAACAAGCACACTCACCTGAACCCCTTGCTGCATTGCATACAGTCTGTCTTCATAGTCACGGATCTTGAGTACACGAGCGTCTGGGGCTGGCTTTCTCTGCAGCACAAAGCCGAATGTCATAGCATAGAAGGGCGCAATAGCGGACGCATGTAAAGGTTTCGGCTATTACCACGCGAAACATGATCGCTATGCGGACTAGCCAACTAGTTGCCACGTGAAATCTCCACCCGCACCAAAGCCATGGTCACGGACAAAGGTGTTGTCGTAGCTGCCAAGTGAGCACTGCCAAGCCAGGACTGTGCTCGACGAGCGTTACACACAGATATACGGCGTACATTATTGCACGAGCCCTGCTCCGAAACCAACTCAGAATTTTGCAAGCTTGCAAGGGAGCCCTACCTTCTGTTGCTCATTCTCCCAAACATGGGAGGCGTCACTGGTTTCTTGAACATCGTAGCTGCCACAGGTGGGGCAGCGTTGTTGCTGTATTCCACAGATGCACTTTTCTACTACACCGATGAACGGTAAGCAGGCAAGGGCTCAGGCGCTGCTTGTCTTGTGCAGTGCGAGATGACAACAACAGGATGACTCTTGCACACACACTTTTCTGCTTGTCTTGCATCGCAGGCGAGCTTCGAAACACGCTGAGCTTGACTTGAAACGAAGAGCTTTAGAGGTATGACTGCACTGTGTGCCCGAAGAACCACTGCATTGCCCGAGACGTCTGAGGTTACCCATGTGGATGTGAGCTTTATAGGTGCCTGTTGCAGCCCCGTGAGTTCAGTCCAAGTATTGTTGGTACACTCACTGACTTTAGTTTCTGCACAGGAACGGAGGCATCTGCTTGATGAAAACAGGAAGATGGGCTTGCAGTCATGAAGAAGTCAGCCAGTCACTAATTGCACATCAAGCATCATACGGCACCTTTTTGTACACCAAGCAGTGCACTCCCACTAGCCAAAAGACACACCCCTGAATTTGCTGACAAATTTTGTGACAGGGTCTGACACTGTTAGACTGCAACGTGTGCCAAAACTTCAGTATGTGTCAATTTGGGCAAACTCGTCTCTTGGAACAATCTCTGTGTACGATTCCTGTCTTTCCCTGGCTTGTCATGGTCGACCCAACAAGCAGCCTCAGTCAACACTCATGGCTTGGCAGCTCTGCTCTCAGCTACTGTCACTGCATGATCACAATCTTCACAAAACCTAACACGTGAAAGCTACAAGCGCACGCTGGACAACTTACACTGGTTGTGACGTGGGCATTTCACCAGTCTCAGTTAATCGTTGCAATCTATTGATGCGTTTGCCTCAGCAACAGTTCGGGGAAACACCCAGATGTCGGGAGACTTATCCTGCATGTCGTTCCACCGATGCACATGCAGCATGTGGACCTGCTTTGTGCTGGGCACGGAACTGTGTATGCTTTCGATTGAGAGCTCTCATGCATGAAACTCTGCTACGTATACACAAGTCAGCACTTTGTGTTGAACAATTTTCTGGGCTACTTGTGCCTGCAGAGAGCATTGCAAAAGAGAAAGCGTGTTGTACTCTTTCAGCCATTCAACGATTTATTAGAGTCAATACAACATAAGGCCCAGAACCAACTCGGGACTGTCAGCAAACCTGCTGCGATGCACGCATCTACTGAAAAAGGTAAAAGTAAGGTGGCCAATTCAAGCTTGTGCGTCAAAACTGCCTAAGAACAATGAAACAGGCATAAAAGCTGCAACCCACTCTGACAAATGAAATGACAGTGTCACACATTCTTTATTCAAGTTGCAGTTACGCTGAGGCAGCTGCCTTGTCCACACTGGAGCGCAGTGTTTTGATGGCCATGCCGATGTCGTCTGCACCATACACTGCGCTGCCAGCCACAATGACATTGGCTCCCGCTGCAGCTGCCTGGTCAATTGTAGAAGGCGACAGACCACCATCCACCTGGTGCACATGTCAACAAAGGATGTGACATCTTTAGTTGATCTTGGACATAGAACACGCCCCATAAGGAAGACAACGCATGACAAGATACCGCATCACAACAGTAAGTAGATCTCATAAAACAGTTTTTATTGGGAATTTAGAGTGCTGCATGTGCAAGCCATGGATGTTGACTCAGCAAGCAATTTGTGTGCTGCTTGCATTTACCTCAATGAGCAGGTTGGGGAACTTCTGCCTCAAAGCCTTAACTTTGCTCATCGTCTCAGGCATGAACTTCTGGCCACCAAATCCGGGCTCGACAGTCATGATCAATACCTGGCAACAAACAATGCAAAGATGCTGACCACAATGTCCTGCAATAAAAGTGGGGTGTGTGCCCAGACGCTTGACACAGTCAGCAAGACATGGCTGCTGGAGGCAAGCAACTAAGATGAACAAGAAAGCACCGCGGGGAAACAGGCAAGGTAAGACAGCGACATCAGAAGCCAGACTGAAGACGGACAGATACAGCCTGTTTGATTTCTAAGGCAGCATGCAGTCAGAGCAAGCCCTGAGCTCCATACTTGCTGTGCTCAAGTGTAAGCCTCCATGGCCAACAAACAGGATCCTAACTTTACTTTGACTGCACACACATGTTCAGTGTGTACCTGGTCGACCAGCTTGTCCTCAATGTATGGGAACAGAGTCTCAGCAGGTGTTTTGGGCTTGAGGGCAACTCCAGCATGCATGCCAGCCTCCTTGACCTCCTTCAACACCTTAACCATCTGAGGGTCTGGGTGCTTGGCAGTGGTTGCCTCAGGCACAACAGCTTCCAGGTGGAAGGTGTACATATTGGCTCCTGCTGATGCAAAATCCTGCGGGTGCAGGAAATCTGTGCGTGAAGACTGTGCAGCAAGCAGGGAAATTGTGTTGTATTCACCAGGCAACCGCTTGATCAACAGCATCCTGCATTAATGAGCAGATAGGTTTCAGACATCTAGAAGGTGGAATGGATGCATGTCACATGGCAAAGCATGACATCATGCTCGCAGCTGTAGATTCTTCTGCCTATCCAAGCACACTATGATCAGCAATTGAATTGTCTGCACGCACTTGAATTCAACATGCAACAGCAAGCAGAACATCGCAGTCTGCTACTTGTTGTGTGAAGAGTCACCGTGGTAAACTGAGTACCTTTATCCACTGACTTGGGTTTGATACCATCAGGTGACAATCAATGAAGGAGTCTGTGTGCTTGCGCAAGCTCTTCACAATCGGGGCTCCCAAGGTCAAGTTGTTGACAAAGTGACCATCCTGCATTTCGCGAAAGGCTGTGACAAGCAGGTTATAATTTGCCTAGACTTGTAGCTGTCAGGGGAGTTAGGTCAAACTGACCATCACGTCGACGTGCAGCCAGTCAGCTCCGAGGCTGATTACTTTCTGACTTTCATCCGCTAGCATGGCAAAGTCTGCGGACAGAATGGAAGGCGAAATGATGGTAGCCGGCCTGTCACGTCCAGCTGTTTTGGTGGGCAAAGGAATACCCATGACTGGCTGCTGAGTGAAACAGCTGTGACAGCGTTTTTGACAGTAAGGCTTCAACGACACTCAGCCTCGTCACAAGAGTGCAAAGCAGCACACGTTTGCTAAATCGTGTTCGTATATTGAGACCTCGTGAACTCAATCCGGTTAAACCCACGAGAGGTTTTGAGTGACGTCTTCTTCCTTAGCTCGCGAGCTCGACGAGCTGACCTAAAACTGGCAGGAAACCCTTCCCTATTTTGCACGCCGCGACAGTCTTCGGTGCTTGGTCTTTGTTCAGCACAACGCAGAACGGAGGTAGCTGACACCTGTTGCGTAACATCATCTGTGCACCCAAGTTAGCGAGGCTTGCATAGCCCGGTTGTGGCTGCTGATCAACCTGGTAGTGGTGGTGGTGCATGGATCGCAAGCGCAAGCTGGACGTGTTTGATCAAGATGCTGGCAAGCGCTTCCAAGGCGCCAATGGCGCCGCCCATGGAGGCATTGGCACAAATATGCCAGGCCAAGCTGCCCTCAATCCCTATACTGGGCGTCCATACAGTGGGCGCTATTATGAGATTCTGTCCAAGCGAAAAGGTCAGACTACATTGCTCAAGTCAAAATGTGTAATGCACGATGTCATGAAACATGCTCTGAGTTGATCGTTCTGTGCAGGGCTGCCTGTATGGCAAGCCAAGGCCGACTTCACGAAGATGTTGAACGAGAATCAGACAACCATTTTGGTTGGAGAGACAGGCAGTGGCAAAACAACCCAGATATGCCAGTTCATTGCTGAAGCGGGATATACACAGAATCAGAAGCTGGTGGCCTGCACACAGCCTAGACGTGTGGCAGCTATGTCTGTTGCTCGGCGTGTTGCTGAGGAGATGGATGTTGTGCTTGGAGAAGAAGTTGGGTACTCAATTCGTTTTGAAGAGCTGTCTGGCCCCAAGACAGCAATCAAGTATGAGTCTGGACTAGTAATGCTTGAGTGCAGTGCTTGCTCATGCACCTATAGCATAGGCTTGAATGGCATGATATTGCAGGTATATGACAGATGGTATGTTGCTGCGTGAAGCAATGAGTGATCCACTGCTGGAGAGGTATCAGGTCATCATTCTGGATGAGGCTCACGAGAGGACTCTTGCAACAGATGTCCTTTTTGGGCTTTTGAAAGAGGTACATTCATCTGCAGTTGTGGGACTCAGCATATTTGAAATTGCTAGCATGCATACAGCCTTGATCACTATCAGCTGTAAATGCTGCCTGCTGGTGTTCAGCAGCACAAGCTGCAGCAACTGTCCACTTTGCAACAGTGGTTGTAACGCAACATCTGTGCTGACTTGGCAGGTCTTGAAGCAGCGACCAGACATGAAACTGGTGGTCATGAGTGCCACTCTGGAGGCAGAAAAGTTCCAGGGCTACTTTCTTGATGCACCCTTGATGAAGGTGCCAGGTCGTCTGCACCCTGTGGAAATCTTCTACACTCAGGTCAGCCGCACACAAGTCTATCACATAGACATAAGTGATTCATGCATTCATGTATGTCAGTGAAGCATATGTCAACACATGTGAGTACAACTACGCCTGGTCGTGCTGATTGATGGTGCACATGATCAAATATGTCAGCATCACAATATGTTTTGCACCCCATTGACAGCCCTGTGTCAATTTTAAACTGTCAGTCGCTATTGGTACTCGAGTATATCCCTGATGAGATTATGACGACATGTCTTGATGTTCCTGTGAAGCACGTTCATGCAGCAATGGTGGTCTTGCAGGAACCTGAAAGGGACTATCTGGAAGCAGCCATCAGAACGGTGGTGCAGATACATGTGTGCGAGCCTCCTGGTGATATCCTGGTCTTCCTGACCGGTGAAGAAGAAATTGAAGATGCATGCAAGAAGATAAATAAAGAGGTCACACAGATGGGCGAGCAGGCAAGCTACACCCTCTTGATCAGTTAGATTTGCGTTGCTGTCATCAAGGCTGGCATGACAGATGCACTCATGAATGCATCGTGCCTGGCTAATTGTTGTCGTGGCACATCAACCAACAGCTGCTTGCACTGTAATGCATCATGGCTTGTTAATGGCTTTATGCCTGCACTGCTGCAAGTCAGACTTATGATTTCGTGATTTTTGTATGGTCTGTCCTGAGATTGTCCTTTTCTTCCTTGTGGCTGCAGGTTGGGCCCATCAAGATATTCCCCTTGTATTCTACCCTGCCGCCCCAGCAGCAACAGAAGATCTTTGAACCTGTAAGCTTTCTTGCTGGCATGATCAATGCTCGTGACAGCACCACTTCAGTTGCCATGAAAGCACATGTGCAGTTGTCCATCTTGTTGCTCGCAGCAACAATGGTCTGCGTAGCCTCTGCTGCTGCTGTTGCATATTCGAAACTGTGCAACGAAGGGCTGCTACGTGGACTAGGCCTGCATGTGGGCACATGCACAGATCTGCAAAGAGGCTGTGGCATGATCTGCAGGCACCCTCACCAGGAAAGAACGGCATTGCTGGGCGCAAGATTGTGGTCTCAACCAACATTGCCGAGACTTCCTTGACCATCGATGGAATTGTGTATGTGATTGATCCCGGCTTTGCCAAGCAAAAGGTTTACAACCCCAGAATCAGGGTTGAATCTTTGTTGGTTTCGCCTATCTCCAGGGTAAGCCAAGCTATTCTAATGTTTGCGCAATTGATTGGGTATTTGCTGTGGAGAGCAGTTATAGGGCTTGACAGTTTAGAGCTAGGCAAAAGTCTTGCTCATGTAAACCTGATAGTCACTGTACTGTTGTCCTGGAGTCCTCGTTGAGCAGCATGCTTGTGAGCAGATCATGAAGTCTGTACCTGCTCGTCTGCTTTGCAAGCAGCATCATCCAAGCGGTACGGAGTCTTGAAGCGATCTGGCAAATGATACCATGCTTCTGGTATGCAGGCAAGTGCTCATCAACGAGCAGGCCGTGCTGGGCGTACCCAACCTGGCAAGTGCTTCAGGCTGTACACTGAGAGCTCCTTCAAGAAGGACCTGCAGGAGCAGACCTACCCAGAGATCCTACGATCCAACCTGGGCTCGGTTGTGCTGCAGCTCAAGAAGCTGGGTATCGATGACCTGGTGAGCTGCATGTCTGTCCCTTACATTGCCATCTACAGCAATGCCCACCCAAGCATGTCTCATGACCTGATTGTCTAAGCTAGCAAACATCCTGCATGGAATGTGACTGCATGTGTCTGCATGTCGTGCTGAGTAACTGCTTGATATGGATAGTGAGCCTGATCTGACTGAATGAATCTAGTTGCAAACCATGGTGCGGTGATGATAACAACATTCCTCGAACTGAGTGACCTCTGGTTGAGGTCATGCAGACATACATCTACCCATAGAAGTTGAGCACTGTTTTGGTTTTGGCACTCACAGCCTTGTCTTGAACTCAAAGCCTATGATGATTCTTCAAACTACAACCTTATCTACATTGTCTCGATTGTGACGTCAGTCACATGATTACAATCAGTTTCTGAGGCAAACAGTTGTGAGCCAGTATACACAATCATGGTTTCACATCAGCTAAGCTTCACCTTTCCTGGCCTGTTGTGACAGGTACATTTTGACTTCATGGACCCTCCTGCACCTGAGACTCTCATGCGTGCTCTGGAGCTGCTCAACTACCTGGGCGCACTAGATGATGAAGGCAACATGTCCAAGGTA
>JAABUW010007425.1_pt1 | contig 13205 bp, 6 predicted proteins | sample 5560081 | NCBI WGS metagenome assembly JAABUW01 (sample SAMN10711882, study PRJNA513363) | rock metagenome | isolation source: Antarctica rocks | place: Antarctica: Victoria Land, Knobhead sud
TTTCCGAGGCTAAAAGCTGATGGTCGTGGAAGGGACAATTAGCGAGTGCATAAGTGAATGAGTGCGCGAGCGGGTCTGGTTGGCAGATATGGTTAAGAATGGTCCATGATTGATAGTGATAGCGTACAGTAGGTCAATGGGCTGAGAGAGCTTGCTTGGCTATGCCCCCCTCGGATTTAGCAATCTAGGGTCAAGATACTCGTCGAATGAAACATCTCATCAATCAGACACATTGTCGATGGGGAAGACTTCTTCGCCTGGAATCCTCGCAAGGGAACAAAAGCAAATCTTCGAAATGCATCATTGAATTCCGTGAGACGTTTGACCATTGCAGCCATCAGCTCACCCGCTCCATCACGCAAGTGCGTCCTTGGCTGGGTAAGTTATCGGCACAGGTATATGGCTGGCTTTTCCTCATGGCCTACAGAACAAGTCTGGTAGGATTGGCCATGGCTCGTGGCACGAATTTGGTGGGAGGCGCTTCAGGGTCCTGGATGTTGGATGTCTTACAGTGGATACGATACCCCTTCTGAGGCTACTTTCGAGGGATAGGAGGGCTTGGTGGATTAGCGGTAATGGGGTCAAACTTTTCATTCGATTTGGTATTGAATGTGGATTCGAGTATCTTCGATGAACCAAGCGCTATAGTTGGATCTCGATAGTGAAGATAGTGGCAAGGAGTTAAGGTGAAGGGGCTCGATTTGGCCGCTCAGGACGCTTGTTCTTGGCTATCCTTGCATCATAGTACTCATCGAATTTCGATTTCCCCTTCGCTCCCAAGGCCCATACTGGGAGATGGTCCTCGTCGACATCGTCGACCTTGGCTTTGTCCATCTGGATATTGCTTGAGATCTCGTCATCGTCTACTCCTTCACCCATTTCCTCAACAGCGAAAGTGTTATCGTCGTCCCACTTCCAGATATCGTTCTTGCACTCAACCCTTTCCATCCGCTCTTCCTGGTATTCCCCATACTCCTCCTCGTCTTCGTCTACTTCGCCAACCTCCTCGATGATGATCTTTGACCCTGCCACTGGGCCATAGCCGTAGCTGAAGTATTTACTCGCTTTCGCTACCAGGGCCTCCTTGATCCGCTGTTTATCACCAGGGGCAAGAGCCTGTGGGTTCAATCTTTGACGGGGGATATTGTTTCGCCACCACTCTTCAATCCAATCCCGAGGATTGACGGGAATATGCTCAAAGTATTTCGTGATATGACGGCCCAGGTCGAGATGGATAACGTAGCAAGGGAGAATCTGTGCTTGGTCAAAGACGACATACTCATACTGCTCGTTTGCAACATGAGAGTCCGCCCCAGGATAAGGCTCGGTTTGATCCCTCCAGTTATCGTCCCGAAACATGGTGCTACTGATGCCCATGATGGTGGCACAGACAATGAGTTTCAGCCCAGAAAACTCGCTGTTGAGCGTTGGCGAAGCGCTGAAGCCAGTATAACGTAGCGCAAATTCAGCATTAGGGCTTGAATATAGCCCCATACCATAAGTCGACCCGCAGCAAACGTCCTCTTTCTTTTCGGGCAGCAGGAAGCCCTGCCTGACAATCGAAGCAACGTAGTCCTTGCGAGTGCCGTGAAAAGTCAAGCGTGGATCCACGAGGTAATCCGTCAGAGATTCCTTCTCTTTCTCGCCACCTCTCTTTCTGAATTCACGGCGGATCTCCACAGGTACGTTTGCTCTCAGACGATCTAGCGGATGCGCCATCATCTTATTACGCAGTTGATTTTGCTTCTGCAAGAAGACCCGGGATAGATCGCTTCGGATGACACATTCAATGTGCAAGATGCGAAAGATATTGGGGAGCTTGGCACATATCTGGTCCGGTGTCTTGCGAAGAAGGGAATTGGCCAAGTCATGCCCTCCAATGCTTGCCAGGTTGAGACCGAATTCAGTGTTCAAAATGTCGTGCTTGGTCTTGGCCGACAACATGTCTATTTTCTCTTGCTGTGCCAACCCAGCCTTCGCATCCCGCTGGTACTCCAGGTACTTTGTGTTGCTGGACAGGTCGATGCCTGATATCAATCTCAACATCTCCACCCGTTGTTCAGCGATCGACCTATCCACCATTTGTCGCTTCGATGCTTCAGCTTTGTTTCCCCATGCAGTCGGATCACTCCTGTAGTCCACAAGATGTGCAACTGTCTTGGTGACGATGTGCAATACAACCATATCAAACTCAAAGATCCCGGTGCTATTTGCGGTTCCTCGTTTAGTCCAGTTTTCCCGGTTGTTGGTTCGACAGCCATCCATACAGATGTGTCGCAGCGCTATTCTCAAGTCATCAATAACGACTCTGGGTAAGGATGTGTTCTTCAAGTGGTAGTCTATTGGCTCAACAGGATACCGCTCGCCTGTAGTGATCTCCAGTATCATTTCAGGGTATGTGAAGACGAAGCCGTTGCGGAACTCTGGATTCCATTGCTCTGATCTAACGAGATATCCTTGGTTGACTAGGGTGTCAATCTCTTCGTCACGCAAAATTTCAAGCTCGATAAGCTCTTCTTCGGAAAAGGTAGGTGCGAGCATAGCATCACGGCACGAAAAACCGTCCGTCAAATCAGCCATGTGTTGGACAGTCGAGGTAGCTAGATACAGGATTTTTGTCTCTTCTCAAGTTAAGGCAAACTGTGGATTGCCAGGAAGATGTATTCTTGACGGAGGTGTTAAGGAGTTGTACAGATAATCAAGATGGCACCAGAGAAATTGCGGAACGGTGTAGTATGGTTGAGTCATCGTTATGGAGGTGAGGGAAGCCCTAAGATTGCAAAAATGAACAAAGTGGGATTAATTCACTTAAGATGGCATTTGTTGGGCGGTTGAAGCACGGAGTCACTTGGAGCACATTAAACCGCGAACGGGGAAGAAATGAGCAAACGTACCTTAAGTTCCTAACAGCAACCGCATGCCAATTTCTCGCTCTGATGAATACTGATGCAAGTGAGAGAGAGGTGAAGCAATTTCCAGAAATGCAAACAAGCACCAACACCTACTAGACGTGTACCTACAGAAAAGAAACATAACCACTACATCATTGTACTAGCGCCATCAGGAATCGAACCGACTATGAATTAAGTACCTACTCCCTGCCACCTACGCCAGTGACCTCAAAGCTGGAGAGTGTCCCAAAACCGTCAAGCTTCGAAGATCTCCTACGTCCTGCGGACCTGAACTTCGCGCATTGAATCATGTATTGCTGATCGAAGAACCGTCTTTACGAGTCCTACCTCACCAGGGCTGGGGGAGTACAGATGATGCCCCAATTTGGGATTTGGGAATTGATACGGAATACCTACCCACGCTACCTTACCTTACATACTCGTAGAGTAGCTCCCGTGATTTAGAGTTAGGCGAGGCCTGGGGAAAACGTGGGGAGGTGGGGCAAAGGTACAAGGTACTTTGAGCAGCTCAGCTTCAAGGAGCTGAATAAGGTCCCGCGTGACCCTCGAGCGGGGCTTGCCCTGGTTGTCACGACTTCATTCACTCCAACCATCCACATCACCTCCTCCTTCTACTGACTCTTCAACATCAAAACTCATCGAAACTCCTCTCACCCACCAGCCATCTATCCTCCTTTTCAGTCAGATATCCATCATCCACAATCAAGCTTACCAATCAATCATGTCTTCCGATACAGCAGCTCTCACCAAAGTCGACTCGGCTGTGTCGGGTTTGTCCTCTTCCCCTCCTCAGAATGAAATCAAGGGCCATCGGAGAGCGAGCTCGAGCGCTGCTGGTGTGTACAACATCAACGACCTAGGTGAATTTCTCAACAGCACATGTCTGCCGGTCCATCATCATCGATGTGGAGAAGGTCGAGGATCGTCAATATTAGCTGACATAACGGCAGAAAAGGAAGGCAAGGAACTGGAAATAGCAAAGGAGACGCAGAAGCTGAACTGGTAAGCTACCTTGGAGTATCAAGGCCCCCATGGCAGTTCATAACAGCGGCATATACGAGCCAAAGCTAACGTTCAGTAGGCGGTTGAACAAGTCTCCAGCCACACTAGATGAGAAGGACGTTCTCAAGAAGTTCCTTACCAACCCTCCTGTCAAAAAAATCGATCTGCACTTTCCTTTGGGACTCGAAGTCACTGCACGGAATTTGAAGGGCGTAACAATCAAGGATGCTTTAGACGCCATCCACAAGCAGTTCAAGAAGAAGGTAAGCTAAAAATCACCCTGACCTTAATATTTTGCGTGGATTCCGAATAAGAAGCTGATCGAATACCCCAGGCCGACGATGAACTAGAGCTTCCTGTATTGGCAGGGTTTGAATGGGACAAAGAGGAGTCATGGACAAGACTGATCGTACACCAGAAGAAAGAGGGCGCACCATCCGGTGGTGGAAAGAAGAAGGGCAAGAAGGGTAACGACGACGAATAAAAGTCGACGAAACTCTGAACTCACGCCTGACGTGGGTGGGGCCAGTAAGACCGAGAACGATTTGAGTACGATAGTGGCGTGGAACAAAGATCGAAGGTGACCTGTGCAGATAGTGTAGCAGTGTGGTAATTTATCATCTGCCACTGTAAAACGAGAGTCCCACAGACATGCGTGGTGACTTCGTTGGTCTTGCAAAGTAGAAGCTCCCGAGCAAGTCAGACTTCCGATTTATTGAGCCAGAGTCTTAATGCCTTGTGATCATTGACGAGCCGATGCAAGCTTCGTTAAGGCTGGTAGGTAGTATGAGTGTTTGTGGTAGATAAAAGAAAATTTGAGATGGAAAATACAAAATACTCCTTGTGTGAGAATGCGAGGCTAACTCCGAAAGGGAAAGCTTGTCCCAACCAAGCTCCTGCACCAATGGAATGTCTCTGTTCACGGACCATATGTGACATGTGCAATTCTATCTCACGTCGAGCGTGTCCTGAAGATAGACTTGATTGCAACGGTTTTCTCACAACTGGCCTGTAAACCCCAGTCATTCTTCATGGAACAACGTGCCTCCATTCCTCCTGGGCTTCCGCGCCTCAACCCTACAACCTCACAATGGCAAGATCCACCAGCTTTGATCTCTACCCACCGTACCACATACAACCTTCCCACTGCCGTCTCCGCCTTGATCGTTGGCTCTGGAATCACTGGGGCTACTCTCGCGTACACCCTTCTTAATCAGGACTCACCCTCTCCAGTCCTAATGCTTGAAGCCCGTACAGCTTGCTCTGGAGCCACAGGTCGCAACGGTGGCCACACGAAATGCGCGTCATACCGAGCGTTTCTGGATAACTTGCGTACGCACGGAGAGGAGGAGGCTGCAAGGATCGCAAGATTCGAATATGGCTGCATGAAAGCCGTACATGCATTCGCAAGGGAGCATAACATCCAATGCGACAACTGGGAGGGAGACACGGTAGATGTAATCTATGAGCATGGTCAGTGGCGAAAGGCAGAAAAGGCGGTAAAGGAGATGAGGAGGGTGTTGGGCCCGATGATCCGGCGGCAAGGTATATTTTCTGGAGCCCTCAGCAGACAGAAGAAGAGTTTCTTGCCAAAGGGGCATTCGGAGCGGTGTCATACGAGGCGGGTAGTCTCAGTGCCTATAAATTTGTTACCGGAATGCTAGGCCTGGCTCTTCAGAAAGGCTTGAACCTGCAGACCGAGACGCCAGCCCTGAAGATCAAAAAGCGGGGCGCTGGCCAAAGCGGGTGGATAGTGGATACACCCAGAGGGAGTATTAAGGCGGACAAGGTATTCCTCGCAACGAATGGGTACACATCCCATCTATACCCGCCACTCCAAGGCGTCATTGTGCCACTTCGGGGGCATATGACCGCTCAGAGGCCTGGAAGCTCTATGCCCAAAGATGGGTTAACAAATACCTATTCGTTCATTTATGGAGATGGATATGAGTACATGGTTCCTCGACCGCAGGGCTCAAGGTTTGCTGGCGATATCATGATTGGAGGTGGCTCGACAATAGCTGCTAATGAGGGTTTGAATGAATTCGGAATGACCGATGATACTGTCACCGAGCCTGTTATTGTTAACTATCTTAGAAACTGTACCGGGAGGTATTTCGACCCTCATTGGGGCAATGACCATACGGATGGCAGGATACGTAAGGCATGGACCGGAATCATGGGATATTCTGCAGATGGATTCCCACTCATCTGTCAAGTACCGGGCGAGCAGAATCTCTTTATTGCTGCCTCATTTCAAGGTTCAGGGATGGTTCTGTGCCTTTCCTCAGCAACGGCATTGGTGGACATGGTAGTCAATGATAACAAGAAGCGAGCAGACCGAGCACTCCCAGAAGCCTTTGTATTGACGAAAGAAAGGATGAAGCATAAATTCCGTGGGAGACTCCACACCAAAGCACCAGTCGATCTTGAAATTCACAGCCAGCTGTGAACATTACTTTCCATGGTAACCAAAAGCGACACAGCTCCGACACAAGCATACAAGCACCAGCTCAGTTGATCTCAACAAGTGGTCTGATGTGCTCCTTTGCTCCTTCACTCCTTCACTCTTTATTCCCTTATACTCGCCATTTTAGCCTCTTCTGAAATACAGGACGTGGATGTGAAGGTTGTAATGGACATTTAAAGCTCTCGTTCGGCCTTTCAGAGCTTGGATTTTCCTGTAATAACGTTAGTTGGAAGGTTCTGAAATATGTTTACGTTGCAATACCTGGTTGATTGCCCTTTTCGCTACACTTCCGACCCCAATCATCACTCCAGGCGACAATGTAATGAGACCTTGATTGTCCTCGATCAAGGTTGCTACGCTGTTTGCTGAACAAGAGGGCATTGAACTCATCAATGTGATAGGCATATTGCTGCGATTTCCACATATGCTCCGTTTGGCATCCGTGAAGACTGGCTAAAGTGGACCGAGCCTTCGAGTAGGAAGACCTAGAGGTAAGCGACAAGGTAAGCGAGGGTCGACGAGACAATCGGGAAGACGAGAAAGATTAAAACCCTTACGACATTGGGCCGTGAGTATTGGTGTTTGAGGGCTCGTAAGCTCGAACGCAATCATGAAATTGAGAATTTGATATATGACGACCGCTAATGGGCAACCAAAGTCATCGACTTGTGGACGTTAGATCAAGGGGCAGGCATATCGTGTTAAGTCTGTGGGGAGATGTTGAAGATCGTCAGCCAGCTTGGTCCGCGCAAAATGGAATCCGTCAATGCTCACGTTCCGTAAGCGTCGTGGGCAGCGCTTTCCGTAGGACCTTTGGTTCGAAGACCAGGAACGGTTCCTGGTGGCTTGCTCAAATGTTTCAACGGCCATTTGTCACCGCGGTGGGTTCGTAGCTGACCCCTGTTAACCGCCCACGATTGGGTCGCTATGTGCTTTGCAGCCGTTGGTATTGTGCATGAGCTTCAGGAAAATTTGTCTAAAATTTCCAGGGCGAATGTCCTACGTATACAGAGGGAAGAACGGTGGGATCATCCGAGCATCCTGCAACGTCTACTATGCATGACTTACGAACCTCGTGGGGGGGCAGCTTTCATCTCCGACGCAAAGTAGGCAAATTGCATTGCATTAAGGCAGCAAGCTTGATCCTCCGATAACCAGTCTTGGTCCGCGCCTTTACATCATAACTTTACTACTCTTGCTATGATGGCCTGGGTACTTGATCAAAGTAACTCACTATTCATTCCAACGCAAGCTTTGAAGATACAGCCGCGATGTATCAAGACGCCTTGGGCCCCTAGGCATCACAGACTGCAGCGTAGGAACAATGGTAGAATTTCTTGTCCGCTATGCGACAGTCGATTTGCAAGAACTTCTCGTGGCTAAGCTTGAGAACACTAATAACTGAACCACGGGGATGACTCCACCAGATGGTCGTACTTCTTGGGAATTTCCACATCTTACTGTTTGTTTATGAATCACTGTACAAAAGACCGCTAACACATCACACGGATGGTTGCAGTAGCATCCAGCCCGGCAAGGCGAATCTGTCGGTTCCTACATCGATGTGGGTGGTGCCTACACACGCAATTGTGTGACGGACTCTTCTCAATATCCAATGAAATCAGAGCGCTGGTGCTCAGGATCTCTCAAACTTGACGATAATGCAGAGAAGAAGCCAGGATCAGCATGATTTATCGCTGTACGGGTCTCATTTAGTATGTTACGTCTATTACGTATCTCGGAGACCTTCCTCCTTCAGGGTTCCTCCAGAATACATTTTGACGATCATAACGATATTTCTTATGCTACTTTACTCTTCGTATCACAACTGCATGGCGAATATGCTCGTTTTAGTTACTCTTAAGTTGCGACCTTGTGCAGGCACGGCTCGATTTTGCTACAATGCATCGGCGCAATATTTGCTGGGAAGAGAGCGCACATGGTGAGGTCCTATTTCTACAGGCTTCGCACTTCGTGGGGTTGAGATATGTGCCAGCCCGTGCATGCATATGTAGCCTAATGACCTACCTTACCTCGTGCAGGCACATAACTTATGAACAAACCATATCTCTGGATCGGTCTTTTCACTCCATTCAGCGACTCGGTATCGTTCTGCTATCATTGGGGCCCGTTTGTTGTATACTTTCTATCTAATCGCATTTGCTTCGATGCGAATATGCAGGCTGAAACATCTGCGCCGTTGATGTGCAGTGTCACGAGAGTTCTAACCCTTTTGTAAGGTAACACTCTGATTTGTCGTCGTAATTGCCACTCCACTTCCCATCCTTTTCTTTCGGAAAATTGTAAGCGCTCGCAACACGTTTTCTGCAGTATTTGTACTTCAAGTTTCATGCGGCATTGATTTTGGTATCTCTAGAGGCGACCCAATAGAAGTCGATCGTGTTTGGAAATTTAGGTGTTCGTTGAACTCATGTCTATTGCAGAAGAGAACGGTGTTCGCCGAGAATCAAACCCTGTTTCATGGCGCTGCATTTTTTTATTTTTTATTTTGCCAAACTAATGTCAAGTCCTCGAAGATTGTTTCCGGATCTTTGCGGCAAGTAAAACTGTTTCAACTACGTCGCTAGCGATTCCAGCACTTGCATTTACAGCCTTGTTGCAGCAGTCGCCACATTCCTGCAGCCACAGCCTAGCACCACTGGATCCTGCCTTCCAGGATAGCCACTTCGATATGCCTGGACATGATCTCGTTAACTCAACATTCCTGCGTGTACCTACCCTGGCAAAGACTGACCGGACATGGGGTGCACCTCAAGTAGGATGCCACAATGCTTGAATACGCACCCTCGAAGAACTGGCGAAATTACGCGGAGGTACATTGCAAACGAGTCGATAGTCTGCACATTTTTGCTAGTATTCTGATGCTAAATTGGTAAACCGGTCGCATGGCAATCAGAGTGGCGAATGACTAATCTTAATGATGTTCTAACCCTATCATTAAGGAGGAAATTTATTCAGAACAGGAGGCGTACGCCGAATTAAGCACAAGCCTACAATTACCAAGAAATACACTCTACATAATGAGTTCCAAATCATTCATTGACACTATCGCTTTCAGTCCCGGTGTCCTAATCAACGACAAGCCATGCATTACTTTGCCCGCCAGATTGGACGGTTCTTGAAGCAACGTGGTGATAAGTTGCCCGCTTGCTATACCAACCGGTCGAAGTACCGGCTACTCGATGAAACGATGCATAAGAGGATCTGTGTGCTCAGAGATTTGGATTCGTTGGATTGGACATGCAAAAAATCCAACAGTGGTATAAAGGCAGGTTTTAAACCGCACATCCGCCATTGTGCTCATACCAGGAAAGATCTCGAGGCCGTCGTTGACACGCATCTCTCAAAGTTTTGTCTTTGCTGTCATGGTGTTAGCGTTGGTAGGCTCAGCAATATATCTTTGTTCAAGAGATCGAACAACGTACCACAAGTTTTTCCTGTGCTATGAGTGGAACTTGCCCACTTGCGTTCCCAACCCTCAATCCTTCCGGCAAGCCTTCGGGTTTTATCAGGCCGAGGCGTCTCTGGACGGTATCCGACAAGAAAGGCTTTGTACCTATCGGTTTCGCGGAGGTACGCTTCAACGGTAGGAGGATGCTTAGGTTCCATCGTTTGGCGAACGTCAATAGAATACCTTTCATATCCGTTGGACTTTGCTGCTCTTAACAGAGAGTAGAGTCAGCAATACTCCTGAAGGTTACGATAGCCATGACCCGAAGATAGTGGGCAATCGATTGAAAAGGGATACTCACGCCATATCTAAGGAACGGAAGATAATGTGATAAGAATCACTCCAATTGGAGGACGGGAGAAGAAAGAAAGAAGTGATAAGAGATCAGAGCAATAAAAGGCTTTCCTATCCGGATTGCTTGTTCTTTTAACCTGAGGGGTTCTCTCTTCTCGGCAAATCCGGGTGCTGTACTAATTCTCATCCTAGGTCTTGAAATGCAGTTCTACTTATACAATTTCCTGTACTTCCGCTATTGCTCAGGTCTGAATGCAGGTACCAAGGGTGTCTTGAAACACCTGACGCTAGCAGCACTCATCGCCTGAAACGAACACCAGGTCAAGACTTGCGTTCATGGAGAAGGCAAATGTTTATTGGTATTTAATGTTTCTTGTGCTGCAATGCTACGTTAAGACTGTGCTGATCGCTAGAGCATCGGCTCTTGAACTTTTAGGAATGATGTTCTGTTCACCACGCATAATTAAGATCGTAGTCAATCGAGGCTGGTATTAATAAGTTTTCACGGCTATACACCAATCATTGTACAACAATTCGTGTGATACCACGAGATGTCGAGCTTTGCTCTACTTTGACGTTAAAAATAATGTTGGTAAGACGCCGTTAATTGCCCACCAACCGACTGATACAGTCTAGGGCATCTTTAGGATAACCAATCTAGAATCTAAGATAGGACAGATATCCTATCAACTGAAAGGGCGCAGCTTCAGTGCGCTACTTCCATAAGTCCAGACGTCTTTGCGTCAGCTAATCTTGCCGACTGCGATAATGGTACAGCATACGGACGAATCATACGGTTAGCATAATATTCAGCTCCGTTACTATAAGTTAAGGCAAACGTTGCCGCATGCAACAACGGGGCAAGTACCGATTTACAAAGCCATCATGACTCGACTGCCATATGTACCAACAAGATACGTTAGAACTAACGAGCAGGATGCTGGTTCGACTCGAAATATGTGGAGACCACAGCATGCACAGTGTCGATATTTTTGGACTTGGTGGATGATAACGTGGGGTGTGGGGGATTACCTTCCGGCAGCTTGACGACATGCATAAAGCGCTCCGCTCCCGCATAAGGCACAAGGCACAAGGCGCATACCAAACCACTACCAAGGATCCGACTTCTCGAAAGGATAAGAAATGATGAGGCTGGTGAAAGAAAACAATTCAAGAGATCTGCAAACTCCACGCGGCAACACGCCGGGTGTTCTTTGAAAGACGACTGACCCCTTGCACGTTCACACTATTCTCAGCCGTACAAAGACAGGACCTGCAAAGACTGGCTATTCCACATCATGTACCGTTACCAGCATGCCGACTACCCCCAATTTCCCCTTGCTATCAAGGTAGCATTACATCAAACGTCATATCGTCATGATCAAGGTCCGGGATCTGTTTCAGTCTTTGCAACCAAAATATCGCTGGAGAAATGTACAAGCGGTTACTGCCAGGAAGGGAAAAGCTCGACACGACTGATATAGAAAGGTAGCGAAACTACCGCACTTTCGTTACCATGGTGTCGGATTCTGGTCAATGAACCTTACCAGTGCATCTCGACACTGGAACGATCTACGCTTATTGGTTGAACCACGTCACCAAGCTCGAACCTGTGTTTCAGCTTCATTTCGGCCACACCGTTTTATGCCAGCAGTTAAACGGTGGATTCTGCACTTTCAGAGGCTGCAGATCATTTGCTTAGGAAGTCTCTATGGTTTTGTGGCGTAATGCCCTACAGAACTTCCTCGCCGCCTTTTACGCATTTTGCAGAAGCTCCCTGAGCAGCCTCACCTCACGCGGGCTATTCCTCCTTCGGCATTTGACCCTTTTATTGACGTGCCACATCAATCCTTCAGTAACGGCGATCTCGAGTCGTCGTCAGCTCTTTCAACGCTTCTACCTTCACATTTCCTCCAATAACGGTGTCGACAGAACGTTTCAACTATCATGAAGGTTCTCATTACTCGTCATAAAACTATGTCATTATCTCCTGTACTATTCATAGTGCACCCCAAATCTTATGATTTGTGGTCACACTCGCCTGTTAGTCTATGATGCGCTAAGGGCCACGAGTATCTAATTGATCTTGCAAGGAAGGTTCTAAATTTCGAGAGTAAAAAAACGGTGCGTTTAGTCTTCTACGAACGCTATATGGCTCGCCGCTATGCGGTACGGTCATGGTGAGATGTAATCAGTATTTAACGACATAGGTGTCTCTGGCGTTTTCAATGTCTTCATTAGCTCGAAATTACGTGTCTATCAGAACCCCACTCAGCAGGGTGTACGAAAGCGATAACGACATTCCCAGTAAATGTGTTCGCCATGGTGGATCATAGTTACCTCTCATCAATCGTCAAATTCGAAATACATGAAATGTTATACATGAGACAAGGTAGTGCAACATAGAGGCTATCAGTCGGGTCAAGAAACTGTATCACCATCATGGAACGAAGACAAATTCTATTGCTTGCTTCTAAGATTTGAAACTCTAGTATATGGGCTAAGTGAATGAGGCATCTTTTGAGGGGATGCCCGTTGTCTTTATGAGGCGGTGTAAGGTAGGCAAAAATCACATCTCAGCCTACTGCTAATGGCAAGGCGCTTGGCTCATCTCTCCTGCAATTGGGATGCACCCCTCTCCGGGAAATCAGGAGAAGGCAAATTTGGGTGTACCGCCAAATCATCTCTGTGCAATTGCTTCTCCGAGGAAGATTCTAGTTTTCAGGAGACTACTCGGATTTTCTGCAAGCTTGCCGTACTCTCCGAAAGTGAAAGGGGCGGCCATGGCCTCTGCTACCCCACACCCGCCATTTCAATTGAACACTTTGTCAAGCATTGCGTAGAACTTGTTCCTGTATCAGAAATTAGCTACGTTAACATCGTTACTGGAGGGAAGCCGACTTACTTTGGTGGACTTGGCACGTAGTCCCTTGTGTACTCTTCTATCTCGTCAACATCTTTCATCAGGTCCACCTCCTCTGGTTTCATCCACTTCGTTCTCTTAAGGAGTTTCCAACCGACAAACAAGACTGGGAAGACCCCAATCATCGTGTAC
>JAABUW010007429.1_pt1 | contig 13200 bp, 11 predicted proteins | sample 5560081 | NCBI WGS metagenome assembly JAABUW01 (sample SAMN10711882, study PRJNA513363) | rock metagenome | isolation source: Antarctica rocks | place: Antarctica: Victoria Land, Knobhead sud
GCGGCCCAGGCTGCCCTTGCGCGGGCCTTCGCGCGTGGATTTGTCCGCGCAATTAGCCTTCTTGCCCTGCGAGGGTGGCACGGAAGAGTTGTCCGGCGTTTTCGGCGGCCACCCAGCCTGGCTTCGAGCTCGGCCACCCTTGCCGTCAGTGCCTGGACCTGCGACCAGAGCGCTCGGATGAGCGCGTCTTTCTCATCATGCGAAAGGCTGCTGAGGTCGGGAAGTTCGCTCATCCAGAGCTTGAATCGCGGCCTCCGTGGTCACGTCAAGCGCCTCTCAACGCGACAGCGCACTGCCGTCAACCAGGGGGAGATGAGCAGATACCGAACCAGTTCGTCGCGATCAAGTCGCGCGAGCAGCCTGCTGGTCAAGCAGAGGACCTAGCCGTTGAGTATGATGCGCCGATTGCTGCCAGAGTTCGGTATCAACATCCCCGAAGGCCTCGAGCGTGCGTTACTGATGGCGGTGTCGGCCAACCTCGTCGGCTTACGTTACGCGCCGAGCGAACTTTCGAGACAGGCCAGGACCATCGGTTCGGCTTCGAGCAGCTGATAGGCCTTGGAGGGGTCGGCCTCGAGCCTCAAGGAGACATGTGCCCGGACACGGGATGACGTTATACCGTGGGGGACGCGAACGGAATCCAATTGTAGAGGGCCAGCCCGCCATCGACGTCGACCGTCGTGCCGGTGACGTAGCGGGAAAACCGGTCGCTCAGCAGGGCCAGCGCCATGCCTGCAACATCCTCCGGGCAGCCGGTGCGGCCCATGGGGATGGCTGCGGTCAAGGCCGCTTCATCCCCTTGGAAGCCGCCGCCCAGGACGGCGCCAGGTGCGATGGCGTTCACCCGGATGGCGTACTGCCCAAGTGCACGGGCGAGTTCGCGGACCAACATCGTCTGCCCGGCCTTGCTGGCGCTGTAGTGTGGCAAGTTGCGTGGCGTGTAAGCGTGCAGCGAGGTAATGAATAGCATCCGCCCGCGGATGCCACGCTCGATCATGTGCGCCGCGGCGGCCTGGCCCAGCACGAAGCCGGACCGCAACCCGACATCCATCATCTCGTCCCACTGCGCCTCGGACACGGCGAGGACGGTCTGGTCCTCCCGCCGCTTCGGGCACGCGCTGTGGACTAGGATGGACACCGATCCGAGCACCGCCCGGGCGGCCTGGAATAGCTCGGACGCGCCCGCGCGGTCAGACAAGTCTGCCGCAACGAAGGTGGCTCCTGTCTCACGGGCCAGCGCCTCGCCGGCTTCGCCAGGTAGGTCGCTGACCACCAGCTTGGCCCCCTCGGCGGCGATCGCGCGGGCGATGCCACGCCCAATCCCGGACGCTGCACCCGTCACTAGCGCCGTATCGCCATCCAGCAACCCCATTGCCTATCCGCTCCTCCGCGCGTGCCGCCAGCGTATTGCTCGGCCTCGCGCAGCCTGAGGTCCAGGACCGATTGACGGAAATATTGAGGTCAGACGGGCGAAACAGTTCCTCCTGATGACCGACCGCCTGCGGCCAGCCGATCGGCTCGTTTCTCCGGCAGCAATGGGTCGAAAGCCGACGGCAAGGCCCAAGCGCAGCACGTATCGCCGGATGGAGTGCCATTGTTGGTCGAGACGTTCCGCCCACACGATACGGTCACCCGCGCCATCCCCCTCTCAGTTGTCCAGAGGACGACCGCCCTCTGGCGGGGTTCGGGTCAGCGCCCCGATCTATTCGGCCGCGTTCCGCTCTCGGCCGATCGCGGCGTTGACAACCGGCATCACCTGCTCGGCCATCAGCACCTTGCTGCGCCGCGCGATGTCCCGGTCGGCCCAGTCATGCCCCGCATACAGCAGCGTCCCGAAATCGCCGACCTCATCGCGGAAGGCGAGGAGCTTGTCGGCCACTTCGTCGGCGGTGCCGTGAATGATCAGGCGGTCGCAGATTGCGTCGAGCGTCACGCTGTCGTCGGATTGGGCGCGGTCCTCCTTGAACAGCTCGGCCCGGCCGGCACGCTTCATCTTGGTGAGGAGCTGGCTGTAGTAGAACCGATACGGGCTGTCGGGATCGGTCGCGTAGCGGCGCGCGGTGTCGCGGTCGTCGGCCACGCAGATGCTCTTGGCGACGCGCCAGTTCGCCGGGTCGGCCGGACGGCCGGCGCGGGCGCAGCCCTCGACGTATTTCGGCCAATGGCTGCGGACCCATTGCGGCATCAGGAAGTTGGCGCTGATCGGCTCCCAACCGCGGGCGGCGGCTTCCGTGACGCCCTTGGAGAACGGCGCCACCACGGTGACGATGATCGGCGGATGGGGCGCCTGCAGCGGCTTGGGGATGATGCCTTGGCCGATATCGGCGATCAGCGTCTTTTCCGTCGTAACCGACCAGTATTTGCCGACGATGTTGTAGGGCGGTTCGGTCGACCAGATCTGCAATACCTGGTCGATCGCCTCGACGAACATTGCAGCACGGTCCGCCCCCAGTGTGCCGAACGCCTCGGCGTCGGACGGCAATCCGCCCGGGCTGATGCCGAAATTAAGCCGCCCGTCCAGCAGATGGTCCAGCATGGCGATCTCGCCCGCGACCCGCGCCGGATGCGTATTGGGCAAGTTCACCGTACCGGTACCGAGGCGGATTTGCTTCGTATGCCCGACCAGGCTCGCCAGGAACAGCACGCAGGACGTGATGTTCTCCGCCTTGTCGGTCGTGTGCTCGCCGACATAGGCCTCGCTGAAGCCGAGCTCGTCGGCCAGGATGAACGTCTCGCGATCCTCCCGCAGCGACTGGCGCCAATCCTTCTCGAGCGGGTGGATCGGCATGGTGAAGAAGCCGAGCTGCATGGTGTCCCTCGGATGTTTTAGTTGATGACAGCATAGGCCAACAACGCCGGCGGCCGTCATTATCGATTGTGCGGCAGACCATCAGCGCGGCTGATGGCGCCTCAATCAGCCTTGGCCGCCCAGAAGGCCGGCAACCACGTGCAGTCCCGCTCGCCCCAACCGGCCGCACTGGCCTCGTCGAAACTCGCCAGCGCAGCCGACGCCGCCGGCAGCGCGACGCCGCGCGAGGCGGCTTCGGCCACCATGGTCGCCAAATCCTTGCGGATGGAATCGATGTCGAACGTCACCGCGCCGGGCTCCGACCCGGCCAGCGTTGCAGCGATGGCCTTCCCGCGGTTCTTCAACACCGCAGGCGCCCCCGAGGTGTCGCCGAAGAACTCGACCAGCCACGCCGGGTCGAGCCCGAGATGCCGCACCAGCGCATTGGCCTCCCCGAACGACTGCCAAAACACCAGCAGCGGCAGATTGACCGCCAGCTTCAGCGACGCTGCGGCACCATGCCCGCCCACATACTCGACCCGGCGGCACAGTAGATCGAGCACCGGCCGTGCCCGCGCCATGTCTTCGGCCGCGCCCCCGGCCATTCCCAACAGCGTGCCGGCCCGCGCCGGCCCCGTCGTACCGCCGACCGGACACTCGATCGCCGCCCCGCCGCGTGCCTGCACCGCCTCTGCGAGCGCCACCTGCGTGTGCGGCCGCAGCGTGCTCATCTCCACGACCAGCTTGCCCGTCAGATCGGCCGCCAGCAGCCCGTCCGGCCCATGGAACACCGCATCGGCAGCCGCATCATCGAATAGGCTGGTCAGGATGAGGTCGGACTGCTCCGCCAGGGCGCGCGGCGTGTCCGCGACGACGAGGCCGGTCGCGTCGGCTCGGGCGCGGGTGCGGTTCCACACCACGGGCGGCTGCCCCTGCTCGGCCAACCGCGCTGCCATCGCCGCACCCATCTTTCCCATTCCGGCAAACCCGATGCGCATGGACGTCCTCCGCGATTGCAGCTTATTGATCGTTCGATCGACATACTCGACAGACATCGTAGGGAGCAAATTCGTGGATAAAGAAGCCGGCATCATTGGTTTGGGCATCATGGGCGGCGCCATGTCCGCCAATCTCGTGCAGAGCGGCTGGCGCATGCACGGCTACGACCCCGACCCGGCGGCACGCGAGGCCGCGCAAGCCGCCGGCGTCATCGTGCATGATGACGTGACCGCGGTGGTGCGGGCCGCCCCCGTGATCATGACCAGCCTGCCCTCCCCCGCCGCACTGCATGCGACGGCCGCCGCCATCGCCGCTTCCGGCGCACCGTCGCGCATCGTGGTCGAAGCCAGCACGATGGCGCTCGACGACAAGCAGCGCTTCGGCGACGCGCTCACCGCAGCCGGGCATACCGCGCTCGACTGCCCGATCAGCGGCACCGGCTCGCAAGCCAAGACGCGCGACCTGGTGATCTACGCCAGCGGCGACACCGCCGCGATCGCGCAGATCGCGCCGTTCTTCGCCGGCTTCGCCCGCGCGGCGCACGACGTCGGCGCCTACGGCAATGGCAGCCGCATGAAATATGTCGCCAACCTGCTGGTTGCGATCCACAACGTGGCTTCTGCCGAGGCGATGGTGCTCGGGATGAAGGCAGGGCTCGACCCGAAGCAGGTGGTCGACCTGATCGGTGCCGGCGCCGGCACCTCGCGCGTGTTTGAACTGCGCGCGCCGATGATGGCGACCGGCGAATACGAACCGGCCACGATGAAGGTGTCGATCTGGCAAAAGGACATGGCGATCATCGGCCAGTTCGCGACTGCGCTCGGCGTCCCGACGCCGCTTCTCAGCGCCTGCATCCCGGTCTATGCCAGCGCCATGTCGCTCGGCCACGCGTCGCATGATACGGCGGCGGTATGCGACGTATTGCAACGAATGGCGGGCCTGCCCGCATAGCCCGCTTGCGTCGGCGGCGGCGACGCGCTTATCTGTCGATCGATAACTAACAGACGGCGAAGCCGCTTTTTCGGGGAAACGACTGCATGGCTGGCAGCGAAACACGTGACGGAATGCGCATCGACTGGGACGTCGCCATCACCATGGATGACGGCCTCGTACTGCGTGCCGACGTATTCCGCCCGCCCGCCGATGGGCACTATCCGGTGCTGCTCACCTACGGGCCCTATGCCAAGGGATTGTCGTTCCAGCAGGGCTACCCGAGCGCGTGGGATCGCATGGTCGAGCAGCATCCAGACGTGGAGGCCGGGTCGAGCAACCAGTACCAGAACTGGGAAGTGGTCGATCCGGAGAAGTGGGTGCCGGACGGCTACGTCTGCGTGCGCGTGGACAGTCGCGGCTGCGGGCGCTCGCCGGGCTTCGTGGATCATTTCAGCCCGCGCGAGACGCAGGACTTCTATGACTGCATCGAGTGGGCCGGCGTGCAGGATTGGAGCAACGGCCGGGTCGGGCTGAACGGCATCAGTTATTACGGCATCAACCAGTGGCAGGTCGCTAGCCGCCAGCCGCCGCATCTGGCCGCCATGTGCATCTGGGAGGGCGCGGCCGACTGGTATCGCGACATGACGCATCACGGCGGCATCGTCAGCACCTTTTGGGCCAATTGGTACGATATGCAGGTCAAGACGGTGCAGCACGGCCTCGGCGAGCGCGGCCCGCGCAGCAAGGTGACCGGCGAACTCGTCTGCGGCCCCGATACGCTCGACGATGCCACGATGGACGCAAACCGTTGCGACTTCGGCAAGGACATCCTCGCCCATCCCCTCGACGACGCGTATCACCGCGCCCGCTCGCCCGACTGGTCGCGCGTCACCGTGCCGTTTCTCTCGGCTGCGAATTGGGGCGGCCAGGGCCTGCACCCGCGCGGCAATTTCGAAGGCTTCATGCGCGCGGCCTCGACCGAGAAGTGGCTCGAGGCGCACGGCATCGAGCACTGGACTCACTTTTACACCGATTACGGCCGCACCCTGCAGCGCCGGTTCTTCGACCATTTTCTCAAGCAGGACCCCACCTCCGATTGGACCGAGCAGCCGAAAGTGCTGCTTCAAGTACGCCACCCCGACCGTTTCGAGGCGCGCGCCGAGGCCGCCTGGCCGATCCCCAGCACGCAATGGACCGAGTTCGGGCTCGACCTGCACGATCAGGCGCTCGGCCCAACCTCCGCCGCCGACTCGGCCCCCGGCACGCTCGGCTTCGACGCCATGGGCGATGGCGTGACCTTCCTCACGCCGCCGGTCACGCACGAGACGGAGATCACCGGCCCGGCCGCGGTGCGCCTGTTCGTCTCCTCCAGCACGGCCGATGCCGACCTCTTCATCGTCCTGCGCGTGTTCACGCCCGACCTGCACGAGATCACGTTCCAGGGCGCGATCGACCCGCACACGCCGATCGGCCAGGGCTGGCTGCGCGCCTCGCATCGCGCGCTCGATCCGGCGTTGTCGTTGCCGTATCGCCCCTACCACACCCACACCGATCCGCAGCCGCTCACCCCGGGCGAGATCGTCCAACTCGACATCGAGATCTGGCCGACCAGCATCGTGGTGCCGCCGGGTCACCGGATCGGGCTCAGCGTGCGCGGTCGCGACTATGAGGCCGCGGTCGAGGGCGGCCGCTTGTCCAACTTCAAGAACGTGCTGCGCGGCTGCGGCCCCTTCCTGCACGACGACCCGACCGACCGGCCGGCCGCCTTGTTCGCCGGCCCCACGACGCTGCACGCCACCGCCGACCAGCATCCGATGCTGCTCCTGCCCATCATCCCGTCCCGCAACGCCTCGGAGGCACCATGACAACCATTGGCCGGCGCACATTGATCGGTAGCGGTCTCGCCCTCTCGGTCGCCGGACGCGCACGCGCGCAGGACGCCGGCCCCATCCGGCTCGGCTTTCTGACCGTCAAGACCGGGCCGCTCGCCGCCGGCGGGATCCAAATGGAGCAAGGCCTCGCGTTGTGGCTGAAGCAGAACGGCAACAAGATGGCCGGCCGCCCGATTGAGCTGTTCACCGCCGACACCGGCGGCGTGCCGGCCAACACGCGCTCCAAGACGCAGGAGCTCGTCGAGCGCAACAACGTTTCCGCCATCATCGGCCCGCTGGCCGCGTTCGAGGCCCTGGCGATCGACGACTACACCAAGGAGAAGAACATCCCCGTCTTCAGCGTGGCCGCCGCCGAGGACATCACGCAGCGTCACCCGGACCCCTGGTTCTGCCGCGTTACCTCCTCGTCGGCGCAATGTGCGCAGCCGTTGGCGGACTACGCGCGCAAGGAACTCAAATACAAGCGCATGGTGACGATCGGCGACGACATCGCCTTTGGTCAGGAACAGAATGCCGGCTTCCAGCGCGTCTTCGAGGATGAGGGCGGCCAGATCGTGCAGAAGCTGTGGCCCCCGCTGAACGCGCCGGACTACGGCACCTTCATCGCGCAGATGAAAGACGTCGACGGCATCTTCATGTCGTTCGCCGGCTCGAACGGTTTCCGTTTCTTCAAGCAATACAAGGAATATGGCGGCACCACGCCGATCATCGGCGGCATGACCGCGGTCGATGAGGCGGTCCTGCAGCAGATGGGGCCGGACGCGATCGGCATGATCTCGACCAACTGGTATTCGGCCCAGCTCGACACGCCCTCGAACAAGGCGTTCGTGGCCGGCATGCAGGCCGACTACAAGGTCGACCCCGGCTACTACGCCGCTGGGACCTATGTCGCCGCCCAAGTGATGAACGCGGCGCTCGGCACGATCGGCGGCAAGATCGAGGACAAGGCGGCCTTCATGAAGGCGGTCCGGGAAGGCGATTTCCCCGATACCGCCCGCGGCCACGTCCGGTTCGACCAATTCGGCAACGTCGTCGGCAACGTCTACATCCGCAAGGTCGAGAAGAAGGGCAATCACCTGGTCAACACGGTGATCAAGACCTACCCCGACGTCAGCCAGTTCTGGACCTACGACCCCGCCGCTTTCCTTAAGGAGCCCGTCTACGCCCGCGACTCCCCGCCGGCCCGGAACCTCGACAAGTGAACCTCGACAAGTAGCGCGATGCAGTTCTGGCTCATTCAGACGCTGAACAGCGTCGCCTTTGGCGGCCTGTTGTTCCTGCTCGCGTCCGGCTTCTCGCTGATCTTCGGGTTGTTGCGGATCCCTAACCTCGCTCACGGCGCCCTGTTCATGTTGGGCGCCTATCTCGGCGCGACCCTGCTGAACCTCGGCTGGCCGCTCTGGGCGGCGGCACTGGCCGTCGCGGCCGGGGTGGGCGCGCTCGGCGCAGTGCTCGAGCGCGTGCTGTTGCGCCGGCTCGCCGGTAACGAGCAAGGACAGGTGCTGGTCACGCTCGGGATCGCCTTCATCATCGCCGACCTCTGCCTCAGCACATGGGGCGGCGACCCGATGCCGCTCGATGCCCCCGCGTCGCTCAGCCGGCCCTTGCGCCTGTTGGGTTTTGCTTTTCCCACCTACCGCCTCGTGGTGCTCGTCGTCGCGGTGGTCACCCTCGTGCTGCTCCTGTTGCTGCTGAACTACACGCGTCTCGGCGCCATGATCCGCGCCGGCGTGGACGACCGCATGATGGCCAGGGGCGTCGGCATCCGCGTCGGCGTGCTGTTCAATACCGTGTTCTTCCTCGGTGCCGCCCTGGCCGGCTTCGGCGGCGTCATCGGCGGGCCGATCCTCTCCGCCTATCCCGGGCTCGACACCGACATGCTGCCGCTGGCACTGATCGTCGTCATTCTCGGTGGCGTCGGCAGCCTGGGCGGCGCGCTGGCCGGCAGCTTCCTGATCGGCTTCATCTATAATTTCGGCAACGCCCTGCTGCCCAATTTCGCCTATGTCGTCCTCTTCCTGCCGATGGTGTTGGCACTCGTGTTCAAACCGCAGGGCTTGTTCGGGCGCGCGACGCCATGAGAAACACCCTCCTCGTCGCGGTCATGACCGTCTCCGCGTTGGCCGTCCTGCCGTGGCTCCTGCCGGACAGTTTCTACGTGGCCATCGCGACGCACGTGCTCGTGGCCGCCGTGCTCGCGCTCAGCCTGAACATCCTGATCGGCTATTGCGGCATGTCTTCGCTCGGCCACGCCGTCTATCTCGGCGTGCCGGCCTATGCCTATGCCTGGCTGATGGCCAATACCGGGCTCGGGGTTCCGCTGGCAGCCGTTCTCGCCGTGCTGTGCGGCACCGTGCTGGCGGCGGTGTTCGGCATGCTGGCGCTGCGGGCGGCCGGGCTCAGCTTCATGATGATCACGCTGGCGCTCGGCCAAGTGGTCTGGGGCGTGTCGTATCGTTTCGTGTGGCTGACCGGCGGCGACAATGGGTTGCGGGCGGCCCGGCCCACGCTGCCCGGCATCGATCTCACACAGCCGAAACCGTTCTACTACCTGGTCGCCCTCGTCTTCTTGGTGACTCTTGCCGCCTTGTGGCAGCTCTCGCGCTCCCCCTTCGCCGCCTGCCTGCGCGGCGCCCGCGACCAGCCCCGCCGGATGCGCATGCTGGGTCACCCGGTCTGGCTGATGCAGTGGGCGGCGTTCACCCTGTCCGGCTTTTGGGGTTCGATCGCCGGGCTGCTCTACATCTGGGATTACGGCTTCATCAGTCCTCAAACCATGTCGCTGCAACAGTCGGCCGAGGTCTTGCTGATGGTCGTACTGGGCGGAGCCGGCACGCTCGCCGGCCCCGTCGCCGGCGCGGCGGTGATCACGATCATCAAGACGGTCGTCAGCTCCTATGTCGACCGCTGGTCGTCCCTGCTCGGGTTGATCTTCATCGTCTCGGTGATGTTCATGCCACGCGGCCTGGTGCCGGGCTTCAGTCGTCTCTTCGCGACCCGGACGCCGCGCCCGGCTCCGGTCAAGGTTTGATCCGATGACCACTCCGGCGCTGCAGATCGACGGTCTGCGCAAATCTTTCGGCGGCATCGCCGCGACTCGAAACGTCTCGCTTACCATCATGCCCGGTGAGCGACGTCTGCTGATCGGCCCCAATGGCGCCGGGAAGACCACGTTGTTCAACCTGATCTGCGGCGACCTGCGCGCCGACGCCGGCAGCGTCCAAGTGTTCGGCCAGGAACTGCGCGGCCAGCCCATCAGCCAGCGTGCCCGCGCCGGTCTCGGCCGGACCTACCAGGTGCTCACGCTGTTCCCCGGCGAGACCCTGCTGCACAACGTCGCCCTCGCCGCCATCGGCACCAGCCGGGTCGGCTGGATCCCATGGGGTTCGTTCGCGCGCCGGCACGACGTCAACGCGCGCGCGCAGGCCGCGCTGGCTACGGTCGGGCTGCAGGATCAGGGCCGGCGCATTGCGGCCGAGACCTCGTACGGCGAGCGCCGTCGGCTTGAGCTCGCCATGGTGCTGGCCCAGGAACCCCGGCTGCTGCTGCTCGACGAGCCTCTGGCCGGGCTGTCGGCCGAGGAGCGGGGCACCGTCCGCGCCGTGCTCGAGGCGCTGCCGCGTTCGGTCTCGATCGTTCTGATCGAGCACGACATGGACGTCGCCCTGGCGCTGGCAGACCGCATCACCCTGCTGAATTTCGGCGCCGTCGTGCTGGAAGGCACCCGTGCCGAAGTCGTCGCCGACCCACGCACGCGAGAGGTGTATTTCGGTGGCTGACGCTCTCGCGCTCGAGGATATCGACGCCGTCTATGGCGACAGCCACGTGCTGCATCGGGTCAGCCTGACGCTCTCCGAGGGCCGGCTGCTTGCCCTACTGGGGCGAAACGGCGCCGGCAAGACCACCTGCATGGGCGCCATCATGGGCTTCGTCCGCGTGCGCGGCGGCAGCGTGAGCGTATTCGGCGAAAAGCTGCGCGCGCTGATCCCCGAGCAGGTCGTGCGCCAGGGTGTCGGTATCGTGCCGCAGGGGCGGCGCATCTTCCCGTCGCTCACCGTGCGCGAAAACCTCGCCGTTGCCGCCCGCAAGGTTCGCGGCGGCGCGTGGACGGCCGAGCGCGTCTTCGACACCTTTCCCCGCCTGCGCGAGCGCACGTCGCAACGAGCCGGCCTGATGTCGGGCGGCGAGCAGCAGATGTTGGCGATCGGCCGCGCGCTGATGGGCAATCCGCGCGTGCTGCTCCTGGACGAACCCTCCGAGGGCCTGGCGCCGAAAATGGTCACCGAGATCGGCGAGACCATCGCGCTGCTCAAACGCGAGGGGTTGTCGATGATCCTGGTCGAGCAGAACGTGCAGCTCGCCTTGTCGCTGGCCGACGACGTCGCATTGCTCAACACCGGCCGGGTCGTCATGCAGGGTTCGGCGGCGGCGCTGGCGTCCGACCCCACCACCATCAACCGCCATCTCGGCGTGTTCTGAAGGAGAGTTCTTTGCCTGAAGAGACCAACCATTACGGCGCCACCGCCGCGCGCGTGCATGGCCGACCCGGCCGCGAGGTGCGTCCGCGCAGCGTCACGATCGACATGCACTCGCACGTCATGGTGCCCGAGGCTGCGGCGCTGACCCAGCCGCATGTGGACCTGTCGAAGGTCCCGCTCGCTCATTTCGCGACCGACGCGACCAAGGCGTTGAACCGCAAGCAGGACACCGATCGCCGCCCCAACATGGTCGACCTCGATGTCCGCCTGGCCGACATGGATGCCGCCGGCATCGATGTGCAGATCATCATGCCGCCGCCCCCGCAATGCACCTACACCGTGCCGCTCGACCTCGGCATCAAGGCAGCGCGCATCGTCAATGCGGGCCTGGCCACCTTCGCCGCGAAGAAGCCGGAGCGTTTCGCCGCCATCGGCACGGTGCCGATGCAGGACGGCAAGGCCGCTGCCGCCGAACTCGAGCGCAGCATGCGCGAGGACGGCATGAAGGGCGCGCACATCCTGACCAGCATCAACGGCCTCGAACTCTCCGACCCGCAATTCGCCCCGTTCTGGGAAAAGGCGGAAGAACTCGGCGCCGTGATCCTGATCCACCCCAACGGCTTCACCGAAGCCAGCCGCATGACGCGGTTCTACTTCAACAACGTCATCGGCAACCCGCTCGAGACCACGCTGGCGCTGCACTACTTGATCTTCGACGGCGTGCTGGACCGTCATCCCGGCCTCAAGCTCATCGCCGTGCACGGCGGCGGTTATCTGGCCACCTATTCCGGCCGGATCGACCACGCCTGGGGCGCCCGCTCGGATGCGCGCGGCTCGCTGAAGGAACCGCCGACTTCCTACCTCAAGCGCGTCTTCGTCGATTCCGTCGTCTTCACGCCGCACCAATTGCGCTATCTGATCGAAGTGTTCGGCGCCGACAAAGTGCTGATGGGCACCGACTACCCTTATGACATGGCGGAAAGCGATCCGGTCGGCCATCTGGCGTCGGCCGGGCTGGACGAAGCGACGTTCGCGAAGATTGCCGGCGGCAACGCGCAAGCTTTGTTCGGCTTGCGTTAAGTATCTCGGGGCTCTGCCCCGAACCCCGCCAGAGGATGGTCATCCTCTGGACACCTGATAATTAGGGGTGAAGGGGACTTGTCCCCTTCCGGGTGCAGGGCAGCGCCCTGCTCTAGAAATCCAACAGCGCCGTTTCCGCCATCACCGCCGCCGGCGTGCGATGGCGGGCCGCGGCCTGCCGCTCCTCCTCCGTGCTGAGCTGCGCCTGCATATAGGCGCCCAGGTGCCGCCCGCGCCGCACCAGTCGCTGCCCAGCCGGTAGCCGCTCCGCCTGATACCGGGTCAGCGCCTCTGGCAAGCTCGGGCTCTCCGCCAGCGCCATTGCCAGGCTGGCGGCATCCTCGGCCGCCTTGGTCACGCCCGCCCCGACATGCGGCCGGACGACGAAGGCGGCATCGCCGAGCAGCACGACGCGCTCCCACGCAATCTGCGGCGATTCCAAATCGTAGATCGGCTGCAGAAACGGCAGCGCGGTCTCGGCAACGATGTCGGCGAAGGCCGGCGCCAGCGTCTGCCGCGCCGCCTCGCGCATCGCCGCGGTCACCGCCGGCCGGATCAGCGGGGGCGGAATGGACTGGGCGTGCGTGTGCCCCCGCGCGTCTGTCAGCAGGTCCGGCAACGCCGTCGCTTCGTCGGCCGGCCGATACCACACGAAATTGTAGCGCCGATGACCCGGCCGAAGATCGTTGTTCTCGCCCGCGACGGGGTAGCCGAGCATCTGCTCGCCCGGCGGCAGACAAAAGCTGAACCGGTCGAACAACGCCTTCGGGACCGTCGACTCGGCCAACAGTCCGCGCCAAGCGACATAGCCGGCATAAACCGGCGCCACATCGCCTCCCAGGATCTGCCGCACGGTCGAGCGCACGCCATCGGCACCGATGAGCAGATCGCCCTCCGCCTGCCGCCCGTCCGCGAACCGGGCCAGCACCCCCGCGCCGCTGACCTCGATCGCGCTCAACGCCGCGCCATGCACATAACACTCGTCCGGCAGCGCACCGCGCAGCATACGGAATACCCGGTCCCACGATGT
>JAABUW010007432.1_pt1:0-2500 | contig 13192 bp, 11 predicted proteins | sample 5560081 | NCBI WGS metagenome assembly JAABUW01 (sample SAMN10711882, study PRJNA513363) | rock metagenome | isolation source: Antarctica rocks | place: Antarctica: Victoria Land, Knobhead sud
GGTTTTTTATCTAATAAATACACCCCTTCCGAAGTCGAGGTTTTTAGCATGTATTAGCTCTAGAATTACCACAGGTATCCAAGTAGTGAGGTACTATCAAATAAACGATAACTGATTTAATGCCACGAGCCCCGAGATCGCTCTCGAGGAGGAGACTATATCTTAACCGGACGAACGCCGGCCATATATCTTGTAGTCGTTGGACCAGGCAACCTGGCTGCGGGTTCCCCACCGAAGGGTTCCCCCACTTTGATACTGTTGCGGACCGAAGCCCGCTAGGTAGAGTTGGAACGGCCCATTATTCATCTCGAGCCATTCGCAGTTTCACCGTATAGATTGCTTATACTTGGACATGCATGGCTTAATCTTTGAGACAAGCATATGACTACTGGCAGAATCAACCAGATAACTATCTTGACCGGAACGCCTCGCCCCACGAGGAGGCAGCCAGCGCCGGGAAGCTCCCAAAGGGAGCCAGAATCGTTGATCGGTCGGGGCACCGGTCGAAACCGAGCGCCCGGCCCGGGGCCTTCCAGGGCCGAAGCCGCCAGAAGTCGCACCGAGCCATCCAATTGCCCCCACTGAGTTGCCCAAGAAGTGGTCCGTCACAGGCGTAGGGGTCGCGGCGCGGAACGCCGGCCCACACTGCAACATGCACCCCTCGGCTGGAGGATACCAGCCACCCGTCACGCCGGCGGAGCGGTTACGAGCTTCGGTTGACCCCCGAATATCTTCGGGACAATGATAGCCAACGGCCAATCATCCACAGACTCCTTCAGAGCCCACAGGAGAACCCATGGGTCTTCGGGCCACCCTCGTCCGGCCGCGGTGCCTCGGTAAAGAGACCCATACGGTGGTCGGGTGGAGCGATTGCCCCCCGAGCCGGAGCCAACGCCGACCTTGACGGCCCGCGCTGTAGCACAAAACTCGACTCACGGTTGGCGATCTTGCGGCCAAGGGACCCCACGGACCCCGCCCACGGGTCGGTTTTCTTCCAATGTGACTAGGGACGCCCGCCTTGCTTCGGCCCCATAAGGGCGTGACACGCAGCAGGTTGAGTTGGTTCATTTCCATTCGACACTTGCTCCCGAGGGATGTCCTCTAGAGTCTCGTGTCGGGCAGGAGAGGTCATGACCGGTAGCAGCCCAGCACCTCGCTCCCGCCCCTTGCCCCGAGAATGTTCGAACGGCCCCGCCCAGCGAGAAGCGCGGTTATCTTGTTACTTCGACTAGTTTCCCGGCCGGCACACCGCGCCCCTCATTCGGAGGGGCCCCCAGAACACCCCCGGGACGACCCAGGGACGCGACCCCGAGGACGTCAGCCGAAGGAAGAGGGGAGGGGATCTTGTTACTTCGACTAGTTTCCCGGCCGGCACCCCACCCCCCTCCTCAAGCTGACGCCCCCGGGCACACCCCGGAAGCGGCGCCCGCCCGCACAAGGTTTTTGTGCGGGACGAGTGACCCCGTCCACGGGCCCGATTTTCATGCTGTTACAGGGACGAAAGGCACGCTCCAGGGGGCTCCCAGCGAAGGAGAGCACGGTGATCTTGTTACTTCGACTAGTTTCCCGGCCGGCACACCGTGCTCCCACTCCCCAGAAGCTCACCGAAAACGTGCCCTCCAGGGGGGAGGCCGCCGCAGTCGCCCCCATTATAAATGCCCCGACCATGTTTTGTTACGAAGTTGGTGCGCACGGGTTGACCGTCAAATAAAATTTTCAAAAAACCGCTTTTTGTCAAAAAACGGAATTTTCTGGTGACGGCACTGGATAATAAGGTGTAGATTCGCATGCCTTTGTCGTTTTCAGAATTTCGATCATCGCTCTGGAAAAAAAGTTATGAGGGGTTGAAGTTGGGGGGGGGGGGGTGGTCCCGTCATATGGAGAGGGGGGGGGGGTGTTGAAATGTGGGAGCTAGTGTCGCTTAGAGCGGCTACTCCCGTTATGTATTCAGTCTCACTCACTTTATAGTCTAATTAACCGAGGGTTCCACTTATATGTTTGATATAGAGAGAAGGGGGGGTCGTTCCTCCGGAAGTGATTATCGACCCTATACCGACGCCGCCGCCGCCCGTTACATCTGTATCGATGTTTGCAAGGGCCTGACCGAACCGATAATGATCTGTCGGGCTGAGAGATAATAAAGGAGATCGAATCACGGAAAGGAATTCATAGATATCTAACAGGATTGTCAAATACAACCAGGGTCGACAGTACGCTGAGGTCGTAACATATAATATAAATATACCAATCAAAGGAATCAACAACATCATAAGGCTTACTGGTACGACTACGTATATCAGAGTACGTAAACGTAAGGAAGGTATGGGTGATCATATAACTAATTATTAGTGATTATATAATTAATTATCCGTCATCGTCGATATCGATGAATATATTCTCTCTTGGATTACGGTTATTAGGGGCGGACGACTCCGTGACGTATCCATACTCAGGTACCGGTGCATCTCAGGGCTAGGTACCGAGGGACCGTAATATCGAT
>JAABUW010007432.1_pt1:10000-13192 | contig 13192 bp, 11 predicted proteins | sample 5560081 | NCBI WGS metagenome assembly JAABUW01 (sample SAMN10711882, study PRJNA513363) | rock metagenome | isolation source: Antarctica rocks | place: Antarctica: Victoria Land, Knobhead sud
AGGGCAGGTAGAGATATTACGTACCGTGCGGCCCAGAACATCTACACTCGTACCCGGGCTCGAAGAGCCCGGGGTTGGACTATATCAAAAGCGTACCGAGACGCCCACCGCCATTTAGTCTCTGTGTCGGGCCCGGAGAGGGTGACTGCGGATTGGATCCCCGAGGATCCTTCCCGCCAGAATAGCAATGTCGCTGCCGAAACCGACAACTAGTGGAGCGGCTGCTCCATGTGTACCCCTAGAGTTCTAAGGGCATCACAGCATATCTCCAACATCGGGATGGATGGATCAGGACCTACGGGCATCATTTTGACGAGACGGTTTTATTCTGATCCATTCGAACCCCACGGCAACCGTGACTCATGACAGTGAATCGACATGAGCGATGTATCTCCCAGTGACTGGAGGGTCAGCATGTGCCAGAAGCTCAATCGAAGAGCCCACCACTTTGCATGCGTTTCGACGGCTTCGTGAAGAGGCTCGCCACAGAATCAGTCCCGCAATACGGAACGTTCTCTGTACCAGTGGTATACGTCGGGCGCGAATGCGCCCGACTAACGTCGCATGAATACAAGTCCATACGGGATTCAAACAAGCCTGTGAAGAGGACTTCGACCTGTTATTGCCTCAAACTTCCATCGGCTTGAGCCGATAGTCCCTCTAAGAAGCCGGCGGCCAGCCAAAGCTGACCTGGCTATTTAGCAGGTTAAGGTCTCGTTCGTTATCGCAATTAAGCAGACAAATCACTCCACCAACTAAGAACGGCCATGCACCACCACCCACAAGATCAAGAAAGAGCTCTCAATCTGTCAATCCTTATTGTGTCTGGCACTATGAATCGCCAGAACTCCTGAACGTATCTTACGTTGTGGTCCATCGATTCTTATACCCATTTGCAACTTTCACAAATGACTCTGCCTGTGTAACCAGACGGAGCTGCGGCTGAGCCGCAGGATTAGCATGAACATGAGCCCTAAAGCGTTTCTACGCAAAAGGGCCCGCCGCTTAGCAGGCGTTGCGATGGCCACTAGGGGTGGCTCACCACAGGATCGAGAGACCTTTCGAGGTCGCTGTTCCCTGTACTAGCAGGCGTCGCACCACTTTGGCAAGTGACACTGGCGGACCATATAGATGGTCACATTGCCCAGGCCCAGAAATGTAACTGAGTTAACCTGGTGAGTTTCCCCGTGTTGAGTCAAATTAAGCCGCAGGCTCCACGCACTGGCTCCCTGAAATGTCTTCCGGGGGCCGATCATATCATAAGCAGCCAAACCCCCCCTCGAGACAGAACGAACGATTCGAATGTTCCATGCCGAAGCTTGCTTGGAAATCTGCCGGCTTCCACTTGATCTGTGGACCGAGCACCCTTCGAGGAGGGACCGGTTGCGGGTACGTCTCTTCCGTTCGGAACGAATGAGAGAAACAGTCCACGCAGATCAGAAGCCTCGCCACGGTACAGCACCGTGACTAACTATTGAAATTCGTTACCAGGCGCAGAAAATGTTTTCCTGGTGGTGCCCTTCCGTCAATGTCTTTAAGTTTCAGCCTTGCGACCATACTCCCCCCAGAACCCAAAGACTTTGATTTCTCGTAAGGTGCCGAACGGGTCAAAATAATAACACCGTCCGATCCCTAGTCGGCATAGTTTATGGTTAAGACTACGACGGTATCTGCGTGAGATCTCATCAAGCGACCGATGAGACTCGACTATATTAGAAACGAGCTCCTCGAAGCTCGCCCATCAACATTCAGTCTGTAGACTGCACTCCGAAGGAGCTTGGCTGTGGGTCAACCGCGCGACGCGGGAGCCCCATCAGTTTGGTGATGTGGCCAGGGGCAGCGCCCCCGACTAGTTTGCTGTGGACGACCAAATATCACTCGTGGATCGTCTTCGATCCCCTAACTTTCGTTCACTGATTAATGAAAACATCCTTGGCAAATGCTTTCGCAGTAGTTAGTCTTCAATAAATCCAAGAATTTCACCTCTGACAATTGAATACTGATGCCCCCGACTATCCCTATTAATCATTACGGCGGTCCTAGAAACCAACAAAATAGAACCACACGTCCTATTCTATTATTCCATGCTAATGTATTCGAGCATATGCCTGCTTTGAACACTCTAATTTTTTCAAAGTAAAAGTCCTGGATCGGCAACACGACCAATGAAGGCCATGCGCATCCCCAGAAGGAAAGGCCCGGCCGAACCAGTGCACGCGGTGAGGCGGACCGGTCAGCCAGGCCCAAGTTTCAACTACGAGCTTTTTAACTGCAACAACTTTAATATACGCTATTGGAGCTGGAATTACCGCGGCTGCTGGCCATCGATACCCGACGGGGGCGCCCTCGGATGGAAGACGCCCCGAGCCCCATGCGGGCGGGATTAGCACGTACCTCAAGTGGAGCTACGAGGGCATCCACCGGCACCCTGGCGCGCGTTAAGGGAGGGGGTCACGCCCCCAACCACGAGATGAAGCCCCGAAGGACCCTTCCCCGTACCAGATGCCTCGCGGGTCGACACCCACTAAGCCGGCCCTGAGCGGGGCGACGTTTCGCTGGCGTCAGCAGCGGAGGCCCAGAGACCTCCGAGCTGGAACACTAAAGTGCCCACCAGACTTGCCCTCCAATTGTTCCTCGTTAAGGGATTTAAATTGTACTCATTCCAATTAGGAAACCCAAAAGAGCTCCCTATCAGTATTTATTGTCACTACCTCCCCGTGTCGGGATTGGGTAATTTGCGCGCCTGCTGCCTTCCTTGGATGTGGTAGCCCTGTTGATTGCTACGTTAGCGATACGAACGAAACGATGGACGAAACCACTCTGAAAGAGCGGGGGAGAACTTACGTTTCTCAGGCTCCCTCTCCGGAATAGAACCTGCGGAAACAGTGTTAGCCTAGACCTTTTAAGGTTACTGTCGAGATGTATGGACGTACCCTAATTCCCCGTTACCCGTAGAAACCATGGTAAGCCACTATCTTACCATCGAAAGTTGATAGGGCAGAAATTTGAATGAACCATCGCCGGCGCAAGGCCATGCGATTCGTTTAGTTATTATGAATCACCAAGGAGCCCCGAAGGGCATTGGTTTTTTATCTAATAAATACACCCCTTCCGAAGTCGAGGTTTTTAGCATGTATTAGCTCTAGAATTACCACAGGTATCCAAGTAGTGAGGTACTATCAAATAAACGAT
>JAABUW010007433.1_pt1 | contig 13192 bp, 19 predicted proteins | sample 5560081 | NCBI WGS metagenome assembly JAABUW01 (sample SAMN10711882, study PRJNA513363) | rock metagenome | isolation source: Antarctica rocks | place: Antarctica: Victoria Land, Knobhead sud
GTAAAAAAATCTTTCAAGAAGACTTTTCTCCATCATAGATTTCTACGCGCTCTTTTTCACCCAAGCCAGTCCTCATCCAATACTTTTTACACTGACTGAAATTCAAAGACCACCCCCAATTAAAAGCCCCCCCCAAACTCAAAAGCAGAAAGCTTGGTGCTGAATAGAATCCGTGGCAGACCACTACTAACCAAGAATCAATCTCAAATCGGGGCCACTTTTCATTACCCACCAATTATCCTAGAAACCAATATCAAATCTCATGCCTTTTTAGAGCTAATACTTTCATTGGCACCTTCAGGACTCTCATCTCTAGAACCCCTCTTCCTCCTGCTCATTCAGCTGATGCAACCACAACTGAGCACCCATTAAATAACACGAGTACCAACAAATTCACAGTACCACAGAAAACCGCAATCCTAGCATGATCACTTCCGCCTTGTCCCTGCTTGCGAGAGACGAAAACGCAATTGCCCACAGTCCCCGCCGAAAACGTCATGACGCTCAACATGAACAGCATCCTGGGACACTACAGCGCGAAAAGCATAGTTTTGTTCTCTTTGAACTGTTCCGCAGTCCCGTATCTGCTCCCATTCTCGCGGTTTCTCCCGTCTTCTATCCACCGCTTCCGGATCTGCTTCGCGTTGGACACCATACTCTTGCTCATCGGCATCGGGAAGACCCACTGCTGCTATGCACCAAGCACGATCGCCACGAGCGCGATGACGATGGAGGAGTAGAGGCAGGCGAAGGCGCTCCAGGGGGGACGCCGTCGATGTTGCTTGAAGAAAGAACGGCGGTGACGAGGATAGTTGCTTACCTGGCCGCTGGCAACCATGCAGGATATGGGCACAGTGAAAGAGTGGCTCGTACGTACGACAAACTTGAAGACATTTGTTCTCTTCAGGCTTGGAAGCCGCGAAATGCGTGATCGACGCGGGTAGCTCGGCATGGTCTGGGTCCAGCTGGATGATCTACCGAATGGCGTTGGCGGTGTTGTGCTGAAAGCTTTTGTGGTAGAAGAAGGTTATGAAGTGAAGGAGGAGTGTGCCATGATGCCTCTTTCAGGGACGTGGAGGTCCCTTTGACAGCAGACATACATTGAGAAATCATATATTCGTGCGTTCGAATTGGGCTATTAACGCCGAACACGGGCATCTTAGTGGATCAAACCGATGTCGATACTGTAATGTGGCAGGGCTGCTCAAGCGCTCAGGGTTTTTTGAATAGAAGCCGACGTTTTGAAAGGCGTATCAAACGGTGCAGCAATCCCCAAATACAGAACTCTGCTTGTAATTCACCAGATCATTGCCCAGCTGAGGAGGAAACCCATAATCACAGTAATGTCTTGTCTGTAATAATGTCTTTGACTATTGTCTGTGATCGCTGCCTCACGCGTACATAAAAGGGGCAAACTTTACTAGCGTAGCTCAGCCTTATAAGGTGGAGATTATCAACCCCTACTTCCAACACACAGACCGAACGTACCAGCATGATCAACCACCAAGCTGATTCCACCCTTCTCGCCTTTTCGCGGTGTGATGGTGCTCTTTTCACTTCTACCCGCTACTGGTTTGCCATTCCGAAGCAATATATGCCTCCTCTGACGACGTTTTCAGCGTTGGCTGATAGCTGCTTCAGTAATCAGTTTCTCCCTACTCATCTATACTTCGCGACGTGTTGTGGCATTCAAGGCCTCGTTGTCTTAGACCTCAACAATAGTAAACAATCGCAATCGTGGACCCGTGAACCGGGAGGCTGAGGGGTTTTTTGCATGCAGGTGGTTCCATAGCCACTGTCTCGGTCGAATCAAGGCTGGATCTCAGCTATCGAGCAGCAGCTTTGTGGCCTCGCTTGCTGTTATGCTCACCATCATGGTGTTGAAGTTAATAGCATTATCTTAAAAAGGACATCTACGTTCAATATGCCCGTTTCTCGTCTCTTCGCTTGCTATGTTAAGTGTCCGTTCACCACTCGAGAGCTCTCATCAATCGTGGTCAACCAACTTTTCAGCCGCTCTGTTGGTCTAAGAGATTACGACCACATGACATTTCTCGCCTGTCGAATTTCGAAGCAGTTTTGAATTCAACATCAATATTCTTGCTACAGAAAGAAAGATCTTCGCAAGTTCTTCAGACACTCGAGACTTTCAATTTTATCTCACTTGCGTCTATGCTTCCGTTTACAACTTCCTTATCGTTGCTTAGATATGTCTTCTCTCAAGTTTGTCGAAATTCGAAGTCATTCAGAAAATCAACGTAAATGTTCTTTCTTCACGAAAAGCGCTATGCAAAGTTCATTCAAACACTCGAGACACTGCGAAATTCCTTCAGTCACATATTTATTTTCGTTGATGATTCTGACATCATTAGTTCAGAGTGTCTTGCATCATTTCATACACAGCGTAACGGTCTAGAAGAAGACGCTCAACGATTCTTATAAGGATCATCCACAAGTCGACTGTGCAAGCCTACCATCTTACTAACTACCTCATACTTGCACAATCCTCTTCATCCATCTTTATACCTCTCTACTACAAGCTCCAAAGACTTCAGCTATCTAGCTTTACATCATCTTCAATATGCTCAACCTCGCAATCGTCCTCTTTCTGTGTGTCTTCGCACTCGTTTCGCTATTCCTTATATTGCTCATTCACAAATCTTATTGGTAGCTGTCATCCTAGCATGAATGAGAGATGCCGTCAATGCTGCCTTGGCGACAGCCTGTAACAACGACGAAGTCGCTTATTTGCTCACCACCCTGAGCATAGAATACTTTACGTTACTGGTCAGAACGCTTCGCGCATTGCCTTGGGATCAGTGGATGGGTATGGTTCGGGATATGGTCTTATTCACGAGATTATGGCTAACAGTGCTAGAGGATGATCACCGCGCCGTTCCGTTTGAAACTTTTTCTCAGCAGTTCCAGTTTCTCTTCTCAGCGTCCTTCGCGTCGCAGAATGAATCACAACTTCAATCCTGATGCTGCACGACGAAATCCTCATGCCGTAGCCACCTCACATCGTTTATCACCTGGCGTACTTGGGTTTATCGAGAGGATGGAGGATCGCACGGATAGCGCTCAGAAGCGTCAAAGGTTTTTGGATACTGGTAGCATTCAAATAGATTAAGGCAGGTGACGGATGTACGTCAGCGGCGAAGGGATTAGAGCAATGGATGGAAAGAAGTGCTGGTCGAAAGGAACGAGATGGGACAGACGGGTGGTGCTTGGCTTGGTTGTATTGTAGGAATAGTGGTTTCTCAGTGTGTTTCCGTCGCCCCCAATACAAACGAATAGTTGAATACTACTGGCATCGAATCCGTGGTCATGGCTTGAATACTGTAGAAGTGTCGACGTGACATTTTCGACGCTAAGCACTCTTCCTACAGCTTGACCGTGGGCCTCGGAACCGGTTAACAGCAAAATCTGCTGCCCATTTTACCCATGCCCTACCCAACGGATAGAGTGGAGTTGAGAGGTAGAACCCAAAAGTCGTCACCGCCCAGTGAATATAGGCTTGAAACCTCACGCATCACCACAACTGGTTAGATTTGCATACACAAGCCTAAGAGTGAAATGAGAATCCGAATGTTCTAATGGGTTCTAGAAAGCTTTATACCAACTCCATAGCTTACGCCATAGTACCTTAGCTCCATACCTCAACAGCCATTGAGTCAGGCCTGCGGCTTAGTAACCGGAACCCACCCAAGGACCCGGAGACTAGCCCCAAGCCTACCTATTGACATTTGATGGCGAGGATTCGCTCAGTCCGTCGCAACATAAGGACTACGATGTTGGTGCTATTGATACAAGAAAAGAGGGTGTCCGCGACCAGTCTCGCTAAGCCTCAGGAATCTGTGGAAAACAGAGTAAGAACATTGTTTCGGAGACAGACATGGAAAGAAGCGAAACTTGACGGCTTCCTGCATTGCAGAGACCAAGGAAGAGCCACAGCTATTGCCAAGGGCAGTTTGCCAGCTCTTTCTACCATTGTTAGCCTCAGTCTTTGTCCAAGTTGGTCTTAAGCTGAACCAGGTCTCAAAAACAGAACCTCTTGATTGTGTTCGCATCGTATCTCTTTGTTGTTCTCTAGCGGGAGTGCATGGTTTTTGGATATTCATTGTCCGTAGCAAGCGTGCGAAACTAGTTGGAAGGCTTGTGTGTACAAGTCGTTTGCTTGCTGGCTCAAGGTGCTGAAGGAGCGCTCCATGCAAGCCAAGCAAAGATGTGACTGCAGCTATAACTGCAGCCTGTACACCACGGTGTTTCTGGCCCATTAGTATGTTTCATGAAAGCTTCCTATGAAGGCTTCTGGTTTGTTCCATGCAAAGACCCAACGGGCGAATCTGGTAGAGCGGTTCTGCGAACTCCTTCCCTTTGTCTTTGTTATGTATAAACGTATATCTCCTCTCTGCGTGCATCCTCGTACCATCTTGTCTCTAATTGTTGGACTTAAGAGACTGCTACAGGCAACGAAAAACATTATCCTTGCTGGTTGCTCCACCTTTCCGTAGAATGGCAATCCAGAAGTTGTTGGACTTCATACCTGGACCTGATGAAGTCTTTTCCAACGAAGTGAGCTATCTCATATGATATAGCCCCGGATACTGATCTCTATCTCAAAGGATTCATCGAGTCCCAAGCATCAAACTCCGCCGTGGACATGTCCGGGCCTCAGTCAAAAATTGGATCCGAATCGAAGGCCCAAGGACTTCACACCTGGACCTGATATAGTATATTCTAATAAAGAGGTACATCACTTGATCCACTCTAACAATATAAAAACTGACTGGTTGACCATAGGGCCCACCAAGTCCCACGGAGAAGTATCCTATATTGCCGAGCTATCTTCTGAGAAAGAGTACGCACCAGAAATCTGATGACTCGGTAGCGAGACCTGCACAATTGTTCTCCAGTGAAGTAAGTTACTTAACACACCTCGCGAATACAATAACACTAATCGGTTACAGATTTCATCGAACAGAAAGGAATCTTCCAAGTAGATAGTGTCTACAACATCTCGTTGGATCAATATTGGCAACTTTATCTCTGTTTAGTGTATCTGTTGTAGCAGCCTAGCCAGATGACGGAAGCTTAATATAGGCATATAGTCCAGTACCAGTAGTAGCAAAGCATGAGACATCAACGTTGAAAACATGCGTAGATACATCTATGTCATTGAACGAAGCTCGGAAACGAAAACTCTCCTATTGCTGTACACGGAAAAACATTATATGGCTTCCCATCTCCTAACATGTACCACTTTCTTGATAAACTCACCGCCGTCCCCGAGGGTGAGCGAGTCTATACCGCTAGTCGAGGCCAGATGATGCTAGTGGAAACGTCCTTAGATAAAAGAAACCTCACCTACGAGTTGTTCCTCTTCGATACCACTAGAAACGCTATCGGGCGTAAGAGCCATTCCTCTTCGTCCAGTCTTCCTGTTCGCCGTACAGCCTGTCGTATGTTGGAAATAGGGGAGTTGGTAACCTCCGCTTCATAGGGCTGGTAGGGCTGGGGCCCGCTAGTAGAGTTTTCACCTTCCACCTTCTAGATAGCCTTCTAACAGCGACAACCAATATATCAATATGCCCCCATATGACCTCGTATTCCAACATGGTATTCCTTGTTATGCAGTTTGCGCGCTCCTATTCCCCATTCGACCACCCGGAGAAACCCATGGACGAGGTCAGGATACCTACCTACACACCTTCCTACTTGCTGAAACGATGTGCCGACTTCATCATCGCCATCCGACGTGTAGATATCTCCCAACCTTTAGCGCTAGCCCGTCTTCTTGATTGCGATTGGAGGCTTTAGCGTTTGTGCACAAGCGTCCGTACAAGCTTGGAGGAGGTGACTTGCTTCTGCCGAAAGGAGGGAAAAGCGTGCCCGCATGGAGGTTAGTGGAGGAGTGTAAGGCTTTTGGGCCTTTGAATATGTTGAATAGAACTGTTTCTCCTTGATCCCACGCTAAGATTATGTTAAGTTGGAGGAGCAATAGGAACAGTAAGGTAGTAGCAGTAGCATTACACTGTCCACTAATCTAATTGGGTTAGCTCGGATTGTACCGCACAAAATCTAGCTTCCACTGTGGAACAAATACGCAATATCAGATTCCCACCTCCCTTACATTATAACCACTGTCGATATCTTTAATCATACTCATAGTTTCTGGTACCGATACAGTGACAGTTTACCCAAGTAAAGCTTCTACTTGCGTTAACAACCCTTCCCAATAGCCCGCTTCCGCTTTCTGGTTTTTTGCCTTAGGTGCTGGAAGGTTCCCTATTAGATTTGTCGCGAAATCATGACATTGCCGTTGCATTGTGTCACGATGAGTCTGAGAATCAAGTCGCCTGGCAACAGCCTCAACAAATTCTCTTCCATGAGCATTATGGAAGTTAAACAACGCTTCCATGATGGCTTCAACCAGCCGGCGAGACTCTTTCTTGCCGCTCTTCCGCTTGACGGAGCTGCACAAAGGTGACAAAATAATCTAGCAGCTCGCCAATTATTGATAGCAAGATGGACACGCAAGTCACTTGCTCGAATGTAGAAGGCTCTTCTCGAGCTCCTAAGTGTCTATCAATGCAGCGCGTGCGGAATTGATCGCTGTCAATGATCTGAGCATAGATCGGTCCTCTAGTTGTCAAGATGGCTCGGAGAATGGAGATAGTATGTGTTATATCTTCCAGATGCTCGAACGCGAAGAAAGCTAGGTTTTCGACGAGGGATTTTGGATACGATAAGTTGATGGACTGAAGCTCGCCCATATCCCATAATTCAAGCTCGAGTACAAGTTCGCCGCAATAGTGCTCAAAGAATGCCCGACGAGAGCCGGTGTCGCTCGTATTAGTTGTCTTGAATAGAGTATCTAACTTGGGGGTAAGGTGACGGTACTCGTACGTTGCCCCTTTATCATCCTCCAATACCTGCAATTGATAATCGAAAGCCCTTCTCACGGCTCCTACGCAGTAAGGTTGCAACAATCTACCGTACCTTCTGTACATTTCCTGCTGTTGTTTCGTCGCAATACAGCGGACATCCAGGTTGGTTGAGATCCCGAGTGACACCCAGGTATGGTACAGTTCCTGAGGTGGCACGAGGCCTTAGTCGAGATGACTGCAAGAAGCTTACAGCTTCCAGGGCAGAGGGGCCCTGGCTCGTTGAAATATCACGCAGGCTATGCAAATATAGCGAGACAAAGAAGCGCACCAATTCTGTCTCGGTCATGCACGTCCGACGCAGGTAAACCATTCGGCTCTGTAGGTGGCAGGCTTTCATTATCAAACAAAGCGGTTAGTGCTCGTATAGTTATTGTATGAGGTTCGGATGCATCTGGCCTTGGGTTAGCAGAGAAAACGGCGTGGACCTCCGAATCGCGGAATTGATCTGGCCATGATCGAACAGAAAAAGCTCACGCTCATGACTGCATCAAGCCTCAACGCTATTAGTTGGCATTCATCAGTGAAGTTTAGAAGAGTCCGCATCGTCGAATCTGCATCCCAGTGCTTACACGAGTCAGAAAGCTCCTTGGCGACTTGTTCTTGACAGGGTGAATCGCAATATCTACCGAGTGATCCAATGAGACGTACGAACTTCCTTGCTTGTGCCAGCAACTTACACTGTTTTGGCTCCGACAGATCCATGCATGCCAAGCTTCTGAGCTCCTTCGTGAAGATTCATAGCAGGTCAATAAGCTGCATCGTTTGTTCAACGTGCAAACTGACCGTCCACAAGCAAGCTGCAAACTCGTCGATATCGGATGCTCGGACATTGAAGACGGATTTCCTTAGAGACTTCTGGACCCTGAGAAGCAGTGATCTCTCTGCTCTTTGCGTCCGTTGTATAATAAGTCGAAAGAGTTATGGCGTTCATGAAAGGTTTCTCACGAAATTCACAGACCATGGACTCCAGTATGTCAAGTTGCTCGCGTACGAAAAGGGAAGCATTGGCTTCTGCGAATAGTGACAGACATCGAAGCATGACTATCTGATCATTATCATCGATCAAGGATTCGAAAGCCGCGGCAACAAGGCATTGGCAATTCTGTAAAACCAGGAATCCCTGCAAGCTTTCGGATGTCGCTTGTCGTACGAAATGGACAAAAGCAAGCTCTCTATCAGAACATTGCTGGACGGTTGCCTTGACTGTAGCTAACGTGTCTTTGGTCTCATCACGGCGGGCAGTGGCAGCCTCGACGGTGTCTTCAAGCCACACGCCCTCCAGCAACTTTCGTGCCATCATCGCGATGCCCTGATCCGAATCTTTGACTCTCAGTAACAGCCGTAAGGCAGCTGATATTCTAGACTCCCAATCTTCAGAGCTTCGTTATACATCATGCAAAATTCTAAGAGAACGTTTCTGTAACCTTACCGATGAACCGAAATCATGGCATAGCATGGCGAAGACTCATTGTCTGAACGGCGAATGAATATTGACCGAGGCATCCTGCATGCTTGTCAAAGCAGCCTCGCGTACTATATCTGAAGGATCAGGGATAAGCCTCATCAGAAGAAATTCAATGTTTCTCGTGCGGGCCAGAAGCATGGAATTGTTTTCCAGTATTCCTATCAAGCCTTTCAGGCATGGGACGCGGACAGACGCTGCCTCGGCTCTCAGACCATCTTGAACTATTGTGTAGATACGAGGCAACTGGCGGCAAAAGCCTTGTGCCATTAGAACTACACTGTATGCCCTACAGCCTCAAGTGGATGGCGTTTGGCAACCTAGGGAGTCGGCTATCTTGAAGGACTGGCTGGGCACGGAACGAGCTCTGGCTAGGAAGTCCTTTAGAGAACGATCGCCCATATCGGTCTCTTCTCCGAGCTCATCGTTCTTGCCAAAGACAGATCTCGTCCATTGCATGACGAGGTAAACTTTGGCTGATTTGGCATGAAGGTCGTCTGGCCCAGCACATTCGATACTATTGCTGGCGAGGTGATAAAGACCATCCCAGCAGCAAACGTCGCTGGCAGTAAGACAGTCATTTAGCGGCTGCGGACCCTCGCTAACAGCGATGCCTGCCTTTTGAACATCATCGTACAGGCATGAAATTGCAACTCCCATGGAACCCAGAATTTCTAGTGCTGTCTTCCTCGCCGAAGTCGAGGCTCTTTTGTCTTTCGCAACGTTCAACATCGCCAGCAGAAGAGCTCTCAACAGTACTTCGGCAGCAGGCCACTTCGGCAAGCACAAATCTGTCAGGAGGTCTCGGCAAATTGTACGAACAAAGAAAGGCGAATTTTGTTTTAGGCAGTTCTGCACAATTTGCAGTGCATACCTGACGGCAGTGTCTATGGCTTTGGTCATAAATTGTCTTACCGGATCCTTCGCGGGCTCTTTCAAGGGCTTCTTCACTGGAGCATGCACTGAAACCAGGCTCCGCGCCCCTCCATTCGATGGCAGCTCGTAATACATATGATTGCCAGCATTTCAGTCTATAGGGCTTGCGCTTACTTGCACAAATCCGATTAACAAAGCGGACACGGGAGTGATTCGTGCCCCATCCAAGAGAATAGATACAGATTGGTCCACGGTAGCATCGTTCGACGGAACAGAGTTCAGGACGTCCGTGACGAGGAAGTCACGCTCATCTGGGTAATGAAAGAATATTCGGAAAATCAAATCTGTTGCCGCAACTTTTGGCAGTTTCACTATAGTTTTGCGGCAGACATCGAGTTGTAGAATGTGTATAGCGAGAGACTGGATCGAAGAAATATAGCGACTGACATCGACCTTCGCCACAAATTGGCTTAGTATCTGCAACGTCTTTTCTGTCTGGCCCTCGAGATATTTCGATTTCTGACCAACGATCTTCTCAGATAGTGATTTCACGAAGTCCCTAGTCTTGTGCAATGTACTGAGCACCATGCTAATCAGCTCGTCCGAACAGATCTTGCGCTCGTTTGGTTGGCCGCACATGATCAGGAGTGCTATTCTGGCAGACGCAAATACGTCTGTTACCGTCTCGACACTGTAAGAACCACCTTTAGAGCGTCTATGCAGGTATCTTGTAGCCGGCATAAAAATACAACCGGGACTATCTCGGACTGGCTATTCGAAGCAATCTTTTTTAGACTACGCTCAAGCTTGAGACGGACGCCATCATTTATAACAAGGAAACTCTGCCCGTCGTGCTGCAGAACCTTGAACTTCGCGCGGAGTTTAGAATGGCCGGTTGGCAGTTCGCCACAGGATTGGATAGTACTCTGTATCTCCACAATATCCAGTATAAGGTCCTTCAACCCACAACTCGGCATTTCCCTAGCTCACACGATGGAGCAACGTGTTTTTCCAAGATCAAATGGTGTCCTCTTAAACTCGGAAGCGTTTGCGCTACTTCCGCAGTCCAGTTGTATGTCAAGCGACCAGAGTAGTAAGAGGACAGGATATCGATACCACGACGGTGGTAAGGTAGGTAGAGAAATTGACGCCCTCAGCCAAGTTTTTGAATATCGAAGTCTGCGTCTGTTGGCGGGAAGTTTGGATGAAACTGGGGGACAGACACTTGACCACATTCTGTGCGTGTGCCAGTCAGTAACGGCCATTGGGTTCCTCACAGCTACTGATCCTTTCATGTCTCAATATCTTAGGTAGCAGACACATGACTACTGTCTGACTGGGCTAAGCGGAGTGCATACAGGTATCGCACGCAGTTGATCAAGATACATGTTCTTGAATGACGTGCTCGCATCCATGTATTGAATGCTCGCATCCGTGAACCGAACGACCTTCTTACGAATCTGTCTTAGATAGGCGTTTCGCAACATGCTATGGGAAAGGGGTTTGAGACAGTCTTTCTTCATTGTTCATGCCCATTGCCTGTGACAAGCTTGAACCCTGCAGAAACACTGACAAACGAGACAAGAAGATGGGATAAGATAGCTAGCGAGGACGACGTGTGTAGAGGCTGGTGAACGAGGACAATGAGACTTTGAGACTAAAGTTTGAGAAGGGTTTTGTTATCGATGAACCAATTGTTCTCGAGAATGGGACCACCACCGCCAATGCATAAAGGTTTCAGTTCGCATTGGGTAGGCATTCAAGAATTGATGTCTACCTCAGTGACCTCACCCAGGGAACCCTAACCAAGGCGGACAGGAGATCTTTGCCGTAACCCTGGCCCATCAGGTCAGATGCAGATGCGAGAGGAGTGCACACCATTGTCGAGAGAAACCAGATCTTAAACCAAAGTACACGGCGCTAACTATCCTCGCAAAGCACGATATGATTTTCCAAAGATTCCAAGTACCAACCCTGCCACGAACACGAGCAGACTAATGTGAATGGGACGGATTACGATCGATCGCAGTCCATACGCAGACTTAAACAATAAGACTACTAGTTATCTAATTGCAACCAAACCAGAAATCCGTTGCAGTACCAATTTTTAGCAAAAGCAACAGCAAGTAGAAACATATATATCAAACATGGTCAGACAGATGAGACCGGAAACGGATTCAGAGGGTTCACGACCTGGGATGATGGGAGCTGTTGAATTTTCTTGTAGGAGCAACGCCGCTGAGCTGAGAGTGACTAGTATTTGCGCTTTGGGGTACCGTACGCCAATAGTCGTTGGGGTAATGAGATTGCCCGATGGAGATAATAGGCCATTTCTGCTATTTTGACCAATTTCTATGGAAGATGGGTGACAGTAAGAAGAGGTATGTAGAATCAGCCAATGGATTGATTTCCTGGGAGAGCTTTCGATGGATGGGAAAATTATGCGCGATATCGGTGTTCGACTTGAGAGAAAACAGTGCAGTCCGGCCGTTCCTGGATACATGAGTACCAGTAGGTATTTGAGCTTCACGAGTCCGAGTCGATCTCTATTCGGGGATGGAGATGAAACTACATAGTACTATAAGGGAGATATAGATAGAGAGAGTCCTTGATCATACAAACCTAGCTTCTTCTTCCGAGGGAGTTTCTGAAGCTCGGCTTTGCAGAGCAAAGGCTACGCAGAGCTGGAAGGTACGACTTCCACCTGGTTCTCCCCGAACTGTGCCTCAAGCCCCTTATATACCTTGGCTTTATTGGGCGAATGACAGTCAACCATCCAACGCCACACAAGGCATCTCCTAAAGACCTGTGCATCTGCATCTGATCCCAGTTCAAGAATGGTTCGATCAAGATGGAGTCGGCAGGTGACCTGATCAACCAACAGCTGGCTGCAACAGCAGAAGAATTGTTCGACCTGAGAATGTTGATGCATTGAAGATAAGACCCCGTGGCATGCTCGGCGATCTATGGAGTTCGTGCAGCTAAAGTACCGCGGTCGTGGTTAGGCTAAACCCTATTCATTGCAACACATCATCTCCCGCCCGCAGCAGCGCCGCCGGCCTTGCTGGGGTGTCAGTCTTCGTGGGAGCGGATGTGTCCTCCCTATGCCCTAATGCAAGGTAAGAAGACGTTGAATCGTCGTCGAATCAGAACAAAAAGCACAACCCTTGTCAGTTACTCCCACACCATTCTACGTAGTAGAATATTACGAAGGAATGGATATGGAGCATGCGTAGTAAAGCAATGGAAACGTACAAAGCCATAATTTTTATCATTCCCTCCCAAAAAGGTATCTCGGATCGGAGGATCTCTCGCAAGTTTTGCCACTGCCTTGCTGAAGCAGAAGGATCTCTGATGTGAGGACTTTGCAGTAGTTTGTCCGATAGAACGTGGTACTGGACCCGACGAGGTTGGGTTGGTCAAATTATGGGAAGATCTCTTTCCCCACCGTTCTCCCTGCAGGCTGCCATAACAAATGATCGGCGTCGCAGTCTTGAGGTTGCCCTTAGCCAATGCAGATCAGCTTCTAATGCGCCCTTCTAAAACTCGAAAATGCATTGAACACTACCATTCCTCTTGTTGTTATGTAGATGTGATGAGCTGAAATTGATTTCAGACATCAATATTCGCCTTGAATCTGGTATTGCTTCCCACATGAGGCATTTCACTGGCGGATTTGTCTTTGTGGATTTCATGGCCGCCGGCGATGTTCACTGTTGGTGCATGGCCTTGCTGTAGCCTAAAGGATGACACAGCAGAACTTCGAGAACACGTTATGCCCATGTGATGTCTGGGCTTGAAGCTTGTCATGCAGCTGTCGAGCAAAAGAGTTAGTAGCACTAGCCATGTCATAGAAAGTCCCCTCACGGAAACCGTCAAGTCTAGCAGTCTGGTGCATAGAGCC
>JAABUW010007434.1_pt1 | contig 13192 bp, 11 predicted proteins | sample 5560081 | NCBI WGS metagenome assembly JAABUW01 (sample SAMN10711882, study PRJNA513363) | rock metagenome | isolation source: Antarctica rocks | place: Antarctica: Victoria Land, Knobhead sud
CGATCAAGGCGTGGGCGGAATCTTGATCAGCGTGGCGAAGCTCGTCATCTACACACTGTGCGCAGGCATTCATCCGAACCGTGTCGTTCCCGTTGTGCTGGATGTCGGTACTGACAACCATGAGTTGCTGAACGATGACCTGTATCTTGGCTTACGCCGACCCAGAACGAGAGGCGAGAAGTACGACGAGTTCGTTGACCGGTTCGTGCAAGCATGCAGGAAGCGGTATCCGAGGGCGTACATTCATTTCGAAGATTTTGGCCTGCAGAACGCCCGCAAGATCTTAGACAAGTACACGTCCGAGTTTGCGTGCTTCAACGACGATGTGCAAGGCACCGGCGCAGTGACTCTGGCAGCGATCTATGCTGCTGCGCACGTGGCAGGTCTGCAGTTGAAGGATATGAGAATAGTCATGTTCGGAGCTGGGACCGCAGGCACCGGCATTGCTGACCAGGTTCGAGATGCGATAGCTGTGGAGTCTGACAAATCGAAGGAGGATGCCGCGAAACAGATCTGGTGTGTGGACAAGCCAGGTCTTCTCCTGGAAAGCATGAAAGACGACCTCACGCTTGCTCAACACCCATACGCAAAGGATGATGGCGAGTGGAAGGACGCTGATCATAAGTCACTGCTCGATATCGTAGAGGCAGTCAAGCCACACGTCTTGATTGGGACCAGCACCAAGCCTAAAGCCTTCTCCAAAGAGGTCGTCCAGGAAATGGCGAAGCATGTCGACCGACCCATCATCTTTCCACTGTCCAACCCCACTCGCCTTCACGAAGCTGATCCCAAAGATCTTTTCGAATGGACAGGCGGCAAAGTTTTGACAGCTACCGGATCACCATTCCCGCCGATCGATATGGGAGATGGCCGACAGCGGGAGGTAGCGGAATGCAATAACTCGACGATGTTTCCAGGCACGTTTTGAGGAAGAGTCAAGACTAGTCAAGAACTTTGCTGACCATTGCGTAGGCATTGGCTTAGGCGCCGTACTGAGTAGAGTGAAGCTTCTCACTCCTGCTCTGCTCGTCAGTGCAGTCAAAGCACTTGCAGCACAAGCGCCGGCCTTGAAGGATCCGGATGCTGCACTGCTGCCAGATGTTACTGACGTGCGAGAGATCAGCGTGAAGATTGCTGCTGCGATCATCAAGCAGGCTGTTAAAGACGATATAGCCCAGGTCAAGGACATACCGGACGACGACGACGACGAGCTGGAAGAATGGATTCGAGAGCAGATGTGGAATGCCGAGTATCGTCCACTTCGCAAAGTGACCAAGGAGCAAGGAACCAGGGCAGCCAAGGGTGAGGCTGGCAGTAAAGGTGTAACAAGCAGTTAATGCGCATTTGTGTTGATCCGCACGTGGCGTCTGGCTTAAGGTTGATAGTTCGAGTGGGCAGGCGAATGTGCCCTTCTCTTGAATGGTCTGAGATTGCAGCACTACATACTTCTGATCATGAAGACTTCATGTGTCAGCACTCCGTAGAGCGAGACGAGCAGGGTATACGCATAGACACCTAATTCATTCCACCTCCTTCACTGAAGCAAGCTCTTACGTAGCAGAATGCTGATCCTCGGTGCTCTTCTCTGCGAATCCCTTATTCGTCAGCTCTGGCAGGTCTCTGTCAAGAGCGTACATCTTCTCCTCGTCATTATCGTAATGGCGGAAGATGGCATAGAAAGCAATGGCGGTGCCGAAGGAGAAGCAAGCAACACCAGTGTACATCCACAGAATCTTCGGGTCCACGAGGACCGGTACGAGAGCCTCGTTGAGGGCAGATCCGAAGGCGTTGGTGAAGAGATACATGCTCTGCACGAAAGATTTCATGCTTGCGGGAGCCTTGGTGTAAGCGTACTCGAGACCAGTGACGGAGATGAAAATCTCAGCAACGCCGATGAAGAGGTAAGCGGGTGTTTGGATTGCGATGTGGACGTTGTTTGGTACAACTGTACCATCCGCCAATTGACCAGCTGGGCAAGTGCCACGAGTGTTGAGAGGATCTTCGTAGCAAGGCCCGGACTGGTAGATGAGACTCTGCACCCCAGCAGCGTAAGCGAGAGAGAATGAAGCAAAAAGGAAACCAATGGTAATGCGAGCCATCGGTTTCAATTCGTAGCCACCGCGGCGCATAAGTGGGTAAACAATGCGGTCCAGGACCGGGATGAAGACCAGAATGGAGATTGGGTCGAAGTTCTGCATCTCGTCGTTGGGCATGCCGTATCCCCGCATCTGCGCTGCCTGGGAGACAAAGTTCGAGGAGAATTGGCCGTAGCACACCCAGAAGACAGGATAGAACACGAACACCTTGCAGGCACGGAGAGCGCGGTTGACCTCGTCGATGAAGTGGTCGTTCCAGGGCACAGGCTTTGTCTTGCCATTCGCTGCGCGCCAGCTCGGCTTTGGTGCTTGGGTATTGCGAGCAGTGATCATCATGCCGAGTGCCTTGAATGCGTCCGTGATGATGGACCCTTGAGGTGGGCGCACGACATACGACTTCCGGCGTAGGATAAGGATGAGAATACCGACGTTGAACATGCAGAAGCAGAGCAAGAAGGCGGTCCAGAATCCCTTGTACTGCTCCATGAAGGGGGTTGCAAGGAGCGAAAGCGAGCCAAGATTGATACACCAGTAGAAGATCATGTAAATCCGCTGGTAAGTGATAGCCGGGTCGATAATCGTCCTCTCGCCGCTCGACTGCACTTTGATGGCCATCTTGTGGCGCTGGTACTGGTCCGCGATCAGGGGAGCGATATTCGACTTGATACCACCGGTACCAAATCCAATGATGACAATGGCAGTTGCGAAACCACCAAGTGAAGCACCGCCATCGATAGCAGCAGGCAACGCAGTGGTCCAGAGGATGAGCAGGCCAACCCAGTAGACACCAGCGAAAATGAGGATGGTCTTATATCTACCAAGATACTGGTCGGCAATGATAGCACCAAGGATTGGGGTGACTGGAAGAACAATAAGCAGTTGGTAAGACATCACTATCGTGAGCACACAAACATACCGTAGCAAAACCATTGGAAGAAAAGATTGAGACCAGTGGCACCTTGTTGTCCAAGTCCGAGACCGCGCGCACCATCATTGCCGTTAGGCTTGTTGTTGATGTAGTTCTGGAAGAGTCCCTGAGCACCGTAGAAGGTAAATCGCTCGCACAATTCGACGATGGCAATCAAGAAGGCAGATGCCGGAAGGTTCTCGCCAACACGGCGAAGGTGTCGCTTCTCATGCTCGGTTGGCTCTTCGCCGTCGAGTGTCTCTTCGCCAGCTTCGAGAGCGCCGTCGGACTCCCTTCTTTCCTTCTCGGCGGTCATGTCGACACTGCCGCGTGTGACAAAAGCTCCTGCACCGTCTCGTTGATCTTTCTCGGGCTGACGCTCGTTGAAGGTTTGGTGCACTCTGAGGTGGTAGGACACGGTTAGCGGCGAGCTTCAGAAGTACAGGATGGTGTGTAGCATATATAAAGACGTACTCGGCAGCCATATCCTCATGGTTCATCGCCATGCTTGCAGATCTCCTTGGGACACGGGATGCTCGAAGAGATCAGTGGTAGGGTCGGGAAGAACAGACGCGATCGGACGCACAAGAGGCGCGCTGGCTTTGATATGCGGCACGCTCTTCAACTGCTCATCGGGCATGCCGCTTCCTCGGTGTTCCCAAGTCGTGCAAGGATTCACGCTGGCGCAACCGTACCCACGAATAATGCCTGCACGCGACCAGTGGACGATAGCCCTCGTGGCCCAAAGCGCCAAGTGGAGAAATCACGCTTGAATGTAACCTTGACCATGCTTCGACCATGCTTCGACCGTGCTTGGGGTCTCGAATGCGGTCTGGTCAGTCCTTGGCCCCATCTGTCTTTCCCCATGCGACAAGTCTCCGAGGCGCCGACAAGCTTCCGCCCAAGCCGTCCAAGAGCATTTCGTATGCTTATCTCGAATGTAATCTCGGGAACCACTTGATTCGACTTCATCTGGTGAGGACGAAGACTCTGCGATAGTGGCACGAGTGGCAACCTGTCAGCTGTAAGTCTACCGTACTGGATCATCCTTCGCGGCCGCTGGTGGTGTGTTCGCCGATCTTCGTCCGTATTGTTAGGCTATGATCCTGCCTATCGGATGATGCGCAAAATCTCGCCACGGCCAAGTCGGATTGCGAGCCGAGGTGCTGACCGCAGAAAGTTTCAGGGCGACATCGAGACAAACCCAATCTCCGCGACCACCCTATCATGCTTCCACCACTCGTATAGAGCCGAAACTAAGCGGCGGTTGCATCTGCGAACCACCTTCCAGAACACGGCTCTCCACTTCCTTCCACAGCTGATTCAGGTCTTCGCCAAACTCATGGACAAGAAGCACATGTATCCCTCGCTTCCTGGGTGGTCCGACCCCAGAGTTCTTTGAGCTCCGACGGAGGTGGCGTCCGACGAAACCCTCCACACCTCGACTGCTGGCCAGTTGATAAAGCTTGATCAGCACTCCTGCAGCGGGCTGACGCTCATCCGCATGCCCCTCCACCTTCTCGAAGGTCTGTGGAATGTGGACGACGCGGACGTTGGTGGCGCACATACTCTTTGGCCATTGGGAAACACTGCAAATTCGTATATTCTACTCCGCCTGCCAATACTGAACCGGTGGAAGTCCTGAAGGCCCTGAAGGTGGCTTATCGGACGGCACCTCACACGATCGACCAATGCTAGCTCGCCAGACAGTTCTCATCTGCGTGAAGAGCAAGACGAAGGAGTGACTGACCATGAGCGAGGCCGCCGGCTGCCATGATCATGGAGATTGCAGCAAGTTATAACGTGCTCCAGAGGGCATGCACAACAAGCAGACAAGCTTTCTGGCTGTTCGACAAGCACGAACTCCGCCATGCCTTACTGCTGAATGCTACTGTGGTGCCACAAGTACCCTCAAGTAGAACATGTGCACATCGAACCTGACCAACTCCCTTCCTCCTACGAGCTGTCAAGGCTGCATGAGTGTTTCCACGTCAGCATAGTAGAGCGTGTTCGACCCGGAGATGTGCAACAAGCGAGCGTGACGATGATTGATAGTCTCTCTGAGCCCTCCCAGGATGCCAACAGCAACAATGAAGCTGGCGTCATGTTGGTGGATCAGTCCATTTCGTCTCCAAAGGAAGCTCGGTTATTGCTGCGCTGGAAATCATGCTTCACTTGGCAGCTCGTGCATGGAAGGATTTGCCGATCTTGAGTTCGACCTCACTTCACTTCGCTGAAACACGTGGACAGCGTCCTGCAGACGCAAAGTATTATACTACCAAGCAAAGGTTTCTGCGATGACCCTCCCCTACCAGTTGAAAAGTTCGAGCGTTGGCAGAAGCGAGGTCTGTGCACTGTGGTGATTGGTAGGACATCTCGTCGATCTTGTGTATTTTGTTCGATGCATCGCTCACTGTACAGAAGGGCAGCACCTCGACGCGTTCGCCAACTTATAATCTTCCGCCACTCTTGCAGAAACACCTGTGGTTTCTCAGGAACTCGGAGCCTCTGGGATCCTTGACTGTGCCGTCACTGCCCAGTCTCCCATTTGGGTGTTTGAGACTCCAAAGCGTACGTTCGATATATCCCCTGAAAGTCCAGACGATTAAGGTACCGGATAAAACAGTCCGAGCACCTGGTATGTAGCATCGATGAAGAGGGCATTGGCAGTGAAGTGGTCGTCACTTCCCGATGAGACCACCCGCGACAGCCTCATGCATTTCTCATACCATCTGTTTGCCTCCTCTTTCAACTGCGACTCGTTGTCGTGAGGAATAATCTTCGATAGCCACCTTGTAGGCGCATGATCGAATACACCAACTTGTGGACCCCTAAAGTGATCGAATATCCCAACATGTGAACCCCCAAAACCCTGATGAAGCGAGAATCGGCTACCGAAAAACATCTGAGTAACTCTGATGGTGTGAGATCGATGTCGCGAGTGGCTTGGTATTCGTGGATCAGACTGTGGTTGCGCCCAAGATCGGTCGTCGGGCCGAGCTCGGAAAAGGCGCGGGCTTCGACGGCTTTTGCAATAATATGCCATGCTGCAAAATGGCCCGTTGTTGGATTTGCTTGCCATCTCGTGAAAATCGCGTGTACTGTCTCGTGCAACAAGATACCGAGCCAAAGGTCCCAGGGGGCAGATATGCCAGCATTCGTGTTTCGGATTGATCACGACTGATATCTCGGTATGTATACTCCACTGTGTGAAGCCTAGAGGGTGAGACGGCGACGATAGTGTTGAGACAGACGTAGCAGGTTGATACCACTCGAAGCTGACGTTGTCAAGCTGGTTTTCGAAGAAGATTCGCCCGACAAGTTTGAGAATGCGATTTCCGATAGGTAGCGAAACACCAAGAGGGTCTGTATCGCGCCGCAGCTTGTTTAAGAGCAGGTGGAATGAGGAAGCAGCATCCTTTTGATCGTCCGTCCAGAGCTCGCGAGGTTGGTCGAAAGATGCGAGAAGGCGATCTCTCAGTTGTGTTGGTTCAGCAGGGAGTGCTTGAGTGCTTGCTGGCGCTACAGGCACCAGTCTTTGTTGCGAGATGTTTGTTGTAGCCATCGTCGTATGTCGTAGGGGCAGATTAGACTGCCATCTCCCGAATATAGAGATGTGCTGGGAGACTAGAATTCTTGGAGTGAACGGAAATTTCTATACGGCTAAGCTAAGATGTGTACTACGCGAGCGCGTTTGCAACTTGGCGAAGGGGAGTTTAAGCCATCACCCCAGTCGCAAGTGCAAGATTCCATCAATAGGGCGCCTTCATCGTCTGCACCAAGATAGAAGACATCAAACACGATCCATTACTGAACAGACCATGAAGTATGAAGGTGCCGATGTCTCAAACATTCGATCGTTGGCAAGTACAGAACTAAGGAGCGAGAGACGGCTACATGAAGTCGACCTGCAGCGACGTGTTGTTATTTGAGCCTCAAGACTCTGAGGTGCTGCACTGGGTGGATAAAACGCGCCGCGTGACAACGCAGCGGAACAAAGACGCGTCTGTTGAGCTACGACGTCCTTCATTGCCCCAAGCGGCAACGGCGCAACAACGTACTTGCCAGGGAAGACGCTGAACACAACGGGGAAAGACTCTTCTCTGCAGCCACGTCGGAGAGACATGATGACAATGAAAAGATTGTGGATGTAGGACTGGATCCGGACCATTGGTACCAAGCACACAGCTTCGAAATGCATAGTGATGATGATGAGAACGGGGTCTGTATTAATCTGCGAGCTGATGGCCATCTCCAGTCATCACATGAGATAGTGAAGGGAGGTTTCGGCGTGCATCAAGTCGGGCGGCTTGAAGCCCCTGTTTTGTCACCGAAAGTCAGTTACAAAACGGAGATGAGGAAAGGAAAGGGAGGAAGTCAAGAAACGGAGCCGTTAAGAAGGGCGAGAACTGGTTTCTAAGCTAGTGCAACGGCCCGCCGATTGTTGAACGCGAGGGTAGGTCGAGCGAAAGAGGCTTCTTCGTCTTATCGGTCTGGCATTGGAGAGCCGCTAGCTGCGGGCGTTCATATGCTGGTCCGAGAGAACCTTAGATCGAGCTACAATCGCGGCAGCATTGGTAGAACGAATACAATACCAGAGGCCCTATTGTGACAGTCCTGTATCATTGGAAGGTCTCCGATTGATACCTGTAACAATTGTGTAACGCGTTCGATCGATCGATGAGTAGCAGCGCGTATCTTGATATTGAAGCCATGCCATCCTCTATTGACCATATCGACTACAATACAGCACAATACAAATCGTCCACAATGCCTCTAGAAGTCACAATAGATCAAGAATCAATGCCCAGTATATATACGATCTCATATCTCATCTAAGGAACTTGACAAGTAGAACATCTACTCCAAAACCAACAAACCATCAAGCACCCACAGCCCGCCAACATGCCATACTCCATCATTGGCAAGATCAACTCCCGCTCTCGTCTTTCAAGCCGTCCTCCAGCGGTCAGGCTCACGTTCGGAGGGCAAACGATCAAGTACGCGGTGACCATGGTATGCTTACTCCGCTTGACTCTGTCCCGTATCCTTGCTAATCTTCCAGGGCTCACGTGTCTTCGTTCGCTGCCCGGTCGGCATTGTGTGCGTTGGGTATCTCGGCCCAAACTCCCTCATCAGCCGCAAGTCCCTGGTGGTGTACGGGGTTCAGACATCCATGTGGGGTGGCGTCATCCAGCAATGGGTGTTTGGCATGAGGTTCAATCGAGAGAGGAGCGTTGTGGGCGTTTGGCTGAGCCGCAAAGAACAGTAAGTATAGCCTGCGCAGAGTCAAGAACCCAAGAGACAGACACTAACACGTCAGCAGCAAGTCACTCATGCGGCGCCTCGTCGCTCGTAACCGTCGCCGCAATGGCTTCCGACCATTCGGCCAGACCGGCCAACACTGGAATGACATCACGACCTCCTCAGGCTTGCCGTTGGCGGTGGTGCAGCGTGCCTTGCTGTCGTAGGGCGAGTCGGCTCTGCAGGCACGATCAGAGGGTTGGAGGGGGGCGATGGCTGTTTGGCGCTGGGCGCATAGACAGATAGATCTCAATCAAGAGCCTTTTGATGACCGTATCCTCTCTTTCGTCTTACGTCTCACAAGCCGTCTTCAGTGCAAGCAACCGCAGATGTTGTAAACTTGTAAAGCCTGTGTACGCCGGTTTTATTGACGTTTTCCCTCGTAGCTCGCCCTTTGATAGAAGGTCCGGCTGGGTCGTAGTAAATCAGATTCGTAGATAGACGTTGTGATATCTCATCATCGCGAAGTGGACGGTAAACGTACTGCGATAAATTACTCTATGGAGTGCTTGAAGTAATTGAAAGTCGATACCAGCACGGAAGCAGTGGCGTAGAGCCCGCCCTCGCAACAGCCCAAGACCCACGACGAAATTCGCCACAAACATGACAAAAACTCGACACAGCAAGCAAGCAAGCCATCGTCAACGCAAACGTTGAAACAGAATAAGTAACCCACCAGCAAACATGTCCGGCTACAACGAGAAACAGACGCAAGTATTCCGGAGACAGGTCACGCCAGTGGTCGAGCAATGGCTCGAAGGCCTGCCGGAAGTGCCAGTGATACCGCCAGACTGTCATCAACCACACCATGGAACAGCACACGAAGCGGAGGACGGCGACGACGGACATTGGAGGGAGAGACTGCTACTGGCGTGGCCATGGGCGCTGGGTATGCTTGGGAGGTTCTTGGTGGACGCTGTGGCGATGATGTTACGGAACTGGTGGTGAGCACTGCGACCATAGCGGCGGCAGAGAAGAGGAGGCGGTTCGGACCTGCAGTAAGACTGGCAGGCGAGCTGGGAGGTAGCAAAGGACTGGAAACAGGAGAACCATCTCACATCGGGGGCCAGCGACAGCAGCAGTGGCTCTGATGGCGAGGTTGCAGCATCCACGGCCGCGGCCATGCGACGAGGCGGCGAGGCGGCGACACCTATCATCACAACCCGCTCGCGCAGCGACGTGGCCAGTCCGGCCTCGCCAACCTCCAGCCATTTCATCAGCCGTGTCAGCGGCGCGTTAGTCCTCCATGGCTGCAGTGGCAGCAGCACCCTCCCCCAGCTGGAGACGACAACAGCCAGACCGGGGGTCAACGCAGTATGTTGACGACCGACCAAGTGGTAGCCGGCGCAGGAAATACAATCTCGTTCAACCTCTCAGCGAGAGCAGTGCTTTCGCAGCAGCTGTGGCAGCGGCAGCACCCCGCAGCGCGTGCTGATGACAACAGCCAGACCAGGGACAGCGGTAGCATGTCAATCAACGAGCAGGCGGGAAACAAGACCGAGAAGACGACCCCCAGCGAGCTCACAGCAACATCGGCGCTTCGACAGCAACGGCAGTGGCGACACCACCCTTCAGCACATGGAGACGACAACAGCCAGCAACAGCATATCGATGAGCGCCCAGAAGGTGGCCAGGACCTGTAAGAAGGTCTCCAGCGACCTTCCAGCTATGGCAGTGCTTCGACAGCGACTGTAGCGGCGGCATCGTTTTTGGCCATGTGGAGACAACAGTAGCATGGCCGCAGCCGGCGACACCACCTTGCTGAATCGCCTCGATGGACCTCTGGACCAAGGCGTCAATCTCCCTTGCCTTCGTGCAACACCGTGACGATATTGGGTGTAGCAGCAGTGCCACGACAATACTCTTCGAGATGACATGGGCGCCGAAGAGCACTTCCCGAGACGGTGGCGACAGCATACCTGAGGCGCAGAGAGCGAAGTATAACGACAGCAAGCCAGAGCGTAATGTTGAAGGCGACTCGGGCTGAAGAAGGAAGGCTTTTATGATTGACCAACCAGCTCAGAACATCTCCACGAACCACAAATCCTCATCTCCTACCCTTTGGAAACATCGCACCAACTCCGCAGAACTTCTCACACCACTCGCGGCCTACCTCTGCTTCAAGCGTTCTCCTCCATCGATATCCAGATCCCAATGCCAGCAAGCCTCATCAACGAGCCGTAGTCACCAAGCAACCCCATAGAACCACAATCATCAAGCACCCCCATCAAGACACAATCGTCGAATTCCTCCTCCGAACAGCATGCCGCCACCCATCACACCCACCAGCACGACTCTCCAGCACTCCTTCATCGCCGTAACGCCTCCAGCAAACACTGTGAGCAACGTTAGCAACCCCGAAGTACATACAGTAATGGCACAAAACATACCATCTGTGTTTTCCTCGCCCGCCACCAGATTCGCTGCACTCGGCTTGTGTTCTTCGACGCTTGTTCGCTTCTTCGATGCCTCCAATATGACATGTTCCGTATGCTCCGCTGGGCCAGAGGCTCGCCAGTGACGTTGATCTTTCCAGTTGGTCGAAGTTGGCGGATGGCAGGATATTAGGACGTTTGGAGGTCATGAGCGAAGGAGAAGAGGAGGGCGTCAGCGCAAGTGACTTCCAGAGAAGTGCAACAAGGCTGGAAAGGGGTTGGATGGTGGCAGGGAGGGAGCTGCAGTCGAGGGGTGGAGGGTTGAGCAGCACAGCAGAAGAGGAAAAGTCCAGCACCGGTCCATCTTCAAGATCCTTCCGTTCCGAGGCCTCGGGATCCCCAGCGTCCAGAGACTGCGAGACCGTAGCGTACGAGCTGGTGGCCCAGACATCATGTGACAAGTTACACGAACAAGTTCTTCTGGAACCCAAGTGTCTGCCAGAGCAAAGACATCAAGAGCCAGGAATGAAAACCAATCGGTGGTGCCAGCGCCGTTCCGGAGGTTCAGGTCGATCTTGCCAGAGACTACCACCCAGAGAAGAGAAGGCCGGATGATTCCTGTGCGCAGCGGATGCTGGACTCTTCCGGATATTGAAAGACGAAGCGAGGCGAAGGCAAAGTGAGGTTGAGCCCACTGCCTCTACGCCTCAGCTCAGGTGACGAAGCAGAAGGCTGTTGTTACAAAGGAGAAGAGCAGCGCTATACTTGTCCGAAGGATGTCGAGCATACAAAGCTCGTGACGCTCGAGGAGTCGTCATTGGTATATTACGTCCGGGGCGGATGCCAACGCTTGAAGAGAGGTTCACGCGTTCGATAGCCTGGGAGCAAGTGCGCGGCACATCCAGACTCCAGAAAGTGGTCGTTGCTACGGCGAGCAGACCGGCAGATGGCATTTCTCCGGGAGTTCAACGGTCCGCGCCGGGACAGGAAGGACCAACAAGCTCCTCAAACGGGCCGTGAGAGGTCTCGAGCAGGCACACCGCTGGTATCAATGATGAGGAAGGATAGGGTCTACGATGCGGGCCAGGCGTAGTAGGCTCTCCGCGAGTTGATGCAGTGTTCGCAAAGGACAGGAGGCAGGGGTTCAACATCGACGGGACTGCCAGAGCAAGTCACTCGCCGGAATTCAAAAGGCGCTGGTCTTACACGGGCCGGCGAGGTTGGCTCACCGCAGCCAGAAAAGAAGAGGAAGCACCCAAGATAAAGCACAATTCGGACCGGAACAATTGCTCAAGCATGAAGGCCGGAGCCGTAGCACGCCCTCAGAGCTCATAGCGGACAGGGGACAGATGTTCGGAAGTGGCTTGCCTCACGACCGTGAAGTCGTCAACGGCTCGCCAACCAGTGCCGGATTCCATCTCGGACACAGAAGTACCGCGGCCAGCACCCACAGCGATCACCGACGAGCAGAACTCAGAAGGACGAAGCAGCTGCGAGGCCAAGGCACCTTTCCATGGATCGAGAAAACGACAGCAGGACAACTTCTTGATGCACAACAGCAGTCACATCGTGCTAGCGCGAAGCAGTAGCAATCGGTGCTTCTGCCGAAGTACGAATAAACCCCTAGAACCCAGCACGCCGTCTTCAGCCTCGTACCAGCGCGCAGCAGTAGTAGTCGGGACGGACCAGCCGGCGTACACCAAAATCGAATATGGGCAAATGTGTCTGTGCGATCCGAGCGACGACTACCTTCAGAGGTCCAACAGAACATGAAGGTTGCGTCTCCGTGACTTCCAGAGAACTCAACGGCAGACATGTCCAACAATCAGACGAGATAAAAGCAAGCGTACTACCCTCACGGGGTTCCTGAGTGCAGTGGTTGATGCTTGAACCAAGTGACTGCCAAAGCTGAAGTCAACAAGGCCAGCATCGGTGAGCCCTCGTATACATGTACCAAGTGACTGCCAGAGCAAGTCATCAAGGCGGTATACATTTCCCAAGATTTGTCAGTATCTTGATCTGTGCGGGCTCGGAGAAGCACACCGCCACTATCGGTACAAAGCAAGGTCAATCATCAGGACAAGTGACTGCCAAGGCAAGTCAACAAGCATCTGGAAGTGCATGGGGAGCCCAGGATAAATCACCAGCCTAACTCAGAGTGACTGCCAAAGCAAGTCAGCTCGAGCTGGCGGGAATGTGCAAGGTGTTCAGGGGAGAGCTCTCGGACTCGTACGGGCCTCGAACGGCTCGCCGTACTCTTGTGTGATTTTTGAGGGAAGTGCTTGCTTGGGTGCTGTTGGTGTCCAGTCTTCTGTGGGCCAAAGGCTCGCCACAATATCATCATGCTTCTGCATCTCAGAGCGAGCATTGAACCACATTGCTCTGCCATGCTGTCGTCCTTGAGGGCCTTGACGACCGATAGAGATGCTGCACTGCTGGATCTTGCTTGCCACCTTGTGGTGTATCTTGTGGTAGCTGATGTTGCGTTGCCAATATATATCTTTGTCAGA
>JAABUW010007435.1_pt1 | contig 13190 bp, 13 predicted proteins | sample 5560081 | NCBI WGS metagenome assembly JAABUW01 (sample SAMN10711882, study PRJNA513363) | rock metagenome | isolation source: Antarctica rocks | place: Antarctica: Victoria Land, Knobhead sud
TCAGCCGTCGCAACCAAAGAAGACCGACCCGCCATGACCATCACCCAGCAAACGCCAACGATAACCCGACGCTACCATCCGTAAGACAGACCGGGGAAGCCTGCTTAGGGCCCTGACGCATAGCGGAGCGGCCCGAACCTTGGCGAAGTCAGGCCAAGTTTATCGCGATCCCGGACACGTTCTGCCAAGATCCAAGGGGTGCGCTGTCGTCAATAAGGGCACGTTGCTGCGATGAGCCTCACGCCGGGAGACAGAGTTATTGCGAACTCGGCTCCGCGACAGTGCCACGGCGCCCGACCCGCCGGCGTCGAGTGCAAGATAAGCGTACCTCTCTTGCACTAGGGAACAAAGGTCAGGGGAGGGGCCGAAACGGCACTTCTCTTGCGCTGGGGGTCACGGGCGGGGAAGGGGAGCGGAACACAAGGCCAAGTGGTCGGATGCTGCTGAGGGAATAGCCCCTAGACGGACGGTTTGGCGGGCTAAGCTGCCTCCGGTATGAGCATGAGGTCGTCATTTCCTCGCCATAATGGTGCGCGCCCCGCGCGCGGTTGATCTGTTGGCGAAGGCGCCATACCTGCCGCGGCACCTACCCGGCCATGGCACGACAAGCGTCCAGGACGGGCAAGGAGAGGTCCACCACGGCCATCACCGCCGCAAACAAGCAGCCAACACCGACTTCGCCACAGCATCGGCGCATTCTGTAAAGAGTTTGGCTCCGGCAATGATGTTTGCAGTCCCGCCCCTTTTGGATCAAGATTCCACTCACACAGGGTCAGCGGCGGCCCGGTCACCCAGACAGGTTCTGACGCTTGAAGCGCTCCTGCGGAGTGCTAGGTTGGTGGGAAGATGCTCAAGGCTGCACGCCGCTTCCTGCTCGTGCTCATCGTGTTTGCCGTCATCGGCGCACCGGTGGTGCATCTTGCTCAGCCTGCGGCGGCTGCTATGGCGTCCATGGCCATGGCCGACATGCCCTGCGACATGGCGATGCCCATGGCCGACGCCGGCCACGGTGCGCCGATGGTGCCGTGCAAGGGCCTGACGCCCGAGTGCATCAAGCAGATGGGCTGTGTCGCCAATGCAGCCCTCCCGGCCCGGCTTGCAGACAATGACACCGTGTTCGCATTCGGCCCGGTCGCCTACTGGTTCGCTTGGTTTGAGGTGACTGGGGTGGCCCACATACCGGAACCCCTTCCACCCCGAACAGTCTGAGTTCCACCGGCGCACACCCGAGGTGCGTCCAATCGGCACTTGGCTGTTCCACCGCCCGCAGCGCGCTTGACCGCGGCGCAGGCAACGAAGGGGTTTATCCATGACCAGCACACGCATCCTGGCGAGCGCCGCGGCGCTCGCCTGCACCCTCGCGTTCACCGCCATCCAGGCACACGCCGCAGCCTCCGACTACCGCTTCGAACTCGTCGGCAAACCGCGGCTCGCGGCCAAGAAGGACATCGTCCAGGTCCGCCTCGTGCGCGTCGCAGATAACAAGCCCGTTCCGGACGCTGTCATCTTCGAAAGCAAGGCCGACATGGGCCAGGCCGGGATGGAGACGATGACCGCCCCAGTGAAGGTCATGCCGCCCAAGGGTGGCGTTTACAGCTTCGAGGTTGACCCCGGCATGGCGGGCACCTGGGCGCTGCACCTGGCCGCCAAGGTGCAGGGGGAGGCGGAGACGGTCCGCGGGACGGTCAACGCCGACCTGGTGAAGTGACGTGTGCGCCCGGTGGAGGCGGCTCAGCGCTGGCGGGATGCTGGCGGCGGGGCTGCTCGCCTGCATACCCGCCGTCGCCCAGCCCACGGACGTCCTGTTGGGCGCCACCGTCGAAAGCCTGCTGGCCGCTGGACGGCGGCTAAGTCCGGGGCTGCGTGCAGCCGCCCTGGACACAGACGCTGCCGTAGCGAAGGCGAGCGGCGCCGACAGGCTGGACGACCCGACCATCACCGACAGCTACACCTATTACAAGGACCCGAACGTCTTCAGCGCCCACACCGTGATGCTGACCCAGGCGTTCCCGCTCTGGGGCAAGCGGGACCTGCGCCGCCAAGCAGCCCTGGCGGACGTGGACGCCAGCCGCGGACGGGAGCGCGCCGCACAGGACGAGTTGGACGAGCGCATCAAGGTCGCATTCGCGCAGTATCTCTTGCTCACCCGGGACATTGCGGTGAACCGGGAGATCGCAGAGTTGGCGCGGCGCATGAAAACCGCTGCCACGGTCCGCTACGGCCAGGGTGGGGGCGACCAGGCCGGGGTCATCCAGGCGCTCGGCGAGGAAACGGCCGCCAAGATGGAAGCGGTCAGGCTGTCAGGCGCCAGGGGTGCAACCCAGGCGCGCTTGAATGCGCTCATCGGCCGGTCGGTCGGCGCTCCCTTAGCCGATCCGGTCCGGGCGCGGCCGATGCCGGCGGCCGAGCCGGTCCTTGCCGCGCTCGTTGAGCGTGCCCGCGCAGGCAACCCGGCGCTGTTGACCAGCACGGCCGCCATCGCGGCTGCCAGGGTGCGGAGCACGCTGGCCGACAAGGCATGGTATCCGGATGTCACCGTCGGCGCCGGGCCGCTGGTGCAGACGAACAACCGCCCGGTCGGCTTCGCGGCCACGGTCGGCTTGAGCATCCCGCTTTTCTGGGGGCGGGCAGCGTCCGGCCAGCGGGAGGCGGCGGCCCAGTTGGGCGCGACGCAGCAGCGCCACGACGCGACCCGGCTGGAGGTCGAGGGCGCCGTGGGCGAGGCGGTCGCCAGGCTGCGCGCCGCCCGCGCCACCGAGGCGCTCCTGCGCCGGGAAACGATGCCGCAGGCCCGGGCGGGCTTCCAGGCGGTGCTGGCGGGCTACGGCCAGGGCAGGGGCGACCTGACGGCCGCCATCACGGCCGAACACCAGGTGCATGACGTCGAGCTTCGCCTCCTGCAAGCCCAACTGGACGCGCAAGTTGAGGTGGCCGCCATCGAACGCCTCATCGGGGGTGACCTGTGATGCGCGGGCTGCTTGCGGGCGGCGTTGCCGCCCTCCTTACCGGCGGCATTGCCCAGGCTGGGGACGGCCGGCAACCGCTCTACTACCAAGACCCGGACGGCAACCCGTTCTATTCGGCTGGCCCGAGGAAAGCGGCAGGCGGGCAGGATTACGTGCCGGTCTTCGACGACGCCGCACCGGCCCCAGGAGCTGCTGCGGACAATGCGCCGACGACACCAGCAGCAGCACGGGCAGCCGGTCAGGCAACGCCTACCTCTGGGCGGAACCGCATCCTGTTCTACCGCAACCCCATGGGCCTGCCCGACACCTCGCGCGTGCCCAAGAAAGACTCGATGGGGATGGAGTACATCCCCGTCCGCGAGAACGAAGCCGCGGACGCGGGCGCCGGCCTGGTCACCATCGCGCCGGGCCGGATGCAGGTCCTTGGCGTCCGCACCGCCCCCGTCGAAAGCCGCCCGGCGCTGACGCGGACGGTCCGGGCAACCGGGACGGTGCAGTTCGACGAACGCCGCATGGCCGTCGTGAGCACGCGGGTGGGCGGCTGGGTCGAGCGCCTGGAGGTCGGGGCGACCGGGGATGCGGTCCGGCGCGGCCAGGTGATGGCGGACCTCTACTCGCCGGACCTGGTAGCGGCGGAGGAGGAATTCCTGGTGGCGTCGCGCATGGGCAGTGCGATGGTGGCGGCCTCCGTCCAGCGTCTGCGCGCCCTGGGCGTGCCTGACGGTGAGATCGCCAGGCTGCGGCGGACCGGCAAGCCGGCGCAGCGCATCCCGGTCCTGGCGCCCGCGGACGGTGTCGTCACCGAGAAGATGGTGGTGCAGGGCACGCGCGTCGGGCCGGACCAGCCACTCTACCGGACGGCAGCCCTGTCGCCCGTTTGGGTGATCGCCGAGGTCCAGGAAGGGGACCTTGGCGGCGTGCGGCCGGGTCAGCAGGCCAAGGCCGGCTTCGTCGCCTTCCCGGGCCGCGGCTTCGACGGCACGGTGGACTTCATCTACCCGAGCCTCACGGCCGAGACGCGCACCGCCCGCGTGCGGGTCGTCATGCCGAACGCGGACGGGGCGTTGCGGGCAGGGATGTTCGCCAGCGTGGAGATCGAGGCGCCTGCTACCGGTGGCGCGGGGCCGGTGCTCGCGGTGCCGTCCTCCGCCATCCTGGACAGCGGCACGCGGCAGGCCGTGCTGGTGGAGAGGGGCGAGGGACGGTTTGAGGCACGCCAGGTGCGCGTCGGTGCCCAAGGCGACGGCACCGCCCAGATCCTCGACGGCCTCAAGGGCGGCGAGCGGGTGGTGGTCGGCGCCAACTTCCTGATCGACGCCGAGAGCAACCTCCGCGCCGCACTGCAAACCTTCACCGCGCCCGGCGGGCCGGGACGACCCAATGGACAGGGAGGCAAGGCCCCATGATCGCCCGGGTCATCGCCGCATCGGCGCGCAACTGGCTGCTGGTCGTGTTCGCGACCGTGTTCCTCGTGGGCGCCGGCATTTGGGCGGTGCTCAACACGCCGCTCGACGCCATCCCGGACCTCTCGGACACGCAGGTGATCGTCTATACCGACTATCCCGGCCAGGCGCCGCAGGTGGTCGAGGACCAAGTCACCTACCCCCTCACCACGGCTCTGCTGGCGGTGCCGCGCTCGAAGGTGGTGCGCGGCTTTTCCACCTTCGGCGCCTCGTTCGTCTACGTCGTGTTCGAGGACGGCACGGACCTCTACTGGGCCAGGAGCCGGGTGCTGGAGTACCTCAACTTCGCGCAGAAGCGGCTGCCATCGGGCGTGACGCCCTCGCTCGGCCCTGATGCGACGGGGGTCGGCTGGGTTTACCAGTACGCCGTGGTCGGCGCGCAGCGGACGCTGGCCGAGCTTCGCAGCCTGCAAGACTGGCTGATCCGCTTCCAGCTCACCAAGGCGTCCGGCGTGGCCGAGGTCGCGTCGGTCGGCGGGTTCGAAAAGCAGTATCAGGTCGTCGTGGACCCCCGGAAGCTGCAAGCCTTCGGCATTCCGCTGTCCCGGGTGACAGAGGCGGTGCGCGCCAGCAACCGCGACGTGGGCGGGCGCACCATCGAGATGACCGAGACCGAGTACATGGTGCGCGGGCGCGGCTACCTGACGGGCACGGGCGACCTGGAGCGGGTGGTGCTGCGGGCGAACCCGAACGGCACCCCCGTGCTGCTGCGCGACGTGGCCCGGGTGCAGGTCGGCCCGGATGAGCGGCGCGGCATCAGCGAGATGGACGGTACCGGCGAGGCGGTCGGCGGCATCGTCGTCAAGCGCGACGCCGCGGACGCGCTCACCACGATCCGGGCCGTCAAGGAACGCATCGCCGAACTGCTGCCCAGCCTGCCGGAAGGGGTCAGCATCCAGGCGGTCTATGACCGTTCCGAGCTGATCCTGCGCGCCATCGCTAACCTGCAACGCACGCTGATCGAGGAGAGCCTGATAGTCTCGCTTGTCTGCGTCGTGTTCCTGCTGCACGTCCGCAGCGCGCTCGTGGCCATCGTGACACTGCCCATCGGCGTGCTGCTGGCCGTGCTCGCCATGCACGCCATCGGCGTCGGGTCGAACATCATGAGCCTGGGTGGCATCGCCATCGCGCTCGGCGCGATGGTGGACGCGGCCATTGTCATGATCGAGAACGCGCACAAGCACATCGAGCGCCTCAAGCCCGGCGAGCTGCGCGGCCCCTCGCTGATCGCCGCGGCGCAGGAGGTCGGGCCGTCGCTGTTCTTCAGCCTGCTCATCATCGTCGTGTCCTTCCTGCCGGTGTTCAGCCTGGAAGGGCAGGAAGGCCGGATGTTCAAGCCGCTGGCCTACACCAAGACCTTCGCCATGGCCGGGGGCGCCTTGCTGTCCATAACGCTCGTGCCGGTGCTGATGCTGGCCTTCGTGCGGGGCCGGATCATCCCCGAAAGGCGCAACCCGGTGAACCGCGCGCTGATCTGGCTCTACCGCCCGCTGATCCGCGGCGTGCTGCGGGTGCCGGCGCTGCTGCTCCTGCTCGCCGCCGGTGCGCTTGCCGCGACCGTGTGGCCTGCGATGCAGCTTGGCAGCGAGTTCATGCCGGAGCTGCGCGAGGGCACGTTGCTCTACATGCCCGTGACCCCGCCCGGGCTGTCCATCACCAAGGCAGCGGAGCTGCTGCAAGCCCAGGACCGCATTATTAAGAGCTTCCCGGAGGTGGCGTCGGTATTCGGCAAGGCGGGGCGGGCCGCGACCGCCACCGACCCGGCGCCGACCGAGATGTTCGAGACCCTCGTCAACCTCAAGCCGGAAAGCGAGTGGCGGCCGGGGATGACGCTGGACGCCCTCAAGGCGGAGATGGACGAGGCGCTGCGCCTGCCCGGCGTCAGCAACGCCTGGACGCAGCCCATCCGCGCCCGCATCGACATGCTTTCCACCGGCATCCGCACACGGGTCGGCGTCAAGGTGTTCGGCCCCGACCTCACCCAGCTTGCCGCGTTGGCCACCCAGGTGGAGCAGGTGGTCCGCAACGTCCCGGGGACCACCAGCGCCTTCGCCGAGCGGCTGGAAGGCGGGCGCTACCTGGAGATCGCGCCGGACCGGGACGCCGTTGCCCGCTACGGCCTGTCCATCGGCGACGTGCAGGACGTGGTGGCGACGGCGCTCGGCGGCGAGACGGTCACGACGACCGTCGAGGGCCGGGAGCGCTACGGCGTGATCGTGCGCTATCCGCGCGACCTGCGCGACGACCCCCGGTCCATCGGGGACCAGGTGCTCGTGCCGACGCCGGGCGGCGCCATGGTCCCGCTGGCTCAGTTGGCGCGCATCAGCCTGACAGGCGGCCCGCCGTCCATCCGGACGGAGAACGCCCAGCTTGCCGCCTACGTTTACGTGGACATGCAGGGGCGCGACATGGGCAGCTACGTCGCCGACGCGGCGCGGGCGGTGCGCGACCAGGTGCAGGTGCCGCAGGGCTACCGCATCGAGTGGAGCGGCCAGTTCGAAAACCTGGAGCACGCCAAGGCCCGGCTCAAGCTGGTCGTGCCTGCAACCCTGGCCGTGATCTTCCTGCTGCTCTACCTCAACTTCGGCCGGATCGCGGAAGCGCTGATCGTCATGCTGTCCGTGCCGTTCGCCCTCGTGGGCGGCATCTGGCTGATGTGGTGGCTCGGCTACAACCTCAGCGTCGCGGTCGTGGTCGGGTTCATCGCGCTGGCCGGCGTCGCGGCCGAGACCGGGGTCATCATGCTGATCTACCTTGACCACGCGCTGGAGGCAGTCCGGGTAGAGCGGGCCAGGGAGGGCCGCGCGCCGACCCGTGCCGACCTGCGCGCTGCCATCATGGAGGGCGCGGTCGAGCGCGTGCGTCCCAAGATGATGACGGTGGTGGCGATCATGGCGGGGCTGGTGCCGATCCTGTGGAGCACCGGGACGGGGTCGGAGGTCATGCGCCGCATTGCCGCGCCGATGGTGGGCGGCATGGTGTCCTCGACCGTGCTGACGCTGCTCGTGATCCCGGCGCTCTATGCCTTGGTCAAAGGGTGGCGGTTGCCGTATGGGGAGACCGTGACAGGGAAGCCGCGCCTGCCGGCAGTGTCCCATGCCGCCGAATAGGGAAAGAGGGGCCGCCGGGCTGCCCTGGCAGCCATCCGCAGGCTGCACCGTGGCAGGCGCTTTGTGACCGATTGGGAAGCGCTGCGTGCGCTCATGCTGCGCGCCCGTGACGGCGACGGCCAGGCGATGGGGCGGCTGCTGACCGAACTCAGCCCAAAGCTGCGCGGCTACATCGGTCGGCATCTGATCCGCTGCGGCCAAACTGATCCGGCCGACGCCGAAGACTTGCTGCAGGTCACCCTGATCGCGATACACGGGAAGCAGCACACTTATGACCCAGCTCAGCCGCTCGGTGGATGGGTGTACGCGATTGCCCGCTACAAGGTGGTGGACCACCTGCGCGCGACGCAGCGCCACCGGGCAGACGTGCCCATCGAGGACGCCGACCAGGTGACAGCCCCCGATGTCCACGAGGCGGCCGAGGCGAGCTGGGACCTGTCGGCCATGCTCGGACGCCTGCCGGCGCGGACGCGCGTGCTGATCGAGGCCACCAAGATCGAGGGCATCGGGATGGCCGAGGCCGGCGAGCGGACGGGCATGAGCGAGGATGCCGTCAAGATGACGGTGCATCGCGGCCTGAAGCGCCTGGCCGAGCTGTTCGGCCGGCCGGGGCCGCCATGAGCTTCCGGGGGCGCCGACCGATGTCACCATTCGAAGCTGGCCATCGAATGACACACAAGGCGGCCCAAGTTCTGGACAGAGGTGCAGCATGAGCAGCGGGCCACAGACTTTGCAGACCGACGACCTCATCAAGGTGCTGGCCGCCGCGCAGGGGCGCCAACCCCGCGGCAGGTCATGGGCGGCGATGTCGGCAAGCCTTGCTGCTGGCCTTGTGGCCACGCTTATGCTCATGGCCGCAACGCTGGGCATCCGGCCTGACCTAGCTGCCTCGCTCACCGATCCAGTGGCATGGCTCAAGCTTGGGTTCAGCGTGCTCGTACTGCTTGCGGCCGGGAAGGCTGCCTGGCGGCTGTCGCTTCCGGGCAAGGGCTGGAGCGGGGCAGGAGTGGTTTTGCTGGTGGTGTTCGCCGTCGTCGCATGTTGGACGCTGGTGGATCTTGCCGGCCGCCCAATGGCCGAGTGGGCGCCGTGCATCGCCGGGCGGGATTGGCTGACGTGCCTGGTGGCGATCCCACTGCTGGCTTTGCCGCCGATGCTGGCAATGGGCCTCGCCATGCGACGACTGGCGCCGACGCGCCTGGACCTTGCCGGCACGCTGCTGGGTCTGGCTTCCGGGGGAGCTGCGGCGTTCGCCTTCACGCTCTACTGCCAGGACGACACCGTGCCCTTCGTGGCGGTCTGGTATGGCCTCGCTCTTGGGGCGTCGGCCCTGCTCGGGCGCTTGCTCGGGCCTAGGTTGCTGCGCTGGTAACCGTTGCCGCAGCCTCCGAAACTGCCCGACCTGCATGGTCGTCCGGCCGAGGGAAAACGTAACAGGCAGAAGCGAAAATATAGCGACGTCCCGTGACGTTACTGGCCCCGTGACGGGTCCGAATAACTGGCAGGGAAGGCAGCGACAGGCAGCCAACCTCCCCCGGCACCGGAGCCGAGATGACCCAGTAGAGGACCAGTATCATGACAAAGATCACCTTGCTCGCGGCCACCTTCGCCCTGGCACTTGGCGCAGGCTCGGCGTATGCGGAAAACACCCAGTTTGCGCTCGGTTCCCTGCGGCACGCGTATCCGGTTTCCATCGCCGATGGCCCGGCAGCGAATGTTCCAGCCGTTCCGGGCAGCAGTGCAGCGCCGCTCAGCGCGTTACTCCAGGACTGGGACCGGGCTGGCTTCGCTGCGCCCACCAAGCCCGCTCAGGCCCGTATCTACGGCCGCAACGGCTACGTGACCAGCGGCGGCGAGTACCATGCCATGGTCTCGCTGCTCCAAGTCGCGATCAGGGATTCCAACGAGGGCCGGGACGAGGCGGCGCTCGGCAAGATCACGCAGGTCAGGGCTTTGTTCGACCGGTGACCCAGAAGGCGGTTCTGTTGCGGCGATGGCACTTGTCGCCAAGCCGGCCGCGCCTCCCTGCACCGGTCATCCCTGTGTAACAGCGCAATGGAAAGAAGCTTGGCATGAACCCGATCATAAACGCACTCGCGTCCCCTCGCGCTGCAGCGGGTCAAACTGGCCCAGTGGCAGTCGCCAGGCGTTACCTGGGAGGGCGCCGCGGCCTTTGGGTGTTCGCGCTGGCACTCGCGGCGGCGGGGCTGGTCCTGGGTGGGGCATGGTGGGGCTTCGCTGGCATCCTGCCGCTACTCTATGTCCTGCCATGCACAGCCATGATGGCGATGTGCATGAAAGGGCATGGCGGCCCGGGGCAGAACTTCGATGCCAAACCGGAGCCTGCCTCGAACCTCGTTGGTGGTCCTGCCACCGGCGAGACTGGGCCGCGCTGAGGTGCAGCGTAAGCCCATTCTGCCGGAGGTGCCGCCGGCGGCTGCTCGGCACCGTAAGACGCATGAACAAAGGAATACACGCATGACAACCAAGAAGCGTTCCCTTGCCACCCTGGCCGCCCTGCTCGCTGCCACTCTGGGCGGAACCATGGCCTACGCGCAAGGAGACCAGGCCCAGGCGCCGCAGACCCCGGCGCCTCAGCAAGCGCCCGTAACCGGACAGGGCATGATGCAGGGCGGAGGGATGATGGGCAAAGGCGGCATGATGGGTCAGATGGACATGGCCCAGATGAGCAAGATGATGGAGAACTGCAACCGCATGATGCAGTCCCACGTGGATCGGCCGAACCAGGGCAACCAGGAACAGCCGTCCCCAGGCAACCGCGGCTGAAATCGCGGCGACAGAGCGACACAGCAGATTTTAGGTGCAGGCCCGGGTGCGGTTGTCGGAGGACCGCGTCTGGGCAGCACGCCCGACATGAGCATCGCCCCCGCATGCTTGCCGATGCGCGATGCGGAATGTGACCACGGAAAGGGAGGGATGGCGGGCACAGGTAAATGGCTGGGCTTGCTAAGCCCGACAAGTCCAGCTCGCCGGCACTGGCAGGCCGTTCTTCATTCCTATGCCGTTGCATCCTTGAGCGGCAATCTTGCATGGGAGTTCGCCCATGTTCCCTTGTACACAATTTGGCGCACCGAAACGCCCAGCAACATTGCGTTCACCGTCGTCCACTGCACTGCCGGCGACTTGGTGCTTGCACTGGGCACCTTCGCGGCGGCGTTGCTCGTTGCAGGCGACCGTGACTGGCCGGTCCGCAATTTCTGGTCCGTGACCGCTCTTACCGTCCTGTTCGGTGTCGGCTCCACCCTGTTCCTCGAATGGCTTAACGTCGTGATCTGGAAATCATGGGCCTATTCCAGCCTCATGCCCGTCCTGCCGGTCTTTGGGTTCGATGCCGGCCTGTCGCCACTCCTGCAATGGATCATTGTTCCTGCTGTGGCGATTTGGTGCGCTGGTCGGCGCGGCAAACTTGTTTGAACGCTCACCCAGTCCTAGCCTGGGTCTTGGGACGTTCCGACCGGAGGTGGCCCTTTCGACATGGCAGAATCAACCCACGTCGACCAAGGTAACGGTCACGCACCTTCATACCGCACGGTCGTCATCATGCCGGCCTCCATGTGGTAGAGGTTATGGCAGTGGAACGCCCAATGTCCTGGGTTGTCGGCGTCAAAGGCGATCGTGACGGACTTCATCGGCAGTACCAGAACCGTGTCGCGTACGGCTCCCTGGAACCGCTGGCCATCGATCGCCACCACCTGGAAGGTATGCCCGTGCAGGTGCATGGGGTGAGACATCATCGTGCGGTTGGTCATCGTCAGCTCGACGCGCTCGCCTCCGGTCACCATCAACGGCGTGTCCTGCCCGTAGGGCTTGCCGTTCAGGCCCCAGACGTACTTCTCCATCGACCCGGTCAGGTCCACTAGCAACGTCCGGTCAGCCGCCTTCGCCGCGAGTGGCGCCGCGGCGCGCAAAGCCTGCTCCTGAGCGAAGTTCAGCGGCGGCGCTTTGGCACGAGCCAAGTCAGGCAGCCACGGGACGAACCCCGTCGCGGTCGCGAGCACGATGCCGGTCCGCTTGCGCTCGCCCTCCAGCACTGCGAACACCGGCACCATGGACCGATCGGGTGGCATGTCGAATGCCAGGTCCAACCGCTGCGCGATGGCAACCGGGAAGACGGACCCGGTGGTGGGCTGGACCGCATGCCCGTCCACGGCGAGCAGCCGCGCCGGCAGGTCGCCAAGGTTGATCTGGAAGTTTGCTGGCCGCCGATCCGTTGATGACGCGCAGCAGCACCCGTCCGCCCCGCTCGACCCGCACCACCTGCGGGTCGTCCAGCGTGCGGTCGTTGGCCAGGAAGGCGTCATAGACGACATCGTTCAGGTCCATCGCCATGCCCGGCGCGCCCATGTCGCCGTCCTTCGACATCCTCATAGCTGGCGCTGCATCCATGCCAGGCATCGGTCCTGGCGCGCCCGCCATTGGATCGGGCTTGGGCGCGTCCGCCGCCATGCCGGACATCGCCATGCCTTGCATGTGGTTGCCGGATGCCGCGGACATCTGGCCCATCGCGTGCCCGGCCGGCGATGCTCCGGCGCCTCGCAGCCCGGCGTAGATCTTGTCCGGAGACTTGAATGAGAAGTCATGCAGGAACAGCACGACCTCCTGCCGATCGGGTTCGTATGCCGGATCGCGGACGATCAGCGGCGCGCTGAACAGCGACTGCTCCTGCAGGCCCTGGTGCGAGTGCATCCAGAACGTGCCAGGGAAGGTCAGCGGGAAGTCGTAGCTCGCCGCGCCTCCGGGCGCCACGGGCGGGGCCGAGATGCCCGGGACGCCGTCCTGCTGCCACGGCGGCGTCAGTCCGTGCCAATGAACCAGCGTGTCCAGGCCCGTGTCGTTGTTCAAAACCACCCGGAACGGCTTGCCAACCTCGGCGAACAAGCCGGCCGTGCCGTCCGGCTGAGTGATCCCGAACACGCTTGCGGCCCGGCCCTTGACTTCCACCGTTCTAGGTCCGGCCGTAAGGGTCACGGGGCCAACGCGCGGCCCACCTGGGCGCGGCCATTGGCCGAACGATGGAAGCGGGGCCGCAAGCTCGCCAGCAAGCGCGGCGGCGCCAGAGAGCAGGTCTCGCCGCTTAATGATGTAGGTCATCTGTAACTCCACTGCTGTTGCATGTGGTGCTGTTGCGTATGGAAAAGGCGGCGGCCATGCTCTGACGCCTGGAAACGGTATGGTTCATGGTGGTCCCAATCGGTTCAGATGACGCCTGAACGCCGCAGGGCTTGCCTCCCAGCCGGGCGGCCCGCAGTCGCAGGGCACTGGCGATGTTTTCCGCCACTCGGTTCGGAGCCTCGGATGAGATCACGCCAACACGCTTCCTGATCCGTAGCCCGCTGAACGTCGTCTGCCAGCATCCGACGTGCATCATCCTTCGTAAGCACGCCTCAGTTTCGACGATGGCCAAAGTTGCCACACTGCTGCCCGCCGTAAGCTCCGGGATGCACCAGGCCAGGATAGCCAGCCTCAGCGAATGGCGGCGTCGTGCTTACCAAGTTGGCCTGCCTTCGCCCAGATACCCGTCGCATATCTGGCGCTAGTGTTTTGACGCATTCTGCCGGTTCACAATGGCCGTGAGGCGTGCGAATCTTGCTGCATGGCCCAGACAGTATGCGTGATCGTGAGTATGTCGG
>JAABUW010007440.1_pt1 | contig 13185 bp, 14 predicted proteins | sample 5560081 | NCBI WGS metagenome assembly JAABUW01 (sample SAMN10711882, study PRJNA513363) | rock metagenome | isolation source: Antarctica rocks | place: Antarctica: Victoria Land, Knobhead sud
CATACAACAGGGTGCTTGACTCTAGTAGGGCAATAACAGGGTGCTTGACTCACAGCCGAGTGGTTGACTCTTGGCCTGTGTAAGTATCAGTGAAGAGGATGCAAACTGGTCAGTCAATCTGAGCTGCCGTATGTCTGCAGACTCTTGTCCTGCACGCTGCTCGAAGTTAAAATCACGTGTTCCGTTCAAAAGTCTCTTGCCTATGAAACTGAACCCTAATGATATCTACACCACGACCCCTTGCCCCTACCCTGGCAACAGGGCACTGTTGATTGTGCTGTGACGATGCACATCACCGCTCACCAAACCTGAATCCTGATGTTGTCTGCACCTTGACCTCTTACCCCTACCCTTGGTACCCTGGCAACAAGGCACTGTTGGTTGTGCTGTGATGATGCACATCACTGCTCACCAAACCCACTTGTCCGATGACTTGTGGGCAGTGCAATTGCAGCTCATTGATTGTGTGTGCAATGCTGCTGAAGGAGTATGAGGGCAGGATCGCTGCCTTGGGCATGAGGCTGGAGGAGGAGCAGCAGGCCAAGGCTGCTGCTGCTGAGGTGAGTGCTTCATAAGCTGCCTCGATGCCTGCTGTCATGCCTTCGCATGACCATTGGCTTTGTCACCACCCAAAAGTATGCCTGTGTCAGATTCGTGGCTCCAGTTACGGAGCTTCAACATTCATTCAATGTCAACTGACCACAGCAATGTTCTGCAGGTGTGCTTTTACATTGTGTATGCGCTCATGCAATTGTGATAAGTATGCCAAAGTATGCCTGTGTCAGGAATATGATTACCGTTATGAAGCTTTCACATTGACCTATCATCATCTGCCTCTGTACTGATGCCTGGAGTGCAATCTTACCGATTCAGCCACTGGTTCAAGTGGGTTTTGCTTACATTTTGTCGCAAGCAAAGCAGTGGCAATGGTTGATGCTTTCCAGCCAGCTGAGGAAGTGATCTTCAATGCTGCACATGCCTCTGGCTCTGCAATCAACATGTGCAAACTGCACAGTGTGAGGCTGCTGTGACCTTGCAAACACCAGTCTGAGCCATCCTAGGTGGTGATGCAGGCCAATGAAGCAGTAGTCCAGGACCTGCAAGGCCAGCTTGCCAAGCAGCGAACCCAGTTTGGTGCTGAGTCAACTGCCCACAACGCACAGGTCGAGGGCCTGCAGCAGTCCTTGGCTGCTAAGACAGAGCAGCATGACAAGCTTGCTGCTGTCCACAGCAATGTTCTGCAGGTGTGCTTTTACATCGTGTATGCACTCATGCAATTGTGATAACACGCTCTGTTGCTGTTTGTGTGCCAGTAGTGTGATGATGCTTGAAATATTGTAAGTTGCTCCAACATGTCTGAGCTGCTTGCTGTGCTGACTTGCTCCTCATGCGTGGACAGCTGTAAAGCAGATGCACTGCTGTTGAGTATGCTTACAGGTTGTTTTGCAAATTCTGACCTTTTCCTCACGCATGAATAGCAAATTGGTGACGTCGAGTTGCTGTCTTACCTGCTGTTGAGCTGTTGTCTTGCAGCATCACTTGATGACATGCCTTATGCACAGCTTTGCTGACGCCTGGGTCGTGCTGTTGCAGGGTCACAAAGCCGAGCTTGACAGGTCAACACTAGCCAGCCAGCAGGAGGTGAAGGCTTTGGAAGAGGAGAAGGACAGCGCTATTCAGGCACGCAACGCTGCTTCTCAGGTAGGCAATATCTCAGTCAGCTGTCTCGGTGTTGAAATGCAGTTGCACAAGTCAATACAGCAGCTCGTCTCTTGGCTCATCTGCTTGACAATGCCTTCTCATCATGCAATCACTGTGCTCAACATACAACAGGGTGCTTGACTCTAGTAGGGCAATAACAGGGTGCTAGACTCATAGCAGAGCGCTTGACTCTTGGCATGTGCAGATATCAGTGAAGAGGATATGAACCTGGTCAGTCAATCTGAGCTGCCGTATGTCTGCAGACTCTTGCCCTGCACGCTGCTCAAAGTCAACATCACATGTTCCGTTCAAAAGTCTCTTGCCTATGAACCTGAATCCTGATGTTGTCTACACCTTGACCTCTTACCCCTACCTTTGGTACCCTGGCAACAAGGCACTGTTGATTGTGCTGTAGAGATGCACATCACTGCTCACCAAACCCACTTAACCGATGACTTGTGGGCAGTGCAATTGCAGCTCATTGATTGTGTGTGCAACGCTGCTGCAGGGCAGGATCGCTGCCTTGGGTGTGAGGCTAGACGAGGAGCAGGAGGGCAAGACTGCTGCTGCTGAGGCGAGTGCTTCATCAGCTGCCTCAATGCCTGCTATCATGCATTCATATGACCATAAGTCCTGTCACTGCCCAACGTGTGCTTGCAGCAATTTTGCAATTACAGCTAGGAAGATTTCAAGCAAATGTATTGCTTTTTGGGTTCAGTTCTGTTGCCTGAGGCACCACCAAGCTCACTTATTTGAGTTGTGGTGCGCAGTGTAGCCGCAGCGCATTCATTGTGTGTGTGATGCTGGTGCAGGAGTTTGAACGCAAGATTGCTGCACTGAGCAGCAGGCTGTCACAGCAGGAGTCAGTGCTGGTGTCCAGCAGGAGCGCAGTGACCTCCTTCAGCGCCTGTCTCATACTGCCTCCGAGGCAACTGGCCTGCACCACCAGGAGGGCATCCTGGAGAGTTCGCCCATGGTGTGTTGCAACACCTGTCAAGTGACACCTATCTAACTGCACACTGACAGCAAGCAGAAGCTGATCTTGCTCACTGATTTCAATTCTGCCCTGTTTGAGATGGTCCAGAAGCGATGCTATCGTTGTGTGATGTCCAGCAACATTGGACATGTATGGTCTTGACATGTACCTCCTTATATTTTTGCTCACCATGGCAACAACTTCAGCATGCGGTAGTGACACCAGATCGTAATTGTGATGGCAACATGATTGTTGTGCATGAGAGACAACTACATTCGCGTCTGCTCAATGCAAACTGGTGATGTGGCTGTTGATGTTGCCTGAGGTATTGCCCAAGCAGTTTGCATGCAATTGCAATCCTTACAACAGGCAGTCACTGCTGCAGGTGGATGAGGAGATTGATGTAGAGGAGCGTCACCCTCAGCTGCGCAATTCAGACAACCAAGCAGGACCTGCTGGTGCCAGCTCGTTGCCGAAAGACTCACTCAGCTCAGAGCTGGCAAGCAGTGAGCAGAGGCAGGGCCCTCCCAAAGTGGACCTGTACAGAGAAACAGGCAGGTACAAGGCTCCCTGGATGTGGGACGGGTACTCACCCTCACCTGCAGCTACCATGGAGCAGAGCTACTCAGATGGGGCTGAAGACTCAGAAGCGATCAGAGGCAGAGGTAGCAGCAGCCGCCAGCTCAGCAGCAGGCTGGACAGGGACATGCCTCTGTTCACAGGCCCTGCCCTCAGCAGCTGGCAAGGCAAGCAGAAGCAGCGCTACTCACATGGGCAGCAGCAGCATGGTCAGAGATTTGAGTATGATCATGAGTATGATTACCCAGCTAGGCACCGGGGAGACTTGACCCCAGCTCACCCCAGGGTCCAGCAGCAACATGGGCCCGGGACCGTTGGGGATGACAGTGAGATGGGCCCCCCAGGGTTCACACCTGGCCCCCAGAGCAGTGGGTGGGTTTCCCGTGAACATAGGCTATCAAGCACCCCAATTGCGTCACAGCAGCAGCAGGAGGACAATGACAGTGAGGCGGCTCCCCCAGGGTTCCCAGTAGCCCCCCAGAGCAATGGGTGGAGCCCCAGGCCATCAAGCAATGCTGCTGCCTTAGAGCCGCATGACAATGGGACGCGGCCCCCTGGGTTCCCAGCAACACCCACCTCCTCCGCAGCAGCGCGGCGCACACAGCAGCAGCGCCGAAATGGTCATAGAGGACAGCCAACAAGGTAAGAAACTGTCATGTCTGATGATGTCATGAAAGCAGCATGTCCCTGTGATAGGGCAAGGGGGAGGGTCTAGGACTCTGCACAGTCATCAATGGGTCAAACGCGTGTAGCACAAGGAAGTGCCTGCTACACTGCAGCTTTGCACAATTGTCTTTTGACACGTTGTTGCATCATACACCTGCAGGCTGGCTGCCAGTCTATTGTTCCCATCATCAATGCTTCGTTGCTGCTTTGTCTGACTAATTGGCGCAAGTACGTCTGTAGGAAAGCCACACTCTGGCATTACTCACAAGGTCATACGACACATACATGCATGCATGCTTACAGGGGCCAGCAGGTGGGGCGTCGCCAGGGATAAACGGCTGGACTGTAGCCGGCTGGGATGTAAGGCAACATATGAACCTTGAGCAGTCTCCCACTGTGACAGTAGCGTCAAGGACTTTACTTGCAGCAAACACTGCGGCCACACAGTCAGCAAACACTGATCAAGACTGTCTTTTTTTGAGCTGCATTAGTAAAATGTGCATTGATGCTGTTTAGCATTGGCGGTAGTGGCACCACGGGAGAGCTAACCATAGATCCATCATTCCATGTTACACAATGTACACATCTTGCAGGCTATTTGTTTGTCAACGTTGATATCTGGTACTAGTTGACAGCTGATACCAGTCACTATATGATACCAATCGATATCTTATGTTGATACTTGGTGTTAGGTGTCCCATGACATGCTCAGTATAAAATTAAAAACGCTTTTGGCGATATGCAATGTATCGTCTGACCTTTTGAGCTGTAAACAAGAATGCTTGCTCATACATGGCAAAGAAGCAGAGATTGCAAAATGAGTACATCAGCCCAAAAAACCTTGTACATCAAAGCTGAGAAAGGCTGTGTGTCAAGATCTCGTGACATTCTAGTCGACAAACAAAACTTTGAGAGCCGGCGCGTGATCCTGCTGTGCAAGAAGGGATTGCATGCAAGTGATCTGCAGCAGCAGCCTTAGAACATAGTCGCTGTTAGGTCACGGTTGTGACAGTCGTTCAAGCTCAAGCGTACGCTGTTTCCGCAATTCCGTACTGCGTAAGTGTCGAGGCGCTGCCAACACAGCAGCTCCCTGCGGCGATACAGGCCTCAATCACGTGTGCCGCTGCAGATCTGCACACCATCGGGGGCCTGCTAACACCATGAGGCCTGCTGCAAGACTATCATGCCTCCATCAGATGGCGTGCTGCAGAGGGTGCCGCCATCTGTGTGCAGAACAATCCTCTATATTCAGCATCGAAGCCTGCCCCCTTGCAGCAAACTGATCGTGAGTATCTTTTCTTCATCTGGCAGTCCCTGGTATTACAATCTGTGTCATGTCACAAGCCAGACTGTCGCATATTGCAAGCTTGCCGTGCATTGCTGCTGCGTTGAGATGCTGTCTGCACATCTGCACATACTTGTACTACAAGCAGTATCCATCAGTCCAACTCACAAAGCAACTGTCAAGCCAACTCTTGTTACTCAAACAACAGAGTATACAACCAACAGCTTTGAGCTTGACCAGCGGCAAGTCTGTGCATCACGTCCTGCTGCAGCATTAGCGGGCCTGGGAAGGCAAGTTTGATGCAGTTGATTTTATCAACTGCTATGACTGCTACACATGCTGTTATCAACAGCTTCAAGTTTGCCTATCCATTGATGCTGCAGCAGGAAACCTTGCACATTTGCAAACTTTACAAGAGTAGCTCAGAATGGGTAACACTGAATGTTAGAGTGTCACACAGTTTGCATGTGGTGGCAGGATCAGACAGGTGTATGTAAATGCGATGGACCACATACTCTGATCTGGCATGACTTTGCCATGCAGCCTGTTGATGGTGCAATGTCAAAACTGCGCCACTCACATGATCAAAAGACCAGCTGTGGTGCAAATTTTCAGGCATGTGTTGCAGTCAAGTAGGTGTGAGCACATCAAAGAACGCTGTGATAGCACTTCTGCATCAGCTCACGGGATGTACTGCGTAAATTGCTTCAATTGGTGGGCTGCATGTGCCTTCCCCACAGCTGCCGGCTGCTGTATCAATGCCTATTTGGCCATGTCTTTCATTCTGCCATTGATTTTCAATGCACGCCATCCCCTACGGTCAGATACATGCATCCTCTTTAGACCACCAATGTATGGCCTCAGAAAGTGTGCTTGTAGGTAGAGAGGGTTTTCCCACAAGTGTGACATGTGTGACACCATAGTATCTGCATGAAAATTGCGCAAACAACAACTGCTTTGACCTGGCAAAATGCAGTTTGAGCCATTTCAGGTGGTGATGCAGGCCAACAAGGCAGTGATTGAGGGTCTGCAGCGCCAGCCAGACTGAGTCAGCTGGTCAGCGCTCACAGATTGATAATCTGCAATGCCGCGGATCATTAATCTGTGAGCGCTTACCAGCTGGCTGACAAGGTTGAGCAGCATGACCAACTCATTGTGGAGCTCAATACTTCACTTGAGGTGTGCTTCCATAATATATATCTGCTCATGCAACTGTGATGACACCAGCATCAATGCACAAAATATCTTGCTGTCTGTATAGAGATGATGATGAATTTCAACATATCACATCACCCTGCATCACATCTGAAGCACCTATTGCACTGACTGGCTCACTGTGCTTGAACAGCTGTAAGGCGACTGCGCAGCTGGAGTGTTGTGCCCTGCTATGCTTTGCTTTGCGCTTTGGGTCAGAAGCTTCTCCTTGACAGACATCCCTCACATGTGGGCTTTGCTGATGCTTGGGCTGTGCTGTTGCAGGCACATAATGCTGCAGTTCAGGAGCTGACTTTTCAGCTATCTGCTAGCATCTCTGTCACCACGAGACAGAAGGCTGAGCTTTCCAACAAGAAAGTGAAGAGGCTATATGGCAAGTTGTCAGAGCAGCAGGCCAAGATGATGCAGCTGCAGTCATTGGTCTCAGAGAAGGAATTTGAGTTTCAGAAGTTGAGTGCAGAGAAGCTGTCGGTGGTCGAGGGCAAGCAGGCTGTGTCTGGCAAGCTGGGGACTGCTTGACAGCTTGCCAGCCAGCAGGAGATGGCAGCTGTGCACCAGGAGCAGGCCAGCGCTGCACATGCAAAAAGTGCTGCTGCCCAGGTAGGCAACATCTCAGCCAGCTGTCACGCTGTTGTAATGCAGTTGCACAAGTCAATGCAGCAGCTCATGTGCTCTTGGCACATTTGCTGCGACAATGCCTTCTCACCATGCAATCACTGTGCCCGACATACAAGAGGGTGCTTGACGGTACCTTCTCATCATGCAATCACTATACTCAACATACAAGAGGGTGCTTGACTCTAGTAGGGCAGTGACAGGGTGCTTGACTCATAGCAGAGTGCTTGACTCTCGGCATCTGTAGCTGTCATTGAAGAGGGTGTGAACTGGTCAGTCAATCTGGGTTGCCGTCTGTGTTGCCCGGCTTCCTGCTAACGCTAACGTTTTATTTTCTTTTAGGCATTTCCTCTTATCTATGACCCTGACTGCCTGCCCTTGATACCCTGACCCCTTGCCCCTGACCTTGGTGCCTGCACTTTGGGTTCGGTTTTGTTGCCTAGATTACAGCATTGCAAACCAAGCCAGTAGGTTGGGTGGGCTTTTGCATGAGTGTGACTGAAGTTCATATCACTGTGCTTGACAACACGAGAGACTTAGCGTGGAAAACATGATAGGTTAAAAGAGAATGGTCCAGGATCAACAGCCAGTTGAGTTGGTGACACCCAGTGCTGCAGAGGGTCTCTACAAGTGAAGCATCTCTGATATGCATTTTGCTCGGTGTAGGGCTGCTGCAACCTTACAGTAATGTGAGCCATGACGAGTTGTTATGCAGGCCAGTGAAGCAGTGGCTCAGGATCTGCAGCATCAGCTTGCTGAGCACCAGAACGAGTTGGCTCAGCGCTCACTGAGTGCTTCCCTCAAGCAGAGCCTGGCTGAAAGGTCAGAGCAGCATGACAAAATTGCTGAAGACCACAACAGTGTGCTTCAGGTGTTCTTCTACATCATGTACCTGCTCATGTATTGTGTTGTCAAGTGTAAGCTGTGTTGTTGTTTGTGCCAGTGATGTGATGATGCCTGGCATGTTGTGTCCTGCTGCATCCCAGCTGAATTGCTTGCTACACCAATTTACTCCTGATGCATCGACAGCAGTACTGCAATTGCACAGCTGTTGAGGGTTGTCCTCACATGTCATGGGGTGTTGTACCTGCTGTTGTGTGTTTCTATTTAGTGCCCCCAGCTATACGTAGGACCTCTTCCTTCTTGCTGCTCTGCAACAGCTGGCAAGCAAGGCAGTGTGCAACGCGCTGCATTGATGCACTTGGATCATCAACAAACAAACACCAAGCCCACTTGAAGATGTGTTGGGCAGTGTAATCACAGCGCGTTCAATGTATGAGCAATGCTGCTGCAGGAGTACCAAGCCAAGGTTGCTGCACTGAACACGAGGCCGTCACAGCAGGACTTAGCTGCTGTCGGCCAGCAGAAGCGCAATGATGACCCAACTCAGTGCCTGTCTGATACTGCATGTGAGGCGCCTGGCTTGCACCACCAGGTGGACATCCTGGAGAGTTTGCTCATGGTGTGTTGCAACTAATATCAGGAAACACCTGTCTATTGGCACGGTGACAGCAAGCAGAAAATGTTTTTGCTCACGGACTATGACTCTGCCCTGTTTTGGATGGTCCAGAAGCGATGCTGACATTGTTTGATGTCTAACAACTTGGGGCGTTTATGGTCTTGACATGAATCTCCTGATGTGTTTGCTTACAATGCAGCAACTTCAGCGTGCAGTGGTGCCATCATATTGTGATTGATGCGGCAACATAATCATTGTGCATAAGAATTGTGTTGACATTTGCTTGATTCATGTTGGTGATGTGACTTTCGATGTCACCTGGGATGTGGACCAAGCAGTATGCATGCAAACACAATCTTTAGATCATGCAGTCACTGCTGCAGGTGGAGGATAAGAAGATTGATGCAGAGGAGGTCCATCCTCAGTTGCACCACTCAGAGAACCAAGCAGGTGCAAGCTCACTGCAGAGAGATGACTCCAGAATAAGTCACCTTTCTGCAGTGATCTTGCACCTGCTTGGTTCTCAGAGCTGGCAAGCTATGAGCAGAGGTACTCAGGTGGGACTCAAGACTCGCAAGCCAGCAGAGGTAGCGGCAGCCGCCAGCTCAGCAGCAGGCTGGACAGGGGCATGCCTCTGTTCACAGGCCCTGTCAGCAGCCCACAAGGCAATCAGAAGCACATCTACTCACACAAAGAGCTGCTAACACAGCATGTCCCTGCGGCAATACAGGCCTCAATCACATGTGCTGCTGCAGATCTGCACACCATCAGGGGCCTGCTAACACCTGAGGCCTGCTGCATGGCGTGCTGAAGTATCGCCCTGTGTGTGCAGAGCAGTCCTGCTATTCACCAAGTAAGCCTGCCCCCTTGCAGCATCCTAAATTTTGAGTGTCTTTTGTTCACTCTGGCAGTCTCTACAATCTGTGCATGTGAATTTCTTGCATGCACATTTCGTTGGAACACCAACACATGTCACGCTGTCGCATGTTGCAAGCTTGCTGTGCATTGCTGCTGCTTTGACACGCTGTCTGCACCTCTGCACATATTGTGCACTGTGCATCAGTTTAATTCCCAAGCAACAGTCAGGCCAGTTCTTGTTTTTCTCCAAAATATACAATGCCAGAGTGAACAAGCAGCCAGCTTTGAGCTTGACCGACTGCAAGTGTATGCATCACGTCCTGCTGCAGCATCAGCGGGCATGGGAAGGCAAGTTTGATGCAGTCAATGACATCAAATGCTGTGACTGCATTTGCTGTCATCAACAGCTTCAAATTTGCCTTCTCATGCTTGTTGATGCTGCAGCAGGACACCTTGCACTTTTAGAGTTTGCAAGCAAGACTCAGAATGGGTAACATCAGCATGTTAGAGTGTCAGCTGAATTGCATGTGGTGGCAGACAGTTGTAGGTAGATGCGAGGCCGCGCAGGGATCACCTACTCTCGACTTTGAGCTGACTTTGTGATGCAGCCTGTTGATGCGCCACTTGCAAAGTCAAGAGATCAGCTGTGGCGCAGTTCCAGCCACATGTTGCAGTCAAGTAGATGTGAGCGCATCAAGGTGAGCGCATCAAAGAATGCTTTGGCAACACTCATGCAAATGCTCACACCAAGGGATGTAATGCTTAGCTTGCTTCAATTGATTGGCTGCATGTTGTTTCTCACAGCTACCAACTGCTGCATCACTGCCCATTTGGCCATGTCTTTCATCCTGTCATTGATTTCTAATGCATGCTATCCTCCAGGGTCAGATACATGCATCCCTGAGTGGCTATCTGTATGGGACAATGATCCCCTCTTCTTCTGATACAAACAGTGTTAGGCTGCTGCTGCAGTGGTTCATGGAGGGAGGTGCAATGCCCAAGCTGCTGCATCTACTGCATGATGAAGATGCCAGCTGCCGCACCAAAGCCCTGCTGGCCCTGTCTTGCCTGATCAGGCTCAACCCACTGGCCCTGGAAGTGTTCAGGCAGAAAAGGGGCATCCCCCAGCTCATCCAGGCAGCCGACGACAAAGACATCAAAGTTCAAAGGTACTGCTGGAAAGGTCTCAGGTCTTGAGCCCGTTAGCACACCAGTTACTTTGACTGGAGGTGATGCGCAGACTCAGCATCATGTTTTGTAATGGTCTGCACATGGTTGTCAACAGCATCTGGCCATCTGTTTTCAGGAGGCGACTCTGCCCTGGCATAACAGCTGCACAGTTGGCATCATCAAACGGTGTTGGCTTCATATAGAATAGCACTGAAAGTCCTGTTAAGCCTCATAAGTTCAATGTCGTCAAATAGCTATTGGTGCGTGTAGGAAAGCACTACATCTGCTGCGGCATGTTGTGCATGGTGCATGGTGCATGCGCATCCCCCAGATGCAGTGGTGGCGTGTCAGCTAGGGGCTCTGCACCAAGCAGCTTCCCATCTGGCCAGCTCAGATGATGACACCTGGCAGGCAGCTTTAGCGCTAGTACAGCAGCTTGCTGAGGACACACAGTCTGCACAAATGCTCCAGCAGGTGAGCTGCAGCATGTGATCAGCGGGGCACCTATTGTTGACATCAAATGTCTTTCTCTGAGTAGTTACGCAAAAGACTTGAATTCGATACTGTCAAAGCCTTTCTTGCATTGTGCTCACTGCCACCCTCTTAGAGCACGTCTTAGCAAGAGATTCTGCCTGAGGTCTGCAGACTGTGTCATGACAGCAGACTTACTCAATACAGATGCCTTGCAGCCATCTTGAGACAGATGTTGCTCTGATTCAAGCGTATGTGTGTGTTTTTTGCAGGACAAGCAGCTACAGCACCAGCTGCAAACTCTGCAGGCCAAGCTGCAAGGCTTGATTGGCGAGGACAGGGAGGCCACAGAAGAAGAGCTGGCTACATGCACACAGCTCATAAACAGTCTGTACAACACATCCAGTCAGTCGGCATCCATGCCGCAAACACAGCCTTCAAGGCCGCCAGCATCAGCAACAGCAGCAGCAGCAGAGAATGAGACACCTAGGTTACCACAGGCACAGTCCCATAGCAACAGCAGTTTGCCGGCAGCGCCTCTTCTGCTTGGGCCACCCTCGTAATCATTAGACTCAACCGCAAAGAGCATGTATCTAAATCCAGCTTAGCAGGCCACCATATTATGGTCGAAATTGAATGCTCTGATCTGTACTCTTTCTGGCCATTGCGGCATCCAACATGTGTGCTCAGAGAGACAGATCACAAGCCATAGCCAGCCAATAAGTCTGATCATGTATAGGAGAAGAATGTATCTTCATGCTAGACACAGTGTTCTCGTGACGTGTCTCGTCAGTGTGGTGTAAGCCCAAACGGTGTGCGTGGAATCTGAACATGGAATCTCAACATCTATTATTTGGCAAAAGTCAAAGCTTGTAAAGTAGCGTGACCTTTTCCCTAGCACTGAGCAGCGATCCCGCAAGCCCCATAGAACAGCGTTGTCATCGTTCATCCGGATCCGCGAGTGTATCTCAAAATGTGTTGGCAGCCACTCTGAGCTGCTGTCCGTCTGCACGGTGCTCCTCCGAAGCCATAGTCTAAGAGACAGAAGAAGGAGCAGCACAGTTGCTTCAGACAAGCAACCTGGGGAACATGTCAGACCCAGAGCAGCCAATGGGTCTTGAGGAGCTGTGCCTCAAGTTGCACGCCTTCCTCTTGAGGCCAGCAAGCCAACAGCTGGTACGGGACAGCATCACCCTGGCAAGCACCCAGGGTCTTTATATGTCGCAAAGATCGTCCGGAGCAGTGGCTTTCACTTTTGCAGGCATTACAAGTTCCTCCTCAGCCACCTAGATATCCGTTTGGCTGTCTCGAGTTGGCCAACTGCAGTGATGCTGAGGGGCCATCCAGTGAACTCACTGAGGTAACGTCGAGACAACTGCTTCTGAACACAAGACACTCCTTGGTTTACGTCACGATTCGACATTGCTGCGTGATGATTAGAATGTATTTTGACACAAGTATTGCCGCACTTTGGCGATGCTGCTCCCGGTTTTTTACATACAACAGCCAGCTTATCATTTGCTGTGATTGTTGTTTATAAGCTCAAGGGCAAAGAGTCACAGTCACGCTCAAGCGATTGATGCTTGTGCAGAGTGTACCGTCTTCCATTGCATTGCCGGGAACGCAGCCAGCGCAGACAGAGAGGGCACTGCAACAGTGCTCTTCCTTGGTCCGGGTAAGTGCCCTCAGAGTCTGCCACTGCCTCAGAAGCTGCAATCATGCTCCACAGCAGATATAGCCTTTATTCCATTAACACATGGTGCAGTGCAACGTGCTGCTGACCTGCTGACCAATGTCCCATACTTTGCAGGTGGCCGCGCCGCGCAGCGCCCTTGAGAGCTCAGGCTACCACAAGGCACGCCATGCTGCAATGCGTCCAACACCTTGATAGCAACAGTTTGCCTTGAATGTATTGAACTTCCAAGCCAGTTGTTTTAGTGGTTTGAGTGTTCCTCTGACCAGCAAGCTCAGTAGATGCACATACCTAGCGGCAATTGAAGCTTTTTCAATACATGGACAATTTGAGGACGTGCCTGCAGAACTTAATACACATTTTCCTGAAACATGATGCCCCAATTCATCTTGCTGACTGTTCTTGCCTGTTCTGCAGCTGTGCCGGATGATCCTGGCTGAGCGTGCCGACCTTGAGCAGGTGGAAACCGCCCTGCAGTCTACAGTGATTTGTTGTGG
>JAABUW010007441.1_pt1 | contig 13183 bp, 15 predicted proteins | sample 5560081 | NCBI WGS metagenome assembly JAABUW01 (sample SAMN10711882, study PRJNA513363) | rock metagenome | isolation source: Antarctica rocks | place: Antarctica: Victoria Land, Knobhead sud
GGTAAGGCAAATTGAGCGAGTGGTAGGTAAGCATGGTTTCTGTCCGCATGCGGCTGTGCTCGCAGGATTCGCAGGTTAACGCGCGAAGCGCACCAGAGTTCAGATCTTGAATTTTGTGATCGGAGTCGGATAATAAGCAACAGTCCTTGGGATTTCGAAAACAAACACTTGAGGCAGATGCATACATTTTATGTTCTCTGACGCTCTCCCAGCCCCAGCGATTGGCGTAGCATTCGCAGGGTCGATGGAATGCAAGACACTTGCGAGACCTGATTGGCTAGATTGCGGAGAGCATCAGGGGAGGCATTTCAAAATGCTGCATGCGGTGGTTGAACTGACGACTGTCGAGGAATGCAAACACGTGATGGCCGAAATGGCGCCACTCTCAAGGCTTTGCCAAACATATCAAAGGAAAGCACGAGCACGAGCACATCACAAAGAAATACTTCTCGCACACGGCAGTGGTCTGATTGGCTTAGCCAGAGTGAATATGAGAGATCAGTGATCGGCGATATGAGAGCAACGAAATTCACCTTACCATCTCTGGAGCATGGCACAGGCATGCCATATCATCAAGCATGGACAAGAACAAGATTAAAGCAGACCCACCTTGGGAGACTGATTGCATTTGCGGTGCTGTTGCGAATGGAAGCTGCCTTGAAGTCTTTTCAGGACTTGTCTCTTCAGATTACTAACCCTCACGTTGGAAACGTAATGGATCAAGTCCAAGAACGTGCTGGATAAAACGGTGCGACACAATGGGTTGCTGGGCATCACTCACTCACGTCGAAACGTCGTGTAATGTAGTCGAGGCTCTCAATATTTGAACTCAGACGTCAAAATTGTGGACGTCGGGCATGCGACCCAACCCGCCGCCTCCAGTCCCTTTGATGCTTTGACCGAGACCTTTGCCTTCAATCCCCACCTGTGGCTCCTCATGTACTCCACCCGCGCTACGATCAATAACGTGCTTTCGTAACAATGATAATATCTCGCTATTCTTCCATCTTTGTGGGACCGGACGATACGAAGGTTTGAATGCGCCAATTGTTTGTGCCCACTCACCACTCCTTGGTGCACCTTGTCTCCATTGATCTGTCTCGGACTTGTCCATGGCTTTTCCTTGAGCAACCGGAGTAGAAAGGTCTGGACCGCTGCCTTCAGCTGTTTCGAGGGATGTCTGTGATGGTTCTTGGGTGGCCCAATAATAAATGTCCCAGTCATTTTCGTCAAGGAAAAGATCGTATTGTTCAAGTTGTTTGGGGGTCATGTGAGCGAGATTGCTATCGGCAAAGGTGGAGAGGAGAAGATCACTCTCAAGAGTTCCCCTCTTGCGACTCTGATCTGCGGTGGCATGACTGTGTCAGTAGAATCATCCCAACACGATTAGTAATGTGCAAATAGTTGAACAGACATAACAACCTAGCGCGCATGGTATTGCCATCCTCGCCGGTCCGCCTCAATGGCTCCACCTTGAACTTGGCACCTTCCATCTCCCCAACATCGAGTTCAGCATTTACTCCATCCTGGGGTGCACCCTGTTGCGTTCCACCAGTCATACGCTCCGTATTCTCAGGAACTGAGTCCTTTGGCGTAAAGTCTGGGTCGACGGAGCTGAGCAGCTCTGGAGGAGGCTTGTCCGCGCCAACACTTGGCATCTCATTTGCAATGGTCGAGTTTGTGTTTGTCAAATGGGGTCCGTCCGACTTGGACTTCTGCAATTTCTCCCAGTCCGCCGCATTGTCATGCGGACGAGGTGCAGCTGCGAGTTGGCGGGGTAGGGAGGTGCACAGAGGTCTGCGACCAGCAATTGAGGTTCCATAGGAACGGCACACCGCTCTGAACAGTGACATATCGACGTAACTTGCGATATCTTATAGGGGGAGAGGAATGCGGTCTGGGCTGCGTGATAGCATGGGAAGGTAGCGCGCATACTGACATCAATGATCAAAGTCTCGATGTGGCGCACGGCATGTCGGTCCGGAGGATCACAAGAAGTCTGCGTCTATCACGTCTCACCTTTGAAATTGAAGCCCGAGCAACCACTACTGCACCGTTCATCGCCCCCAATCCTATTCTGCGAACCCTCACTTCGTCGACTTACCCCTATATCTCCTTTTCCTCGTCGAATATCCCAGAACCTAAATATATACCAATTGTTCCCCCTTGAAGCATTCCCAAATCCCATACGTGTTGTTGCACTTGTTGACATCACCGAACTCGTCTTTGAGCCGATGATAGCGGCGTAGTTCCGGTTGCTGCTGCACGTTTTGCCCTGAGTCTATCATTAAGGTCAGTAGGCGAAGGCTGCTTCTGGTGTCTGGTCCTTGTACTTGAGCATCAATATCGTTGTTACTCTCTTACAAGGCAAAAGCCAACAGCAAGCATATCAAATCGCAGACCGCCTAGCTCATCACAAAACAATCATCCATACAGTCGAGTAATGTAAAAAGAAAACCAAGCTGTTCCTGGCCGCCAAGTGAAGAATTTGTCCGCTAAGGGTGCTTTGCTATCCTGTCGCTCAGTAGCACCGGGAGGACCACAACCGATTGCGTGCTCTGACTCGGGTATGCTTAGATCATGTCAGATCACTCCTTGTGCTCGGTAATCTCGATTCTCACCATCGGACAGCATGTAAGGCACTAGGGAGCTAAACTTGTATTCTATTGCTATAAGGAAAGGCCTGTTATCCTCGTAACTCAACCTAGTAAGGTGGCTTATAATGGCTCCGGGAAGCCACCTTATATATAACAATCTTTCGTATGATGATCACCAGGTGGTGTGGCCGAGTTGGTTTAAACGATGGCATTCATGGCAGTCATGTGGATTTCGGTTCAGTCTGACTAAACGATGGTAATCATGGCAGGCTGCGGGTTTCGGTTTACACCACTCCACACATCTCCCTGAAGGAGTGACCTAACGCAGGTAGGGGGGCGAAAGTTTCCCTATCATCCGTCCTCATCCTTTTTGCAACCTTCCTTGAAGATCACCCGTTGTTGTTGTTGTTGTCGCGAGAGATACTTTATCGCGAGCCTTTCCAGGAACATGTGATGGCGGGGAAAAGCAGAGATGTTGTGAGGTTCCCAGTTCGATTCCGCGCCAACCTGTTTGTTTCTTGGAGAGAACAATGGGGACGTCTCTAGATTATCTCCGGCTGTAATATCAGACCACACCTGACCGTGATACCACTAAGTTAAGGAGCCCTACCCTGATCCTCCGTCCCCAAGGTGTGCGTCCGTGAACATCGCCGCTTGGTTCGTCTCAGCTGGACCCAGCTGTGCGTCCTGCTTCTGCGGGCTTTACGCCGCCGCGAACACGAGGTGGACGATGAAAGTGCGGTCCTGGCTCGTTGCTCCGACAAGGGTGACGCTGCGATCATCAGAAAGCGCCGGGACGCCTTCGCCTGTGCTTTTAAAGGTGTATTTGACGTTGCTGATCAGGAAGGTGTTCTAAGTGAGCCGACTTGTGGTTGGTGTTGGGTATCTGAGAGTGTCCCACGGACTTTTCTGATGCGCTGGCTACTGAGTGGAGGACTAGCCAGTGTTTGTGGTTGGGTATCAAAAGATCGTACGTCCAATTTAGAAGGGCCCTTCTCGTGTTTCACATTTATACTGGAGCGAGCTTCCATATTTATGGGCTCGGCCAGCGGACAGCGCATCTCAGGGAAGCCACAAACGTCCTAGGATGGGCTAATTTCTTCAATTCCTATTTTTTGAGCAGCCGAGTCAGGTAGTTTAACTAAGTATCCCTGTAATAAATAAAGTTATATTGAAAGTGCTAAATGATACGTCATCTTGTGTATCTCATCTGACAGGGTCTGACATATCAGGTCGTGTATCAGCATGTTCCAAGTGCGCAAGCTACAGCGGCAGACTGCAAAGCATGAAATCCCTACCAAAGACTGAGACTGCTTCATAGATTTGTCGAGCAGTAACTATGCTGGAACTTGTCGTCTGAAATTGCATTGTGCAATACTACGGCTACCGCGCGAACCGAGACTCTTGGGCGATCGTTCATCTGCTTGCCTGTTATCTGTCGACGCTTCCAATGCCATTCAAGCACCCGCTGATATCTGGACCGTGTCTGTGGAGACAAAGGTATTGGCACTAGCCGGAGGCGTGCATCATTGCCGGACACTGCAAACAAACAACACGCATATTCAGTAAAGCTTTGGGGCCGATCGTTTGGGTTGTGCAAGTCAGCCAGCAAGGGTTGAGGTGTTGAGCGGGAACAGGACATCCATCAAGGACGTCAACTCGTTTTGCAGGTTTGCCCGGCCTGAGTGTCAAGACGGCTGTATGTCAAATTACCAAACCGAGACCTGCTAGTGCGCTGCTAAAGTCGTCATTTTATGCTCCTCTCGGAGTAGATTTAGCCACTTGGTATTCACTTGATAACCAATCAATTGGAAGACATCTCCAGACACGCTGATTGAAGGTTCCTACGATGTTCCATATTCCGATGACGCATCGTTGACGATCGCTTTGCTATCGAATCTGCTCGGACATTTATTTAGCATATTTGTCGTGTCCTGCGTCGCATCACATCAAGTTAGCTTCAGCCAAATCCCTAGAACCTAAACAGCATGCTGGAAGCCTCCGAAAATTCCGTGTCTAGCGCTTTGGATCTCCGTTTGACTCGCCCATGCGCCGAGGAGCAGGAGCATGGTTGGCAATAAGGACGACCCGTACGGAGTCTCGGTTACGATCCTTTCATCATCCATCCGTTGCCGGTCGCTCCGATTGTGCATCGATAGTGAGAGTATTGTAGGGCATGCACATCGAGAATTTTTCTAAAATAAGAGACGTTCGAATCGAATCACTCCTCGGGCTCAGGAATGTGCACCGCCGGGTTCTTTTTGGCATTGCAATTGGAAGACAATCCAACAGGCCTTCACGTCAAGAAGTGACAGCGTTCGGCAAGAATAGGAATATGTTAGGCACTCACTCACCTAAGGGCGCCGCTCATGTAGGATCACCCGTAGTCCCGCGACGTTTACTCCTACCCAGGTCGCGAGATGGCGCTTGGGATTGGGGCAGGTTTATGTCGCTTGGATCGAGAGCAACTTCTTTGATATAGCTATGGTAGACTAGTCATGCTTCAAATAAGGTAGCGGATGGTGCGCGCGAGCATTGACTGAAGCTTAGGATAGCACTCTAATAAGCGCTAAAGTGTCGCTAGATTTCTCTCGACACATGAAGTACAGTAGTACCAGCTGTGCACGAACGGAATCTTGTGGGCCCAATAGCTAAGAGCTATTCGAAGTCGTGGATAGCGTATCAGAGGGAAAAAATCAATGTCTGATTTCGGCCTCGTTTCACGTGCCCTTGAGTAAGACTCGCTACGGTGACTATGTATGTAAGCTCACCGTGACCCTAGTAGCCTCCCTAAGTCTTGTTCTCGCCCGAGCGGCTCTTAGGAGGCTGTAAAATCCCCGGTCCTCGGAATGCATCGTATTCCACCTCTGGCCCATGACACTTTTCCGTGCTCGAATGACCATGATACGCGCAGTTGTAATTCGGTGTGTCCTCATTCTTCTTGAGAAACCCTAGACCGATCGTGAGGAGACTGGCCAGGTTCATGGCACAGTCACCGCCAGCACGTATCAGTAATTGACACTCCGGAGGCAATGCTGGTGGATCATGTCCGAGTGTCCGAGCGGAAGCCTGAGTGCTGAGGGCCGCCTTGGCCATGAGTCGGATCAGAAATTGACAAAGCTTCTTATCGTTGAGGTTGTCGTAGACATATTTTACGTCCTGCGCTCGTACAGGGTTAAAATCATTGCGAAAGTAGGCTCGGATCAAGTCAATACACTCGTTGTGAAGCTGCTCGATCAGGAACTTTTCTGATAAGACCAGTAGACCAAGGTAAGCAGAGCTCTCATTCGCGTCAACCGGTCCCCGCAGTGCAGTCCCGTATATCCATGTGATGAAGAGTTCCATTACTGAGGCGGCCTCATCGACAAGAAAAACTTCCTTGTTCTGAGTCTCACTATAGCCGCCTTGGAACATGGCTCGGAAGTATTCCGAGCGGTCGCAAAGCAAGTCCTCATGAACATGGTATCTCTTGCGTTTGGGGCCCACGAATAGACGGACCATATCCTCGAGAAGTAAGCTAGTATCGAGGGATCAGAATGGAGGCCTAATCGAAAACCAGGAAAGGGGGCGTACGTTGCCACGACTTTAAGTTTTGACTGTGAAGGCTTGTACTCGACTACATTCTGACCATTCCGCCTCTGTAGCTTTGCATATTCCACTGCTGCGAATAAGCTCGGCACGTCTGGCGATTCACCATAGAATCATTTGCCATAGAAAAATACTGACCGAAAGACAAGCGCTTCATCATGCCAGGTGAGGTAGCTGCCTGTGAAAGCGGCCCTAGAGTCTGGTTGGTCGCTGCCATTGTTGAGAAAGCTAAAATCTCCTCAAGATGTGAGTTGAAGTAGGCAGTATATCATATGTGAAGTTTGTGTGGTTTTACGCCAAATGAAAGTATGGTTTTAGAGCGGCGCGTACCTCTAGCCAGCGCAATTGACCCTAAGAGTGCTCACTTGTGCTCGTTTGTCGGTTTTGGCGTCGGCAGCTACACTGACTTCGAGATGTCGATCTTTAGATCATCGATTGACACCTCTAGCGTCTATCGCAGCTTCGAAATTCGCAGCTATCAGGTTCTAATCCAGCTACGTTCTGACGCATCCTCAAGGTTAACCCATGCAGTGTTCAGATCTGATAACAGTGCCTATTTTGTCCTTCGCTGTTGCGTTACTCGCTTTCCTTGATGCGTGCCGCGGGGATGAGGTCGACAGTGCCTCACCTCCGCATTGCTTTGCCGGCTAGGTTGGTACGCAGAAAAAATCGGGCAAAGGAAAGAGATTTTCCAGATAGCATATGATATGGCCAAATGAGGTTTGAATAGAGCTGAGGTAATTAAAACGCTTGTGCTAGTGGAAGCATACACGATTTGATTGAACCGTATGCCGAACGTGAGAAAACCATACACCTCACCACTAAATCAAGTGTTTCGATCTGTGAGACATCAATAAGCCGGACTTCACCCGCTTCATAAACTAAACGAGAAACACACCTGAAGTAAGCTCTCAAGTACACTACCTGCCATGCTCCTAAGCCAACCAGCATACCCATCGTACCAAAGGCAAACCACTTTACCCGTTCATTTGTACTCTCGTTCGTATCCCGAAGCTTCTGTTCTCTGGTCCTCAGGTAGTCCATCTCTCCTACGATTTCCCCAACAAGCTCCTCGATCCGACGAAGCTCAGTCTCGACCGGCTTCAACTTCTCCTGCGCTTGTATTGCCGACCAGTCTCGGGCATCGGCTCCGATGTCGATATCAAGTTCTATGTGGCGAGTAGGGTTTATGACGGACTCTAGGGAACATGAATACAAATTGGATGTGGTACTGCGTTCTTGAGAGACATGGCTTACGGTGAGTGACCAATTGATTCTCGAAGCAGACATCGAAAGCCGAATCGGCGTGAGAAGTGAATGCCATTCGAGTCTCGCCAGCGAGATCTCTTGGCTTGCCGTATTCGTTACCCACAGCATCGCTGATCTGAAGTGTGATGACAGTATTTAGCAACCATTACCTCATGCAACGGCTTGAAGGGGCGATCAGCGTGCACTTACATGCATATTCACCATCTGCCCATCACCCTTGTTGCCACCTACTATTGCTGTGACAAGCACTAGGGTGTCTTTCGCGACGAAATTTCGTATGCATCTTTCGTATTTCGAGCTGTGTCCTGTATGCGCCTGCAGATCGAACTTTAGGGCCGAGGCCAAGGGCAGAAACAGCAGGGTCAGCCGTAATATGAACGACAAAGGAGCCATAACGAACGATCGTGGCGTAACAACTGGACTGACTTTTGATAGACCGATGGTAAGATTTGACCAGCGGGCGCCTCGGTTGCACCTCGGAAAAGCTCCGGCCCGAGAAGCTAGGAGCGCGCCTCCCACGCGCCATGAATTCAATCATCTCCTCAATGTGTTGATTCTAATCAATATTGACAATGCTAGCGTGACTTGAAAGTGTTGACCTGAATTGGCCTGAGTTGGCGTGCAGCTTGATCATGGATATGAAACCTTGCACAAAGTCCATCCCTCCTTCAATCCCGTGATCAAGATCCGCAACTCGGAATCAGCAAGCAGCCATGGCCGCCAAACAAGCTCAATCGGTGAGCATCTGGACTCAAGTAAGCACAAAGCCCAGAGCTCTACAGTCAAACCAGGCTCATCTTTATAGATGTCCTATGCACCACCACGAGGACCTTGTTCCCAGAAAATGTCTATCGTTAGCACCTGCTCCTGCTACCGCTTCATGATCCACCCTCTCAAAGCAGCCACGAGCTTCGAGTGCGATGGTTGCGGGCATCATGCTAGCTTCCACAAGATGGACAACCAAACGGATGAGGAAACGGTTTTGCGATGGAAGGCGTTCGACACTGATCGGGACCAACATTACGCACAGCAATCTCATATAATGGATACTTACGGCGAGGCTTTTGGGAAAGGTGCCTCCAAGCGTCGGAGGATCGAGGATGGCCCCACTGTAGAGGATACGGCTGCTGAAGAAGTGGTCGAGCTACCCCGAAGAGAAGTGGCAAGGGTCAAGAGGCGGTTTTATGGTAAATAGAATGGTCTGCCGGATACCATGTAAAACTGGGAGAGAGCGAACACAACCGTCTTGAGCACTATTCTTACATCAAACCTCTAGTGGAGTTGCGAATGTTGAACAAGGCTTTCCCTACTACTTTGCATGATCTAGGGTCTTGGAATGTCATCTCAATTGCTGGCGGGACGGGCACTGTTTTGAGACAGTGTAGACCGATCATTATCGCCGGCGTTCGCCGCACCGTCGGTCAACAAGGTTCGAAATCAATGATATAAAGAGAGAGCTGCTCTGGAGCATACCACCAGCATTCCCTTATTCGTGAAAAAAGCCTTCTATCCTATCCGATAATCCTGCCACCCTTGCTCTGCTCGTTACGCGACAAGTCTGCTTCCGTTGCAGCTCCTCTCGAACGAGCACAAGGATAGCAGACAGGCGGATCACCTGACGGATCAAATGGACACTGTGGGCCTTGCTTGAGTCGTACGTTAATCTTCACCCTGGCTATCGTAACGCTGAGTGTCCACGGCAGCTGCAGCAAAGTAGCTGAATCTAAATCCTAAGCCAATACCCTTTTCACATGACTTCGCAAGTGGCACTAGCGAAGACAGATCGTTTTCCAGGAGGCAGGCATCCGACGATTCTGAACCCTCAGTTGCAAAAGCGACCCGCGTCGGGTCAAAGATGGAGAAGTTCTCAAACGTGTGCTTTCGACTTCCGCAGGAGAAACGCGCAACGGGCAAAGCTCGTCTTGGTGGACTTGAACCATAAGGCCCCTTCGAGCACTGTTCGCTTGACCTTGGGTTCAGCCAAAGATTCCCGTGTGAGTTAGCTGAACGCCTCGGTCTTTTCGTGCAGGCTGTGCAGATCCACTGCTTGGCCGAAGGTGCTCGGAAAGGATAAAAAGAGACTGATAGCAAGAGACCATGAGATAGCTCGATCCGAGATCTTAGAGAAGCGTGTTCAGGCCACCCAGGTTGAGCTATCAGACTTTGAATATACGCAGTCGCAATGGATGCGAGCCGGTTCTGTGTATACTGAGCAGCTTCACTGGCGTATTGGTAACATAAAGCTTAAAGGGCTGATTTAGGTACTATTTTCGCACCGATGCAATAAATCACGTGCACGTACCTTCAATCTAATAGGTATACAAGACCTTTCTTGCACAAAGTAGTACGAGCAGCGAGACGGAATAGTATTGTATCTACAGGTATTCGATAGTTGAGTTGAGGAAAACAGCCTAGCCCATGGGCACGTCTTCCCAGATTACGGCTGCTTTCGTCGGTCTGTTGCTGAGTGGAAGCGGTTCACAAGCTTCGCCGTGAAGCAATCCCAACAGTCAACCACAAATCGGGTAGGTTGAGAACCTGCGCCCTGCTCTACCAAGAAGGAAACGCTTCTGATGAGAAGTAGATGTCGTATTAGCAAGAAACATTGACTCAAGCGAATGGCCCAGATCTAATCCAAGTACATGACGTGCGTCAAGTGCAGCAATCACAGATATTAGAAATGGCCTAGCAAGAGACTGAGGGGGAGATGAGGAACAGAGGCTATCCTCGTGGGTATCCATACGAGCTCTCCGCTAGTCCGCTTGGTGTGACAAGAGCAGTTTCGACGTCTCAACAGACGTTGCGACGGATGGATAGTGATGGCAGGCGTAGCTGTTGTGGACAATGCAGATAAGAAATTGTGCCCCTCTCCATGAAGGTGCCCTGAAAGAGTGCAACAGGATATAGTTCCGGATCCTGGAGGATGTAAGAATAATAGAAAACGAAGAATGACTGAGAGCAGAAGAGAATATTGATAAAGATGGATGGACTGATCGAGAATGACAGTACTTAGGCATGAGAAGATGGGAGCTGGCAGTGATGGCGCTAAGTTTCGAAGAAACGGGAGAATAAATTGCTTGGCAATACTCGAGTGGCGCGAATTAACATATCGGATTCAAAACGGAAGCTGAATTCTACTCGGATACCCAGCGGGCCGAGGGAAGAACGGTCAATAGATGGGTCGCGCAAGAGTTCAAACCGTTGATGTTCTTGGCTTCAAGTGCCTGAGTAATCCCACTAGAATGCAACCTCTCTTCCATCGAGTGCCCTCTCCTACCCTACTCCATCCTATCGAGCATCGCCACGTCAATCAACCGAGAGAGCGGATGAGCCCGGGCTCGGACTCCTTGTTGTGCACGGAGTAAGAATTCCATTCTCGAGGAGCCCTGTTGTGTCGCTGGTCACCAAAACAGATCGCGACCTAGGAAGGCGCGGAGCATCGGCATCGATGTATCTCCCGTGAGAGCGGACCAGCTGCTGCTCCGTGCTATTGGAAGTGGGCGCTCGCCTATCCCACCCGCCAAACCAGTCAGATTGCTGAGTGGCTTATGCTCAAGTGCTTCCTGGTGCGACTGTTTTGTGTGTGAAGGCTTTTCTGCACACTTCCCAAGCCACTGGAATCAGATCGCTTACTCCTCGATGCTTCGTTGATTGCTGATGCTGTTGCAAGTTCGCTTTACATGCGAAGGTTTTTCGGCACTCTCTGCATGCGACAGAAGTGAGAGCGGGGGCGTCCTGATGCGTATAAATCAAACCATAAGTTCGGTCTTCCACCGGCTCGTGCCCAGTTGACTTCTGGTGATTTTGCAAGTCTGCCGAGCATGCAAAGGTCTTTCGGCACCCTTTGCAAGTCGCACCGGTCAGATCATCTATTCTCTGGTGTCTTATGTGGTCTTGGTGCTGTTGCAAATCTGCTTTACGTGCAAAAGTCCGTCCACACTCCTGGCAAGCCCATTTCCTTTCAAATAGCGGCGCTGGTGGACTATTTGGTCTTGTGTGCACCATATCATTATGTTGTTGCGCAAGTCTAGCCGTATCGACACGTTCCTGTCCGCAGTGGCAAAAACTGTTGGCTTTGGCCGCGGTCGGTTTGCTTCGACTTCCGGGAGGCTTGCAGTACTTATCTTGGAGGTGCTGGTCGGGGGCGACCTGACCCTTGTGAAGACGTCCGCAAACGCAACAGTGCCGGACGATTTGAGACTGCGCTCCGAGTACTCGTCCACAACTACAACAGTGCTCGTTGACAACGCGTTTGTCTTTGAAGTATTGTTGACAACAGTAACAAACATATCGGGGAATGCGGCGAAGGAGGTGCTTATCCAGCTCGTATTGAAATGAAAAGCCTTTCCCGCAGCAGCGACAAAGCAATCGAAATACGTGAGAAGAAGACTCGATATGCATCCACCAAAGATTCGGCGAATCAAAATACCCGTAGCACCCTTTGCAGAAGCCATGCTTCCGCTCACGCTGATGCGATCGTAGTTCGTCCAACCACTGAAAGCTCGAGGTACAAAACCCACAGAACTTTGTATGAGGCATTCCTCTATGTTTCTTGAACTCTTGATTGAAACCAAAGATTGTAGAACATCGAATGCAAAAGCAGTGACACATCGATCGTTGGTGCTCTAGAAGAACTGCACGACTTTTAAAATAGTATTAATGCTGACCCATCCATAATTGTGAGCCGGATTTGAATACTCTTCACAAGCATGTCTGCATTACTTGACTAACTGAGTGGATATAAGCATTGGAAGTTGTGTAGAGCTAGCAAGAGTCGATGGGTGCATTGTCCCTCTTGTCTGGAAGGCCTGGGCAAGTCGCTACTTCCTGATCTGTCCCTGACATAGCGCACGGTTTTGGGGATTCTGACGCGATAGGTTCCGCTTGTCCTAAAGCTTACTCGTTAACGACCCCTTTCGCGTTACACAACAATTCTAAAGTAAGTTGAGTATAGTCCATTAGCAATTAGTAGTCGTAGTCTAAACCACAGCACCACAGCTCTTGATCAGCTCGTTGACCGAGCTAATGCTCAGACTGGTGGAATGACAATCTGCAGAGTGGTCAAGAAAGAAACAGGGTTGACAGCCTGGAGAAATAATCCGAAACAGGATGATCTTGGTCCAGCAGGAAGAGGTACTTCAAGGTGAAAATGCGCTTTGACACCTTGACACTGGAACACGAGACGAACAACATAGACCATAGCAGAGTCAATCCTGAGCTTTTCGAGCACACATCGGACTGTTCAGGTCAGGCTGTGGAAAGCTTGGATTTCGACAGTGAGATTCCTGAATGATAGAATCGACTACATGCTTCATGTGCGCATGTATATCCTCGGCGACACGTTCGACATACCCAATCTACGTCAACAAACTGCGTTGTGGCCTCCGATCTTACTTGACCGACCTTGGGGAAAACCCTGCATTCACACCAATTTTATCATCATCATGCGCTTTGTTTTCGACTCGACACCAGAGAACGATAAAGAGCTTCTGCCGCTGATTATCTCCGAGACCAAACAATACCTGAGTGAACTAATGCGAAAACAGAATTGCTCTGGACGTTTCCGCGAGCTGCTTAGAGACGAGCCTGCCCTTTCGTGGCAGCTACTCGATCGCTGCATTTAAATGCCACCAGCATGTTGCAGGGCACGAGGGTGGGCGCAACGAATCTGCACATAAGAATGTTCCTCGAGCTCATGAGTTTACTCTAGGCCCTTGAACTCTCAGCGC
>JAABUW010007445.1_pt1 | contig 13178 bp, 19 predicted proteins | sample 5560081 | NCBI WGS metagenome assembly JAABUW01 (sample SAMN10711882, study PRJNA513363) | rock metagenome | isolation source: Antarctica rocks | place: Antarctica: Victoria Land, Knobhead sud
CTGTCTGGTACACGCTGTCTGGAACATTGATGCAGCTTGGGCAGGTCCAAACTGGCAGCAAGCAGTCAGTGGTGTTTATGTCCAGGAGACTCCGACTTGGTGCTGGGGCAGGAGAAGTGCTGTGCCCAAAAATGCTGTTTAGGTTTAACCGGAGAAACTGCAGTGACTTTGCCAAGACACCGCTCAAGTCTGCCGCAACATCAAAGTGAGGTGTGCCTGCTGAAGCGGGCACCACAAAGAGTGCTGCGAGCACTACAGCAATCAAGCCCAGTTGACCCGCAAGGCTGGGCGTGTTGTGCATACCCCGTGCTCGTCGCATGGTACCGGGGGGAAGCTGACACCGAGATCCTATTGAACAAACAAGTCGATGACCTATTTCAAAGCTGACCTCAAACTTGCAAAACTGAAGATGCAACACAGTAAGGGTGTAATCAGATGCAGTTGCAGAGGCGTGCAAGACTTCGGAGATCGCGACTGCGACGGACGGACCCAGGTCGCACACACACCAGGCAAAAGGTGTGAGACCTGTGAAATCCGCTACGTGCAGTCGGCGATACTGCTGATGACGCTGGACACAACTTGTAGCCAGGCGGGCAAGACTGACAGTAGTCGCAAAACAAACTTGCGAGCGTTCAAAGTTTGAACTTCATTTGTTTTGGTTTCCTTTGACTTTGAAAAACCTACTCCACGGAAACGTGCTCCGTCTACAGTACGCTTAGCGACAAAGCAAGGAGCCTGCTTTAGAGTCCGACAAGCATCGCTGATCGCAGCGGACACACACAGTCAATGGTCCGCACAAAGCCGACTTGGTGGCAAGGCGCAAGCACTACTGATTTGGGCGACGCAGATTATCTGCGGTCATGCGAACCGGTCGGAAATGCTGCACAGCCATGCCGGCTACGCTGGACCCTGCCCAGCTGCAGAAAGGAGGGGTTGCGGCCGCAGGCTGCATGGGCAGCAGTGTTTCAGGGTTTCGAGACTTTCTGTTGAAAGGAAAGGTATTTCCCTAATCTGGCATACCATCGGCTGGGTGCACAGCCGTCTGTGCACACGTAGCTGATCGGACAGGCTTTGCAGTAGTGCAGTACTGCAGCCGAGCGCCTGCTGCAACTGCTCCGGGCCGCATCTGAACGCGACCTCGCGTCGCGTCTTGAAATGGTTTTTCAACATGATAGGTGTCATGTTCAGATTGTGGACTTGGCTGTGGCTGTCGTGATCGGAGGAGCCACTCTCAACCTGGTTAATGCTATGGTGAGCACGCCTGACCCATTTGGGAAATGAAAGAAAGAACCGAGAGCTGTGGCTCTGCTTTAACACGCATTGAGCCATGCCGTTGCCCCCGTAGATTGCTGTAGTTTTCAGACGTGTGGCCACTTGATTTGTGCATGTCAGGTGTAAGCTTCCGTCGCAAACGTCTTGAGTTACATGCAAACTGGTGTTGGTTGAGCAGGTTGCAGACATCATCACACCATTAATCGCTGCAGTAGCAGGCCAGCCAAACTTTGCCAGTCTGACGTTCACAATACACAGGTACCTGCAGAGTTTAGCCATAGACATTGCTGCTGACCTACTGCAGCCCAGATCCTGACACAGCTTGTTATGCCCTGCAGGTCCAGATTTGCCTATGGAGACCTGATCAACAAGGCATTGACGTTCCTGTTTACCTGTCTAATTGTCTACTATGCTGTGGTGTTGCCAGGTAGTTCTGTCTGACATACGAGTTTTCCCCTCAGTATATCAGCTATTCAGGGCTGCAAGCAGAGGTTTCCTGTCTTGTGCTGCAGTTTCCAAGCTCTCAGCTTACTTCTTCCCGCCAACAACATGTCCTGAGTGCATGGAGACGATCTCAGCAAAGGCGACGAGATGCAAGTTTTGCTGCATTCCAATAGAGCCACCCATCAAGATCAGGTATGTTAATAGGCATTTGCTTGTTGCACGCCTGCTTGTCAGCTGCATTGCCACACATCTCTTGGCAAGACATGCAGAGGTCGCTTTATATTTGTGAGACAAAGTTTGTGTTGGCAGTCCATTTGTTGTGACATGTATCTGCGGGTGTCCATTGCTGCTCTTAGTGTATGTTACATGTTATGTTGTGCCATCCACAGTGCAGACTGGCAATGCACAAGTGTTTCTGTACATATCACCACAAGCTGTTGTGCCAGTTGCAGCAAGCCCATATTGCATAAGACTACGCAGCTGGAGCTCATGCAGACATGTGGGATGCAGGAAGGTGAAGGCTTTCATGGATGACGCAGAAGTCATCATTCCACTGAAGGGTTACAACCCTGAGACCAGGACCAAGATCAGCAGCCACGTTACCACTACAGCCAGATCTACAGCTGGTCATACCCCCAGATATCAGGGTGGCAGTGCTTCACACCACATGCAAGGCCCCTGTGTCTTCACTGCAGATGCAACAGGCCATGACACGCAGCCATCAATGGTATGAGGACCTGGCTGCAATGAGTAGTGGGCCATAAGCAGAGCCAAGACTAGTCACAGCAGAAGAAGAGCAATGTACCACCATCTCTGGCAACTCTAAAAATTTCTTATAATGCTTGTGGCCACTGTGATACTTGTTGGTCACGCAAGCAGGAGGGTAACCGTGAACATAGATGGCATGGTGTACAATGAAAGTCAAAAAATCAACACCCAGCTAGCTTAGCAAATTCAGTCTCTTGCATGCAGTTGCTTTGCTTTTCTGCTGCACATTGGATATGTCCAGACAACCTGTGTTGATTACAGAAATCTGTGACATAGAAAGGGAGGTTTTGCTTCACCAACAAATGTTTTGTTTTCAGTGGCAGCGCCTGTGCTTGAAGCTTTGGAGAATCTTATTTCAATATGTGGCGTGCAGCAACAAAATGGCTGTTGGCAGAACTGACATCACCATCAGCGGTGTCAAACTGATTTGGGATGTAACTAAGCTTACCTATAGGTGCAGCTTAAGTGCAAATGATGATCCGTGTTGTTGAAGTAAGGTTGTCCTTGCAAGGGGTGCAGCTGAGACACTGATGCATCTAGTCATGACCACCGTGTCATGAGCATTGTGGCAGCTGATGATACAGGGTGACGCTTATACAGGTAATTGGCTTAGTGCTATTAGGCACACACCAAAGCTGGCATGTAGAATGCTTGTTAGCACAATGAGCTTGGTTGCAGAGCTATCTTCTGACAAGACACATCTGCTGTGAACAGGCCATGTCACGCCATAATACACTGTAGTACACTGCAACAGCTGATACAGTACTCTCCCTGGGAAAAGGAGGAAGTGACTTGATGCATGCGTTACTGGTACTGCAAGTAGTGTTCAAAGGCCTGGTTGAAATGGTTGGGCTTCCCTAGGGGGGCCTGTGGGGTACTGCTGGATGTCAGATGGCGCCAATACCTTTACTCGAGGGATGACCCAATGCATCATCTGCTGGAAGGACTTCAGCATTCTTAGCCGCTGGTGACCACTGAATGGCCAACTCATGCGCTTCACCTTTGGGAGCTATATCTAGCTAGGAATTCCTTTCGCAAGGATGATGATCGCCTGAATATATTTAGTTGTGCAACCTTTTCTTTCAGCAAGCTCGAGACTTGACATGTCAGCAACTTGCTTGAAGCTACATACAATGCTGACTAGTCAAATCTCCCCTTAGGAGCCTGTCAACTGAGAGTCTTGAGGGACTAACAATCAGCACATTTGACGTTGCATGCTGCTTATGCACTCCCTTGTGCTGCTCCAGCCTGCTTTTCAGCATCAGGTACTGCATGATCATAAAATGACTGGGTTCAGGGTTTAGCATGTAAATTAGGAAACCTATTGAATTGGTCGATCAATTATGACAGAAACCCAGCAACCCTGTGGGAAGGTGGAGTATGCATGCACAGAGAACCAAAGCAAGCATCGCCATGGCAGCGCAAGGTTACTCACGTGAAAGATCACACAAGCGAGAACGCAGCAGAAGCAGGGACAGGAACAGCAAACGAAGCAGGCGCAGTCCTGTACCCGAAAATGTTAAAGAGCCCTCACGTAGCCACAGAAGTCGCAGCAGAGACCGACAGCGTACCAAACGCGATCCCAGCCCTGACAGAAGCAGACCTCTTGACTTTGCTGCACGGCAAGCCGCAAGAGGCGATCCAGAAGACAGGGCTACAGGTAAACCGGACCGAGATGCTCAGCGAAGCAGCAAGCACTCCCGATCTGACAGTAGGGACGTGAGAGTGTCTAGACACAGCAGGGAGAGAGATAGGGAGGACGGAGACAGACACAGACGAGATCATGACAGAAGCCACGGAAATGGTAGAGCAAGCAGTAAAGATAGGCAAAATGACAGCCGAAAGGCTGATCCAGCACAGCCAGCCAGCTTGCCTGGACCACCACCTGCACAAGACGACACTCCAGCTGTTCCCGTCAGAAAGGCTGAGCCACTATCTCTTGAAGAGCTCTTGAGGAAAAAGCAGGAAGAGCAAGCAGCACTTGCTAAGGTATGCTTAGTTCGCATGAGGAGCAGTGCACACAGGCCCATATGCAAATCTGTGCAATTTTGCAAATCGCGCTTGCTGCTGCAGCCAAAGTTTCTGTCAAAGAAGGAGCGGGAGGAACTTGCACTGAAGCGCAGACAAGAGGAGGTTGAGCTGCAAAAGCAGAAGTAAGTCTTACCCCTGGCAACCTCACCTGAGCAAGCTGCAGTTTCTGCATCATCCTTCAACCCAGTTGTCAACATATACTTTATCCAGAACATCTGCATGGTGTCATGTACAGGCTTCCTGCTGTGCAGACAATTTTGATCTGTACCCTGGTTTGCGTGCGTGCTGATGCTTGTCATCTGCATGTATCAGTTTCACGGTGTGATGATTGTAAACCACATGACGCACCTCTCCTCATATTGCAGGCAAGCTCAGCTTCATCAGGGCCATGATGACTACCAGTCTGTGGCAAGACGGGAGCAGAGGGAGCAGGAGAAGCGCCGTGCAGATCAAGCCAGAGATGCTGAGCGCAAGACTCGCGAGGAGGTGAGCTCAATGTCATCTGCTTTGCTCCAGCTTGGGGCAATTTGATGCTGCACTTCTGTCAAGACAGCTGCAGCTTCGCTTGAACATGCCACTGCTTGGCCTGCCAGTCTTCTGACATAAGCACCAATCATACATAGAGCATCCTACCTTTTAACTCAGTAGTGTATATATATATACGTAGTATAGTATACAGTGTACGTATATACTGTGATTGCTGCAAGCTTGGTCTGACATGTGTCGTGTTCTACAATCGTGCCTCATGGCTCGTAGGCTAGCTGCAAATGCGTTGTCTGGCCTGTGCATTGTGAAGTCTTGTCATGTGGTCACAAGGAAGTTGCACGGCGGGCTTGCAATGTGTTCAGTCACAGGGGGCAGTTTGTAAACATGTGCATTTTGTGTAGGAGCGTGAACGGCAGCAAATGGCTGACATGATCAAGAAGCAATACCTGGGTGGTGAAAAGCTGAAGAAGAAGATGTTGAAGCCCTCAGAGAAGTTCAAGTTCAACTTTGACTGGGAGGCGGGGGACGACACCTCCAAGGATCTGAACCCCCTGTATAACAATACTCACGAGGCGCAGCTTCTCTTTGGGCGTGGCTTGCGCGCTGGCGTGGACAGACGCGAACAAAAGAAGGTGGGGTCTAGCTGCAGTTTGTGTGCATGCTTTTCTTGCACATCAGCCTTGTGCCTACAGCAGGTAGGATTGTATGGCATATCATCTCATTTGGACAGCTTCACGTCATGTACTGTGACCATCCTGCAATGTCTTTTCATCCACAGATTGTTTTGGCATGTCTCACTGTGCTGAATGACGGAATGCATCTATCATCATTTCCATGCAAGAAGGAGGTTTGAGTTTTGCAGCAAGCTGGCTGTTTAGTCTTGGCAAACTATCACCATGATGGTTTCCTCAGCTTGCCATGTTGGTACACAATACTGACTAGGGTGTTGTTGTGACTTGCTGGTGCTGTCACTTGCTCAAATAGAATACTGACTGGGGTGCTGTTGTGCAGTTGGCAGCTGAGCATGAGCGCGCCATGATGCTCAAAATCCGCCAGTCCCAGGGCATTGTTGAGACCACAGAGGACCGCCAGCGCGACAAGGAGCGCAAGCGCGTCGCCGACAAGTTCGAGGACATGCGCAAGGAGAAGCACTGGAGCGAGAAGAAGAGGGAGGAGATGACAGAGCGCGACTGGCGCATCTTCAGGGAGGATTTCAACATTGCCTACAAGGGCGGCCAGTCGGGCCTGCCCATCAGGAACTGGGAGGAGGCAGACCTGCCTGACACCCTGATGAAGGCCATTGAGAAGCAAGGTTACAAGAAGCCCTCCCCTATTCAGATGGCGGCCATCCCTCTTGGCTTGCTCCAGCGCGATGTCATTGGCATTGCAGAGACTGGGTCTGGCAAGACAGCCGCCTTCACTTTGCCCATGCTGGTCTACATCATGAGGCAGCCCAAGATGACAGAAGAGATAGCAGCCGAGGGACCCTACGCTGTGGTCATGGCTCCCACCCGCGAGCTGACTCAGCAGATCGAAGAAGAAGCAGTCAAGATGGCAGCCAACACAGACTACAGGATTGTGTCTGTTGTTGGCGGTCAGTCCATCGAGGACCAGGGCTTCAAGCTGCGCAAGGGCTGTGAGATCATCATCGCCACGCCCGGCCGGCTGGGCGACTGCCTGGAGAAGTCCTATGCAGTGCTGAACCAGTGCAACTATGTTGTGCTGGACGAGGCGGACCGCATGATTGACATGGGCTTTGAGCCACAGGTCATGGCAGTGCTGGACGCTATGCCCTCAGCCAACCTCAAACCAGATGCTGAAGATGCTGAGCTTCAGACCAACAAGGTGTACAGAACCACATACATGTTTTCAGCCACCATGCCTCCTCAGGTGGAGCGCCTAGCCAGGAAGTACCTTCGCCGGCCTGTTGTCGTCACCATTGGCTCCGCCGGTCGGGCCACAGACAACGTCACTCAGCGCGTCATGATGGTCAAGGAGAACCAGAAGCACACCATGCTTGACAGCGAGCTGTCCTACGTGGATGACAAGCGTGTCATCATCTTTGTCAACACCAAGAAGCAGTGTGACAATGTGTTCCGCCACCTGGAGCCACTTGGCTACAGCTGCACTGTGCTGCATGGCGGCAAGGATCAGACGCAGCGTGAGCAGGGCCTGGCAGGCTTCAGAGAGGAGAAGTACACTGTGCTGATTGCTACAGATGTGGCCGGGCGTGGTATCGATGTGCCAGATGTGGCTCTGGTCATCAACTATGACATGCCTGGCACTGTTGAAGCCTATACACATCGTATTGGTCGCACTGGGCGTGCTGGCCGCAAGGGTGCTGCCATCACATTCTTGACACTACAAGTAAGCCATGGCATCAGCTGATCCTGACTTATGTTTGTAGCCTGCACAATGTTTTGTTACAGTCAACAAGGTGCAACGTAGTGTCTGATGTTGGTGCATCTGAAGTTGCCTCTGTTATCTCTGTTCACTGCATACAGCGAGCAACATTTGATCTGAAGAAGTGTATGTCAGCTTCATCTGTTGTGTCAGCGCTTATGACATGATTCTGTGGCTGCAGGACTCTGATGTGTTCTTTGACCTGAAGAAACTGCTTGAGGACTGCCAAGCCACAGTGCCAAGAGAGCTTGCCACCCATGAAGCAGCTAAGGCCAAGCCAGGAGACAGGCCTAGAAGGGAGCAGACTGTATATGCAAAGCATTGAGATTCTCATTGTCATGATAGCACTGCAGGATGATAATTACTGATGTCACATTTTGGCATTGGCTGGAGTGGACGTCAGCCAGAACATCTGTGTTGCAAAGCTACTATGCTATATGTGCAACATTGCTATTTTCAATGTGAGAATTGGCTACAGTTTTCAAGCGCTAATTGATTGGTTTTGGTACTCAGAATTTTACACAATTGCAACTGACGGCAACAAGCCTATATCTTCGACATATACTTCCAGCATCTGCAACTAAGTGCAGGGCAGAACACTACTGATAAGTGCACTATATTTTGAGCATGACAAGAACATTTGTTGACTTACATCAACAGAGCAGTGCGCTTAGACTTTAGTCTTGCTTGGCGCCTCATCACCTTTGAGGGCACGTATCATGCTGACAAGCTCAACTTCATTTGTGATGCTCAGTGGCTTGGTGCCAAAAGCATCATCAGAGGTGCCTGCCACATGCACCATCAGCGGCTCAGACTTGCTTTTGCGGTGCACATTGCTTTCAGCTGCCAGGCAGACAGCCACATCCATTGTCTCCTTGGTCAGATGTCTGTGCCATGTGTCGAACTTGCTGTCAAAGCCCGAGAGTGACTTTGGAGACATGCCAGTGGTGAGGAGTATTGCCCTAGAGATTGCCTGCACTATACGCAATGTGCGTCCTGGCGATACCCCTTCTCCACTTCTGAAGCCAAGCTGCGTCAGCTCTGCATTGAGATTGCTGACATCACTGGATTCCATGTTCAGCACAAAGTGGGCATCACTACCGTCATCTGCAGCATACACCATTCCCAAGACTTAGTCACGTATTGCAGTTCATGAAAACACATTGCGTTTTTGGAACCACATGTCAAATGGGCTGAACAAGACATGCAGTTTGCATGCTCAGAGTGGATGCATAAGATTCAATATTGGGATCAAAGCATAGGTCGCAAGATAGCCAAGAGGCAATCATCAGGATGATCTCAAACAAAACAGACCGATCACTGCAGATCACTGCACAGCTGTGCCGCCTATGTCTGACTTCATCTGCTTGCAGAAATAAAACCGCAGGCTGCGAAAACTGCTTGACAACACTGACATATCACTGTCTGTTGGCGACAATCACAATTTACAAAGCCATAACGAAGGTGACCAACCTGGGTGATAGCCGGCAAAAGACAAGGAGGCCATGTCACCCAGCATGCTCAGCACGCCAGATGCTACATCAGCAAACTGGCTGCCCATGGCCTGTGGGGAAATGCCTTGCAGCAAGCTGCCTATTCTTTGCTGGTCCAGCCTTACCCTCACCCTCATGCCATCCACAATCACCTGCACAATTTGGCCATGAGGAACCTGAGCAAGAGTGGATATGCCTGCCTAGTATAATTGTGCTGACTTGAATACTTGGCTTCTCAATACATTAATGCCGAAAGGCGTAGTATTTTCTTTTCTTTTCTTTTCTTTTCTTTTCTTTTCTTTTCTTTTCTTTTCTTTTCTTTTCTTTTCTTTTCTTTTCTTTTCTTTTCTTTTCTTTTCTTTTCTTTCCTTTCCTTTCCTTTCCTTTCCTTTCCTTTTTTAATTGTGCTGACATGCTCAAGGCAGCAATCCATCTGAAGCAATCCAATCAAGGCAAAGGTATCCTAACATGTTTCTCACGCTCCAACCAAAACCAAAGGTTCCCAACAATTCACTTGGTGCAACATTTGAGCACACGGTTCTGCACACCACTGTGTTGTTGATACATGCATTGATAACATACAGCACTGTGAATGGTCTTGGTGGGTACCTTGCCAAGCTTCAGAGGAGGTTTTCCAGATTCATCATGCCCCCAGTCCGGCAACACCTCCTCTTCGCTACCAGCGTCAGATCGTGGCGTGTCTGCACCCCTCGCACACAATCAGTCAAATCACTCTTTCACACAAAGTCAACAGGGCCGCAGCTTTTTACTTTGTTGTGGATTTTCTTTGCTGTTTGCAGGCTGGCAAATGCCAAGCGACAGAGGTGGACTGAGCATAGCTTGTTCATTTGGGTCAATAATTTGTGCATTTTGCAAACTTACAGCAGGTTTTAGAGAAACCGAAAGTAACAACAAATGTTCAGGCCTTGAGCCCAGGACACAGATGCACAGTCAGGCAACCTGAAAGTTGAGCTATTGGAGCTTGTTGAGGCCTCTTATGGCCACAGCACATGTTGTTCATTTTGCAGTCAACTTCATTCATCTTTCATTCCATTTCAGATTCTTTTCACAAGCATCAGCAGTGGATCACAGTGTGGCCTACAGCGCCCAGTCTGCTGAGACAAACAGCCTTCAGCTGACCCTAACCATACCTTCATGCCACCTTTGTTGTGCTCAATCCAGTCCTTGACAACACACAGAGAAGCACAACTGTCCGCTGGCGTAGCGGCAGAAGTCGCCCAACACAGCAGGTGAGGAGAGGAGGAGGACTTACATTTTCAGCCAGCCCTCTAGGATGCACACAACAAGAAAAACAGGATAGTGGGACAGTGGCAGGCATGGATATCCTCAGCCAACCAACCAGGTTACACACAACAAGAAAAACAGTGGACATAACAGTGGAAATAACAGTGGCAGGCAGGGATAAGGTAGGACTGACCAGGTGCAGGTGACTGTGGTGCTGACCCTGGCTCTGCTGCTGCTGTCTGCGCAGCAATCTGGGAAGCCACCTGATGCACTGTCAAGGGAGAGCTGAGAGCCTGCTTGAACCCCCCAGCAAAGCGCTTCAGGATGACCTGGCGGTCCGGGTTGGGCAGGGGAATCTCAAAGGAGAAGCTGCCATCAGGGTCGAGCTTCTTCTTGACAGGCAGGCGTACCCGTAAGGGCCCCTCATAGCTGAGGCCCTCTACGCCAAGGGCATAGTTGCGCGCATTGGCTTGTGCCATGACACTGCCTGTGGCATGCTTGAACTTTCCCTGCAGTTAGTCATGCTGTGAGCACATGCATCACAGTAGAAGCAGTAACATGGCTGTGAGCAAATGCATCTCAGTTGAAGCCAGAAACATGGCTGTAAGCACATGCATCACAATTGAAGCAGTAACATGGCTGAGAGCACATGCATCGCAATTGAAGACATGACATGGCTGTGAGCACATGCATCACAACTGCAGCAATAACACAACTGAGGTTGCTCCAGCAAACAGGTGTTTGGTAGAATGCTGCAATGCTGCCATGCCGCTGCCATGTTTGACATCATGCACCATGCATGAAGCTGAGGCTGGCATTACTTCACTCCACCTCATCAACACAGGCTTTGCTGATGCTATGCAGAAAGGAAAAGAACTCTACACCTTTCGGCGTCAATTTCACAAGAAGCCAAGTAGTGTACTGGGCTGCCCAATGATGATGCTATGAATGTGATCTGCACAGACCTTGCACATGTCTGGTGTTGGAAACCAGCAAAGCATTGCGCAAGCAGGCAGGCAGGTCAAAAGCAAGCGATGTCATTTGAGCAGATTGCTATGGCTGATACCTTGAAAGTGTGCAGCTTGCCGGCAGCAAAGGTGTAGAAGGTCTCCAACACTTGCAGCTGCGTCTCTAGAGACTCTGACTCGTCCGTCTGAACCAATATATTAAACATTCAGGATAATATGTTATCATTTGCAGCAGGGACGACATGACATGACACCATTGTGATTCCCAATGCTTGTCCAGGTCAGCAGAAGTGACCCTTTTTATCCATGTAATCTACCTCAATTGTTGCCAGGATCATGTCTCAGTTTGCACCAATGCTGACAAAACACCACACTCTGATGCACACACTGACTTGACAAGCTCTCACCATACTACCAGTATCATTGCACACAAAGGCATGAAATAGAGACCACAAGTCTGCATATGAGGCATGTGTGAACTGACCCTGCGGCCGCTGGCTTCTTCTTTTGCGCTTGTTTCCCTTGCACTGCGCTCCATGAAGTCTCGAACAGCAGTCATGATAGCATCCGCATTCAGAGAGACACTGGCCTGATTTAGAGTTACTCTGCATCACCACTCAAACACATGTGGGCCATTTTGCACAGCTGTTGATGCAACAGGAAATCTTTGTCGGGGCGCATGTGATTGACCATGACCCAGGGCTGTTGCCATGATCGATGGGTGGTCCTTGCAGCAGTATGCTGATCAGAACCAGCCTATTGCATCTGGCGCTTCAGAAGATAGCTGCATTTCTGTAGGCTGTACTTGGTTACCTTCATCTGGGATTTCTAAAAATGCACATGATGCCACAAAAAAAATCTTGCTGTGTGCTGCAAGCTGCATCTTGTTGCGACACATACTGCGGTGAAAACAGCACATGTAATCATTTCCATAGAAATATACATTACATTATTATTGCCTGCTGAATGCATAAATGTCCAAAAGTATTATCATTATAGCAGTGCATGAAGAGTTGCCACCTTGCTCGGACAGGCTTCAGCAGCTGATGAGCCACGTGGCCATCCATGAGGGTGCAGAAACTGAGAGGGGTGACCCCCCTTGCTCTGCTCAACATCTGCAGGGCCCTGTCCCAGGCGTCACACAGAGGGGCCCACACGGCTGGATCCCCATGGTGCCTGCGACGCACACACGCACAGAAATGCATCATTATCAAACAAGCGGTATGCAAACTCACATAGTGCTTGAAAATTGTGTGCTTGGGGTTCATGTGCTTGTATGACTGTATCAGACTATGCAAGATGCGCTGACTGGCAGTCAGTGTTGCATGAAATGATAGGCATGTACGGGCTGCAAACATCAGCAACCAGGACACAGGTGGTGACATACACCTTTTGCATTTCAACATCACTCAACAGGCTCATGCTAATGTTGTCATGCTGATGCACGCAGGACACCGTCACTCCCTGCAAAGCCCTGCAATGCCGGTGAGACAATGCCTACCATGGCAAACGAGCTTAACCTGTTTAAGCGGATCATATCAAGGAGTCCATGCAACTGCCTGATGACAGCAGCCAAAGACCCTCAGGCTGCTTGTTGTACATGCATATGAGTCTAGCAACCCCAGGTATTCCACCTTGTGTTGCACAAGCCTTTGCAGGCATCTGAAGGCTCAAGTCACATCTGTGCTCACTGTCACAACAAACAAGTGAAGGACTGACCTGCTGTAGTAAGCTTGCAGCTCAGCGATGTTGCAGGGCAGGGGAGTGGACAGCAGGCCATTCTTGCCAGAGAACAGCTCAGCCAGCAGCTGCGCCTGCTCCAAGCTCATGCCTGCATCCACTCACATATCAACTGTCTGTGTCTGAGTGACTGTCAAGAGCTAGCTCACTGCCTTGTGCAGGCAGCCATGACTGCTGATGCTGACAAGGATGCAAATATGGGTCTTTGGCCAGCTAGAGGGCAGCTATTGAAACAGCACCCAGCTATCTGTCCAGAGAACTCTGACACATGCAGTCCATTTGCAGGAATGGCAGCTTCTTCTCACATGCAACTTGCGCCTTGGCGTTT
>JAABUW010007449.1_pt1 | contig 13173 bp, 17 predicted proteins | sample 5560081 | NCBI WGS metagenome assembly JAABUW01 (sample SAMN10711882, study PRJNA513363) | rock metagenome | isolation source: Antarctica rocks | place: Antarctica: Victoria Land, Knobhead sud
GTGGGTTTGGGATTCGAGAGGAAGGGAAAGGGGAAGGGTATTGGAGATGGGATTGGAGAATTGAGTGTGGAGATGGTGTCAGATAAGGAGGTGGTTGGGGGGCTTTGAGATGGTATACTATGGGGTAGTTGAGTTATGGTATCACATCGAAGCGATTGTTGTGGAGTGGGATAAAACTTGTTTATATGGGCTTGTGTTTGGTAGACGGGGATGTTGGTAGTAATGACTATTGTATTGTATCTCCGATACTATGGCGTTCCTTCCGTTTCGGCTAAGTGGGGTTTTATCAAAACGGAGTTGACGGAAATGGATAGATATTCATGATGGGTGTAAAGCATGAAGACATCTGAAGAGATAGAGAATCACATGACCTCCTTCATAGGACCCGGGCTATCCTGTAACATCTATATGGGCTCGTGTATAGAGGATGGTAAGGTTTGTGGAGACAAGTATCTTATTGTATCGATTGCTTTTGCATGCTATCAAGGGAGTATAGAAGAAGTCTACGGACACTCTCGTCTCGTAGTCGCCACCGGAGAAGAAGAAGAATAAGAAAAGAAAACAACCACTGGGCCATCAAGAACATCGCCATCAGACCTCCTCATCGTATCCATGCATGCATGCACACACCGCTCATCCACCTCATTGCTCCCCATAAAACACCCCGGAAGCCTTCGTATCATTAATCCCGTTACATCCCCAACCGCCTCCCACCAAAGCCCCCGCATCCCCCGCACCAAGCACCTCATAAACCTCCTCCCCACCCTCAGCCACCAACACATACGTCACCCTCAAGTCTGGCGGATTGCCACCCCAGTTGCGAGGCTTACCCACGCCACTAACGTCTGTGCTGGGGAGAGTGGTGTTGTACCATTTCCCGTTTGTGCCTTGGGTTATGGGCGTGGAGGTGGAGGCGGTGCAGCGCCACATCTCGTCGAGTTCGCCGTTTGTGGGGAGGGTGGAGGCGGAGAGGAGGAGGCCGCAGAGGCAGGTTGATGTGTCTATGAAGGAGGGGAGAGATGGTTGGTGGGTGTAGTTGTTGAGGGAGCGGATTTCTGGTGGGTGGGTTAGGAGTGGGGATTGAGGGAGGGGGAGGGGGGGGGGGTACCTTTGTGAGGCAAGATCAGCTCGGATGGGGATGTTGGGACTAGTGGTACTGTTTTGGTGGTTGATGCGGGCGGGAGGCCGGCGGAGGTGGTGCTGGACTGGCTGAGAGGTGGCTGAATGGGCGGGCCGGCCATGGCATCACCACGCTTGATGATCTCTGATTGAGGTCAGTATTCTGAATATGATGGAGATGTTGGCACATACCTTCGGTCAGCTTCGCGTGTGGCAGGATCAAGTCGGAAGGAGATTTCGATAGTGGGCAAGGACCAGGGCAGTCGGCTGGAGGCTCATTGGTGATAGTAGTCACGGGAGCTGGCGGCCCTGGTGCAGGCGAGAGATACGTGACGGACTGGCTGGGGACTGGCTGTACGGGTGGGCCAGCGATGGCATCACCACGCTTGATGATCTCTGATTGAGGTCAGTGGCGTGAGAGATTGGGAGCTCATGGTACATACCGCTGATCTTGGTGACGGTGACCAAGGGCATGGCGAGAGCCGTAGCAGCTGGCAAGACCAGCAAGACATGGAGAAGAAGCATGATGAGGATGTGGTCTAGGAGGGAGCCCATTAGCAAATTTGAGCTGTACAAGGGGACAAGCCGATTCCGACTTGTACGCGTGGTGTTGAGGATCGATGGGGTAAACATGAACAATGGCTATGACTTACTTGGATGATAAAGTGATATCAATGCTGTTGGTCTTGGATATCGAGAGTCATGCAGACAATGTTGATAGAGTCGATATGTTGGTTGATAGTGTTGAAAAGATCTGAGAGGAAGTGGGTTGAAGTCGTTTATTAGGTGTTTAGGTAGGGCTGGTTGTGATCATGAGGTCCCACTTTTCACTCCTCATATCGCCATTTACCCCTTCATACCGGCGGACTGTCCAATCAGGACGCGTTTGTTGGACGGCCCATTGACTGGCCGAGGCGCCGATGTGCTTTCTTCACTACAGAGAAGTGAAGAGCCTGCCGTGAGGCACGTGGGTACCCTTTTTGAAAGCAATGATTGGGTGCCCTTGATAGGTGAAAGAGTGACAGTCCATCCAGGGGAAGTCAAGGCAAATTCTGAGCCTTACTGCACCAGGGAAGCTCAAAAGTAGTCCATATTGAGTCAAGTGAAATCATCCTTAGCGTTGGATTGTGTGAGTAGCGAGACGCTGATGACATAGACAGTGCCTCAAGTAACGGCAAAATCTAAAGCGCTTTGTACTCGCTACAGTTTATCACGATGAGCGATAAGCGATTCAGATCAATTCCAAAGTGCTCATTAACGCGCTTGAATGACAGAAAAATGAGGCGACTTACTGCTTCTTTACTTTTTCAACGACTACCGTGTTCATTTTCGTCGCTGAGTGCAATTCTAGAAAACCACAATCATTTGATTCTTCAATAAAAAGGATTGGTTTTGCACCGACATGGCTCGTTGTCCACGCAGATAGCTTACTTTTGGGCACGTCTTGTATATGCCACCTGATTTTCTACCGTGTCCCCTGCAATTACGGACGTTTGGAATTAAACGACGATATCCTGTATCTTGTCTAGAATTGAGAGACAAACCTCCAAGCTAATTCAGCTACTGAGAGTCTGGTCCTCCGAGGCTATGTTGCCCAAGAAACCCAAACGCGATAAACGCCCCCGTCGCCCTACGGCCCCGGAAAAGGTAAAATTTCGTCTCTTTCCACGAATTGCTTTCACCATACCGAGCGAACTGAGCAAGTATAATGGTCCATTGGCGCCAGAACAAGAAGTGCTCCGTGCCTGCAAGTTTCATGAACAAGCGCACTCCATCATGGTAGTAGGCGAAGTTGGGGTTGTTCCTCATCGCCGTAGATCGATCAGGACCCATGGCGTGCTGTGCTGCGTCTCTGTAGGCTTTCCCTACACATTGAGCCGCTATTGTCGAGTCCATCGAGTTTCCGTAAGAGAACCATCGCACTGTGAAATCGCCCCAATCGGTTGTTATCGGCATGTCCCATGGGTCGCTGACTTCTCTGTGGGTTATGTTTTAAGCTGGTACACCGGGTTAAATTAATCAGGGAAGCCTCACCCAGGTACATTGACTGAGCTGCTTAGGAGACTTGAAACATCGAACGGAAGCGTGGTGTTGAGATCCCCGGGAAAGATGTTTGTCGAAGGCGGCGCGGCCAGAGGGGGCGCTGCTAAGACGACGTTCGAGATATGAGGGAGAATAGCACAGATAAGGACAGCGAGAACGTTCATCTTTGTTACTGCAAGTGTTTTCTGTGAAATTGATCAAGGATTGCCGGCGCTCTTAAAGCTGCTCGTCACCGCTTTGGGCGCATGTAGCCCACCCTGTCGGCTAAGTAAAGTGCAACCTGTCTTTTCGGGTTCCATTCTTGTTTCTTACACGAGTTTCAGGCGCTCTCGAGCCCGCGGTACGAAAGACTTCGCACTACTTCTATATTGTTGCGTGAACATGCAATCGTGAGTCGACGTCCCCACCATCGTACCGGCAGCCCCTGACACATCGACAATTGTAGTACTCGATTCGCAGAACTCCGCCGAGGGGGGGAGCTGACGGCCTCTCATGATTTGATGTCATACAAGATCACCGGACTCTACGGGTATGGACAGGACCATATGGACAAGGAGCACAGATATTTCGATGGAATTTTCACCCGAGAAACTTAGAGCGCCAAGGCGCTTGCTTAGTGCTGCCAAGATATGCCAAGAGCTCTCAGCCCTATCTATCCCAGACAAATTGACCTCTTCTGTTCAAATATACAAGAGGCCCAGACACAGTCGATCACAAATGCATCACTGGCCGTTACAGACGCATGGGGTCATCCCGTGCGGTCTCTCGAAATGCTGTGGCTTCCATTATGAAACCCATCTCTCTTTCCCTACTGAAGAACGCCTCCACTTGCTGGAATCAAGGGCGCTGATAAGGCATGAACCAATGGCCCCCTGGCTTAATCCTGTACGATACCTGCTCGATCTCTCGCACACTCGTCTCTAACTTATGGGCCCCGAAATCGGGCCACCAGAAGTCAGCACAGTCGCGCTATGCTCAGATTCTGCTGTACAAGTATCGATAGGTTTCATCATACTCGTTGGCGAAGCAAGAAACATACTGAGGCCGTCCAGCATAGCAACAGTAGTCCAACCTGCTTTTGAATTCTTTATTTCACACACATCGTATTGCCTTCGCCGCATCTGATAATTGTTGGAGAAGTAGTGCCATACACTAGAAGTGCATTTATTATGGTATAGCTCCGTCAGACCCGTTCATATGTATGGTTATTCCTGGGAGAGGCAATTGCCTACTTCATTGAAACTTCTCAAGCGTGAAGACTGTGTCATGTGTCCTTGGCCTCCTTACGGCTTTCGATCGCCAGTAGACGACCTTGCTGTCGTGATCTGCTGCCTTGGTCTGAAGCCAAAACAACTCCGGGTCATGATGGCTACCCTTTGGATCTTGCGCTCCTATCAACAACGTGTCAGCCAAACGATGGCACTGGCCCATAGCTACATGAAGGCTGTCGGTGTTGTTGAAGATCGTGTTTCTGGTGGAGCTGCCAATAGCATTAGACTGGAAGATGTCGTCTAGGTTCTTGGTTTCTATCGATCGCAGTATTGATTGAAATTTGGGTGTGTAGGCGAATGGTACGTTAATAAGTTCATCATTTGCAGGCAAAGCAATCGAAAGTGAATCTTCTTGAGAGACTACGAGACAATAGGGATATATCTTCCTGCAGGTAAAAGACCTCGGCGAACAGTTGGCCTCCTCATGGTCCAGATTGGTACGTTCCAGCACCCATTCTAGTAGCTCTAGCGATCGGTCATCACGAGTCGCCCCTTGCACGCCTGGGGATCTGCTTTATAAGAGAAGATCTCGCTTCTGCGTTCCCCGGAAACTATCCACATAGGTACTCTTGTTGACTCAATCTCTCCAGATCAAGTCTTTGGTGAGGTCAGCCTCGGTGGCTGCTATCACATCGCTTAGCGCAAAGACCCGATTTAAAGACACCCATTACCTAGATAGAGGTAAAGAACACTGAGATTCTCTTGTAAGCCTACCTACCATCTATGAGATCAGGCGCATTCCCTGAATCTGACGCAATATGATGACTTGCCACATGTTTTGTTGGGAGAGAGCTCGTCTCCTCAGATACGTACTGTGTCTGTTTCTGTCCGCAACTCTCTAACGCCAACGCATGAGGACTCCGCGGCAGTAAGGACAGCTACGACCTTTTGATAGTCTATCGAAAGGACTTGCGTTCCAAGCATCCAACGTGTCAAAGACACCTCGATTGCGACAGCGACTACTTCGTAGGCAACAAACGATACTTGGAGCCTACTGGGTGGCAATGCGGCTTCTTTCGAGATCTGATAGAGGATCTGAAGGCCTTTCAGTTCATCGATCCTTGCTGCGGGTTGTATCCCATGTCCTGGCAGGGCGTTCGTTTCAGGGGTTTCTGTCCAGACCTAGATGAGACGATTGCCATATTGTCAGTGATCGCTTCGACTTGATCGGCGCTCACGCGCTCGTAGTGTTGACGGCTGCCTCGCAAACGACACGCAAAATCGTGGCATCGAGATAAACTAAGCAATTAACGCCATTGTCAAATAAGAGCTCGTCAACGAGTCTTACACGGTCGTCGTGCCGATTGATACTGGATATCGACGTTGTACGATCTTGAGCAGAGAAGTGACTGCTAGATGTAGAAGACCACCTCACTGAGACTGCTTTACCTGAAGTGATGTCTTGAGGCAACGTGCGAAAACGACAGATACATCGACTTGCGATTTACGTTTATGAAAAGGATGCTTCATGAATCAGGAGAGGCTTTTGGCGCATTTGGAGACACGGACATACATGACTGGTCGACGCTTGAGACTGGATGACTCTTCTTATTATTGCGCTCGACATGGGACGAAACAGAAGCATAACTGAGTCTCAGCCAGCCCTGTCCGCTTGGCACTTGGTATCACTCTGTCTTCGGGAACGACGCGCTATGGGCCTGAATGCGCTGTCCATTACGAATACGTGTTGGGACCCTTTGGTTACCACGCGCTGCCGCAGATTGTTGAATAAAGTCTTGACGTAGGCCAACACTGTGAGCACAGTCGGCCAGCTTTTCAACACTCCTGACAACTGCCCCTGGGCCTGACACCCCAGCTCTCACGGGTAGACTCGGCCGTTATTGAGCCCGAACACTTTGCCGACGGGCCTCGAAGCTTGCAAGATGTGAAGTATCAACGTCCTACCGCGATGTCATTGGTCGTCAAGCCCACGAAAGAGTGGAGCTTCGGACCTCTTCACTCCTCACCCGAGCAACTCATTCCGGAAGCTTGGCGAAGAATATTGATAACCCCCAAACATCCTCTCTTCCTCCTTCTCTTTCTCTTCTTCACCACTCCCACATTCGTTAGACAACATCAAAATCCAGCATCTCATCCAATTCAAAACATCTCACAACCACTCAAACGATCAACTACCCAAGCTCCCAATCATCCAAAATGGGTAGCAACTTCAGCCACTGCCCGTCCGAGGGTCGTAAGCCAGGAGGATGCCACCTCAAATTCATCCGTGACATCGTCACCAAGGAGCACGATCTCGGTAAGCCAAGTCATCCGCCCACCTATCTTCTACGCATCCCCCCCGCTCTCAACAGGCTGACCATCACAACAGACAACACCGTCCTCCTGCCCATCAAAGTCGTCTTCTACGCCTTGGCCATCGCCCTAGTCCTCCTCATGATCGGCCGTCAAATCACCTCGTATCGTGCCAAGAAGCAGCAGGCTTTCATCATGAAGCGTATGCCTCAAGACCACTTCGCTGACGAGGACGTGGAGAAAGGTATGTGCATGCTTTCGACTGAGTGATATGGTACTTGCTGATGGTGTTGTATTGGGAGCAGCTCCTGCCCATGGTGTTCACTTCGGTAACACTCCAGCTCGTTGATTCTCCAAGAACACTTCGCCAGCCAGTGCCGACAAGACGGCACAGTCTCCTTCTGATGGTATGGTGGTGTTGGAAGGGCATATTGTGTGATTGCATGCGTTGCGAGTGAGTGGAAGTGAGTTGTGGATTCCAAAGTGGAACTTGTATGCGGAAAGGAAGGCTTGCATAGATCCGAATAACGCGCTCTATATCCTGCTCCTGCTTTATGTACCGTACATTGGTGATTCGTGACAGTTGGGAGTAGATGTCGTGATTGCACGTAGGTAGATCTCACCCTCACCTGTGCTCTGCTCCCTCGCTATAGAAACATCAGCCACTACTCCACATAGAAAACGAAAAATCACCCCCCTCACAATAAGTTCCCATCTCCAAAACTCTACCATCTTACCCCCGTCGTCACTAAGCTCCTACCACAAAACGCGACCTTATCGCACCATTCTTCCTCTACGCGCTTTCATCTGACCACTCCTTTTCCGGAAGACATCACATTTCCACACAGCGCCCCGTACGACTCATTCTCAATTTTCTAAATAGTGGTATCTCACTTACTCAAGATGAACACACCATGATAACATGAGGATACTTCATCTCCCCAGTCGTGACGAAGACTCACGCCATCTCATCCCTTAGTTCAGCTTTAGCATCACTACAAGACACCAGAGCAACCGGAGGGAGCTGCGAATGTTTGATCAAGTGTAGGAGCATCCGAGCGCGACATACACTACCGGCTTGCTCCCTCCTCCCCTCCTCCTCCTGCTAAACTCACTAGCATACACTCTCAAATGAGCCTATCTTTTCAACGTACATGAGTTCCCTCCGGCTGAACTCCTGCTCTGGCCTGGTGCAGAACTATCACGGTGTATGTTGAATGGAATCGAAGTCCACCGCTACGGTATTTCGAGAGGGTGGATGATGGGGTGGTGCTGATTGTTTGGACTTGATGGGGAGTGGCGATTGGACAGAATCTGCGGCTGTTTTGGAGTGTATCTGATGGTCGCTTGCGGGTGGAGGATACGTGAGAGACAAGGTGAGGATTGCGTTGGCTGGGCGTGTGGGAATTTGAATTGGAGTTGGAGATGGAGATGGAGATGGGAAGAGGGGGTATGATTCTGTCTGCGTGGTTGGAATTGTAGGCTGGCGGCTGAGATTCATTTAGCGGGTTTTTGTGAAGGATAGGGTGGGTTGGGGGAAGGTAGTGGAACTGGGTGGAAGGGGAAGAGAGAGACTTTCGCTGGATTAATTAGATGTGTGTAGTATGGTCAGGAGTAGACGTCCGGAGCGAGGCCGCTTGGAGGGCGTACTTGCGCAACATTGAAGTCTGGAAGCCGATATCTTGGAGCTTGACGCTGTTACGTCGACGACTTCTTCATCGGCGGGCTACGCCAATGTGGACACTGGGACAAGGTTCTCGGTTCATGACAGTGGAATTCTCGGTCTTTGGGTACGCTCATGGCGCATAGCACGCTCCCAGTCGATGGATTCTGCTCGCTTGACATAGGAAGAAATAACTGTTCGCCTTCGTGATATAGCGAGTAGTCAACTCATGATATTGGAAGTTCTCCAGAGTAGCGTCTGGTATTCCTGCACGACACATGTATGTCAGGATGTACCAGGAAAACGGGATGCGAGCATGCCATCTTCGGCACGGAAGTCCACTGAATAGATGCCTCCTACATTGCAGATCGAGCTCCATTCAATGGCGTGCGGATATCTCTAAAGGAAAATTCTTCAGCTGGGCCTTGATTAGTAATGTTTCTTGAGGTACCAATTTATGCACCGCCTCCAAGCGAAATCAGAGGGAAGCATTCGAGGGGAATATAGAAGAGGAAATGGCGTCCTCGCTAATCAGATTCGAGACTTGTGAAGAACTGATACAAGGTAGAAGTAGTGAGGAACGAAGCACTAGGCCCTCCAAAACCTCTATCAGGTGCGTATGGCATTGAACCGGGAAAACGTGTTTCAGGTGGGTGCATTACTGCTAAGCTCGTCATGTGGTCCAAGTGATTTTGCTTAAGATACGGTTGGGCTGAAGGTAATAGTTTTCGATTTGACAGCGACTCCAACCAGGGAATGGTCGCCATTCAAAATCATTGCAAGATGGGCCGAGAGCTGCCGAATGATTGCCAACCTCGTGATTCACGCTATCTTGTCTAGGTAGCGAACTGCCAGTAATTCTTGCAATGACACCCACAGAACAGCAGAACGAAGGCTCCAAGAAGCAGTGAAGATGTCAGTCATTTGGCCAGAGAAGACGCTGTCTACATCTGTACGGTGGCGTTGGTGATGGTAAAATCATCCCAGCTCGCAAGCCTAATTTGGCAACGCATGGAATCTTGAAGTCAGCATCATGAAATTGGCGTGTCCGGCCCCAGCAGTCAATCCAGAGCCAAAGTTTCACTTCACCGTTTCAGTGAGAGGGTAGTGGATGCCGTGGTTACTAGGCTCGTCTGAGCAAGCTGATTTTTTGGATCCGCCACGCAGAGCTATGACCTGAGATGGCAGTCCTAGCAACATGAAGGGGCACAGCATGTCCCATAAGCTTTTTTCATTCAACAGGTCTTGCATGGAAGGATTCGGGTACCCTTTGCTCGCATAATCCACGTTCGACTTGAATGCCCCATGAGTGGCAGCTTCGTTTCATGTTCAGCGTGCGGGTGTTCAACAAGTAACAGTCTAGGTAGATGAATTGGGTCGCTGGCTCGACGGCCAGCGGCGATCAATTAACAGTCTGCTCTGTAGATTTTTGTGGACTTCCTTGTGGACAGGACTACAGCGGAGATAGCTTAGCGCGCGGCTAAACGCCTGCCTTTCAGCCCTATCGATAATGCCGGGAATAAGTGCATCTGCCTTCCTCGCTGCTATAGACCCAATATCAAAATATGAGTTTGAAGCTCCCATTCCAAGCCTGCCGCTGACGCCGACCACAACCGTCTCACCAACCAATGCTCCTGCATGGAGTGTGTATTGTGATAGAGGCTATCAAGAATGGTACGATTTCTATTCTGCCTGGGAAGAAATTCCAAATCATCCGAGACAAGATCTACTCCCTTACCGGAAAAACGCCAAGTGCTTCTTGATAGTGGAGTTCCATCCCAATGTGGCGTCTTCAGCCGGCTTCCCTTCGAGATCCGCCATATGATCTATGTCTACGCCCTCGGAGGCAACCTTCTGCATCTCATCCGTGAGGGTCCCTGGCGCGATGTGAATCATCGCCCCTTGCCAATGACCCAGCCGATTCTCCTTCGCTGTTACGGAAGAATGGAGCCATATCGCCTCCCATGTCTGCTCCAGACATGCAGACAGATATATGTCGAGGCAGGCCCTGTACTATACAGTACGAACACACTCGGTATCTTCGGGGTAAACGGTCTATCTATGTTCCGCGACCTTTCTCGACGAATCCGCAAAGATCACTTCGATGTGATCACTTCGATCTGCATCAATTGCCAAGTGGACGACTACGTTGGCGTTGGAACAAATGGGATTATTGAGTCTCACGAGACTGGCTTCTTGGATAATTGGAGACAGACATGGGAGGTCCTCGCAACACAGATGGTCGGCCTAATGGACCTGGAGGTTCAACTTTTCAAGATGTACTTCCCTCAATTGAAGTTGTCACTCCAAGAAGATTGGGTGAAGCCTATGTTGGAGGTTCGAGGATTACGAAGATTCGAATTCGATTTGGCGCAGGGCATTGGGTCTGATGAATCTACAGCTGATTATAACGAGAGATTAGAGTGGTTCCAGAGAGAGCTACGGAGCTCGGCCTGCTCTGCGAAGTGAGAGCCACTCTGCTCAATACACCTGTGGACCCGGATTTGCTCATTGCGATCTTTTGACGGCATTGGTCGGCCACGGTAGCCATAGGCGGGTGATCGGATTATTCAGGCCCCAATGATCGATGATGGTGATGGTTCTGACATTGCGATTCGAGTTACTGGACCTCAAGATGCCTCGGTGTGATACATTATCTTATTCGCGTCAGTCGATTTGATGGATGGACGCTGTGGGATTTGCTTAGCCGAGATTTCAAGCATCTTCACGTCCACAACGGAGATTTGGCGGGTTTCTGCACCTTATTTGTGCCCATCTAAACTTCTTCTCCTCCTGGTCCCGTTTCCCGTTCCAACCGCGCACCTGTATTGCCATAGCCGTCTGAGCTGGATACAGATGCTCATTCTGCTACCTCCCTGCTAACGAATAATTTGTCCGTCGGGCCCCTATAAGCATGAATTTCATGGAAGACTGCCGCACGGACCGAACTCAGTCATATGAACGGTCGCTAAAGAGCAGATCTGTTGGAGACGAAAAATCTAGGCTGGGGTCTTGTGGTTGTTCGATCTTTGGCTTCAGCTAGCAGTCGCAGCTTTGGAAAGCAACAGCATGAAATCTATGTTTTGCAGGGAGCGGTTGCCTCGAGACGTTTCGAGTGTATCTTCCACAATGCAACAGTACTCTTGTGGATGCAACATCTCGATGGCGACCACTTAACGGCAAACCCCTTAGTGTAGTCGCGACCTCTTCTTACCAAGACCATCTTCCTCCCAATATTTCCACTCCGTTCCTCCAATCGCTGAAATGGCTCCCATATGGCGCTCCAGCCTGCCCTCGGCCACCGACATTCAGACGGACAGATTATTGATTTTCGACGTAGCAGGCGCCTCCTCGCGCCCCCTCACGGAAGCATGTGACTCTGAAGCCATGTGGAATTATGATGGTGAACCACTGGACACGGCGAGGCCCCTTCAAAGGCAGATATGGCATCCGAATGCCTTGAATATCACGGTGCGAGGCCACCAATCTTATTTTGGAGGGAACTTGGCAGTCACCACACCTAGTCAGCACTAGCATCATCAGTCGCCTTCGAGAGATTGTCCGTGATCCGAGGCCGGATGAAGAAAAGCAAGAGTTGATCTTTCCTTACCAGCCAGGACTCAATCATGGAATCAACACTTAGAACACTAAGAAGATGACCACCATTGCCCGAGAAATTACCACGACCGAGGTGTCGTATCAGTACCTCAAGCTTCTCAACCGTCTTGCATGAAGGTCTGTGCCAGCCAGTTGGCCCGCCACTTTGAACGTTCGTGTCCGGCAAGCGAGAAGAGGCTGGACACTTTTAACGGAAAACTCAAGTTGCAAGTGCACGGCCACGGACCGTACGCTATGAAACCTGCAACCTTTTCACAATCTACAGTAAGTCCCAGCCACAAGAGCTCGGCGGTATCATACTCCACAGCTCTTTCCACTTAAAAACGAGGGCTGCCAGCGAACATTCATCACCAATCCCGTCACAGACTCCTTCACTGACTACCCTGCGATCTCACATGGCCCGAGCGAATCGATACTGACAAGAATCTCGTCTGCCCGCAGCCATTTGCAAACGTCGGGATAGGCCAAGAAGAGGAGAGCTTCGACACGTCTTCAAAGTCATTCTCTGATGACACTACAGATATCTCAATTCTAAACAGCGATTCCGATGCCCTGACGAGCGCAGTGGCCACATGCACCAAGAATTCAAACGAACACTGCCTGAAATGTGTGACTGTGCTGCTGGACGCTGAACTAGCAATGGGAAAAGCGAAGTCTTTCGGACAAGCATAAAAGCGATCACTCCGCTGCAGCTCTCAAACCAGCGAACTCAAGAGGCGGAAGCCGTCTTGCCACATTTGATTCAGCTTTCTTTGAAGCAGTGGGCATCTCGCCATAGAGGGACTGTGACCGTCATTGTTCGTGGACGATTTGAGCTAATCCGATCTGTCTTCCGTGCGGAACCAACAAAATCCCGTTTAGGGGTAGGGCAAGGAAAGATGAGGCGCTTGCTATACAAACCTTGGAGTAGCTAAGTAAGAAACCTAGCTTGTGTTTATCCAAAGGACTCTGGCATAAGGGAAATGAGCTAAATAAGTAAGACTTGTCGAAGGGAGATAATTTAAGTAACGGCCTGGATATTCTGCTGTATTGCGAAGAAACATGCTCAGCTTCAGTCCCTTTGCGTATGATTGATGAAGGGCTTCCAGGCCCTGTCATGAGCGTTAGGTAGCCTAAGCTCACGCACAATGGAAGTTCAGTGCCACCATCCCAACAGGTAGCAGCTGAATCAAAGCTCTTCCTCGACCACCTCAAAGCCCTCCCCAT
>JAABUW010007450.1_pt1 | contig 13173 bp, 11 predicted proteins | sample 5560081 | NCBI WGS metagenome assembly JAABUW01 (sample SAMN10711882, study PRJNA513363) | rock metagenome | isolation source: Antarctica rocks | place: Antarctica: Victoria Land, Knobhead sud
TGAGCTGGGTGTCAAGGGCTTTGGCGATGCGGTTGGCCGCTTCTTTCAGGCTTTTGGCGTGCCTTGCGACCAGGCTATGCCAATTGAATGGTAGGGGCGGCATGATGCCGGATGGTGGTGCTCAACACCAAGCAGAGTTGAGTGGCTCGAGAGTGGTTGGTAGTGTAGAGGTTCAAGTTGATGATGGAGTGCGGAGATGGAGAGTGGCGGTGGCGAAGGCCTGGACCCTGCATCGGAATCGAAATGCGGAAGCCGACGTCACGTGGAGGGGCAGTCGCGTTGGCGATCTCGAACACAAGACCGTTGATCTGTTGCTTGAAACCATTTCGTTAAAATCGACAACTATTCGCCATCATGCCCGTCGCAGACGACGACAAACGTAAAGCAGCGCGCGAGACGATCGACATCCTACACGAGATTTCAACACTACTAGTAAGCTTTCGAGAACAACTGCGAACTGATATGGCCCGCTAATCACCCAGCAGAACACCAACCTGGACCGGCACACGCTCTCCTACTGTGTCTCGTTGATCGAGAATGGAGTCAATCCGGAGGCACTTGCGGTATGTTTGAAGACTAACACCTGCATATGCCCACGAACTAACGAAGGCCGCAGAACGTGATCACGGACTTGAGAGCGCAGAACGAGCGGTTCGAGGCCGAGCAAGCGAAGGCGGCTGCTCAATGACCATGAAGCTTGTGTTCTTCTGTTGACGGCTGGGAGAGGCGTTGGAGGCGTTACGGGCATGTAAGATACCCCTGTTGGCGATGCTCTGGTGCGGCTTGTCTGGTGTGTTCTTGGACCAACGAGGAGGAGTGATGCTTGACTATGGAAGTGTCATGAATGGCCTCGATAGTGACAAGCAATCGAACGGTCTGGTAGAAACGCCTGCTGTTTATCCTCAGAGGGAGGCACGAGCCTGAACGTCCCCTGCTTTCAGAGTTACTTATCAGAGTTACTTAAATAACATACACTCACCGTCTATATCGTTCATCATTGAACCACAAATATGCGAAAATAACGATAGAGTAAAGCCTACTCATATTCCGTCTCTACTCCTCGGCCTGCACGGGCCGAATTCATTTCTCGAAACAGCTCCCCTCGATCCAAAATTATTTCTATAACGTTCACCTCTGATCGCAACATTGCGATCTCTTCTTCACAACCCATTGCCGCCACAATGGTCAAGAAGAAAGGCGCCGCGCAACCCGCGCCATCCACCCCGGACCCAGCGGGCTCGAGTCTAGTGATATGCAGGAACAAGTAAGTACGTGACCCGATCGTCAGCCCTACCGGACACCTGCATGTGATACAACCGACTTCCTAACATTGCCTCTCACACCTAGACACTGGCGCTATATCTCCTCCTTCCATGGACCATGGCTTCAACTACCCCCCGAAATCCTCGACTCGCTCGCCCACCAGAACTACACCATGCCTGCCCCTCGCCTGGTCGACCCAGCTGTTTTCTACGATGTCGTCAAGATCCGGAAGGCGGTGGATGAGGCTGCGCAGGATAGTGTGCGCGCTTCGACGGGGGTCAGCAATACGGGGATGAATGGGCGCATGGATTATCTGGGTACTAGTGGGGGACCAGGGAGTACCTTGAGCAAGGAGAGGATATTTAAAATCCGGCAGAAAGCGGTGAAGTTGCTTGCGAAGGCTTTTGCGCTGGATGAGGTGGCGGCGAGTGTGGCGACCATGCAGGCGACGAGTACGGTGGAGGATGTGGGGGAGATTGTGCTGAAGAGGGAGCAGGGGAATATTGGTATGTGGATGCATGAAAGTTGAAGAGAGGTTGGAAGTGGAAGAATGCTGACAGGGTGAAGATGCCAAATACGTGCACTTCTTCCACGAGAAGATTCCCAGCAGGGCCATGGAGCAGTACACGCCGCTGGATCCGTTGACGGAAATTATATCTTCATTGCCGATGGAACAACAGGCACCACCTTTACGGACGAGAGCGCTGGTACAAATCTTCAAACAACAATGGGAGGGAGCTGCTGCGGATCTCACACATGCGTTGCGGATCACTGAGGAGCTGAAACGCTTGCACAAACCCAATCAGCAGCAACTGGAGCTCGCCAGCAGGATGCGCGAGGAGCAAGACGCCTGGAACAAGAGCCACCGCGACTGGAGATCGGTTCCACAACTCAAAGAGGAAGACCAACCCAAAAGCTTGGAAATGCAATTGTACTTCAATCGTGCTGGTGTCTACCTCACTATGGCATGTCAGAGCGTTCACGCTGCGTTAGATGGCTTGCCGGAGTACCTAGCTGCGCAGGAAAACGGCGAGACCAACGGCGTGGACGCGACAGCACAGGAAGTTCGACTCGAAGCGCGGAAGAAAGTCAAGACATACGCCAAACGCGCGCTCAAGGACTACTCTTCCTTCCTGTCCCACTTCGACTATACGCCTGGCCTACCCTTCGAAATTACGAATGAAATCATGCGTCGCGTCTACGACCTTGCTAATGGCAACAAGACCCAGACGCCGCTACCAAAGAATCGGCTCGTCGAACTCGGCGACTCTGACGAAGACACCGACCACTCAGAACAGGACCCAAACACCTCTTCCGCTCTGATAAAGCATCAGAAACCATCCAAAACCGACCCCTTTGAACGCACCGATGACGGCTGGCCACGCTTCCCCTCACCACAAATCCACCCAGCCAGTGCTCTCTTCGCTGAGAAGCCACCATCAGACCTTCCGCCTTTCCCCAGCGCTGCAACAACAGAAGCCATGCTCAACAACGATCCCCTCGCAGAAGCTTTCGGCTCCCGCGAAGCCGTCACCTACCACCCCCTCCTCACCGACGCTCTCCACAGCCTCCTCCTCGCCCACGCACTACTCCAAACCAGCCCAACCGAACTCCTCCGCCACGCGCATAACGCTGCCCGTCTAGCAAGAATCGCAGACGGCTACCCCATCTTCCAAGCCGCCCGCAGCCCCGCCCGCGCCGACTGGATCGAAGTCCTCCGCAGAGCGAACAACTGGCTCGGCCTCTCCGTCCCGTGGCAAAAGCTCTGCGCCCCTGCGCCTCTGCCCGATGCGGCGGGCGGCTGGGCGAAGGACGCAGCGAGTGCGAGTGCGAGTGGCTCTGCGTTGGCGAAGCGGGGAGGAGGGAAGGAGGTTGTAGGGACGAACGCGAATGGGAATGGGAAGGTGTATGGCGCGGAGACTGCGGAGCAGAAGCGCGAGCGGATTAAGCAGGAATCCATCATCGATGCCCTTAGTGATGACAGGGTGGTGGATGAGGAGAGTTTCCAGAAGGCGGTAAGGGCGAGGGAGAGGAGGGCGATGGAGGATGAGGAGGGGATTTCTGGGCCGTTGAAGGATAAGGATGTCAAACTCATCAAGGACGCCAGCACGACTAATGGCACGGATGGGAAACACGCTACTGTATCCGACGAACCCGAACCAGCGTCTGCGACGAAGGAGCATCCGGCCAAGGAAGGTGGGAAGAAGGTTCCGCAGACGCCTAAGCAAGAGCCTAAGCCTACGCCGAAGCGTTGGGCGCAGGATGAGCGGGCGAAGGAGTATCCGATTTCCACTGATCGCGCGGAGGCGGTTGCGAGGTGGATTAAGGAGGCGCCGCTTACATTGGGTGGTGCTGGGGCGAGCAAGAAGAGGAGACCGAAGAGGAAGCCGACTACTGGTGTTAAGAGGTTGGGGACAGAGGTTAGTGAGATGAGTTTGGAGGATGGTGTCGACTGAAGTGATGGTCCTGAAAGGGCTATCAAGGTGAACCTGCAGTGGGTAGCGATTGTTACTCCGTGTTAGATTGAGGATACTGTAGTGGTATTTGGTAGCCACCTCACCTCACTTCTGAGATCAGCTGTTGATCACACCCACCCATCACAATGCCACTTTCTGGTGTAATCTGACTGCGTTGGACCAAGGCCCCAGGCGTGTTCTTCATAGTCATACAAATATCTACACGTCCAGGACGCCAACACAAGCGCTGCAGTACGCTCACAAACATCGCATATATCAGTCATCCACATTGCTTGGTGTTCCCTTTCCGCCAGCTAGATCAGAAATCCCTAAAATGCCCATCCACCTCCCGTTGACCCATCTTCATCCTGCTCACCATCGTATTCCCACTCCCATTCCCATTGGTGCCATTCGCATTTGCATACCCAGCGCCGTAGGCGCCAGTGCCGTTGGTGCCGCTGGTATCAGGCCGCTGCCCTTCCCGCGAACTGCGCATGTAATCCGCATACATCGCATTCGGCGTATCGCTCCTCCCGCCTGGCGACACAGGGCCGAGATCGATGGCGCTGGGAGCTTTCGCTGCTCCGTTCGCGCCGCCGCCGTGGAGGAGGTGCGCGGGTCCGCGGCTGTTGCTGCGGCTCACACCACCACCTCCGCGAGCGCTCGCGTTGCTCGCACTCGCCGCGCTACCTTGGCGGTTCAACAGGCCGGTAACCTCCTCGTTTTCGACTAAAACGACCATCCACACCCCGACCTTTTCGTCGCTCCCGAGCATAGGCGTGCAGTGGATCCAGCGCGGTTTGCCGTCGCTCTCTCCCCCATTCACGTTGCCATTAGAGTCCCTTTTCGTGGTGTGAAGCCAAGGTACTTTTGCAGTCACCGAATTCCCGCTCTGGAAAGCATCCAAGATCCCGTCTTTAAGGTGCTGAGGCCCGCCAATCCGATCGAGCAGTTTCGTCTGCAGCAACCCAGGAATCCGGAGCGTAGGCGAGGTAAACGTTATCCGTAACGAAGGGTACGGTCGCACGAGCAGGTAATTGCGATACACGCCTGGCAAGCGCCCGGAGCGGCCGAGCCCAGCGTCTGGCCACATGGACCGGGACTGGGACACGCCTTCTGTATCGTCCATGCTTAGAATCCGGCGGCTATTTGGCCGTTTCTGCTGCTGCTGCGATTGCACGCGCACGGGGGTGGAGTGGCCGGACCCGGGGTTACTGTTGCTGGCGCTGTTGCTTCGCTTCATTTTACTGGAGACGAAGTCCGTTTCTGGCTCACTAAGCATCTGCCCCAGCTCGCTGAGCAAATTCATCGGATCCCGGGTGCCGTTGGCGTGGGATCTGCTGTTCGTGCGATCTTGCGCGAGGAGTTTGGAGAAGGAGTCGAGGCCTTTGCCTTCTTCTACGAGCGGTGAGACGTCGATTTGCGCGCCGAGGTAGTAGCGGACTTCGCCTTTGTTGTCGTACATTGGCGCCAGCAACAAGAGGTTCATGAACGGCGTCCCGTCGCGACGGTAGTTGAGGATCGTTTCGCAGAGCTCTTCGCCTGCTGTCAGGGCTTCGGCCATGCGGCGCACGGTGGCTTCGGAGGTTTTGGGGCCTTGGAGGAAGCGGCAGTTGCGGCCGATCACGTAGTCGCGGCCGTATTGGGTGGTGTTGTAGAATTCGTCGGAGGCGTAGACAATGGGGTTGTCGGGGAGGGCGGGGTCGGTGATGCAGTAGACTTCTGCTAGGTTGGGTATGAGGTCTTGCATGGCTGGGATGGCGTTCCCGGTTATCGTTCTGACCAATGTCTCCGTGACTACCGCTGTGATGCGGTGGGTAAGGTATGCTGGCAGCGCTTCGTCAATCAGCTCTTGTGCGATCGCTCGTGATTTTGCGTCGAAGGCCTCGTCGACTGATGCAGCAGCGTATGGAGCTTCGCCTCGAGGAGCAGGGATGTGGTCTGCGATGGCATTGGCATATTCGACAGCTGTAATAGCTTTCTTTGCTGAGATGTAATGTTGGAGTGTTGAAGAGTACTGAGGTCTGTATTGCTCCAGGAACTGTATGAAGCGTGGTCCAGCATTCTGATCGCGTATGATGAAGTCTAGGTGAGCGTTCGAAAAAAAGCGAACACCCAGCTCCTCCACATTCGCATGATTCTTGGATGGTGGAGGAGGCTTCAGATCGTAGTCGCCAGGCTCATCCGACCCTTGTGTAGTGGGTTCCGTCTCGTACTCTTGCTGGCCATCCGAAGCGAAGTACAACCCCGACTCGCTGGCGGAGCCATTGCCAGACATTGGTCCTGAAGGAGCTCCGAACAACTGCTCTCGATTGTCTTCGTACGACGGCCGGTAGTCGCTCTCAGGTCGTTTCGGGTATGGTTGATAGTCGTCTTGCGGCAATATATCCGAAGGTGCGAAGGTCGACTGGGGTCTGTGTTGCATACGCTGAGAGATATTCCTGACCGCGAGAGTGGCGCGCGAAGCTCCTTCGAAGCTTCGCACGTCTGCGTCACTCATCTCTACTTCATGCACCTCCGGGCATGAACCCGGGAACTAGCAGAGACAATGTACCTTTAAAGCTTAAAGAAAAGTGGTTGTGTGGGTTCAGGACCATGCACAATGGGAGTAATGAATCATGCAAGAAAGGGAAGAGGAACCTACCGAGCCGCTGATGTAGTTCTAGTTGCGAGATCCAATGCGCGCGTCGATCTGTCTGCGGCATCCCAGCAAGACTGGAGATCCAGATCGCGCGTCTGTTGGTGGTTGTCGCAGAGCTTCGAAAATAGTGCAAACGACTCACGTCATCCCGTGCGATGTGGCTGGGAAAGGCGTTCGTCCCGTCTTGCCGTATCGACGCTTTGCCTAGAGTGGTTGGACATGCGCTGCTGCTTCTCCGGGACCTGCAGCTATACGCTGTTGCGTCGATACCAGGCTCATCGTGACAGTTGCCAAAGGTGTACTGGACGGCATGGCAAGAGGCTGGTCGCGCTACCAACGTGTTGACATCGAGCTCGATCCAGTCCAGCTCCCAATCGTACAGCGCGGCAATACGGGCACCTAGTCAGCATCAAACAAGTGGAGGCATCGTAGCATCAGAGACATGCACGTCTTGCTTCTGAAGTGTCAATGCAAGGCGCGACGATACAGACAAGGAGGTAGGCAGGCTCACACTTCACACTTTTAAGCACGCTCCGAGCCCCAGACATGGCAGAGCCACGAAGATCCTATGCCTCCCACCCAGTGGTGTCATATGGGCGGCACACGGAGTTGGGCGGCTTTACGCCCTATACGCTACCGCAATACAGAAGTATAAGGTAACTATGGAATGTTGGTAGCTCTTTCGAGCTCGCAATCACTCTGCCACAGCGAACATGCCTTTCCAAATCTCCCCCCTCCTCGAGTCCGACACCGCCGCCTTCGCGCGCGCGGAAGCCGCAGCTGCCGAGAACTGGCCCTACGCCCAAGCCATGAAGACGGCCGGGACCCCACGGCACATCTTCGTTGAGGAATGGGCGCGCAAGCAGATTGGTGCGGACAAGACTGTGCACTGGTTGAAAGCCACCGATACGGAGACCGGGGAGCTGGTGGGTGCGGCTTTGTGGAAGATCCCGGATGGCGGAGCGGCAGAGATGGGGCAGGCGGACGTGCCGGTGCAAGCTACAGCGCTGACGCCTGCGGATAAAAAAGCCGATGCTGGAGGTATAAGGCATAATGGCGGTAGTCCCGATGAGATGGAGGATATGGGAGGCAATGCTGCGCTCTTCGCCTCAACAGAGAAGATGTGGAGGGCGTTTGAGGCTGAATATATCGGTACTCGGCCGTACGCTCGTAAGTCAGGTCCTGTAATTGCACAACACCAAGTACCGTTTGGAACAAACCTTACAGCTTCTCACTCCTCATAACAGTGCTCCAGCTCCTCCTCACGCACCCCGACCACCAACGCCGCGGGGCCGGGACGATGCTCGTGCGATGGGGCTGCGAGCGTGCTGATGCGGCTGGTCTGATGTGTGCGCTCAGTTCTTCCGCCGCGGGACAGAAGGTCTACACGCAGCAGGGCTTCGAAATCGTGGTGGAGGAGGAATACGACTTGAAGCCATATGGTGTTGACGCGGTGGAGGTGAGGAGGCGGATGATTCGGCCTGCGAAGAGCGCAGCTCGATAAGGACTAAAGGATTGGTCTTGAGGGCGGTGCTCTGAGTGGGGATTCTCCAAAGCTCTGGATGGAATCCGAAGACAGAAAGTACAGGCTATAGCACTGTAACATGCGTCTAGCTTCGAGACTATATTGACATGCTTGTGAGTGTATAGATACTTCCGGGCAGCTAGTAGTTGAACCGCAAACGCCGAACAACGAACCGCTCTTCTTTCAGGTCGTTCATTGGGACTTTTGCAAGTCTACCAATGATGGTTTTGCCATCTAGGTTTTCAAATTCGTGGGTATCTCAAATACTATGTTCACTCAAGCGTGCATGCACAGTAATCGCATTTTGCGAGGTGCAGCCATCACTAAGCATCGACAAGCTATCGCATCAGCTACAAGCTCTGCTCGGGCCGGCACTCTGTTTGTTGTTGCGACAGTGCATCGTGTCGAAGCATGCAGCAATGGCGCGAGGGAATGACAAATGATCAATGGTGATAGGTTGGTCGGGAGTTTGCTCAGTAAGACGGTTGTAGGCCTCCATGTGATGGAAAATATAAAGATTGACGGTTGACCAGAGCAACTGAATTGTGAAGCTTGTTGAAAGTCCACAAAGTCTTGAAGGCCTTGGGTTACTGACAGAGCCGATTGAAACCTCTCAAATTTCTTCGAGATGCCTCTCTCACAAGATCCCAGTGTGAATGAGACAGCAGGTGCTCTGGTCAAGACGCTTCAAGGAGCTTTTGGCACACCAGCAGGCTATCGTCCAGGCAAGTCTCACCTACCTCTCTACCTCTGCTCAACACACAGCGCTAACGAACCACAGCTCACGCCAAAGGCCGCCTCACCAAAGGCACCTTCACCCCAACCTCCGAGGCAGCCTCCCTCTCGACCGCTCCCCACTTCAACAATGCCTCCACCCCAGTACTCGTCCGCTTCTCCAACTCAACCGGCATCCACGCCATCCCGGATACAGATGCCAACGCCAACCCGCGCGGCATGGCCACTCGTTTCCTGTTGAGTGAGGACGGCCACAAGCACACCGACATCGTCTGTCACAGCACCGCGTTCTTCCCTACCCGGACTGGTGAGGGCTTCTTGCAAATGCTCGGAGCCCTTGGCTCTGGCACGATCGGCGAATTTCTGGAGAAGAACCCGTCCGCGAAAGCCTTCGTGGAAGACCCGAAGCCGGCGCCGGAGAGCTTCGCTACGGAGAAGTACTTTAGTGTTACGGCGTTTAAGCTGATTGATAAGAGTGGGAAGGAGAGGTTTGTCAGGTATCGGATCACGCCTGATGCTGGTTTCTCGACCCTCTCGGATTCGAACCTTGCGGCGAAATCTAAGGACTTTTTGTTTGAGGAGCTGCAGGAGAGGTTGGCCAAGGGTCCGGCATCGTTCAAACTTCTGGTACAGGTCGCCGAGGAGGGCGATGTAACGAATGACAACACGAAGCACTGGCCAGAGGATCGGAAGCAGGTCCAGCTTGGTACGATCAAGGTTGAATCGATTGAGGAGGAGGCACAGAGTAAGAAGGAGCAGAAGCGGATTATTTTCGACCCGATTCCCAGGGTTGAAGGTGTGGATGTGAGTGACGACCCGTTGTTGGATATGCGAGCTGCGGTGTACCTGATCAGTGGGAGAGAAAGAAGGGCGGCCTCGAGCACTGCATGAAGAAATGGTGTGCTGTCAGTGTAGCAAACAACCCAAGGTGGGACAAGGCTGACTTACACAACCGCTAAGTAACAACTGAGCTCGAAGGGCATGTTCAGTGGTGACGGCTAGACCAGTAATCTGCGGTTGCGCAGCATTTCACCTATATCGGAGCTATATCATGTTGATTTGTGATATGTTAGTACACCTTTTCGTCGAGACACTATCGCTCTGGAGTAAGCCCGCTCAAACGCTTCTGATGAAGCGTTCATCGAACTGCGAGCATGTGTCATGTTCTCGCAACCTGTAATCCGCGAAGCAAGGCAAACAGTCCATTGGCTTGTCGAGAATGATCCCCGTGCCCCGTGCCCTGTGTCTTGTTGTGGTCTGAACGTCGAACGGATCAGACTTCGAGCCAGGGTTTTCGCTCCTGCAGTACCCGGTCATGACCACCTAAAATTGTCCTCCCAACCGTGCGTTTCGACTTAACGATACCTGCAGCTTTTTCGTCTGGTATAGCAAGCCAGCGATGTCAGCGTTTATGCAAATTCTTAGCCCAGCATACGCCAAACTCGGCGTCCTGGATTCGATCATCTTCACTGCCTCATCGGAGCGCCCTCAAAGGCGTACAATGACAGGCTTGACAACTCGCGCGATTTCTCGAGCGCTGTCACACCGTCCATTCCAACCAGAGCGTCACGTCGAGTCTTTCGACATCAACTCATGACGTTCAAGGTCCGCTCTTTGATGTCCGTTCATACACTTGCAGCGACCTCTATGCAAGGAGGCCCGCCCGGCTGTTTGGGTGTTTTGTGCTCATCTAGTTTTTTCTTCTCAATATCATCCAGCTTACGTGGTTGAGAGAACGTCAGCCTCCTCAGGCCGGCCACGAGTGACTCCTCTGGTTCTGTGGGTTCGTTCGCTTTTTGGTCTTTGTCGATCATTTCGACAACGGGGTGTTCGCCTCCCAGGATACAAGCAATTAGCTCTTTCGGGTCGGTGAGGGCGAGGCGAGCCAGGCCTCCTGCAATGTCCTTCGCCCGCGTAGAGTTGACTTCGTCGTTGTCAAGGTCAATCATCTCGACTATCTTGTGGTTCTCGCCGAGTTGGTTGGCAATTGTTGGCTTAACGGCATCGATGACGTCCCCAGGGCTGTCATAGTTTGCCGCCTTTCCAGTTCTGGGTACCACGACGCCCTTTGTGGGCTGAGACTGCCCTTGAGCTACGGCGGAGATAAGCCCAGTTGGAGAAGACGCGAGTTCCGCCAACCAGACTAGAGAAGTGAAAGCTCGATTAGTCCGTGCGCGGTACATACCTACTCAGGACCACTTACTGTTGTAGTCGGCAATCAAAAGATCGTGCTCTCTGCGCATGTGGTATTTCCACTGGTCTACGTTCCTGTATCTTGCTGGCTTCTCAGCACAAGTGTCATAGCTGCAGCCATGAGTAAGCAGTTCGTCATGACTGCGCAAGTGTTTGGTGTAGGTGTCCCTGCGCATGAAATTCTTGTTGCAGCCTTCTTGGTCGCATCTCCAAGGCCGATGGCGTTCATGTGTGGCATGCTCCTCAAGGTCCCTTCCCGTAGCAAAGGTCTCCGAGCAGTCGGGACATCTGTTGCTGAACTCGGTGGAGTGGTATTGGTCATCTGCCTGAGCAAGTTCTTGGACAATGGGAGCTGTGGAGCCAGTAGATTCGTCGTCGGGGGCGCTGCCGTTGTGATACAATGGCGCATTCATAGGTAAAGCCTCGGAGCTGTTCGAACCATGAGATCCAAGCATGAGGTATTCCTGCCGGACTGTGGCTGTGGACATCTCCATGGGATCAACATCACTCGTTCGTGAAGAAGTAGTGCTTGGTGTGGACCACAGTGTGAGAGACAAGCCGTTCTGGCCACAAAGATTCATTCCCTCGTCCATCCCGGAGGGCAAATCGTACGTAGAGCAATCTATGTTCGCGTCGTCCCAGTCTACGTTCGCGTCGTTCCAGTCTATGTGCATCCCGTTCCAGTTCCGGTCGTCCCCGTATACATCGGTTAAACCCCCCTCCCACATCCGTGGCGATCCTGCCACTTCTGCGGTCATCTCTACCATTGACGAGAATTGAAAGATAGAAACGAAGCTGGGACGAATGAACTGGGCGACAACCTCTTGTCAATTTTGAAAGATGAAGCGGAAGCGCAGACAAGTGAAATGGGAGGCAACCTGTTTTCATCAATCTGTGAGAGTCACCTCTACCACTATGGGTGCATTTGCCATTCCGGTCGTATGCCTCATCAGTCCTCGGAAAACGCAGTCGACGGCCACAGCATGTCCGACAGTTACAGTTGAGCCTACCGTCCAGCTTGCCTTGGTGCACCTTCACATGTGTTTGATTCCTTGAAGGCTTGACTGCGGTGTTCCTGTTGTGCATTTGGCCTTTGCCCTTTGGCCATAGGCTGCCGTGGAATCCGAAATGCATTTAGTGTGGCTCCAGCCCAGACGAGACCGAGACGACGTGTTCGAGGTCGAACTTACATACCCCAACTAGTTCTAACGGGGCTGCCAAGCCGGTTAAACGGTTTCTGAGTACCTCACTCTCTCGACATCGACAAAAACTTCCGCGGATAACGAGAAGAAAACAAGTTGAACTATCGCAAATTAGTCTATCGACCTGGATTGGAAGGTCTTATCGACTCTGAGCATACTCAAAATATCAACAACACAGTCGTCAAAGGGTCGAGTACGAGCAAAGCCTTTCGATGGCCCACACCATCCGTCCTCCACCGTGAGAAGAACACCACAGCTGGCTCAAAGCTACCGCATAAGATCCACCAGCATGTACCGTTCTCGCTCACCTACGTGGCTCCAATAGCCTGCGACTTTCGTGATTCTTCAAGAGCAACGCTGGTGGGGTGCACACGCTGGCGTTGTTGTATGCAACAAGATGCCGGCTTTTTGTGAGAAGTACTACCTCATTGCTATTTCTGTTCGTGCATCTGGACTGTCGAAACAACGTGACCAGACAGGCGCTGCGAATTCGTGCCTGTTCCCGCGCAGTGACAACAGATGACAGGTCCAAGGAACATGTGCGTCCTGTTTGCCATTGTCTGGACAAAGGACCTGCCCCTGAGCTGCGAAGGCGGACATTACTTTGGACGACACGGCGATGACGACTGAACCTCTGATTTCTGACAAGTAGGCATTGAGTCCTCCTACAGCACCGTCCTCGGCCCAAATTTCAATCACTCTCCATGACTTACACAGCAGCTACTCACGGGCCTACACGGGTAATCGGAGGCTAACCGCCACAGGATTACTCCAAGCTACCACGACAGCAGACTCGACCCCTTCCCCACCACAATCCACAATCCGCAACCGCAACATACACTTGACCAAATCAAAACCTATATGCGCTGTCCGTCTCGAACCATGGTCGGGCCTGACGGTCTGCAGGTCCTGGAAGAAGCTGTAGGCACGATGTTGTGCTTAGGAGATGTGCTACCAGCCAAATCTGCGAACTCTTATATTTCCGAGCAGCTCTTAGAAGCTGATTCATGCCAGAAATGACAATCGATCAAATCCTCACTAGAAACACCCAGTCGCTCTTTATTCTCTACCGTCCAAACCACTCCCACACTCGCTACATCTAGCATACATCTTGGACACCAACGTCTCAAGCCAGTCTCTACCTACATTGTGAGTCGA
>JAABUW010007451.1_pt1 | contig 13170 bp, 6 predicted proteins | sample 5560081 | NCBI WGS metagenome assembly JAABUW01 (sample SAMN10711882, study PRJNA513363) | rock metagenome | isolation source: Antarctica rocks | place: Antarctica: Victoria Land, Knobhead sud
AAATATTTGTGCTTGATTCTATTTCTTTGCGTATTCTATATATCGCTAGACTTGTAACACTATTTCTCTTTTTCTTATATTTTTGTTTCGAAAACAAGTTTTATACAATGTCGAAAAACAAATCTTTTTTCTACAATTGTCGTTTTATTTAACTAACAAAACTCGACATTTCTATCGATAAAATATATTTCTATTGTTGTTGCAATTGTCTAAGTAAGTTGTGTCAAGTTCAAAAAGATTCTAATAAGTGCGTAAAATATATAAAGAAGAGTTGCTTTTGTAATCTAGCTTCTCTAAATATTGCGCGCTAGTATTGTCTCGAAGCACAACAAAAAGCATTTAAGCAGCAACTTTGTAATATTGTAATAAAACGTTGTAAAATGTAGACAAAAGAAGATTGCTTACTGTTGCAATTGAAATACGTAAAAGATAAGCAACAAACAATAATAAATAGAAAACTTCAAAATCTAAAAGAGTTTGCTCTATTAGCTAAAAAATTAGTATTCAAATTGTTTTCTAAATCTCTAATCGATATTATCTCAAAACAAATTGTCTTTTCCAATATTATAGAAAAATAATCGTTTATTTTGTTAATTTCTTTTGATAGAATTGCTGCAAACAATATTAGCAGTGTTTCAAATTCTTAATAGATTTTTAAATATTCTTAGAGATAAAATATCTCTTCTATTTGACAAGATATTTTTGATTCTTCTATTGTAGAATTTTTTTCAATCTCAAACTATTCTTTTTTCTATTAATAGAAATAAAAGATATTCTATAAAGATATAATTGAATCTACTAATTTCAACAATAATATATAAAATATCGGAAATATTCTAGCGTTCTTAGATAAATCGAGTTTGTAATTAATTGATCTCTTAGTCTTTTTGACAAAAAACAATTCGATTTTGATATAATTCAATTTCTTGTTTAATTTTCTTGTTTTAAAATTTTTTGTAAAAAAATATACTTTATTTCTCTCTTTTAGTTGAGATATTATTTTTTGTTTTTTGTTTTAGTACTTGACTAATCTTTCTTGTATTCTTGAGATATTGTTGTGTATCTTTTTTAGTATTGCTACTTTTTCGATAGCTAATTGAGCAAACAGATACGTACACTCTTTTTCAAAGAGATTTAATTTCTTGCTATAGTTGGCGAAAAATAGAGTTATCTTAGTAATATTCGAAATCTTTGTATTGAGTGCTAGTTGTACTATAGATAGAAGTAATATTCAATTGTTATAAATATTATTAATATAGTGTTTTAGATATTGTTTAAAACTCTAATTTGTTTTTTCTATCTAACTATTTGTAATCGAATAATAGACAATAGATATTTGAAGTCTTGTATCTAATATTGAAAAAAGCGTCTTTTAATAGTTAGACGTAAAGAGCTTGTCTCTATTACTAATTAGTTTCTTAAGTATATCGTAATATTGTATAAGTCGATTCAATATAATATATTCTAGTTGTTTTGCAATAAACTTCTCTTTGTATACAATAATATATAAGTACTTAATAAACTTATCAACTATTATTAGTATCGAATTATATCTATCTCTAGTTGCTAAATTTGTCGACTTTGACAACTTAATAATAAAGTCTATTGTAACTTTATTCTATAACAATTTAGATAGTTTTTAATATTAAATTTCGCTATAGCTTGTATATATATTATATTTATTCTACTAACAACTAAAATATTGTTTAATATATATCTTGACAACTTGTTTTATCTATAAAAACTAACAATACTAATATAAAAACTAAAGAATTTTTGTTATTTTTGAATATTCTTGCAGTAATTTGTTATAGTACTTTTTTATATATTTGTCAATTTTGTCGATAGATATCTAGAGTTTTTCTTTCTCTATTGAAAACTTTTTTATATTGTCTCGAAGTATTTGTAGTGTAATATTTAGTTTATATTTGTTTGCTAATAGTAATTTGTTTTTATTGATTTTGAGTATATTGTAATTGAACAATTTTTTTGTTTCTATATAATTACTTTTTCTACTAAGTGCGTCTGTTCTATTATTATCTTTGTCTAAAGTATACTATATTTTGAACTTGTATTGTTCTAGTCTTTTTAACTATTGTATTTGTTTTTTGTTTAGCTACTTAATAGTAGTAAAGTGTACAAGATTCTTGTAATTTATAAAAATTGTAAGTTCTAATAATTCTTTTGTGTATACTTTTTATAATTTCAAGAAAACTACTATAGCAAGTAGTTTCTTATTGTAAATATTATAGTTTTGTTCGATTAACAAGAGTTTTCTCGAGAAATATATTACTAGATACTATATATTTTTATATTTTTAACTAAAATATATATTGATAGCTAGATTTAATGCGTTGATTTCAATTCTATTTAATAATTGCGAATTATATATCTTTAGTATTGATTTTTTCAAGTATTCTAGCTTAAAATTCTAAAATAATTTCTTTTTTGCGAATTTCTATATCTATAGCGTATTCTTCTTTGTAAAATTTGTTAATAATATTGTGTTTGCTAAATAGTTCTTAATAAACTTCTTGTTGTAGTTTATAAAATCTAGAAAGAATTGTACTTTTTTAATATTTGTTGATAATTTTTATTCTTTGATTGCTTGTAGCTTTTTAAAATTTATATATATTTTATATTGTTTAATAACAAATTCGAAAAAGTTAATTTTCTCTCGATAGAATTTGCATTTCTTTAATTTAAAATATAAGTTTTTTATATTTAGATATTCCAATACTTTGAAAATATAACTAATATGTTTTTTCAAGATTTTTGAGTAAATTATAATATTGTTCAAATATACTATAACAAATCGATCTAGATATTGTTGTAGTATATTATTAATTATTTTTTGATATATTGTTGAAGTATTTGTAAGCTCGAACAGTATTATTGTATATTTGTATAATCTATATTGTATGCAAAAAACTATTTTCTACTTTTTCTTTGTTTTTATTCTAATCTAGTTGTACGCTTTTTGTAAATTCAATTTAATAAAATATTTTGCTTCAAATAGTCAATTCTAAAACTTACTAATATTGAATAGTAAATATCGATTCTTAATTGTAATATTGTTTAGTTTCTAGTAATTAATATATAGATAAAAAAATTTATTTTTTTTTGATACAAAGAGAATCGAATATCTTGTCTATAATTGAAATTTTCTAATAAATTTTTTTTTTGTTTTCTATTAGATATTCGCAAAGTACTTCGAGCTTTTTCTCGAATAGAATATATATAGATTCAAATATAAATTGCTTGTCTAGTTCAAGTTTGATTTTGTAATTTTACAATTGATATTTAGAGAAAATCTCTGTTGTTTTTTTTTCTTGAAACAAATACTTTTAATTGTTGTATATTTGTAATACGTACTTTAGCGATTTCTTTGCTATACTAGATAGTTCAAAACTTTTAGAAAATTTGTAATTTTCTTTATTTATTCTAATTTTGTAATTCGATTAATCTTTGCTAATATTTGTCGAATCGAATTTTGTTAGATTGTTTTTTTACAAAAATACAAATTTGTTGTTTGCAATCGATTTTCGATTTGTTCTTTTATCTATTATTGAATACTGTCAATATATAGATTAAATATAAATTACATAATTATATTGCGCAAATCTAAGTACTTGTGTATTTTAGTCGACTTTTGAATTGTACTATTTTAATTAAGATATTTCTAGAACAATATTGTAAATAGCTATTTTTACTATATCAAAAATTAGTTTCTTATAATATTATTAAATAGTTATCGATAGTAATTTCGTTTCTTTGTCTACTCTTTTATTCTTGTCGAATAATAGATTTCTATTTACAATTATTAGATTGTATATATTAGACTTTTTTTAAATAGAATATTTTTCTCTTTTAACAAGAGTTCTAGCTATAAAATTATTTATTGCATCAAAATCGACTATTGCAATAAGTTAACAACTATTGATTTTAATTGATGTAATAAAATATCGTGCGTATGCTATTAAATTTAGTTGCTGCTATTAAACTAATATATTGCATTTCTCTAATATATTTTTTATTAAAAAATTTGAACTTTTCTTTGTTTTTGTGTTGCAATCTCTGCTTTAAGTATTTGTTTGCGCTAAATTTTTTTTTGTTGTTATTTAAAAATAGATAGTTTTTTAGAGAATTATTTAGATTCTTTTTTGTTTTCTAGATAAGTTTAATATAAATTGTTATAATATTCTGTTTAACTAAGTATTGTATGTTTTTTTGCTTTTTTTATTTTCTCTTGAGATAGACTTTCTCTACTTAGTTGTTGTTCGATTTTATCGAAAATATCTTTTTCTATAGTAATATTGTTTTCTAGCGCTTTCTCGTATTTATTTACAATTTAATTTTTTTTTTTTTTTCTTAATAAACTAACTAAAGCGTCAAGATAGTTTATAATGTTGTCTAGACATTTGTAAAAATTCTTTCAATTATATTTGTTGTCTAAGTCTATTGCTAAATAAAAGTATAGCGTTCTTGATTGTTCCACTTTTATAGTCTTATTAAGTATTTGATTGATTTTCTGCATAGATGCGAATATTTTGTCTAATAATATTCTATTTAGAACTTTCTATAATTGATCTAAATTTTCTATCAAATAGTAGTTGTTGTTCAATTTAGTTTCGAAAATATTTGTTTTTGTATCGATTTGCTCTCTAATATTGTTCTAACTATTAGATATTTCTCTTAATATAGTATTGATTTGCTAGCAATCTATCAAGTTCTATAATTGGCAATCTCTTGCGAAATAATTCGATTTGCCACATAAATAGCATGTTTTCTAAAATTTGTTATTTTGTTTTTCTCTAGAGTTCTTTTTTTTATATTGTTAAGTAGAATTTAGTTCTATAGATGCAGACTTACAATAATTGGAATTACTATATTTCTAACTAGAACAAATTTTTTTTTGTTAATATTTAATTGTTAATTCAAAGAAGATTTCTGCTTTTTTTCGAAGTTAATTGTATTTTTTTTCTATAGCTTTTTTATATAGTTTGTTGTCGAGATCGATAGCTACTTCGATAAAATCGAATATATTGTTAATAAATCTTCTATTATATATAATTTTGTTTTTTAAATTGTTCTTGAAATCTTGTCGAAACATTATTATAAGTGCAATATTGTTTTATTCGATTAGATTGATATATTTTTGAAATCTAGCTATATAGTCTGCTGCAAAAATTTGTTGAGTTAAATACTAAATTACTTTTTTTGCAATTTGTTTCTTGTTAAATATTTCGAAAATTCTTCGAAATTCTTTTTTGAAATTGTCGAAGTTCGTAAATATTGCACAAAGATTTTTGTTATAGTTTTTTAGATACTTGCGTAAGTTTAACTTGAGTCAATATTGAATTCTTTCTCTAAGAAATATTAATGCAAAAATTGTCTTCTGATTCGCTAAAACAAAATAGAAAATAAAATAGATATCTATTTGTATAAGTTAGTTTTTTAGATTAATACAATCTCTATAGTAGATATTGAATTTGTTGATTCTAATCTTGTTGTCTCTTATAATCGATAGTTAATATAATACTAATAAGCTAATATTTGAAATAGAGACACGTTAATCTAATATAGATATTTTTAGAATATTCAAAGTGTTATGTTGCTATCTAGACAACTAGAGTATCAAAATAGATTAATACTATTAAAGAGATTTGTAGACGTCTTTAGACAATGCAAGCAATTACTTGATAACAAAAGTTTGCAACTTGTATCAATAATAGAAAATAACTTGATAGATAAGTTGAACACAATCTATAAGAAAGTTGTATTTCTAGAAGATCTATATACTATAAGATTGTTTCTGCTCTTTTAACTTTTTTAATAGAGCTATAGAGCAATACTATTTTTGCTCTTCTAGAAGAGCAGAAAGAGCAATCTCTTCTTGCTTTTCTGATAGAGTTGGTAGAGCATATGCGAGTATTTGTGCTTGGTTCTACTCTTCTGCGTATCTCATATACCGCTAGACTCGTAACAGAAAGCTTGTCTCTTGTTATTCTTTAACAATTAGTTCTATTACTATCTATTCTATATAGTTGGGATATAGTAATACAAGTCTATTATATCTTATGTCTTTTATATCTTGGTGCGCCAGCGAGAAGCAGACACACTCGTATCTTATATATATCTATTATTGTCGATTTTTGCATTGTTTATTCAAATTTGTATCTATTGTTTTTTTTGTTTTACTAATAAAGTTATCGAATATTATTGGCAATATCTATATAGTTTTTTGTTAAAATTTTGTTTTTTATATATTTTTCGAGTCTTAAAGTATCTCGAACGCGTAAATATATATACGTCTATATATAAATTGCTAACGAAGAACTTTTATGTACTTTTTTACTTTTGTTAGAGAGATGCTCGAGACTTAATAGTTTTAAGATAAATTTCGAACTTGATAAAATATAGAATATAATTTATGTGAAAGCTGATTTCTAAACTTAGATCAAATAAGAGTGTCGAAATATTGTAATCGATTTGATCTAGTGTTGACACTATTTGGCCCGACACTATCCGGCCCGATATCACGTGATCGGTCCGGGTAGCTCCGACCAAATGTATATAGATGGGCAAAGCCCCAGCTCCTACATAGAAACTAAGCGTTCTACCACCTATTATTTTGACAATTATTGCCACAGCTGGGCTTGAAATCTCATGCTTACGATGGCGGATCTGAGTACATACCCTACGCTGGTGTACATCTCACAAGTTCAGTCAGGATTGATTCAGGCTTTTGCTGGCATAGTCGCTGAAGACGTTCAGATTCAATATCATTACACTGTCGAGTCCGAGTCACGCAATTTGTCTTGACGGAGTGATCTGCCTTTGGATGAGAGAAGGAATTGCCTGGTTTTATCCTTGTGATAATGGAAACTATTCTAGGCACCCCTCTTTTCGCTGATATTTAGGGTGCAATTATCGAAAAGGGGGGCGGATATCACCAAAGAGAGGGGTGTCGAGAGTGGTTTCCTTGATATTCTGTCGTAGTACCCTTACTCTTGTAGGAGGGATAGGCTTTGTGATGGCCGATTTGTCGTCAAGGTGTATGTATACTCTTGGTCGAAGGTTGAACCCGTGGGAGTAGAGGTCTGTTACGTACACTGAATCCTTTCTCTAAATCGAATTACCAACGGATGTCTCTGTGCTCCGGTTACAGGCCCGTCAACGGTGGCAAGCAATGGTGGCAAGCAACGGTGTACCAGTTGCTTGCACTTGGTGAGGAAAGCGTTCGACGAAGCGACCATGGATTAATCGACCAGGACGAGCCATTGCATAAGAGGCAATATGTTGACTGAGTGAGGTTGCTGGACTAAACGATGAGGGAGAAGACGATTCATCAGGTGCGAGGTGTTGGCTATCGCCATCAGCTCCTAGAAAGCGATGCATCTTACCAACGCATAGGGATAGCCATTGTATATCTCATTAATTCTTAACCAAGTCTTGTTTCATGCGCGTAACGCTCCAGCTCTGTACATATCGGAAGAGATGCATACCGACAGTAGCAAGGAAAGATTCCTACACGGCTTCGTTTGCGAGATCGAGGCGACAAGACGGGTCGTGGGTCTCGTGGCCATGGAGTGCCGACAATATCATATTGACAACCCAGCCAGCCTGAACCAGGAAGTTTTGGGCCAGAATTTGGGCTCGTGTATCAAGCCGTGTTCCAACCCCCATCGCGTACTCTCTTGCAAGGCCTCGAACCATTGTTGCTCGTCTTTCCACGCGTGATTCCGATCAACTTCCATGTACCGCCCCTTCACTTCCCAGCCCCATTTGCGCATTTCCTCCAATGCTTCCGAGCTAATTTTGACTACGCGGCGACTGTACGGACGCCGCTCGTCGTATACCTCCACATCCCCAAGACACAGAGCCACGCGGCAACCCCTGCAGCTATGGCGGATCCTCCGTAGGAGCCCAATGTCGCTTGTCATGACATCTTCACGCAAACGGAACGTCACATCCTCAAGGGCGGGGAGTCCCGCAATGATCTGAAGGCCGCGATCGCCGATCTCGCTGAATTGACTGACAATGTCGTCGTCGAGCAGCGTTCGCTCGATGGGTGGGAATCCCACTTGCAGGTAACGTAAGTGTTGGTGGCCAACGTCGGGCAGATGATTCCAGTCGAAGTAGAGGAAATGAATCAGAGACTGTTGCCGCAAGAATTGGAACTTGTTGCAGCCATAGAAGATCGAGGCTGCTTCGTCGTGGACTGCTTTGCTGACGCGGAGGAGGCTCGTAATAATTGTCCACTTCTCAATTTCCATGTCAAGGGAAAACCAGATGAGCGGCTCTGATTTGGGGCTCCCAGCTTCCTCCCGAGGCTTGGCCTCAGAGACGGAAAGCTCGAGGATCTCGAGTGGGATGGGGCCTTCATTGATTAAACACTGACGATATATCTTGTTGCGCACCTCGCCTGGGAGGTCGCTAAACCGAAATGCTTGCGTAAAATTGGGAGGAATATCCCCAGGAGACATAGAGCTTGATGTATTCACTGACTGTACATTGGTTCCGCATTGATCGAACATACCTGCAAGCGAATCTTGCTGTGAAGTACAGATTGTGAGCGCGTCTGGGAGACTGGGAAGAGTATTTAATGCTCATCCCTGCAGATACGCTTATACAAAAGGAGTAAGGCGGGCAACCAGGCGATTCCTTCATTCATCGACCCATAAAATAGGTTCTAGAGGTTTCAACATGCTGTCGATACACTCCATAGATGTCCTCCGAATGTAAATTTTATGGTGAAAGATCGGATCATAGCATGTGAAGGCAATCGTATATGGGGGGCTGGAGCTAGCGGGATGGAACGCAAGTCGCGGCCTCGTGAATCATTCGATTTTCATGGTGTGCATACCTGCTTCATAATGCGACAGTGTATGACTGGAGATCTGGAAATATGCTTGCTCGATGTTTGAGTTTCTCCAGCAGTCTTTGTCAACTTTTTTCCAAGGTCAGTCACCATGTCTACTTCCACAATGTTGAATATTGTCTATCACCAGGTTGTTAGTCAGGGTGCACAGATTTTTGAGACAGTTGTACAGAGTTATCTTTCATCTTTACCCTACATGTTGTCTCTCTATCTCCAATCTACACCCTACAGGTCCTCTCAGTCGAAGTACTGAGCCCAGTCGTCACTATCCATCGTGTTGTCCACCTCCAGATCGGATACCTCCGACCCCTGGGAGGAAGGAGGAGACGGCGGCTCCTCAACGTCCTCCTCGTGAACCATAGTTTCTTCATCTGGCATCACGATTGGCCGACATGCCCGGCAATGAAAGTACCGGAACCACTCCACGGTACGCAGGTCACCAAGTTGCGGATTGCCATCCACAATCCGCTCAACCGCCGCCAGGATAAACATCGGCGGTGACGTCTCTGACCCGAAAATATCACCAAGTCCGTGCTCCGAGAGAGTATCGAGATAGACTGCCAAGTTCGGCGCAGCCCGTAAGTGAGACATCGGCCCTGGAATCAGGCTCACGGGGATGCTTATTGGACCGGAGTCCCAGAATGGCCCTTGGATGTGTGGAAATCGGATTGGGCAGAGGGACGACAGACACGGAGGATATGGCGGGAGACTTGCTGGAGGTACTATCATGGGATCCTCCGACGGCAGTGTGAACCCATACCGGTGATAGTAACTCTCACGTGGAAGGTTATTGGGAAGAAAGAAGTACGTACTGTCGACATATTCGTCCTCATTCCGGGGGCTTGAATCATTGACAAGGTCCGAGTATTGCAAGGAGACGCTGTCAAAGTCGCTAAAAGTAGAGTCCATACGTTCATCGCCACTGTCGTATGCGGTCTGGTGGTCTCCACTGCCTTCAACGCCTGTGGTGCTAGGCTCTTCATCGCGGTCAAAATAAGCATCCCACAGGTCGTAAACATCATCCTGTTGGGCGTCGCCGTCATCTTGAATTGTACTGATCTCCAGAGCTCGGATTTGATCGGCCATCAGAACATCCTCTTCGGTATCACCCTCGCCAGCATTTCGAACCCCTTGTTGGAGAGACTGCCGATTGATTCGTCGTACATAGATTGAGCTCTGGCGAATGTCGACTCTGGGCTGTCTACGAGCGATCACACGGGCTCGGTAATCGAAACAATGCCACCAGCGAAATCCGAATAGCAGGTCCTCGCTGGCCTCGTTTTCTGATCCGGTCAAACGGCTTAGAAGCGCCGCCCAAACCGCTTCAGGAGGGCAACTTCCTTCAAAGATATGCGCCACGTTGTGTTGCGCCAATATCACAACCAGTAGAGCGCTGGGCGTTCGTTGCTCCCAGAAATAGTTGCCTGAATTGTGTGCTTCATGGATCGGGCAGGACCCATCTGCTAGCCCTGGACACCGTGGCATGGCAGGATCTGTGACGAATGGAGCCGTGTCCCAATACGACGGCTCCAAACCGACCCATATTTCTTCCTCGTCTGCCTGCATTTCCGTCCCGGGGATAATGAAGTTGGAGTACCCAAGGTACCCCGTTGGCGGGCCTTGCTCGATTTTATCGTAATCAGGCAGTGAGCTCACAGAGGTTGTCGAGGCTCGACTGAGGCCTCCCTCAGGTACTACCGAATTGTAAGCTGCCTCAGCATTGTATAGCACCATGGTATGGTAGCTTGGCACTGGCGAACCCGGTATCGGTGACGTGGGTCCTGGTAGAAATTCGAATGGAGTACGCAACATAGAATGCGGAGAACCGGGCTCGATGATATCCGTATCCTCGGGGAAATGAGAAACGTAGCCGGCTGAGATAGCGACATCGACCCGAACAGCAGTAACTGATGACCGAGACAGATGTGGTCGGCTTTGCGTGACAGAAGAAGAACCAGAGCTACCGCCTGCGGAATTTGCCGATGTGATGCTTACATGAGGAAGGTCACCGTCCGAGGCCGACCAGCGGCGACGGCGGATTGCACCACACCGAGTTAAGGAGCCTGAGCTAGACATGTTGTGAGCAAAACAAAGGCTGTCTGAATTTCGAAACAACTCTCACGTCGATTGCTGAAATGAGTATGAAGAATGGAAGAGAGGGCCACTGGGATAGAAAATAGATGGTAAGGTAACGTAGTGGCTTATATATTGCCATCGTACTGGTACCAGACTGATATTTCGAGAATGATCACATGAGTGACACAAGACTACAACGGCATTGTCGCCGTAGGATGTGGTGGTCTTCATCACATCCGGACAATGGGATAGCTTTACTGACATATAGTATATATTCAAGCTTGGCACAATGCCATTGTTTCGTCGCTCCGAGGAGCAAGAAGTCGGCATGGTAGGCTGAAGAGTAGGAGCCCAAGGCAGTCTGTCGGGCAAGGTACTTGTGGAGTCAGATTAGAAGAATTTGGACATCCAGGTCAGAGACGCTAGATCCGTTAGCCGAAGTGAAAGGACGACCTGGAAGACCATCATAGAATTCAGTGGAGTACAACCGCTCTCAGCCCATCGACAACAGTATAGTCTCGGCGGGATTGGCGGACAACGGCTTTGTCTCTTCGGAGCATTGTGCTACCACGACGCAAGGAAAACTCGCTCTCGAAGCCGCTTTTTCTTTGTTCGCATTCAGTCCATGATGATCATGGGGGCGATCTCCGCAATATCACGTGATGGTCTTGCTCTCACTCTGTTCCAGCCAACAGTAACAGCTCGGAAGGACCTGGGATGTGCTTTGGATTGACTCGTCGACTGGCCTTCCACAAGACCATGAGCCGTTGCGGTAAGCTTTGTTCTCAGATGCGTATCTGCTGGCTCGACAGAGTCATGGCTCTCGGCGTTCTCCTTGCTCATGACCTATGACTTGGCTCATGCGGAATCTTCGCAATATTTCCTGAAAGCTGGGGAAGTCAAACTGTCTATGGGGAAAGAGATTCTGCTGACAAGAAGAGGAATATACGGATGTTGAGTTTTATCAAAGGTATTATTGAATATTTTCGTCAGTCTCTGTTACAGCGGCTGTGAAGTGCAATGGACTGGGCAGGCCGGCTAATGTCATCCCTTCAGACTCAATAGCAGCAAGATTGGTGTATCCCAGGACAGAATTGATGAAGGCGACATTGCCGTTACATTTTCCCTATGGGAGCAATGAGATTCAGGTCGAGCGACATGGTCTTAAAACTTGATCGGGGGCCCAATGCAGATGAGAGAAAATTTTGGTTCGCATTGCTCGCATGGCGCAGGCAGCCCTTCATTCGTCATCTCGGCAACAGACCTTTCTGGACGAGCTACATCATGCATGCTTCCAGTCATCGCATGGCAACCTCACCCATGTGCACTTGCCATGGAATCTTACGTATGCTACTCTAAGTTCCGGCTACTCCACTAGTTTTGCCCCGCGATGGATGTGGGTAATTTCAATAAGACAGGTAGAATGTAACATGATCTGCGACTTGGGCACTCAGAGTTTTGCCACCTGCCTACACCCGTCGTGCAGTTGAAGCGTGCTTCCAGCAAGGTATGCCAGCGCCGGTAAGCGGTCAATGGACCTGCAACAAGGCGTATGATTTGGTTTGGCTACTTATACAGTGAGTCGTTATTCTAGCAAACAGTATCTCAAATATACTGGCAGTCGCTTTCTGCTATCCTATCAGGGATATCGATCGATCGGTACCAGAAAAATCAAGTTTTAGGTAAATCATAGCCATGAGTATTCAGGCAAACATAAGCGCAAGTCGTGAAAAAGAAGCCTTGAAGCTGCTATCTCGAAAAGAGCCATACTTGGGACTCTGTGCTCACCGTCAGTGCGGCACTTATTTCTGACTCTGCCGAGTCAGAGATTCGCCTCAGGCTTGTTTTATCCCAAGTGGCGGTGCTGTTTGCTGTCTGTTTCGCGCATCATCGGAAGATTCTTCCATCACCGCGCATGCGGGCCAGAAGCAAGCGATGAAGCAAGCGACATGCGCAAACGCATACATTGACTTCGACACCATGCCCACCTTCATGCTATATACCGCCATACATCTCACCGCGCTCCTCCTCGCCTCCAACCTCACCCCCACCCTCGCCCAATCCCCATCCTCTTTCCCCCCCCCCACTGCCTCCCCCGCCTGGCCTCATCCCCCCCTCTCGACCCCCCATCCTGCGCCTCCGCACTCAACGAATTCCTCTCCTCCAACCCACCCCCCACCAACCTCTTCACCAGCTCCCCGTCCCCCTCT
>JAABUW010007453.1_pt1 | contig 13167 bp, 10 predicted proteins | sample 5560081 | NCBI WGS metagenome assembly JAABUW01 (sample SAMN10711882, study PRJNA513363) | rock metagenome | isolation source: Antarctica rocks | place: Antarctica: Victoria Land, Knobhead sud
CGGACCCAAGCCTTCCAAGTTTGGGCCGAGGTCACCGGAGTCACCGCCGCGGCGTAACCAAGAGCACGCCATCCTGATTGCGCCCTGTCCCAACATCGGTCCAACAAGTTGACGGTGCCGCCCTCGTTTATCCCCTCATTTAATCCGTTTAATATCAATGGCTCGAGTCTGTGGTGCATCGGCTGTGAACGTCCTACCATCGCCCTTCATGCTCTGGCAGCGTTGTGGATTCCCTGGTGCAGCAGGGCTCGTAAGAAGACCAGAGTCACGGCGCGCCTTCGACTAGCCTCTTCGGCGGCTTTTAGAGTCAAAATGAGGGGATTCATGACGGTGCCGCCCCGTCGGCCGGCTGGCAAGCCGACGAAGCGCGAGCCTGGTTAAGTCTTTCGTAATAATCGCCGCTCATAGTCAGCGCCACGGCATCATCGTGGTGTCGGCTCTCAACGCTTTCTTAATGAGGAACGTCGCTTGGCTCGGCTCGTTGATCAGGGAGGGTGCATTTCGTCGACGCTCTCGTCTGACTGGACCCGCCTAACGCTTCCGCCTCGTGACGCCGCCACTCCCCTTGCCACGGACGCTGCCGACCCGTGGGTCCCGGCCGCAATACCAGGCACTGTCGCCAGCGCTGCCACCATAACATTCAACTTTTCGACCGATCTGCACGCCCTCGATCACTGGTATCGCCTCGATACCGCACTCCCCGGCGGCGCCTGGCTCGAGTTCGGCGGCCTGGCCACGCTCGCCGAGATCTGGATCGACGGCGCTCTCGTCGCCTCCAGCGATACGATGTTCGTCCCGTTGACCGTTCCTGTTTCTCCCGAGGGCGGGAACCGCTTGGAAATCTGCTTCCGAGCCCTCCGCCCTGCGCTGCGCCGCCGCCTGCCGGGCCGCCGCCCCCGTTGGCGCGGCCGCCTCGCCACGGAGGAGGGGCTGCGCGGCCACCGCACCACCCTGCTCGGCCACATGCCGGGCTGGTCGGGCAACATCCCGGTCATCGGCCCATTTCGCCCGATTATTCTTCACGAGCCAATTGTCGGTGCGCCCGTAGTGACTCGGGCGGACCTGCGAACTCGTCTCCAGCCCGATGGGAGCGGCCTGATCTCTCTCCGCCTGAGCGGAACCGGCTTCGAGGGCCAAACTGGCTCCATCACCGCCGCCGGCCAGAGCATCGCGCTATCCCGGAACGGGGGCGAAATGCAGGCGGAATTGGTGATACCCGATCCGCCCCGTTGGTGGCCGCATACCCACGGTGAGCCCGCCACCTGCGCCGTCACGGCCGAGATTGGCGGCTACACCATCGACCTTGAGCACGTCGGCTTCAGAACGATCGAGTGCCGTGACCCGGCCGCCGGCTTCGGCCTTGAAATCAACGGAACGCCCGTCTTCTGCCGCGGCGCAATCTGGACCGGGCTCGACCCCAGCGCCTGCCCCAGCGACCCCGTCGCTCTCGCGTCCAGCCTCCGCATTGCGCGCGACACCGGCCTCAACATGCTCCGCGTTGCCGGCATGACCGTCTACGAAACGCCCGCCTTCCTCACTCTCTGCGACGAGCTGGGGATCATGGTCTGGCACGACTTCATGCTCGCCCGCTTCGACTACCCAGACACTCCGGAGTTCCAGGCCAGGATTTGCGCCGAGGCGCGCGCCTTCTTGACCATGGCGCAAGCTCATCCGTGCCTGACCGTCCTGTGTGGCGGCAGCGAGATAGTGCAAGCCGCAGCCATGGCCGGCGGCGCCCCCGAATCCTGGCATATCCCGCTGTTCGAACAGACCCTGGCCCAGGAAGCGGCAGCTACTTGCCCCGACATACCCTACGTTCCGCACGCGCCCTGGCCCGGCGCGAACAACGCCCCCGGCGACAACCTGCCATTCGCGGCATCGGCCGCGGTCACGCATTATTTCGGCGTCGGCGCCTATCAACGCCCCTTGCACGACCTGTCCTCCGCCGGCGTTCGCTTCGCCGCTGAATGTCTCGCCTTCGCCAACCTGCCGGAGCCGGCATCATACCGGGAGAGCGGCTCCAACCGGCAAGCCGCCCCACGCGATCTCGGGGCCGAGTGGGACTTTGCCGACGTCAGCGATCACTACACTCAATCGCTCTTCGGCATCGCCCCCGCCACCCTGCGCCGGCAGAACCCGGCGGCATCGATGGATCTCGGTCGCGCCACGATTGCCCTGATCATGCAGCAAGCGATCGCCACCTGGCGCACCAATAGCCAATGTGCCGGCGCGCTCGTCCTCATGCTGCAGGACCTGGTGCCCGGCGCCGGCTGGGGAATCATCGGCAACGACGGACGGCCGAAATCCGCCTGCTACGCATTGCGAAGCGTCTGCCAGCCCATCCAGGTGCTGCTCCGCGACCTCGGCCAGAACGGCATCGTGCTTTACGCCATCAATGAGACCGCGGCCCCGCGAAACCTCCGCCTCGCCCTGCGCGGCCTCTCGCCCGAGGGCGCCGTCGAACCACTCGGACACGTCATTTTCGTGCTCGACGCACGCGCAACCCGCAAATTCGCCGCCACCATGATCATGGGCCGCTGGCGTGACCTGGCGAACTCCTGGCAATTCGGCCCCCCGGCCTTCACGGTGCTCGGCGCCACCCTCGACGACTCCGACACCGGCACCCGCCTATCCGAGGCCGTGCACTTCCCAGTCGGCCCCACTCTACCCCGAGGCAACCCCGGGCTGACCGCTCGACTCGAGCAGGCACCTGAAGCGTGGTCCCTCGAAATCTCGACTCAGGGCTTTGCCCAATTCGTCCAAATCGACGACGATTGCTGCGTTCCGGCCGACAATTACTTCCACCTCTGGCCCGGCGAAACCCGGGTCGTCGCGCTAAACCCCTTGCTCCGCCGCAAAGGCCCTCCGCAAGGCACCGTCAGCGCGCTGAATGCGTACACGTCCGCACAATACGGAATGGCTGCATGACCCCGGTCGTGATCCCCTCGCCCGGCGGCGATTGCTTCGCCATGTATGCGCCCGCATTTGGCCCCGCGATCCTCATGTGCCCGCCCTTTGGCGACGAGGCGCTCAAGACCGCCCGGGTCTGGCGCGACCTCACGGTCCGCCTCGGCAAGCAAGGGCTGGCGAGCCTTCGCTTCGATCTCCCCGGCACCGGAAATTCGGCCGGAGAGCCAACTGACCCCAACCGCGTCGAAGTCTGGCGCGACGCCGTGCGCGTCTGCGCTACCTGGCTCGCGCCGCGTCACGACGGCCGGGTCATCCTGTTCGGCCACCGGTTCGGGGCCCTGCTGGCGCTTGACGCCGCCGCGTCTGGCGTAAAGGCCGAGCGGCTCGTCCTGCTCGATCCGCCGGAGACGGGCGCAGCGCTAGCCCGCTACTTTCGCGCCCGCGCCCGACTAGAGCGCGTCGGCCCACTCCCGGAAGGCCCGGACTACATCCAAGCTGGCGGGGTACCGCTCTCCGAGGCGAGTCTTCGGGCCATTGCCGCCCTCCCCGCGCCGCTCGGCCGCGTACAATTCCCACCCGCCTTACTTGTCCTGAACGAGCCGTCATCCTCCCCGTCTTCTTGGCCAGACAGGCTGCGCGCTCGCGGCAGCATCGTCGAGACGATCCCCTTCGACGGCCACGCCGACTTTGTGCTGCACGACATCTTCCGCTCCAAACCGCCGCTCGCCGTGCTGGACCGTGTGACTGAATATCTGGTCCAGGCAGCGGGACCGCTCCCGCCATCGACGCGTCTGACCCGGCCGCTCGCCTCCAACCTCTCTCTACCCGGCTTTACAGAGACGCCGATTCAGTTCGGTCCCGGCCACCAGATGTTCGGCATTCTGTGCCGCCCCGATTTCCCCATCGGCAGACCCGCCCTGCTCTTGCCCACGACGGGGACCGATCCCTGCTCCGGCATGTCTCGCATGTGGACAGAACTGGCCCGCCGCTTAGCGCGAGAAGGCGTCACCTCGCTCCGCTTCGATATGTGCGGCGTCGGCGAGAGCGGCGGCACTCTGAGCGCCGGCTTGAGCGCCGCCCGGATCGCTGCAATGTACTCCGCTGAGCGTGTGGCCGACGTCCGAGCGGCGGTCGACATTTTGGGCACGCTCGGCTTCGACGCCGTACGCGTGGTCGGCTACTGCGCCGGCGCCTATGCGGCCTGGCACGCAGCGGTCCCGGAAACGCGCATCGCGGGCATCCTCGCCGGCAACCTTCTCTATCTGAACCAGCAATCGTCCGCGACAGACGAAGATTTGGTTCAGCGACCCGGCGCCAGCCAAATCGGCCGGCAGGCCGGCACCATCATCAGGTTCTTACCTGCTGGCAGCATCGCGACCCTCCGCTGGCTGGATGACAGCACGCGGGCGATCGTGCCCCGCCGTGCCCGCCTCTGGTTGCGCCGCTGGGCCAGCGGCCCGAGGCAAACCCGGCGACATGTGACCGCCCTCGTGTCCCGCGGATGTTCCGTTAGTCTGGTCATGTCCCACGATGATCACGGGCACATCCGGCTGCGCCAAGCTTTCGGCGAGGAGCCGCGCCTCCCGCAGGGCGTCGAGCTGTTCGTCATCCCCGATGCCGATCATCAGTTCAGCGACCGCCGCCACCGTGCTCGCTTCCTCGATCTGGCCGCCTCGTTCGCCCTGCAGAAAAGCCCCCGTTTGCCTGGAAATCACGTATCCGCAACCCCTGTGCCATCCAATCCGGCCCGAGTTTTGGAGACCGCCTGAATGACCGCTGTACTCGACGCATCATCGACCGAAGAGGTCATCCGCGAACTGCTCGCCGACATGGCTCACCTGCGGGTCGGTGCGGACAAGATCGCCGCCACTGATGATCTCTACGCGGCAGGCCTGTCCTCGCTGTCCACTGTCGACCTGATGCTGGCCATCGAAGACCGCTTCGACATCGAGTTCACGAGCGCCTGGCTGAACCGGCGCACCTTCGCCTCCATCGCCGCCCTCAGCCACGCTGTGCGCGCTCTCCAGGAGGACGCGCCATAGCCCCCGACGGCTCAAATCTGGCGCCCAACTCCTCGCTGCGCCCACACGCGTCGCTGCAAACGGGTGCCCGCCGGATCGCCCGACAAGTCGCCGCACGCCATGCCAATGCCGTCGATCGCGAAACGCGCTTCCCCGCCGAAGCAGTAGCGGCCCTGCGCAGCGCCGGGCTCCTCGGCGCAGCCGTGCCGGCATCGCTTGGTGGCCAAGGCGCGCCATTCTCGTCCATTGTCACGATCTGTTACGAGTTGGGCCAAAGCTGCGCCAACACCGCGATGGTGTTCGCAATGCACCAGATCCAAGTCGCCTGCCTCGTCCGGCATGCCGCCGACTCACCCTGGCATCGCGCTTTCCTGTCCCGTCTGGCTCGAGACCAACTCTTACTAGCGTCGGCCACCACCGAAGCCGGCAGCGGCAGCGATGTCCGCCGCAGCGAATGCGCCGTCCTGCTACAGCCCGGCGTCGCCTGCCTCGAAAAAACCGGTTGCGTCATCTCCTACGCCCAGCAAAGCGACGCCGTGCTCGCCACCGCTCGTCGCTCGCCGGATAGTGCACCCTCCGACCAGGTCGCAATCCTCGCGGAGCGAGCCCAGTGTCGGCTCGACCCGATCTCCCACTGGGACGCGCTCGGCATGCGCGGCACCTGCAGCCAAGGCTACAACCTAGCCCTCGAAGTAGCTCCGGAGCAGATTGTTCCAGCGACCTACGCTGCGATCGCAGCCGAAACGATGCTCCCCGTGTCACATATTACTTGGGCTGCGCTCTGGCTCGGCATCGCGACCGCCGCCTGCAGCCGCGCGCGAACCGTCGTACGACGGCGCACGCAGCCCGGCGGCGCCGTCCCGGGCGGTGCCGTCCGGCTGGCCGGCACCCTGGCGCAACTGCAGGCGTTGCGGGCCCAGGTCGCCGATGCCGTGCGGCGCTTCGAGGCGGTCGAACACGATGGCGACGCGCTCAGCTCCATCCCGTTCGCCCTCAGCATGAACCAGCTAAAGCTCACGGTCAGCACGGGCGTCATCCAAATCGTCGGCGACGCTATGCTCGTCGCCGGCCTGGCCGGCTACCGCAACGACAGCCCCGAAAGCCTTGGCCGCCATCTACGCGACGCCCACTCGGCCTCACTGATGATCAGCAACGAACGCATTCTCGGCAATTGCGCAGCACTCCTGGGTGGCTACCGAGGCGAGGAAGAACTCTACCCATGAATTACTTTTCCAAAGCCGATTCCTCGTTCACCGACGCCTTGTTTAAGGCCGGATTGCTCATCCCGACCGAAGTTGCAGGCCTTGCCGCCCGCAGCGGACAGTTCGAAGCAATCGTTTCGGGCCTGGACGCGATGATTACCCGGCTCGGGCAAGATATCGGTGCAGAAACGGTCCGATTTCCGCCTGCCATGACCCGCGTCTCGTTCGAAAAGACCGGCTACATGCGCGGTTTTCCCCAACTCGCCGGGTCGATCCACTGCTTCTGTGGCGACGAGAAAGCTCATTGCGCCCTGCTTACCTGCATCGCCGAGGGGCGAGACTGGAGCCAATTGCTGGCCCCAGCCGAATCCGTGCTGACCCCGGCCGCATGCTACCCGCTTTACCCCATCATCGCCGCCCGCGGCAGCCTGTCGCCCGACGGCGCCACGGTCGACGTCGCTTCCTGGTGCTTTCGCCACGAACCCTCGATAGACCCGGCCCGCATGCAGATGTTCCGCATGCGAGAATACGTTCGTATCGGCTCCCCCCAGCAGGTTCTCGCCTTCCGTCAGCAATGGCTCGAGCGGGTGCCCGACATCGCCGGCCAACTCGGCATCCACGCGAGCGTGGACCTTGCGAACGACCCCTTCTTCGGCCGCGCCGGACAGCTGAAAGCCGATAGCCAGCGCGAGCAGAACCTTAAATTCGAGATGCTGGCCCAAGCCGGCGATCAACCCAAACCAACCGCGTGTATGAGTTTCAACTACCATCAGGAACTGTTCGGGACGATGTGCGGCATCCGCCAATGGAATGGCGAAGTTGCCCACACGGGTTGCGTCGGCTTCGGCATGGAACGGCTCGCGCTGGCTCTTTTCTACCAGCACGGCTTGCAATCGTCCGCCTGGCCCGCATCGACCCGTGCCGCGCTCGCTCTCTAACGAGGCGAACCATGTCGAAGCTGAACGTCATCGGCCCGCCTGCGGACGCCTACCCGCCGCACGCGCTGCACGCCGTCGACCGCCCCTGGCCGGAAACCAACTGCTACCTCGATCTCTGGATTGAACTCCTCCACGCCCTCGGCCGCGACCCGCTCCCCCTTCTCGGCCTCGCCGCCGCGCTGGACTGGGAAGCCGATCACTTCACCTTCCTCAAACCATCCCCCAGCGACATCGTCACCATGACGGGCGTAACCCTGCACGAACTCGCCCTCTGGGACGACACCGAGGCTCATATCGTGGCCCAAATAACCACCCGCGCGGTGCCCCTTTTAGAGGTCGACGCATTCTTCCTGCCGGACACGCATAGCAACGCCTATCGGCACAAACACACTAAGACCACGATCGCCATAGACAGCATCGACCCAAACCAAAACAGGCTCGAATACTTTCACAACGCCGGCCATTTTAGCCTCTCCGACGAGGACTACGCCGGCGTCTTGGGCCGAGCCCCGCACCAGTCGGTATTATTCCCATTCGCCGAACTCGCCCGCGTGACCGCCGACCCTGCAACCCCAAAGGCTGCGCGCGAACTCGCCCGCCTGCTCCTCCCCCGCTACGCGCGCACTCGATCGCCAGGCAACCCGGTCGCCCGTTTCGCAGCTGCCCTGCCCGACCTCCTAACGCGAGTCGGTCCTGACCCGGCCCGCATCAACGCGCTCTGCTTCAACACCACACGTCAGTTCGGCGGCGCCTTCGGTCTTCTCGCCGATCATCTGGCATGGCTTGGCGAAGACAGCGCGGACGCAAGCTGGTTGGCCGACAGCGCTAAAACGCTGCAGTTCCAAGTGGCCAGGGCTGCCCGCCGCACCCGGCCGGACCCCGCCATCGCCGCGGCTTTGCATGACATGGCGACCGTCTGGGACCGCTGCATGACGTCAATCGCAGCATACTGATACCGAATGGGCACAGTCAGGCTAAGCGCGCTGTTAGCCAACGACAAGACCTCAGTAAGTCGATCAAGCTGTCGACTGGCAAGATCTTGCCGTGGAGCAGAACGCTGGAAGCACGGATGCCGAACCTCGGACGGCACCGTCAACTTGGCTGCCGGCCACCTTGCGAGGTGCGGCTGAGCCGGGGTAGGCGGACGCGGTGAGGACATCTGCCTGCCCGAATTACGCGGGCTATCGCTTCCTGGCTGAGATCATCAGCCACGCGGTTTGGCTCTATTTCCGTTTCCCGCTCAGCTTGCGAATGGTCGATGAGTTGCTGGCCACGCGCGGCATCATCGTCAGCCATGAGACGGTGCGCCAGTGGGCGCTGAAGTTCGGGCAGGGGTTTGCCAACCAGATCCGCCGCAGGCTGCCCGCGGCCGGCGCCAAATGGCACCTCGCCGAGGTGGTGCTGACGATCGCGGGCGTGAAGCACTGGCTGTGGCGCGCGGTGGACCAGAACGGATGGTGCTGGACATCCTGGTGCAGAGCCGGCGCGACACGCGGGCCGCCAAACGCCTACTCTGCAAGCTGATGAAGCGGCAATGCCGGACGCCTCGGGTCATGATCACGGACAAGCTGGCGAGCTACAGCGCGGCCAAGCGCGAGGTGATGCCAGCCGTCGAGCACAGGAAGCACAAAGGGCTGAACAACAGGGCTGAGAACTCGCACCAGCCCACGCGGCGACGAGAGCGGCAGATGACGCGTTTCAAGTCAGCCGGTCAGGCGCAGCGTTTCTCGTCCGTCCACGACGTGATCAACAACCTTTTTCCTGCTCCGCCGCCACCACCTTCCAGCCGTGGAGAACCGAGCCGCTCGGACCCAAGCCTTTCAATTTTGGGCCGAGGTCACCGGCGTCACCGCTGAGGTATAACCAACATCACGCCATCCCAATCGCGCCCTGTCGCAACATCGGTCCAACAAGTTTGACGGTGCCTGGCCGGCAGCGGGTGCCGCGCTGGAACAGCGCGTCCGTGCAGCGATCTCCAAATTCCGTTTGACCTTTACAAGACCACTCGCCTGCCGGCGTGGATCTGCGCCAGGATGGCGATCTCGTCGAAGATGCGCCATTCGCGCAAAATCTTGCCGTCCCGCATCTCGAAATGGCTGGCGCCCAACACGTTGACGGGCGTGCGCGTGATCGGGCCATAGGTTGGAACGCCGGAGTAGGTGCCGCGCAACAGCCAGATGACTGCGATGCGCAGGCCTAGCTCCGGCCCGTCCAGCACCGCGATGTCGCGCACTTCCAGCTTGAAGTCGGGAAAGGTGGCGAGGAGGTTGATGAGTTCGATCTGATAGGGGTCGATACCCTGCACGCGCTTGAGGCGGACGGAGTTGCAGACGATCTGGCGGTCGAAGTAGGCCGGCACGCGGTTGAACAGGCGCTGGTTCCAGACCTCACCGAACATGGCCAGGACCATGGCGCATTCTGCTTCGTGCCGGTGCGGCCTAGCACCAGAGATGCCGTGGCGGGCCGGATCCGTAATGTGGCCGGCAAAGGCACCGCTGTCGCCGCCGGCCTGCATGGCGCCGCCGAGGACGGGGCTGGCGTCGGCCAGATCGGCGGCGATCTTGTATGGGTCGAGCCCGAGGTGCTGCAGCACGGCCCACTCGTCGCGAACCAGCCATTCCTCCAAAACCTTATTGTCCTGCACGAGGCAGTGGGCGACGGTGCGGGAAACCCAGTCGCGCCCGGTCGGCGGGCCGTAGGTCCAGAAGCCGGTGTGGGTGCCGGACTTGAACACACGGTGGCTGCTGATGAAGCCGTTGGGGCCGCGCTGTTCCCAGATGACGTCCTCGCCATGGCCGCCGCCGCCGTTAGGAAAAGCGGCGAATTTCAGCAGCGAATTGCTGACGACGTAGTCCCAGTCGTAGGTCTCGCCATAGGCGGTGTGGACTTTGACGGCCTTATCGTAGTGCTCGGTGAGACGGCCGAGACCACGATCGATCCAAATCGCGTCGGTCCAGCTCAGGATGTAGTCCCGGGGGTCGCGATAAGGGGCGTAGGCGGAGGGGAGAAGGTCGGTCCCGGTCCGGGTGGCGAGGTTGTCCATTGCTGCTCTCCCGCACGCTGCATTCGAATGCGGTAGTAGACTAGCGACGCTGTTTCAGCGCAAGCCCGGTGTCGGCGGCAGCCCGGCTGCGTCCGTGCTTGTGCCGACGCTGGGTCGCTGCCACTAACTGCACATGTCGAAGAGACAGGCAGGCCTGGACCGGGTGGGTTCGGCGGTGCTCACGCGCCGCCGGGCGACGTCGTACGATGTGGCGCTGGCGGCGGGAGTCGCGCAGTCCACGGTGTCGCGCTGCTTTTTGGTGGACAGCCAGATTTCGGCCGCGACGCGTGCGCGGGTCCAGGCTGCAGCGGCGGCGCTGGGATACGTGCCGAACGCGATTGCCCGCTCGCTGATTACGCGGCGGTCAGAGATGGTGGCGGTCATCGTCACGGGATTCACGCTCCGAGCCAATCCGGCAATCGTCAGCGGCCTTGGGCGGGCGCTGAACAGCCGTGGCAAGCAATTGCTGCTGATGGCGGTCGATGACGGCGCCGGGGCGCAGGCGGCGGCGCAGGCGGCCTTGCGGTATCCCCTGGATGGGCTAGTCGTCGCGACCACGCTGGATGACGCGGATATAAAGCCGTTGCTGGCCCGTGGCGTGCCGGTCGTATTCTTCAACCGGCCGGCCACTTGGCCGCGGGTGGACCGGATCGCGACCGATCATGCCGGCGTGGCGCGGGAGGTCGCGGGCCTGTTGCACCGCGCGGGGCATCGCCGTTTCTTGTGCGTCGGCGGGCCGCCCTGGGCCAGCGTGAACCAGGAGCGGGCGGACGGGTTTCTTGCTGAGCTTGCCGCTCTTGGCATCGCAGAGGCGGCGCACGTGACGGCCGAGCAGTCCTATTCGGGCGGACGGGCGGCGTTCCGCGCCTATGTGGAGGCGCATGGCGTTCCGGAGGCGGTGTTCTGCGTAAACGATCCGCTGGCGTGCGGGGTGCTGGATGCGTGCCGGTTCGAGCTGAATTTGAAGGTACCGGCCGACATCTCGGTCGTTGGGTTCGACGACGTGGCGGAGGCTGCGCAACAGAGCTACGACCTCACCACCGTGCGGCAGGACGTAGAGGGAATGGCGGAGGGGGCGGTCAAGCTACTGCTGCGCAGGCTCGAGGCGCCGGACGCGCGGGCTCGGCGCATTCTGCTCCCCGGCGCCGTCATTCGGCGCGGATCGGCGCGGATCTGAGGGCGGTTTAGCTGCGCAAACGCTCTTCCGTTTTGGCGTCGAACAGGAATAGTTGCTTGCGGTCGATGCGCAGTCCCACGGGCTCGCCGATGCCGAAACGTTTGTGCCGGTCTCCACGTGCGGTGATGCGAATGTGGTCTACGTCGGCGGTGACCAGGATCGCCTCACCGGTCAGCTCGAAGGTATATACGGGCCCGGATGCGTCCCCTTCCCCCGGAGTGACCAGATGTACGTCCTCTGGCCGGACGCCCAGCACCACGTCGGGGTTGCTGCCGCAACCCACACCGTCAAGGTGGATGCCGGGAGCGACGAACGTGCCGGCTTCGAGCGCGCCGGGCAGCAGGTTCATGGGCGGGGAGCCGATGAAACCGGCGACGAAGAGGTTGGCCGGGTCATTGTAGATTTGTTCCGGGGGTGCCAGCTGCTGGATCACCCCGGCGCGCATAACGGCGACTCGGTGCGCCATCGTCATCGCCTCGATCTGATCGTGCGTGACGTACACCGTGGTGATGCCGAGTTCGTGCTGAAGGTGCTTGATCTCGGCCCGCATCGAGACGCGGAGCTTGGCGTCGAGGTTGGAGAGCGGCTCGTCCATCAGGAACACCTGCGGCCGGCGCACGATGGCCCGGGCGAGGGCCACGCGCTGCCGCTGCCCGCCCGAGAGCGCGCGGGGCCGCCGGTCCAGCAGTGATTCCAACTCGACCTTGCGCGCGGCCGCGGCCACCATCTCGCCTCGCTTGCTGCGGTCGACGCCGCGCACGCGGAGGGGGTAGCCGATATTCGCGGCGACCGTCATGTGCGGGTAGAGGCCGTAGTTCTGGAATACCATGGCGATATCCCGGTCCTTCGGGCGATCGTCGGTGACATTGCGATCGCCGATCCAGATGTCGCCGGCGGTCGGGAATTCGAGGCCGGCGATCATGCGCATGGTGGTGGTCTTGCCGCAGCCGGAGGGGCCGAGCAGGACCAGGAACTCGCCGTCGGGGATGTCCAGCGATTGCCGCGCGACGCCCACGATCGGCCCCCAGGTCTTCTCCACGTCGACCAATCGAACTCGAGCCATCGCTACCGCACGCCCCCGGAGGTGATCCCTTTGACGAAGAAGCGCTGCATCAGCCGGGAGATCACCAGCATCGGCGCCATGATGACGAGGCCCATGGTCGCCATCACTTCCCACGCATCGCCCTGGTCGGTGCGGGTGGACATGAGCGATACGGGAAGTGTGACGGCATCCTGCCGGGTGAGCACGAGGGCGTAGAAAAACTCGTTCCAGGAGACGACGAAGCAGAACACGGCCGCGGTGGCGATGCCGGGCAGGACGAGCGGGACGACCACGTCCCAGATGGCGCGAAGCCGCGACGAGCCGTCGATCTGCGCAGCTTCCTCCATGTCGATCGGCAGGCCATCGATGAAGCCCTTGATCATCCAGGTGGCGTAGGGAACGACGAAGCTCATGTTGGCGATGACGAGGGCGGACCGCGTGTCTAGCAGATTGAGGCTGCGGAAGACGATGAATAGCGGGATGATGATGATGACGGGCGGCAGGAACTGTGTCGCCAGCACACCGAGAGGCCAGATGGCACCGCCGGGAAAGCGGAAGCGGGAGAAGGCGTAGGCGGCGGCGGTGGAGATGGGTAGCGCGATCACCAGTGTCGCCACGGTAACGATCGCACTGTTCATCAACCGTTCGCCCAGGAAATAGGGGTTGCCGAAGGCGACGGCGAAGTTGTGCAAGGTGGGCGTGAAGAGCAGCTTCAGGGTGAGCACGTCCCGTGGGGCCTTGAACGCGGTGGCGAAGATCCACGCTACGGGCGCCAACCAGACGGCGACGACGAGGACGATCAGCGCCGTGCGCCAGGGCGAGGAACCTTGCCGG
>JAABUW010007455.1_pt1 | contig 13165 bp, 1 predicted proteins | sample 5560081 | NCBI WGS metagenome assembly JAABUW01 (sample SAMN10711882, study PRJNA513363) | rock metagenome | isolation source: Antarctica rocks | place: Antarctica: Victoria Land, Knobhead sud
TTGTTATTAAATGCAATTAGATTAATTTAAATAATAAACGCAATTAAAACTTATTGTACGTTTACTAAAAAATTATTTAAATTAGGAAATCTATCTAAAAAAGATATAGAATTAGATAGCAAAAATATATTATTCTTTATATTATTGTAATTAAATTTAAGAAGTTGTAATTTTTACTTAACTTTTTATATAATTTAACAATAATAGAGATTTTATCTTATTTGCGCAATATTGTCGATTAGATTGCATTAATTTTGCTTCGCTAAATTATTTTAATTTATCTAAAGATATAACTTTTTTGTTTTAGAAACAAAAACAACAATCTATTGTTGCTTGTAAAATTGCTTTAATATTATATTTGTATAAATTAAAAATTGCTTTAATATTTAATTGTTTTTGCAAAAAGAAAATTTTTTTTATTAAATAAAATAGTAGAGTTTCTCTTATCTCTTTTTTTTGTTTAGAATTTTTTTTATTTTTTATTTTTTGTTTTTGTTTATTAATATTATTTGCGTTAGCTTAACAACATTAAAATTCTAATAATAGAATTTAAAAAACAAAATATAAAAAATTAAATAAATTTGTTAATTGTTTAAAAGTTGCAATTGATATATTTGCATTTTAACAACATTTATAATAGAGAACAATCTTATATATTTGTAAAAAAGCTTTTTTTTAAGTTAAACATTCTTAAGATTTTTAATAAAAAATATAATTTTATCTTTTACTTTGTAATACTAAGACTTAATTTTTTTATTATAATATTTTGCTTGCGCTTTTTGTGCGTCTTTTAGTTGCTTTTTTATGCAATTATATTTATTTTAAAAGATTTATATACACTCTTAAACAACAAAAATATTAAAATATTTTTTGTTATTTTAATTAAAATCGAAATTCGAATAATACTTAAACGCAATTTTAAGAAACAATATATTCGAAAATAAATAAACAATATTATTATATATATATTAAGTTATTAATAAGAGGAATTTTTAGTTATCTTATCAATAATTGCAATAATAACAAAAATAGTACTCTAATATTTAATTTTGTCTTTTTGTTTATTTATTTATTTACAAATAAAAAGCAATACTTAGTTTTCTTTTTATATAAATGCTATAATATATCGCAAACTAGTAGCTATTAATAAACAATATATTTTTATTAAATACAATTTTCTTTATACTCTTAAAGAAGAGAAGAACTTTTTCGAACAAAATATTAATTAAATCTTCTATTATCTAGATTAATTTAACTAGAATATATAGTATTATTTTGAAAAATTAATCTACAATAACAAGAATTGCATTGTAGATACTATTGCTATTGCAACTAAAAAGAAATTCTATAATAAAATTTATAAAAAATTTCTTTTAAGATTAAGTAAATATAAATAGTACAAAAAATTTATTGTACAAACAATATTAAAACGTTTTAAATCGCTAGTATATATTGTATTCTTAAATATATATTTCTATTTTAACAAATATACAAAATTAATAGAATTTTCGATTAATTAGTATACAAGTTTTTTTAATTTCGAAATAACTCTTATTTAAAGAGTTATTGTAATACAAATGCAACAATTTTGATTTTAGCAAAATTTTATTTGATATATAGATTGCGCAAAAATAGTAAAATAAATTGTTATTAAATTTCTATTTATATTTAGCGCATTTGTTGTATTAAAAGAAAATAATTAATTGTTGTTTTACTTTAAATATTAAAATATTCTTTTTTTAAAATATTTCTATTGTTGTTAACAAAATTAAGAAAAAGAATTTTATTAAGTTTTTGTATTTATATATTGCGTTAATATTGTTGCATTGCAATTGTTAAATTATAGTATTTTTCTCTATATTTAAGTTGATATTATTAGAGATTTTAAGAATATTTTTAACAAATAATTTATTAAGCATTTTAATATCAAAGATATTTTAGATACGTAAAACAATTCTAATACAAATTAAAGTCGACGTTACTTTAGTTGCGCTTCTAGTTAAAACAAAAATTATTTCAATAATTATAATTGTAATATTCTTAAGCTTGTTTTAAAGAATAAATAAATAGATTTTGTTATTTGTTTTGCTTTTGTAGTTTGATTGCTTCGACAACTTATTTGCAAAATTAATTTTTTTTGATTAATATTTAATTTCGAAATTGTACTTAACAAGCAAAAGAATCTATTAAGATTGATAACAATTAAGAGATATTATTGTTATAAAATACTTTAGATTGTTATAATTTGTTAGAATAGTAATTAACAAATAATTGTCTTTAAGATAGTATTGCTATTGCTAAAATCTTGCAACAATAATTAACAACTTTTAATTATATATTTTATAGCAAGTTTTAGCAAAAATTATCTTTCTAAAGTAGAATACAACAAAATATTATATTGTTTAATTGTTGTTTTGTATACAAAGTACAAACTAAGAAAGAATAATTATAATAATAAATTTTAATATGTCGATCTTAATTATAATTTAATTTTTAGAGTCGAAATATATTAATATAAGAACAATAATAAAAATATTAATAAAAGTTTAAAACGCAATTAAAGTAAAAATATTAAACAAAAACAATTTATTTTGCTTTTTTTGTTTGCTACTTTTAAGTAACTCGATTAAGAGCTTAATTATTTTTGCAAAATATTTAATAAAATATTAATAAAAGTTTGCAAATCTTAAAAATATTTGCAACTCTCGCAATATAATAAATCGAAATTATATATAAATTAACTTTATTTGTAACGCATTTATAATAATACTTTTGCTACTAACAATATAATTTAGAAACTTAATACTCTATATCAAAAAAGCATATTTAGAGAGCTTTGTATATAACTTGAATTGTTTTAGTTAATTAAATATTTATCAAATATAATTTTAATATTTTTTGCAAGTTTTAAAGTAAATAAAAATGTTATTTAAATAAATAATACAAATATAGTTTATTAAATTTCGCAATACTTTGTTAATTAAAGCTTAAAAGATAGTAGAAGTATTAAATAAGTCAAAAAATATAATTGTATATTTAAAGAGATTATAGCGTATACAAAACGCAATCTTTTATTTGTCTTTCTTCTATATATAAATGCAATAGTATATATTCTTAAGATCGAACTTAATAAAGTAGTATATATTTATTAATCAATTTAGCGTCTTTTTGATAAAAAATAACAAATATTTGTTTTTAATAGTTATTAAGTTTAGCTTTTAATAATTTATACAAAGTTAAAAAGTATTATCTTTTTTAAAAACAAATAGTATTAAAATGTTTATATAATTTGTAGATTTGGAAATATATTTTAACGTTTGATTTTCGAGCAAATAATTTCGAAATATAGCAAGTTTTCTTTTAAACAATATGTACAAAAATTTAAATAACAACTTTGTATTAAGTTGTAAATCTATAATATAATTATCTTTGTTATATTTTAAAAGTAGAAAAATATTAGTTTTAAAAAAACAATTTTTGTGCAATAAAATTTCTATTAAAATTTAAGAAATTAAGAAGAAAATTGCTTTTGCAATAGCGTTAATATAACTTATTATTAATATATAAACTAAAGTATTCTTTATATACAATAAAAAACTTTTAAAAGAATTTATTATAATTTTGTTTTCTATTATTTAATATTTTTATATAAGAGTTTGCTAATTAATATATAAGTTTGTTTTTATTATTTATAATAACTTAACAATTATATTTTAAATAATTTTTAAAAAAAAATAAAAGATTTAACGCAATATATACTTTCTATTGTTATTATTGCGAATCTTAATATTTATATTATAAAATTCTAAAAATTGTATTTTAATTTTGTAAAAAATTTCGATTTTAATAAATAAAAGATTTGTATTTTTTAGATACTATATTTTCGCTTATTGTTTAAAAATACAATTAATATATATTTCTTTATTTAGAAGTGTTACTCTTTTATAATATTTGTCTAATATATATATAAACAATTTTGTTAAAATTGTATTAACTTTTGTTTTGCAATTTGCAATAACAACAATAATTATTGCAAACTTCTTTAATTTTTTAAATTGTTAAAAATTTTGCTAATATATTAAGATAATAATATCTTTTGTATAATATATAATACACTTAATTTTGCAACAACAATTATATTAATTTGCAAATTTTTCTTTTTAAAAAAAAAACAATTAAAAGAGATATATTTTTGCTAATTATAATTGTAATATATATAAATTTTGTTTGTACAATTATTGTTATTTGCGTTGTTTTGCAAAAAAAATATAATAATATCTTTATACTAATTTTGTTGTAAAAAATTGCAAAAATCTAATTTAAAAATTGTTTTGTTCGATTTTTGTTTAAAACAATTATCTTTTAAGATAAAGCAAAATTTATAACTTAATTTTTAGAATTAATTTTTATAATTATTTCGCAAGATAATAGTGTCTTCTATACGCGCAATTAGTGCAATAAACGCGTCTTTTATTACAAAAAAATTAGAAACAACAATAACTCTTTTATAAGTTTTGTCTCTTAATTTATTTAAAAGTGTATTTTGTTTCTAAAACTTAATAAAGAGTTCTAAATTTGTTTTTAAGATTTTTAAATAAACAACAAAGTTGTTTATACTTTGCGTAAGATTTTGTTTAATATAACTATATTTAATTGCAATAATTAATTAACAATTCTTAAATAATTCTATAAGATTTATTAGATATTATAAGAATTGTTTAAATGTTTAAGTGTTTAAAGCAATAAAGTTTGTTTTTTTATAATTGTCTTATTGCGTTATTAAACTATTGCGCAAGAAGAATTAATATTAACAAATTTTATAACTTTTAATAGAAAAGAATTTTAAGCTAAATTCGAACGTAATTTTTGCACTTCTAATTTAGTTTTTTTATTTTTTAAAGTTTTTTTTGTAATAATTATTTAAATAAGACGATTTTAAATCGAGTGCTAATTTTTGTTTTTTTAAAAATAATTTGTTGTTTTTTAAAGTATTGTTTTTCGAAGATGTTGCACAACGTTATTGCGTAAACAACATATTTATTTTGTTATTTTATAATAAGATTTGAAATTTTTGATTTTCTTTTAGAAAAAGTTAATATTTACGTTTGACAACAAGTTGTTTCGACTTTTTTTTTCTTTTTTAAAAAAGTTTTGTAGTTAATTTTAAAATTGTCGAAAGTAAGATTTGCATTTATCTTAAATTTGTTTTTTGTTAAAAATTTATTATTAAAATTGTTATATTCTTTATTTAATAATTCTTAAGAATTAATAACTATAAAGAATTTTCTAGTTACAATTGCATTGCTTTCTACAATAATTATTTTTGTTGCAAATTTACTTTTATTAAAGTAAGTTGCTTTCTTAAATTCTTAATTCGATATTTTAACAAACAATTGCTTTTAGAAGATTAGACAATTTATTATTGTAAAATTACATAATCGCATAATAGAAGTTGCGCTATTAAAATATACGCTATATATATAAAGAGCAAAATAAAAAGATAAATCTACAATTATAAGAAAAATAAATTGTAAGAATTTAAAGAGAAATTCTTAAGAAAAAATTCTTTATTGTTAAGACAAGATCTAGACGCTATCTTAATATATAATATAATTCGACTACGAGTTACAACAGAGTTTGGAAGATTATAATATTATATAGATTTGCAAATACGCTTTAACGTTTAATTTTCGAACAAGTAATTTTGAAATATAACAAGTTTTTTTTTGAACAATATGTACAAAAATTTAAACAACAACTTTGTATTAAGTTGTAAATTTATAACATAATTATCTTTATTATATTTTAGAAATAAAGAAATATTAATTTCGAAAAAACAATTTTTGTGCAATAAAATCTTTATTAAGATTTAAGAGATCAAAAAAAAGATTGTTTTCGCGATAATATTAATACAACTTGTTACAAATATATAGACTAAAGTGTTCTTTATATATAATAAAAAAAAATTGAAAAAATTTATTATAATTTTGTCTTTTGTTATTTAATATTTTTATGTAAAAGTTTGTTAATTAATATACGAGTTTGTTTTTATTATTTATAATAGCTTAACAATTATATTTTGAACAATTTTCAAAAAGAAATAAAAAACTTAACGCAATATATACTCTCTATTGTTGTTATCGCAAATTCTAATATTTATATTGGAGAATTCTAAAAATTGTATTTTAATCTTGTAAAAAACTTCGATTTTAATAGATAAGAAACTTATGTTCTCTAAATATTATATCTTTGTTTATTGTTCAAAAATGCAATTAATATATGCTTTTTTATCTAAAAGCGTTATTTTTTTGTAATATTTGTTTAATATATATATAAACAATTTTGTTAAAATTGTATTAACTTTTGTTTTGCAATTCGCAACAACAACAATAATTATTGCAAACTTCTTTAGTTTTTCGAATTGTTAAAAATTTTGTTAATATATTAAAACAATAGTATCTTTTACGTAATATATAATACATTTAATTTTGCAACAACAATTGTATTAATTTGCAAATTTTTTTTCTTAAAAAAAGAACAATTGAAAAAGATATATTTTTGCTAATTACAATTGTAATATATGCGAATTTCGTTTGTATAATTATTGTTATTCGCGTTGTTTCGCAAAAAAAATATAATAATATTTTTATATTAATTTTGTTATAAAGAATTGCAAAAATTTAGTTTAAAAATTGTTTTATTTAATTCTTGTCTAAAACAATTATCTCTTAAAATAAAATAAAATTTATAATTTAATTTTTAAAATTATTTTTTATAATTATTTTGCAAGATAATAGCGTCTTTTATATATACAATTAACGCAACAAATACGTTTCTTATTACAAAAAAATTAAAAATAACAATAATTCTTTTATAAGTTTTGTCTCTTAATTTATTTAAAAGCGTATTTTGTTTCTAAAATTTAATAAAAAGTTTTAAATTTGTTTCTAAAAATTTTAAATAAACAACAAAATTGCTTATACTTTGCGTAAAACTTTGCTTAATATAACTATATTTAATTGCAATAATTAATTGACAATTCTTAAATAATTTTATAAAATTTATTAAATATTATAAAAATTGTTCGAACATTTAAGTATTTAAAGCGATAAAATTTGTTTTTTTGTAATTGTTTTATTGCGTTGTCGAACTATTGCGCAAAAAAAATTAATATTAACAAATCTTATAGCTTTTGATAAAAAAGAATTTTAAACTAAATTTAAATATAATTTTTGTACTTTTAATTTAGTTTTTTAATTTTTTAAAGTTTTTTTTATAGTAATTATTTAAATAGAACAATCTTAGATTAAATATTAATTTTTGTTTTTTTAAAAATAGTTTGTTGTCTTTTAAAGTATTGTTTTTCGAAGATATTACACAATATTGTTGTATAAATAACGCACTTATTTTATTATTTTGTAATAAAATTTGAAGTTTTTGATTTTCTTTTAAAAGAAGTTAATACTTATGTTTGACAACAAGTTGTTTCAATTTCTTTTTTTCTTTTTTTCTTTTTTTAGAAAAATTTTGTAGTTAATTTTGAAATTGTTAAAAATAAAGTTTGTATTTGTTTCGAGTTTATCTTTTATTAAAAATTTGTTATTAAAGTTGCTATATTTTTTGTTTAATAATTTTTAAAAATTAATAACTATAAAGAGTTTTCTAGTTGCAATTGCATTGCTTTCTATAATAATTATTTTTGTTACAAATTTGCTTTTATTAAAACAAATTGTTTTTTTAAATTCTTAATTTAATATTTTAACAAACAATTGCTTTTAAAAGATTAAACAATTTATTATTGTAAAATTATATAATTGTATAATAGAAGTAACGCTATTAAGACGCACGCTATACGTATAAAGAGCAAAATAGAAAAATAAATCTACAATTATAAGAAAAATAAATTGTAAAAATTTAAAGAGAAATTCTTGAAAGAAAACTCTTTATTGTTAAGACAAGATCTAAGCGCTATCTTAATATATAACGTAATTCAACTACGAGTTACAACAAAGTTTGGAAGATTATAGTATTATATATATATAATTTTTTTTAATATACAAAGATTAATAATTGTCTTAAAATAAAAATATAAGATATTACTTAATAATTTAAGTTTAATTTAAGAAAAAATTATTGCTATATTATATATATAATATTTAAATTAATTAATTTTGTTGTTAATATACTTAATATAAAGTTATTTTTGCGAGTTTGTTTATCTTTTGTAAATTTAATTTATTAAATTTCGAATAATAAAGTATTAATTATGTTAATAAAGATAAAGAAGTAATAGCAATTAAATTGTCTAATTCTAAAGATAAAAAAAGAAGATTTTAATTTTGTTAAAAATTCTTTTGTTTAATATTAACAACAATATTATCTAAAACAATTAGACTAATTGTTTAATTCTAATAGTTGAAATCGAATTGTATAAATTATAAAAATACTAACTATATTAGATTAAAACTTAATCTAATTAAATATAATTTTTAAATCGAATTATAGATTTTAAAAAAAAATCGATTTAAACAATTAATCTAAAGACAATAGACAAATAATTAATATAAATTTTATATTTATTAAAATAAAATTTTATTTTAGATATATTAATAGTTGTCTTTTCTTTATTGTATTATTTGTATTAAATAAGATTAAATAAATTGTCTAACTATCTAAAATAAATAGTAAAGACTATCTAGAATATTATATCTACTTTAGATAGCATATTATTAATAGTTAAGATATAAAATTAAGATAAAGTAGTATAATTAAAATAAAAAAATAGTTATTTTTGCAAAGATAAAACAATAAATATATTTGCGCTAACAATAATAAAAAGATATTAAGTCTAATATAATATTATTTGAGATTTACTCAAGTAGCGCATTATTTATATATATAGATTAGATTTCTTCTTATTTATAATTATTATAATTAGAGATTGTAACTTATTTGTAAACAACTAATACTAGCAAGTATTTATAGATAACAAATACAATTTATATCTAGAATTATAATTAAAGTTATATATTAAAATTTTTGCATATTTTATATTTTTATATTTTAATAATATTTTAAAATTTATACAATTTTTCTAAAACAATACTTCTTTAATTGTAAATTGTTATTATTTGTATTGTTGCTATAACAAAATACTATTAATAGTTTCTACTTATATTAAATATGTCTATATTAATTTTAATATACTAAATTCTAATTATAATAATCTAAGTATATATAACTTTTATTATAATAAATGCATTTAATCTCTCTATTTTATATATACTAACTTTGCAATAAATTTATATAATTGATACTAATCTCTAGCAATATATATTAATACTTAGACAATACAATAACAAAATTCAAATTATATTTATTAAGTTGCATATATAATAAAATATAAATGCAAATTTATTCGATAGTTTAAATATTGCTAATTAACACTTGTTAATTGCAATATATATACTAGCTTCTCTTTCGAATATAGATATATATATAATAACAAAACAACAATAAGTTTAATAAATTGCTTAAGACAATTTAATACTTACAATTAATTGTACAATTTCGAATTTATCTATAATCTAAATATTTTAATTTTAACAATAAATTTTCTATATTTAAAATCTTTTGCGTTTGCTAAATAATTATAGTTAAATTTGTATATATTGTCGAATCTAACAATAATAAAATCGAAACAAATTAATAGTACAAAAATACAATTTAACAAGATATATTTTATACTAATCTATATAATAGTTTTTTAAAACGTTATATTTTGTTTAAAGACTAAAGAGCAATTAATTTTAAGTATAAATTAAAATAAATGTTTAAACTTTAATTATAAAAATAGTTGCAATAATTTTAACAACTAGTAGAGCTAGATTTGTCAACAATTAAATATAACAATTCTACAATAATATAAAATATATTGTATATATTTATATATTTGTTATTAATACTTGCGAGACTTATTGTAATAGTCTATACAATACAAAGTTTTGTTTTGTTTTTAAAAACAAGTTCTATAGATATATAAATATATACTTAAATTTTTTGCAATATTTTGACAATAATATCTTTATATATAATTTAATATATTTAAGTTGCGCGACATATATTTATATTGTAGCAATTAACAAAGCTTATCAATTGTTATTATTAAATACTTAATTTTCGCACTTATTGTAATTGTATTTATTAAAAATATTATTGTAGTCTATTTGTTTAAATATATTTAATATATTTGCTATACTCGAAACTATAGATAGAAATAGCAACAAAAAAATTAAAATTAAAAAATAAAAATAAAAATATAAATACAAATTAATTAATATTGTTATAAATTCGATACATATCTCTAACAATAATTGCACCTAGCAATTAACAAAAATATATAAATCAACTAAATTGTATTAAGTTTGCACAATATTCGATTTCTTTACAATTGAAATATTAAAGTTTCTAATAACAACTTTATGTCAAATATAATTGTTTCTATTAAATAAAACATAATTAATCGACGCAATACAATTTGACAAAACTAACTAAAATTAAACTAGTATTGTCGAACAAAAATTAAAATCGAAATTATAAAATTATTTGTATTATACTATTTAGCAAGACTTAACGCTTCTATTATTTAACAATAATAATATTATTTTGCTTTATATCGATATATATTGCGATTCTCGAACACAATTTGTATTTACGCAATATATAATATCGAGTTATAATAAAGTCGAACAACATATAATTGTATTGCTATTATATTGTGTTTTATAATATAATCGAACAAAATATTAGAGACAAAATTGTATCGAATTGCAAAAATAGTATTTATTTAGATTTAATATTAAAAAATCAAGCTATTAATACTAAAAGACAATTGATATTATCTAATAAATTATTTGTGTTTTGCAAGTTTATTGTTTAAACAATATAATTGCATTATCTATTTAAATTCGTCTCTATCTAATATATTCTATATAGTAATTGTCTTTTGTAACAAAAAACTAGAAATATATCTATTTGTTTACTATAGATTGATTGCAATTAACTATATAGATATTATTTTGCAACAATATTGCAAGAGAGCAAAATTTATATACTAATTAATAATTTTGTTTAGACAAATATTCTTTTAATTGTACTAAAAAGATAACAACAAATTAATTTTAAGAGATAAATTTATTTTACTTACTTTGTTTATTAATATAATCTAATATTTTAATATACTATCGATTATTGTTTTGTATATTGTATTTCTTTTATAAATCTAATCTTCTAGATAGACGTTAACAATCTTGTTATTATTTTTGCTAAAAATCGAAATGCGCACGCAAATGTAGTTAAGATATATAATAATAAAAATTAATCTATTGCTTACATTATAATTGCAAGAGAAAATAGTATTGCTATTATTAATTAAAATTGACAAAACTTAATATATATAGATATAGCAAAAAAATTGATTTATTTGTTTTATAAGATAAGCTCTTGTTAATTCTAGTTATATATTAGTTTGTCTTAAGCTTTCTATATTTGTTTCTTTTTTATTAAGAGTTTTTTCTATAATTTTTTGTATCTTTATATAATAATAGAGATAATCTTTGCAATTTTGCAATAAATTTTATCGAAATTAAACAATTAATCGAAATTCAAATAGATATTAAGTATTTCGAACAAATTGTTTTTAAATCTAGATTCGAACATACAATATATTTAAGTATTAATATAATAACAAACTATCTTATTATTCTTATTTAGCAATAAACTTGTTATATTGCTATCTTTGCAAATAATAGCAAAAAAATATATACTAAACAATTAATTGCAACAATAGAATTAAATACTTAAATACAATACAAATCTTAGTATCTTTATTTTTAATATTTTAATATAGACAAAATAATATAAGATTTGCGAGATAGAAAGTACAAATTAGATATTGCAAATTAAGTACTATAATATAAGAATTGTATTTAAAATTTAGAAAATAAAGATTGCAAGATACTAATAAATATAAATTTAACTACTTTAAAAGAATATATTAAACGCAATATAGTTTGTATTTTATTTATTTTCTATCTATAATATAGAACGTATCTTAATCGATAGTTTGTATTAACAACAAAATAAATATATAAAAATAAATATTTGTTTAGTTGCACTACAATTAATATATTGCAACAACAAAAGTATTGCAATTACTCTATTAACGCAACAATTATAATCTAACAATACTATTGCTATAAATTATATATTGTAAAATTTATTTATTTATATAGATAAACTAGAAATCGAAACAAACAAAATATAGCTATTAATATATATTATTGTTTGCAATAAATATAGAAGATACTATCGAAATATTTATTGCGCAATAAGTAATTATATTTGCAATATAATAGTTAACTATATTTTATATTAATATTGATTTACAATATATAAAATAAAAGCAATTGTAATAATATATAATTGCAATATATAGTATGCAATTAAGATCGATTGCTATCTATAATATTAAGATTTTTTTAAAAATTTGCTTGTTTCTAAGTTGTCTCTCTAACTAGCGCCAAATTGTTAAACGTTTAGTTCGAATAAAATATTAATATAAAATTAAGTATACTTGATTTCTTATATATTAATTATTATTTAATTTTAACTTAAGCAACAATCTTAATTATACAAAAAGTTCAAAATAGTATTTTTATTGCTTTTATCTTTATCTCGAACTAATTAAAATTTATTAAAAAAAAAAAATTCTATACAATATTATTATTAGTCTTAATCTTATTTTTGTTTAATTTAGAGCACAATTTTGCTATATATTGTTTTTTGTTTCTCTTTTTTTGCTTGCAAGCAACTTTATTTTTATATTCGAATTATTTTTAATATTATATACTATTATTTATTACAACAAACACAACGCGTTTATATTACAAATTTGCGTTTTTATCTCTATTTTTATTTTTATTCTTTTTAACAATATTATTGCTTTTTTTAGTTACAAGTTTATCTTATATTTATCTTGCTTAATAGTCGAGAGCGTTTTGTTTATATTTACTATTTTGTAATTTCGAAAATCGATCAAAATACAATAATAAAGAAAAGATAGTAATAATATTAAAGTTAATAAAATTGTTTAAACTAAATTTAA
>JAABUW010007457.1_pt1 | contig 13163 bp, 12 predicted proteins | sample 5560081 | NCBI WGS metagenome assembly JAABUW01 (sample SAMN10711882, study PRJNA513363) | rock metagenome | isolation source: Antarctica rocks | place: Antarctica: Victoria Land, Knobhead sud
AGACCATCGGACGACGCGTCACCTGCCGCCTGCCCGTTCGATCAAGATACATCTACCTGATGGCCTTTGGGCCGCGCGATGCCGTGCATGTGGGTTAATCGCCGCTCAAATGCTCCCCTAATAACTCATCGATGAGCGCCGCGATGCCGTCTTCGTCGTTGGAGGGCACGATCTTGTCGGCGATGGCGCGGATCTCCGGCTCGGCGTTGGACATAGCCACGCCGAGCCCGGCGGCGCGCAGCATCTGGTCGTCGTTGTAGTTGTCCCCCACGGCGACGACCGCGTCGAGCGGGATGTCGAGCATCGCCGTGAGGCGGCGCAGCGCCTCGCCCTTCGAGCATGTCTCATGGAACACTTCCAGGAAATAGGCGTCCAGCCTCGCGCTATACGAGACGAGCACGCGGCAATGAGCCACTTGTAGACGCACGGCGACACGCCGCACCACCGGCAGGGTATCGATCACGGCCAGCTGCAACGCGCCGTCGACGGCGGCTAATCTGTCGTAGGAGAGGCGGCGCACCAACGCGGGACGCGCCGCGAGGTAGGGACCCATCGACGGCGAGTCGCGTTCGACCGGCCCGGTCAAGAGATGCTGCGCGATGGCGCGATCCTCGTACAGGATCGGCTGCACGCCTTCCTCGACCGCGGCGCGCACGACCGCCGCTACCCGCTCCCGTGGGAGGGGATTGGAGTAGAGCGCCGTCCCGCTGCCTGGGTCGACGATCTGCGCGCCGCTCTGCAGAATCAGGGGCAGCGTCAGGCCGAGCAGATCGACCTGCGGCTGGACCGTGGCGAGGCGGCGGCCCGTCGCCAACGTCAGCGACAGGCCACGCGCACGGGCGCGATCCAGCGCGGCCCGCGTCGCCGGCGAGATCGTCCCCCGCGACGTCAGCAGCGTCCCATCCACGTCGAGTACCAGTAACTTGTAGCGCAGATCAATGCTCCTTTACATACATACGCGGGGCACACGCCATGCCAGACTGAACACAGTCAGACGCTTTTCATCGCAAACAGATCGCTCATACGTGATAGCATACGCGTTAACAGGGGAAAGTGAGGAGCTATGCAGGGGAGAACTGTCGCGGAGTCGCGCACGACCTTGAGCCAGATAATGATGCCGGACGACGCCAATCCCGGCGGCAACGTCCATGGCGGCACGATCACCAAGCTCGTCGACGAGGCAGGTGGGGTAGCGGCGATGCGCCACTGCCGCGCCACGTCCGCCTCCGTCGTGACCGCGCGCATCGACGCCATGAACTTCGTCACCCCCGTGCACGTCGGCGAGATCCTCACCTTGTGGGCCTCGGTCAACGACGTGGGCCGCACGTCGATGGAGGTTGGCGTGCGCGTGGAGGCCGAGGATATACGGCGCGGCGAGACCAAGCACGTCGCCTCAGCCTACCTCGTCTACGTGGCTCTCGACGAGCATGAGCATCCCACCGGCGTCCCCCCGCTCATCGTGGAGACAGACGACGAGCGACGACATCAGCAGGCCGCCCGCGCCCGTCGCGCCGCGCGTGGGCGCGCGTAACAACGAAAACAACCTGGATGCGAAAGCGTTTTCGCTTCCAGAGTACGAACCACTCGCCACTCAGCACTCGAAGAGGGAGGAATCCATGATCACCGCGATATTGTTATGCGCCGTCGACCGACGCCATATCCCTGACACAACGCAAGCGCTTTTGGCTGTCCCGGAGGTCTCGGAAGTCTACTCGGTCGCCGGCGATTGGGACATCGTGGCGATGGTGCGCGTGCGTGAGCACGACCACCTGGCCGAGGTCGTGACACAGAAACTGGCTCCTATCGACACTATCGTCCGCACCACGACACTCATCGCGTTCCGCGCTTACTCCAACCATGACCTGGAGCGTTTCTTCTCGGTGGGGAGCGACGAAGGACGAGAGGAATAAGAGGCCATGCACAAGCTCGACCTCAATATCGTGCGGCTCAAGCTGCTATTGGCCGAAGTCAACGCCAAGCGTGAAACACTAACCGCGACGCAGCGACAGTACGAGGACCAGATCAACCGCCTCGTCGACATCACTATCCACGAAGATAGCGGCGTCGACCGCACCTTGGGTATGATGCTCGATGTCGACGCACGTCTACAGGAGTTGACGCGCCAGCAGCACTACCTTGAACTGGTAGGCGACAAGGCACGGCGCGAACTCGACTCGCTCCAGTTGACCAAGCTCATTGAGGAAACCCGCGCGCAACTCGCGCTGCTGCGCCAGCGCCAACGTGAGGAGGACGCTGTCGCGCGCGCCGACGAGGATGGCGTCGATCGCGTCGCACAGGAAATTCGTCGCCTCGAAGAAGTCATCACCGTCGCCAGCGGCGTCGCTGCCAAGAGCATCAGTAGTCGATAGTCGATAGTCGATGGTCGATAGTTAGAAGAGTAAAGGAGCGTTTCATGGCCTACGTCGTACACAATGGCATGCTGATTGATGGGAATGGCGGTGAGCCGGTCCGCGATGCGGCCATCTTGGTCGAGGATAACCGTATCCGTGCGATAGGTCCCGCGGCGAGCCTGATGTCGTCGGACAGCGCGATCACGCGCATCGACGCGGGCGGTGGCTATATCCTGCCCGGCTTCATCGACGCGCACGTCCACCTGATGATAGAGGGCTTCGACATCCCCGCGATGCTGGCGACTCCGTTCTCGCTCAACTTCTACAAGGCTATCGACCATATGCGCCGCACGCTCGACGCGGGCGTTACGACCGTACGCGACGCTGGCGGCGCCGACGCGGGCGTGAAAGCGGCGGTCGAGCGGGGCATCGTACCGGGACCGCGTATGCAGATCTCCATCGGCGCCCTGACCATCACGGGCGGACACGGCGACGGCTGGATGCCGTCGGGCAATGAGTTCCACCTGTTCCAGCCATACCCCGGCAACCCTGACGGCCGCTGCGATGGCCCTGAGGACGTACGCAAGAAGGTCCGGGAGATGTTGCGTGCGGGAGCCGAGGTCATCAAGGTTCACGCGACCGGCGGCGTGCTCAGTCCCACCGACCACCCTGAGTTCACGCAGTTCTCGCCCGAGGAACTCGGCATCATCGTGCAGGAGGCCGCGTACCGGCGCGGCGTCAAGGTAATGGCCCACGCGCAGGGCGCCGAAGGCGTCAAGAACGCCGTGCGCGCGGGCATCCATTCGATCGAGCACGGTATCTACCTGGACGACGAGGCCATCGCGCTGCTGCTGGAGCGAGGGACCTACCTCGTGCCGACGCTGGTGGCGCCGGTCGGGGTGCTGGAAGGGGCGCGGGAGCAGGGCGCCATGCCGGAGTACGGCATCCGTAAGGCGCGGGAATCGATCGAGGCGCACCGGCAGAGCATCACCCGCGCGCACGAGGCCGGCGTCAAGATCGCCATGGGTACGGACGCCGCCGTGGTTCCGCACGGGACGAATCTACGCGAACTGGGCCTGATGTGCGAGGCCGGGCTGACCCCGATGGAATCCATCGTCGCCTCGACGCGCGTCGCCGCCGAGTGTCTCGGCTGGGCCGACCGCGTCGGCACGCTCGAAGCAGGCAAGCTGGCCGACATCGTCGTCAGCCGCGTCGACCCGCTCGCCGACATTCATGCCCTCGCCGACACCTCCAACATCGTCGTGGTCATGAAGGACGGCAAGGTGGTAAAGGATAAACGATAGATAGTTAGCCCGGCGCCTCGTCGCTCCACAACCGTCGGAACTCCTCAGAGGATGCCAGCAACTCCTCCAGGCCGCCCTCCGCCACGATCCTGCCGCCTTCCAACACGACTATGTGGTCGGCGCGGCGCAGCACCGACTTGCGGTGCGACACGACCAAGCAGGTTGGCGGACCGGGGGATGCGCCGATGGCGTCGCGGGCGAACAGGCGCTCCCAGAGGAGGCGCTCGGTGTCCGCGTCGAGGGCGCTGGAGAGGTCGTCGAAGACCAACAGTTCGGGGTCGCGCACTAGCATGCGCGCTGCGGCGGCGCGTTGAGCCTGCCCACCCGACAACTTGACGCCGCGCGGGCCAATACGCGTGGTCAGGCCCGCGTCCAGGGCCGCCACGTCGCGGTCCAGCACGGCGCTATGCACCGCCGCCTCCAGGTCGACGGCGTCCTCCGGCAAACCCAACAGGATGTTGTCCCGCAGCGTCTCACTAAAAAGTTGCGGCGCCTGGGGCGTGTAGGCGGAGCGGGGCGGCGTCAGGAACGTGGCGGGGTCCGCGATAGGCTGACCGTTCCAGTAGATCGCGCCGCCGTCCATCGGCAATAGTCCCAGCAACACACGCAGCAGCGTGGTCTTGCCCGCGCCGACCCGCCCCGTGATCACGACGCATTGCCCCCGCCGCACCCGTAGGCTGACCCCCTGGATTCCGCGCCCGCTGGACGGGTAGTGGTAGGTCAATCCACGCGCCTCCAGCGCATCGAGATAGTGCGCCTCCGTATGGGCGACGACGGGGATGTCGGGCAGCGAGCCGCTCAGGTACACTGGCCCATGCTCAACCAGCCCCTCCGACGGCTCACCCTGTAGCAGGTCGGCCATACGGCCCATCGAGACGCCCGCCTGTTTGTAGCGCACCAGCAGCGTGCCGAAGAAACTGATGACGTCGGTCACCAGACTAAGGTTGTAGACGAAGAGCGCGAAATCGCCGATGCTGAAGACTCCGGTGCGCATCGCCCCCGCGGCGACGAGCAGAATCGCGCTAGCGCCCAGACTGACCGCGCCCCCGAACAGAGCGCCGAGGCCGCTTGTAATCAACTGATCCCGCAGCGTGGCGTGGCGCCGGCGGTCACCGAGCAGACGTAGACGCGCGACAACGTGTGGCTCGGCATTGGCGACTTTAATCGCCTGGACGGCGCCCAACGCCTCGCCGAGCGCGCCGACCATAGCGCCGGTCGCCTGCCTGCTGGCCTGACGGTAGCGATCGATGCGTCGACCGGCCACGTAGACCGCGATGAGCACGCCGACAAGCGGCAGGAAAACCAGCAGGGTGATGCGGGCATTAATGCGCAGCATGATGGTCAAGGCGACCGCGGCGAAGACAACCGTGCTGACGAGGTTCAGCAGGCCATCCAGCCCCAGGAACCCCAAGATGCTGCTCACGTCGTCGCGGAAACGGTTGATGGCCTCTCCGGGCGAGACCGGCACGGTGCGCGCGCCGGGATGTTGCAGGATGCCGCGGAACATATTCTTGCGTAGCAGGGACCCATGGTACAAACCGACGGTCCGCTCCGCGAACGTCGCGCCAATGCTCACCACGAGCCGCGCCGTTTCGGCCATCAGCAGCAGGGCAATCAGGCCGTAGAGACCGACGCGCGCAGGCGCGTGTCCGGTCAGGGCGTCGAAGAATGCCTTCGCGATCAGCCCTGGCGCCAGCGCGAGCACCCAACTGAGCGTCCAACACAGCCCCGCCAGAAGATAGGTCCAGGGCGCGTAGGTGATCAGGCTCCAAAGCAGCCGCGGTGTCCTCGCCCTCACGGCCACACCCCTTCGCGCTCGCCCGCCACGTTGGCGACACCAGAAACGCCAACGGCCACTTCCTCGGAGCGCAGCAGGTGGGCGAATCGTGACGACGGGTCGCCGGCCAGCGTCAGGCGCGGTCCGTGCTCCAGGATGCGCCCGTCATCGAGCAGCAGGATCTCGTCGGCGCGGCGCAAGGTCGCCAGGCGGTGCGCGATGATGATGGCCGTACGCCCCCGCAGCAGCCCGTCGATGGCCCGGTCGAGTTGGGACTCGGTGGCGGGGTCCAGGCGCGACGACGCCTCGTCCAGAATCACGACGTCGGGGTCGGCCAGGAAGGCGCGCACGAGCGCCAATAACTGCGCCTGCCCCGCGGACAGCCCGCCTCCTCCCGACGCGAGTTCGGTGTCTAGGCCGCGCGGCAGCGTGTCGAACCATGCAAGGAGGCCCAGGTCCTCCAACGCCGCCATGACGCACGCGTCGTCAATCGCCGGGTTGAAGAAGGTGAGGTTATCCCGCACGGAGGCATGAAACAGCTGCACGTCCTGCGTGACCAGACCGACGCGGGCGCGTAGGTCGGTGAGGCGCAGGGCACGCAGGTCCGTGTCGCCCAGCAAGATAACGCCCTCACCTGGGTCGTAGAGCCGGAACAGGAGCCGCGCGATGGTCGTCTTGCCGCTCCCGGTCCTGCCCACCACGCCCAGCACGCGGCCGGGCGCGAGGGCGAACGAGACGCTGCGCAACACCGGCGCGCCTTCGTAGGCGAAAGCGACGTCGTGGAATCCCACCGCGAGGGCGCCCGGCGGCAAAGGCGCGCCGGGACCATCCGCCACGGCAGGCTCCATTGCCAGAAGTTCCTCCATCCGGACCATGCCAGCCGAGGCCCCCTGCGCGTCGTCGAGCTGCCCTGAGATCTGGCGCAGCGGCGTCACGAGTTGCTGCGTGTAGCTGACGATCAGGTACGCCGTGCCGACAGTGATGGCGTGATGGGTAAAGAGATAGGCGGTGAAGAGAAAGGCGATGACGGTGCCAACGGCCAGCAGCAGGTCGGCCAGCGCCTCCAGCGCCCTCAGGAAAACGACCGCGGTGCGCTGGGGACGCATATACGCGCGCAGGCGCCCGTAGAACAGCAGGATGGGATAGGCCGTGGCCCCGTTGGCGCGTACGTCCTCGGCGCCGGCGAGCCACTCGCCCAGGAAGCCGAACAACTCCGCGAACGTCTGCCGGAAAAGCTTTAGATGCGGCAGGGCCACGCCGCGCAAGCGCCCCAGGACCAGCAGTCCGACGAGGGAGTAGAGCAGCAGTGTCGTACCAACGCGCCAGTCGATGCTGAAAAGCACCAGTAGCACGCCTACCAGCAGCAGCGCGTTGCCCAGGATGGTAAGCACAAAGCGCGAGAGGAAGTTGGCGAGCAACTCGGCGTCACCGTCGACGCGCTCGATCAACTCGCCGGGTGTGCGCGCGAGGTGAAAGGCCATGTCCAGGCTCAGGAGGCAGCGCGCGGCGTCTATGCGCAGGAGATTCGTGGCCGTCCAGGCCACATCCTCCGCCACGTACGCCTCGGCGGCGCGCACGGCCTGCGTGACGAGGGCCACCGCCAAGTAGAGCCTCGCGATGGTGGTGAGGGACGCCAGCGGACCACGCCGGACGGCAGTGTCGATGAACAGCCGTATAATGAGCGGGGCCGCCAACTGTAGGCCGATGGTCCCGAACAGTAACACAGCCAGCACTACGACCTTGCCCCGCTGAGAAAGCAGGTAGGTAGACAGAAAGGCGCGGTAGCGGGCGAACGTGGGGCGCAAGCTCTCCCTCCTCAGCCTAGTCGGGGTCGATGATTACCAAGGCTTACGCCTGGGGTAGTCCCAGTAGATGCGACGCGCCGATACTATCGTTGGCATAGTATCGCCAGAACGTCGGCGTGTACAAACCTTATCACATCGTCGCGAGCGCTTGTGCGACCGCAGGCCGCAGTGCGCCGCGTGAACCCAGCGCGACGTAGAGATCGGAGCCTACGCGGCGCAGCGCCAGCGCGCTGTCCGGCGCCGCGTAGGTGAGGGTGGCGCTGCTCAATGAAAGGGCGGCGTGGTAGCGCGCGTCCATGTACGCGACAAGCGCCTGGGCCAGGGTACGGGCGGCGGCAGGCGAGGCGGCGCGCAGGCGCCAGGCCAGCAGGAAGTCGGCGCCACGATCGAACAGGGCGTAGCGGTCGGCGCGCCAGCTGTCGGCGGCTTGCGCCGCCACCCCTGGGTCGAGGCGCTGCGCCAGCATGTCCTGGAGCTGGAACTCGCCGAACACATCGCTGTCAACGCGCCGCCACCCGTTGGATAGCGCGGGCGCGGGGACTGGAAGGTCGGGCGCGGGAGCCGTCGGGTTCGCCTGGTAGACCTCGGGATGTAGGATCTCGCGCGTGGAAACGGGCGGGTGGCGAAACGCGCTGTTGACGCCTGAGAAATCGACGCCAGCGAAGGTGTGGCCCAGCAGCCGCGTTTCGAAAATTGAGCCGGCGTCGTAGGGGAACAACTGATCATCGAGTAGAAAAGGCGGCGTCTGGGCGCCGACGCCGTTCGCGGCCTGCTGGGCCTCACGCTGGTACTCGATATACTGCGCCTGTGAGAAGGTGTCCTGCGCGTACAGAGCCATCTCCACAGTGGCGTCACCCTCGATTAGCGCGGTCTCGGCCAGTTGGCGGTCAGAGTCGTGGAGCGTTTGTTGAGCCGGGTCCGGACGCACTTTGCTCAGATCGAACGTTTGGTCCTGTAGGGCATGCGTGTACTCGTGCGAGATCGTGACCTGATCGTCAAGCGACAGGCCGCCCGCGCGCAGGGGGATGTAGAAGCGTTTGACGCCCGAATCGTAGAAAGCGGCTACACTAGAGCCCTCGGCATCGCGCAACACGCGGCGCAGATCGGTCCCCATCGGGAACAGACCGAGTAGCGCCAGCGGTTGGTACATATCGCGGATAGCGGACGCCGATGTATCGCGCTCGAAGTCGCGCTCAACCAGGCGCCGGAAGGCATCGGGCGCCAGCAGCGTCACCGGCACGGGCCGCGTGGCGTGCAGCCCCCGTATGGCCTCCGTCCCCTTTTCGATGCGGGCGATAACGGCGCTCGTCGTGCCAGACAGGGTTCGCAACTTATCGGAAGGGGCCACTGGGAGCGCGGGCGTCTCGCCCGTCCCCGGCGCATAGGCGGCGGACGCCGGGGACGGGCGAGACGCCCGCGCTCCCAGATGCGTCGCGAACCCCGTCGTGTTGGCGGAGACGACATAGTGGCCTAATGCGAAAGGGAAAGCGGCGCTCGCGACGGTCGCGCCGACAGCACAAGCGACGGCCAGAGCTTTGATACACCGGGTCATGGCAGCCTCACGGATAGATAGGGGTGTATAGACTACTGAGCGACGTCGAAGTTCACCGTGTTGAAGACCGTCTGAGCGCCGCTATGCGCCACGATGCGCGCCAGGGCGCGGCCGGACTTGATGCCCGTCGGGACGATCCAGCGATAGACAAACGAGCCATGTCCATCGGCCTGCCCGGAGGCCGCCGGCGTCGTGGCCTTACTCCCTGGCGGATAGGTGATTGTAACGCTCACTCGGGCGTTGGCGGCCGTGGACACCACGATCAGCCCTTCACCGCCGACACGTACGAGGGATGGCACGATGGGCTTCACCGTCAGTTTGCCCCGCGGCGCCGTCCGCCCGTGCTTTACGGGCGTGACTGGCGTGGGATTGAGCGCCTGGCCGCGCGCGAACTCCGTGAAGAACGAGCGGTCGACGAGCGAGGCGACATCGCCGCCCCCCACGACCACGGCAAGCTCACGGTTGTTCTTGAGGGCGTTCGCCGATAAGTCCATACTCCCCAGGATGACAGTGCGGCGGTCGATCACCAGCACGGTTCCGCCGCCGTCATCGCGGAAGCGTACCTGCCTCGTCGGAACGGCGTCGCGCAGCGTTGTGCTGTTGCTGCTCACCTTCGTGAGTACGCGCGCGACGACCCCACGCGCGCGCGCGGCGCGCAGAGACGCCAGGATTGTCGGGTCCGATATACCGGACGTGTAGAGTTCTACACGCGACCCTGCTGCGTTGATTTGCGCGGCGATGGCTGCGGCGTTATCGGGCAGCACGATCAAGTTATGCCCGAACAGCCGTACAGGGCGGCGCAGCCAATCGTCGTAGAACAGGCTCGCCGCCTGTAGCGCGTCAAGGCGATCGCGATCGACTACGGCGTAGGCGTGGCCTCCAAACCCAAGATTGCTCACCGACATGAACGACGTCAGCACGGTAACCGCCGACGTGTCGACGACGACCATATCGAGATGCGTGACGTAGCCCGGCGCGGGAGTCCGCGCGCGGACTCCCGCGCCCACCAACTTGGGCAGTGTCTCCGGCGTGTTGAGCCCGTGCGGGTCGAGCATGACACGCACGTCCACACCCCGTCGCGCCGCCCGTTGTAGCGCGGCTATTACAGTAGGGTCATCGAGGGCGTACGCCTCGATCAGGACGCGCTGGCGAGCCCCGTCGATCTGGGCCTGCACCGGACTCTCGACATCGCCTGGCCCGAACACCTGTAAAGTGGGCAGGCTGATAGCCGGCGTCGTCACGGGCGGCGGCGTCGGTGGAACCGGCGTCGGCGTCGGCTGTAGCCCGACCGCCATCCCTATAAAGAGAGCGGCGGCCGCGACAGAGGATTTCAGGGGCGCGTACACATGTCTCATCCAAGCTCGTCCAGAAAGCGGTCGACCAAGTCGCGCATATCCTCGGGGCCGGGATGCGCCTCGGGGTGGAACTGCACGGCGCGGAACGGCTTGGAGCGATGGCGGATGCCCTCATTGGTGCCGTCGTTGGCGTTGCGGAACCACGGTTCCCAACCCTCGGGCAGCGTTTCCTCAGCGACGGCATAGCCATGATTCTGGCTCGTGATGTAGCACCGTCCCGTGTCCAGATCGATGCAAGGCTGGTTCTGCCCGCGGTGCCCGTAGGGCAGCTTGTAGGTGTCGGCCCCCGCCGCCAACGCCATGACCTGATTGCCCAAGCAGATGCCAAAGGTCGGCACGCCCTGCTCCATGAACCGGCGCACCCCCGCGACTGCCTGAGGCACGTCCTTGGGGTCGCCCGGCCCATTGGAAACGAGCAGGCCGTCGATGCGCGGCGTCGCCGTGAGCGGGTCGGCGTCCCACGGTAAGCGCACCACGTCCGCCCCGCGCGCCATCAACAGACGCAGCATGTTGTTCTTTACGCCGCAGTCGAGCACGCCAACGGTCACGCCGGAGGGACGCTCGGCCCGATAGACGTGCGGCGCGGGGATCGAGACTTCGGACACGGCGCGCGTGAGGCTATACGCCTCCTCGCCATCCACGACGGAGGCGGGGACGATGCGCCCACCCATCACGCCACGCGCGCGTAGGCGTTGCGTGAGCGCGCGCGTATCAACCTCTTCAATCGCGGGGACGCCCTCGGCCTTGAGCCACTCATCCAGGGAACCGCACGCGCTCCAATGGTTGGGTGTACGCGAGAGCGTCGACACGACCAGACCGGCGACCTGGATGCGCTCGGATTCGTAGTGGTCGAGCAGTCCCCCTGTGACCGTGCGCTCGGGGACGCCGTAGTTGCCTATTAAGGGATTGGTCAGCACGAGGATCTGGCCGCGGTACGACGGGTCGGTCAGGCTCTCAGGATAGCCGGCGACGCCGGTGCTGAAGACAACCTCGCCGGAGACAGCCCGCGCCGCGCCGAACCCGACACCCTCGAATACCGTTCCATCGTCGAGCGCCAGGCGCGCCGGCCGCCCCTCGTTCATGTCTATGCCTCCCACTGCTCGCCCCACGTTATCCGTCATTCCTACGACTCCGACTCGTACCAGACCGTCGTACCGCTGTTAAGTCTAGCACGCGCGCGCATACCCCCATAATTGCGGCGCTGACAGATGGGACCCTCACCCCCGGCCCCTCTCCCTGTGCGCGGGAGAGGGGAGTCGCCACACCGGCAGGCTGCTCCCCCTCGCCCCTTGAGGGAGAGCCGGGTGGGCTGTCGGAGCGCAGCGGAGAGAGACCAATCCGCATGGGGTGGGGGTGAGGGGGGGACGAAGCGTAAGCTTTTTGCGTGAAGGGCGTAGGCTTGTTGTGTGAGGCCAATGGCGCGTATGTGTGATAGCCTTGGCGTCAATGTGTGATGCTCATGGAGCGGTTGTGTGAAATAGCGTGGATGTTCATCTCTGGTACAGCACGATTATGGCCGTCACACACCGTGCGGCGCATGTGCAGGGCTGGCGCACGGACCATTGTGGACAACGCTGAAAATATGGTTGTCCCCCCGGCCCCGCTGCGCTATGCTGCCACATAGACAGGAGGTGAGAGGGAGCATGAGCGCAGACCCCGTAGATCCCGTGGACATCGTGCGGTCGTTGAACCGCGACGTGACCGTGCTGCCGGGCAATGGCGAGTTCGACGTCATCACCGGCGAACCGCTCTCACCCGACGAAATAAACTTCCGGGTGCAGATCGATCAGGAGTCCGCCGCCGGCTTCATCGCGGTCGACAACCGCTATGCCTCGCTGCGCCTGGAGATCCATCAGCCGATCGTGACGTCGGATGCGCTCAACTATGACGACGACGCGCTGACGATCCGCCGGCCCAACACGGCGCTGCAACTCCCGCTCAACCTGGACGAACCGGGTCAGCAGGGCGTGGTGGAGTTGATCCGCCATGCCGTCGGAGAGTTTCCCGCGCGGGTCATGCATCACCTCTACGCCATCGCCAATGATCCGCCCAACTACCGCCGCAACAAATTCCGTGTCTCGGTGAGCGACCTGCTCGATCGCCTTGGCTACACGCGCGACCGCCGCGGTATCCATTATAGCGCCAACCGGGCCGCACAGCGGGGAGCGGGCGCCGTAAAGCGGCCAACTATGGCTTTGTCGCCAACCTGCTCTCGACGGTCGGCTACTTGACCAGTGAGAACGTGGGCGAGTTGACCGTACAGGGCGTCTTCGAGCGCGGCCTACCGGAGATCATCGAGGTGACGATCAATCCGCGTTGGTACGAGGGCGTCCGCCGCGACGACATGACCCCAGGGCGCGAGTACCGTCTGCTGCCCAAGCCACAGGCGCTTGAGCCTAAGCGCGGCCGGCGCGGCCCCAAGCCGGGCGGCGCGCATCGCGGGCAGTCGCGCACCGCCGACCTGTTACGGTCGTACGTGCAACGATGTAAGGAAAACTCGCAGGCGCGCCGCGTGATCGTGGAGCGCCGGACGCTGCTGGGGCACGCCGGTATCACCAACAGCAATATGTCGATGGCCGTGACGACGCTTAAAAAAGCGCTCAACCGATTGATCGAGGAAGGGACACTAACCTCGTTCGAGGTTAAGCCGAGCAAGGTCGACGAACTGTTCGACCTATGCTGGTGAACGACGATGAACGTGATACATGATGCGGACCCGATGTGTGAAATAGCGTGGATATGATGGAGACATAGTAAAACCGAAGGGGCGCGGCGGTCGCCATCCGCCTTGCCCCCTCGGTTCTTTAGATAGGCCCTGCGATTCCAGCCGCCAAGCACGAGATCGCGGGCCCGATACGAACAGCCGGCACACTGTGACGTGGCCGTGTCGGTTCGCTTGCTCTTATTACAGCACGCTTACCGCGCCCTGTCAATGTGCCCGCAATCCCGTATCCCGGCGTTGTCGGGATGGGTCAGGGGAGAGACGTGCGCGAAAGATTGGACGACACGGAGTACAGCG
>JAABUW010007459.1_pt1 | contig 13161 bp, 4 predicted proteins | sample 5560081 | NCBI WGS metagenome assembly JAABUW01 (sample SAMN10711882, study PRJNA513363) | rock metagenome | isolation source: Antarctica rocks | place: Antarctica: Victoria Land, Knobhead sud
GGCAGGAGAGCGACTACGCGCACGCTGGCGATCGGCTCGAGGTGTAGCTGGAAAAGCAGGGAGGCTCGCGCGTTGCCCGTGAGCATGCGACGATTCCAAGATGTATCTGTGTGCCCCATCTCAATTAGATCGTTATCATTATCTTCGGATATCTTTAGAATTGCTCGAGAAACGAAAACAGCGAGCCAGAAGCTTGTCTGTAAAACCGAAGCGCTACAAGTACAAATCAGCAAGAAAAAGAAGTTTTCAAGGTAGATGCTACCGTTTGCGGCAGCAACTGACGAAATGCAAACTCATCTCTCAGCTGCTTCCACAACGTCTTCCAACATCGGGGCAGGGACGACAGAAATAGGCTGAACTTAGAATTCCCACTGTTGGTTGCCTCAGTACTCAGACCTGGCTGCAGAAAAAACCTTGAACCCTAAAGTGAGCCCTAAACACTCGCTTAAGTTAGAGCGACGCTAGAGTTAAAACTAGACAATAGCTTATGCGCAATAATTTGGACTAGATTTTAGTACGTCTAAACACGTTCAAATTCGATATAAAGAATATTTTAGCAAGTTTTTAGATTTTTTCTGTAGCAAATCTAAGAGTAACATAATTTAATTTGAGAGAAAATCGACTTTCTTGTTGATAAATGTATTAAGATTGTCTTTTTACAATTTAAAAATATTGCTAATCAACTTTATTGCGCAATACAATGTTAATTATAATTATTGTAAATATTATTGTTGTTTAATTTGCTACTCTTATCTATACTCTATTTAATAATGCTAGAATCAAATATATATTATGTTTGATATATTTTTACTATTGTCTTCAAGTTGTAATAATCAAAAAGATCGAAAAATCTAATACTTATTGCGCAATTTCTAAGTTTAATTAGATTTTGCACTTTATGTTCGAAACTTTTTACAATTCTATAATTTAAGCAATCAATTAATTAATAGTTTTACAAATGCTTGAATTTACTCAATTGTTATTGTTGTTATATATTAAATACTTTATAAATCGACACAAGAACAATAAACGTATTTAGAAATAACAAGAACGTCGAAAAAATACAAATAAATTAAGAACGTATTAAAACAATTGTGCAAAATTGTTTTAATTTCGAAATAAAACAAAAACAAATTAATAAATTAATGCAAACAATAGTTAACAACTTAATTATTATAGCAAAGACTAATTTTAAGAAAAACTTACTATTTTAGGCAACGCTATTTATGTTTGATATTTCGAAAACTGTATTAATTATTATATTGTTGTTAACTTTGAAAAATAATTAGTATAAAAAGTTAAATAGTATTTCAAAATATAAATTGTTAATATTAAATAATAACAACAACAATTTAAAGACGCAAAACAAGATAAGATCGAATATCTTTATATACAATTAGCTATATTATTAATATTAAAACAAAAAAAAATAACTAAACTAATTTTGTTCTAGTATTTATCAATTCGAAAATTGCTATTAGTTAATACTTTAATAACAAGATATTAAAACACAAGTTTTTTTCTTTCAAACTATATATACTAATTATTAACAAGCTTTACTTAATTAAAGAGTAACAAAAATTTAGAATCAAATATACAAATCTTAATATATTTTAAATACAACTATTAATCGAAATTTCGATATTAAAAGTATCTACTATTTTAAACAACAAAATCGAGAAAATAATTCAAAGTTAATATAAATTTAACAAACAAATTATAGTATTGCAAATATTATTAGATTGTTCTAAAATATTCTTGCAATTTATCGAGATAAAAAAAACAATTAAAAATATATTAAATTTTCAATTCTTTTTATCAAATATCTTAAAAAGCGTATTCGATATATTAAAAACAATAATATATATAAATAGTATCAATCTAATACTTTAAATTTGCAATTTTTTTTAACAATAGATAAGAGATCTCGAGTATTTAAAGAAAGTTACGCAATAAATGTTTCTCTTAATATGTTACGACCCTAGCTCGTTATAGCTAGTATATACTCTATAGAGTAGTTTGTAGCATATAGCACGATTATTTGCATGTTCGACAACTTAATAGACGAACATTGTTCGACACGCTAGTAAGTAAGTTCGACATGTTTAATAGCGAGCAAAGCGAACAAAGTTCGACATGTTCGACAACAAATAAAGCAAACAAAACTCGACATATTCGACAACAAACATAACAAACAAAAAAGATCTTTTTAATATATAGATTCTTTAAATACGACTTTTTTATAAATTGTATTCAATTTATTTATTAAGTTACTTTTTATTATAAATACAAGTTGCAAAATCTTGTTATTAAATAATTGCTTACATTGTCTAAAGACGTTTACAAATTTCTCTAAATAATATTAATCTACTTTAATACTTTAGTCGTCTAGATAGCAACGTAACACTTTAAACACTTTAAGAATGTTTATATTAAATCAACGCGTTTCTATTTCGAGCATTAACTTATTAGTATTACGTCGACTCTCTATTGATAAAAATAACAAAATTAGAATTAATAAATCTAACATTTATTATAAAGATCGCATCGACTTGAAAAACTAACTTATACAAATAAATATCTATTTTATCTTCTATCTTGTTTTAGCGAACAAAAAGACAATTTTTGTATTAATATTTCTTAGAGAAAAAGTTTAGCATTAATTCAAGTTAAATTTACGCAAGTATTTAAAAAATTATAACGAAAACTCTTGTGTAATGTTTACGAATTTCGACAACTTTAAAAGAGAGCTTCGAAGAATCTTTAAAACATTTAACAAAAAATAAATTGCAAAAAGAATAATTTAGTATCTAATTTAACGAATTTTTGCAATAAATTACGTAGCTAAATTTTAAAAATATGTCAATTTAATCGAATAAAACGATATCGCACTTATAACAATGTTTCGACAAAATTTAAAAAATAATCTAAAAGACGAAATTATGTGCGATAAAAAAACTCTTAGCAATATGTTTAATCTTATTAAGATAATTATTAATTTCGACGACAAATTGTACAAAAAAGCTATAAAAAAAAGATACAATCAATTCTAAAAAAGAGCAAGAATCTTCTTTGAACTAGCAATCGAATATTAGTAAAAAGAATTTCGTTCTAATTAGAAGTATAGTAATCTCAATTATTGTAAGTTTGCATCTATAAAACTAAATTTTATTTAATAATATAAAGAGAAGAATTTTAGAGAAAAGCAAAATAACAAATTTTAGAAAACGTATTATTTATGTGACAAATTGAGTTATTTCGCAAAAGATTATTAATTACGAAACTTAATAAATCGTCAACAAATCAATGTTATGTTAAGAGAGATATTTTATAGTTAGAACAACATTAGAAAGCAAATTAATATAGAGACAAATATTCTCAAAATTAAATTAAACAACAACTATTATTTAGTAAAAAACCTAAATTAATTACAGAAAGTTCTAGATAAAATATTATTAAACAAGATATTCGCATTTACGCAAAAAGTTAATTAAATACTTAATAAGATTATAAGAGCGAAACGATTAAGAGCGTTATATTTTTATTTAGTAACAAACTTAAACAACAAATACAACTAAAAAGATTTTTACAAATGTCTAGATAATATTATAAAACACTTCGAGATTTTAGCTAGTTTATCAAAAAAACAACAAATAAATTAGATTGTAAATAAATGCGAAAAAGCGCTAAAAAGCGACGTTATTATAGAAATTTTTTTTTTTGATAAAATCGAACAACAATTAAGCAATGTAAGTTTATCTCAAAAAAAAATAAAAAAAGCAAAGAAATACGCAACACTTAATTGAACAAAATGCTATAATAATTTATGTTAGACTTATCTAAAAAACAAAGAAGAAGTTAATTAATTTTTTAGAAAATCAAAGTTATTAACTTAGTATAAGAAGAAAGCTTAGCGCAAACAAGCGTTCGAAGTAGAAGTCGCAACACAAAAATAAAAAAAAGTTCAAATTCTTTAATAAAGAACATATTAAAGAAATATAATATGTTAGCTTAATAGTAACAATTAAACTTAATAGCATATGTACGATATTTTATTACATTAATTAAAGTCAATAATCGTTAACTTATTGCAATAATCAATTCTAGTGCAATAAGTAATTTTATAATTAAAGCTTTTGTTAAGAGAGAAAAGTATTCTACTTAAAAGAAGCTTGACGCATATAATTTAATAATTGTAAATAGAAACTTATTACTTGATAAAAATAAAAAAGTAAATAAAGAGACAAAATCACTATTAATAGCTATTTAACAATATCACGAGAAACTAATCTTTAATATAGTGAAAATAGTTATTTATAATATTGTTTTAGAAATGTCTTAATTGAAGCAACACAATTTAGAAGTCGACTAAAATACACAAATACTTAAATTTGTACAATGTAATCACGTAATTCACATTTAATTTACGCATTAATAACGTTTAATAATAGATAAAAGATTAAATCGAAAATCGATCGCAAGTAGCGAGTTTGCATTTTTGCAAAAAAACGATTTAACAAAGTTTAACTTAATAAATATTGATAAAAATTAATTAAATTATAAAGTTAAAGTAAGTGAAGAAAATTACGAATTTTTTAAAAGCTTTGAACTATTTAGTATAACGAAGAAATCACTAAAGTACGTATTACGAATATATAACAATTAAGAGCATTTATTTAAAAAAAAAACGATAAAGACTTTTTCTAAATATTAATTGTAAAATTACGAAATTAAATTTAAATTAAACAAGCAATTTACGTTTAAACTTATATATGCTTTATTTAAGAAAAAGCTCGAAGTACTTTGCGAATATCTAATAGAAAACGAAAAGAAAAAATTTATTAAAAAATTCTAATTATAGATAAGATACTTAATTCTTTTTGTATTAAAGAAGAATAAAACTCTTTGTTTATATATTAATTATTAAAAGCTAAATAATATTACGATTAAAAACTAATATTTATTATTCAATATTAACGAACTTTAGAATCGACTATTTGAAGCAAAGTATTTTATTAAATTGAATTTACAAAAAGCGTACAACTAGATTAGAATAAAAATAAAGAAAGAGTGAAAAACAACTTTTTGCACACAATATTGTTACAATTCTAGCTCGTTATAGCTAGTATATACTCTACAGAGTAGTCTGTAGCATATAGTACAATTATCTGCATATTCGACAACTTGACAGACAAGTATTGCTCGACACGCTAGTAAACAAGTTCGATATATTCGACAGCAAGCAAAACAAGTAGAGCTCGACATGCTCGATAGCAAATATAACAAGCAAGAAAAATCTTTTTTAGTATATATAGATTTTCAAGACACAACTTTTTTATAAATTGTGTTCAACTCAAGATAAGTTCTTATTTATTGTTATTGCTACATCTAGTTGCAACTCTTGTTATCAAGTAATTGTTTACATTGCTTGAAGACGTCTACAAATTTCTTCAACAATACAACTCTCTCTAATATTCTCTAAGAGCTCTTAGAAAGTAGCAACGTAACATTTTAAACACTCTAAGAATATCTATATCAAGTTAACGTATCTCTATTCTAAGTACTAGTTTATCAACATTACGCCAATTATCGATTATAAGAGACAACAAGATTAGAATCAATAAATTTAATATCTACTATAAAAATTGTATCGATCTAAAAAATTGATTTATACAAATAGATATCTATTTTATCTTCTATCTTGTTTTAGCGAACTAAAAAACAATTTTTGTATTAATATTTTTTAGAGAGAGAGTCTAGCATTAACTTAAGTTAAATTTACGAAAGTATTTGAAAAATTATAACAAAAACTCTTATGCAATATTTACGAATTTCGACAACTTCAAAAGAGAGCTTCGAAGAATCTTTGAAATATTTAACGAGAAACAAATTGCAAAAAGAGTAATTTAGCATTTAACTCAACAAATTTTTGCAACAAATTACATCGCTAGATTTCAAAAGTATATCAATTTAATCGAATAAGACAATATTGCACTTATAACAATGTTTTAACAAGATCTCAAGAATAATCTAAAGAACAAAATTATATATAATAGAAGAACTCTTAGCAATATATTTGATTTTATTAAAGTAGTTATCGATTTCGACAACAAATTGTATAAAAAAACTATAAAAAAAAGATACAATTAATCTCGAGAAAGAGCAAGAATCTTCTTTGAATTAACAATCGAATATTAGTAGAAAAAATTTTATTTTAACTAGAAATATAGTAATCTCGATTATTGTAAACTTGTATCTATAAAATTAGATTTTACTCAACAATATAAAAGAAAAAACTTTAAAAAAAAGCAAAATAACAAATTTTAGAAAATATACTATTTATATAGCAAATCGAGTTACTTCGCAAAAAATTGTCAATTACGAAACTTGATAAATTGTCGACAAATCAATACTATATTAAAAGAGATATTTAATAGCTAGAACAATATTAGAAAGCAAATTGATACAAAAACAAATACTCTTAAAACTAGATCGAACAACAACTACTATTTAATAGAAAACTCAAATTAATTATAGAAAGTTCTAGATAAAATATTATCAAGCAAGATATTTGCATTTATGTAGAAAGTTAATCGAATACTTAATAAAACTATAAGAGTACAACAACTAGAAACGCCATATCTTTATCTAGCAACAAACTTGAACAACAAATACAACTAAAAGAACTTTTACAAATATCTAAACAATATTACAAAATATCTCGAAATTTTAATTAGTTTATCGAAGAAACAATAGATAAACTAGATTGTAAATAAATACAAAAAAGCGCTAGAAAGCGACGCCACTATAAAAAGAGATATTTTCGAGAAAATCGAACAACAATTAAGCAATATTAGTTTATCTCGAAAGAAGATAGAGAAAGCAAAGAAACATACAATATTTAGTTGAACAAAATACTATAACAACTTATACTAGACTTATCTAGAAAACAAAGAAAAAGTCAATTGATTTTCTAGAAAATCAAAATTATTAATCTAGTATAGAAAGAAAGCTTAGCGCAAACAGATATTCGAAACAGAAGTTGCAGCACAAGAATAGAGAAAAGTTCAAATTTTTTGATAAAAAATATACTAGAGAAATGCAATATGTTAGTCCAACAATAGTAACTAAACTTAACAATACACGCACAATGTTTTATCACATCAATTAAGATTAATAATTGTCAACTTATTGCAATAATCGATTCTAGTGCGACAAATAATTTTATAACTAAAGTTTTTGTTAAGAGAGAAGAATATCTTACTCAAAAGAAGTCTAACATATACAACTTAATAATTGTAGATAAGAATTTATTACTTAACAAGAATAAAAAAGTAAACAAAGAAACGAAATTACTATCGATAGCTATTTAGCAACACCACAAGAAACTAATTTTTAATATAGTAAAAATAATTACTTATAATATTATTCTAGAAATACTTTGATTAAAACAACACAATCTAGAAGTCGACTAGAATACACAAATACTTAGATTTGCGCAATATAATTACGTAATTTATATTTAATCTATGTATTAATAACGTTCGATAATAGATAAAAGAACAAGTCGAAAATCGATTGCAAGCAATAAACTTGCATTTTTGCAAAAAAATAATCTAACAAAGTTCGACTCGACAAGTACTAGCAAAAATTAGTCGAGTTACAAAATTAAAGTAAATAAAAAAAATTACGAATCTTTTAGAAGTCTTGAACTATCTAGTACAACAAAAAAATTGCTAAAACATATATTACAAATATACAACAATTGAGAGCATTTGTTTCAAGAAGAGAAAACAACAAAGACTCTTTCTAAATATTAATCGTAAAATTATAAAATTAGATTTGAACTAAGCAAACAATTTATATTTGAACTTATATATGCTCTATTCGAAAAGAAGCTCGAAGTACTTCACGAATATCTAGCAAAAAACAAAAAAAAAGAATTTATTAAAAAATCTTAATTATAGACAAGATACTCGATTCTCTTTGTATCAAAAAAGAATAAAACTTTTTATCTATATATCGATTATCGAAAGCTAAACAATATTACAATTAAGAATCGATATTTATTATCCAATATCAACAAGCTTTAGAATTAATTATTTGGAGCAAAATACTTTACTAAATTGAATTTACGAGAAGCGTACAACTAGATTAGAATAAAAATAAAGAAAGAATAAAAGATAGCTTTTTGTATACAATATAAATTATACAAATATACAATAATGTTGTTCGAACTTACGAACGCCTCGACAACGTATCAAGAAATAATTAATAATATACTACAACAATATTTGAATCGATTTGTTATAGCATACTTAAACGATATTATAATTTATTCGAAAATTTTGAAAAAGTATATTAGTTATATCTTCAAAGTATTAGAATGTCTAAATATAAAAAACTTATATTTTAAGTTAAAGAAATGCGAATTTTATCGAAAGAAAGTTAATTTTCTCGAATTTGTTGTTGAACAACACGAAGTACACATAAATTTCAAAAAGCTACAAATAATAAAAAAATAAAAATTATCGACAAATATTAAAGAAGTACAATTCTTTCTAGATTTTATAAACTACAATAAGAAGTTTATCAAAAACTACTTAGCAAACGCAATATTATTGACGAATTTTACAAAGAAAAATATATTATAATTATAGAAACTCGCAAAAGAGAAATTATTCTAGAATCTTAACCTAGAATATTTGAAGAAATCAATACTAAAGATATACAATTTACAATTATCAAACAAAATTGAAATCGATATATTAGATCTAGTTATCGATGCATACTTTAATTAGAGATATAAAAATATATAATATTTAATAATATATCTCTCGAGAAAATTTTTGTCAATCAAACAAAACTATAATGTTTACAATAAGAAACTACTCGCTATAGTAGTTTTCTTGAAGTTATAAAGAGTATATATAGAAGAATTATCAAAACTTACAATTTTTATAGATTACAAGAATCTTGTGCACTTTATTACTATTAAACAACTTAATAAAAGACAAGTGCGATAATTAGAAAGACTTAAACAATACAAGTTCAAGATATAGTATATTTTAGACAAAGATAATAATAAAGTAGACGTACTTAGCAAAAGAAGTAATTATATAAAAACGAAAGAATTGTTCAATTATAGCATACTTAAAATTAACTAGAATAAATTACTATTAGCAAACAAATATAAACTAAATACTATACTACAAATACTTCGAAACAATACGAAAGAGTTTTCAATAAAGAAAGGAAAACTCTAGATATTTATCGACAAGATTGACAAATATATAAAAAAGTATTATAACAAATTATTGCAAAAGCACTTAGAAGTAACTAAAACTCTTTAGTTTTTATATTAGTATTGTTAGTTTTTACAAATAAGACAAGCTATCGAGATATATATTAAACAATATTTTAGTTGTTAGCAAAACAAATATAATACGCATACAAACTATAGCAAAATCCAATATTAGAAATTATCTAAATCGTTATAGAATAAAGTTACGATAAACTTTATTATTAAGTTGTTCAAGTCGACAAATCTAGCAATTGGAGACAAATATAATTCGATACTAATAATAATTAATAAGTTTATCAAGTACTTATATATTATCGCATGCAAAGAGAAGTTCATTGCAAAACAACTAGAATATATTATATTGAATCGACTTGTATAGTATTACAATATATTTAAAGAACTAACTAGTAACAAAGACAAGTTCTTTACATCTAACTATTGAAAGACGTTTCTCTCAATATTAGATACAAAACTTCGAATATCTATCGTCTATTACTTGGTTACAAATAATTAAATAGAAAAAACAAACTAGAGTTTTGAGCAATATTTGAGACACTATATTAACAATACTTATAGCAATTGAGTATTATTTCTATCTATAATACAACTAGCACTCAATACTAAGATTTTAAATATTACTAAGATAACTTTATTTTTTGTCAACTATAACAAGAAATCAAATCTCTTCAAAAAAGAGCGAACGCATTTGTTAGTATAATTAGTTATTGAAAAAGTAGCAACATTAAAAAAGATACACGACAATATCTCAAAAATACAAAAAAAATCGATCAAATATTAAAACAAAAAACAAAAAACAATATCTCAACTAAAAGAGAGAAATAAGATATATCTTTTTACAAAAAATCTTAAAACAAGAAAACTAAGCAAGAAATTGAATTATATTAAAGTCGAATTGTTTCTTGTTAAAAAGATTAAAAGATTAATCAATTACGAACTCGACTTATCTAAGAACGTCAAAGTATTTCTAGTATTCTATATTTTATTGTTGAAGTCAATCGACTCAAGTATATCTATATAGAAAACATTTTATTATAAATTATAGAAAGAAAATCGATTTAAGATTGAGAGAATTCTAGAACAACAAAGTCAACAATATCTTGTAAAATAAAAAGAATATTTTACAACAAAAAACACGTAAGAATCAACTAGCAATCTCGACAACTATTATATTTTTATCTAAAAAATTTATTAACGTTCGAAAAATTATTTAACATAGCAAAAAAAAATTAAATAGCAAAAGATGTTCCAATCAAAGCATTCGCAACAAGACAATTTAACAATTCAATAATATTCGACTTTTTTATACTAGACAATAGATATTGTGTCTTTTGCTCTATCTTTGTATCAACTTTCTTCAACATTTTCTTATTACAAAGTAATCGCGTAATTACAATTGTTAACACGATCTTATTTTTTGTTACTTTAAAAAATAAATCTTCTCTAGTACAATCTAAAGAAACTTACAATATATTTATACACAATTTGTTTGCGCGAACACATTTCGAACACTTTAGACAAGATAACAAATCTTTTATAACAATACAAGATTTGCTAATATAGCAACAATATTTACAAGCAAAATTAACAAGTGTTTCGTAGTAATCTATTTCGAAAGCAAAACAAATACAATTTTAGTAAGAAGATATAAAATATAAGAATTTGCTTTTCGAGACAAAAAGATTTGAAGAAGAGAAATAGTGTTACAACTCTAGCTCGTTATAGCTAATATATACTCTACAAAGTAGTCTATAGTATATAGCACAATTACTTGCATGTTCGACAATTTGGCAGACAAGCATTGTTCGATATATTAGTAAACAAGTTCGATATATTTGATAATAAACAAAGCAAACAAAATTCGATATATTCGACAGCAAACAAAACAAACAAAGCTCGATATGCTCGATAGCAAATATAACAAACAAAAAGAATCTTTTTTAGTATATATAGATTTTCAAGATACAACTCTTTTATAAATTGTATTTAACTCAAGATAAGTTCTTATTTATTGTTATCGCTACATCTAGTTGCAACTCTTGTTATCAAATAATTGTTTATATTGCTTGAAGACGTCTACAAATCTCTTCAACAATACAACTCTCTCTAATATCTTCTAAGAGCTCTTAGAAAGTAGTAGCGTAACAAATATAAATTATACAAATATACAATAATGTTGTTCGAACTCACAAACGTCTTAGCAACGTATTAAAAAATAATTAATAATATACTACGACAATATTTGAATCAATTTGTTATAGCATACTTGAACGACATTATAATTTACTCAAAATTTTTGAAAAAACATGTTAGTTATGTTTTTAAAATATTAAAATGTTTAAACATAAAAAACTTACATTTTAAGTTAAAGAAATGCGAATTTTATTAAAAGAAAGTTGACTTTCTTAAATTTGTCGTTAAACGACACGAAATACATATAGATTTTAAGAAATTACGAACAATTAAAGAATAAAAATTATTAATAAATGTTAAAAAAGTACAATTCTTTTTAGATTTTATAAACTACAACAAGAAATTTATCAAAAACTACTTAATAAACGCGATATTATTAACAAATTTTACGAAAAAAAATACGTTATAATTATAAAAATTCGCAAAAAAGAAATTATTTCAAAATTTTAAGTTAAAATGTTTGAAGAAATTAATATTAAAAATGTACAATTTGCGATTGTTAAACAAAATTCAAATTAACGCATTAAATTTAGTTATCGATGCATGCTTTAATTAAAAACATAAAGATATATAATATTTAATAATATATTTTTCGAGAAAATTCTTATTAATTGAACAAAATTATAATGTTTACAATAAAAAACTACTCGCTATAGTAATCTTCTTAAAATTATAAAAAGTATATACGAAAAAATTACTTAAACTTACGATTCTTATAAATTATAAAAATCTTGTACACTTTACTACTATAAAGTAGTTTAACAAAAGACAAATGCAATAATTAAAAAGACTTAAATAGTACAAATTCAAAATATAGTATATTTTAGACAAAAATAATAATAGAGCAAACGTACTTAATAGAAGAAGTAATTATATAAAAACGAAAGAATTGTTTAACTACAACATACTTAAGATTAACAAGAACAAATTACTATTAGCAAATAAATATAAACTAAATACTATATTACAAATACTTCGAAATAATACAAAAGAGTTTTTAATAAAAAAAGAAAAACTTCAAATATCTATCAACAAGATCGACAAATATATAAGAGAATATTATAACAAATTATTGCAAAAACATCTAAAAATAACAAAAACTTTTTAGTTTTTATACTAGTATTGTTAATTTTTATAGATAAGACGAGTTGTCAAAATATACATTAAACGATGTCTTAGCTATTAATAGAACAAACATAATATATATACGAACTATAACGAAATTTAATATTAGAAATTATTTAAATTGTTATAAAATAAAGTTACAATAAACTTTATTATTAAGTTGTTCAAGTCGACGAATTCAACAATTAAAAATAAATATAATTCGATACTAGTAATAATTAATAAGTTTATTAAGTACTTATATATTATCGCATGTAAAGAGAAGTTTATTGCAAAACAACTAAAATATATTATATTAAATCAACTTATATAATATTATAATATACTTAAGAGATTAAGTAGTAACAAAGACAAGCTCTTTACGTCTAACTATTAGAAAACGTTTCTCTTAATATTAGATACAAGATTTCGAATATCTATTGTCTATTATTTGATTACAAATAATTAAATAGAAAGAACAAACTAGAGTCTTAAGCAATATTTGAGACACTATATTAACAATATTTATAGCAATTGAATAT
>JAABUW010007462.1_pt1 | contig 13160 bp, 15 predicted proteins | sample 5560081 | NCBI WGS metagenome assembly JAABUW01 (sample SAMN10711882, study PRJNA513363) | rock metagenome | isolation source: Antarctica rocks | place: Antarctica: Victoria Land, Knobhead sud
GCGCAGCCTCTGAATATTACTTAAATAGAAGCTCTTGTACTCACCTTCTTCTGTATTCTTAATATTCAGTTATAGCTACCTCTAAAGATCAAGCACTATTCAACCCTGACTTTCGCTGGTTGACTCATCTAGGCACGGTCCTGACAGCGTGATCGACGAGTCACTACTTCTTCGAGCACTGTAATCACGCCTCTCAATACTTGAAATGACTATTCTACCTGATATCTTTTCATCAATTACTCGACGACACTGTCGATGTGATGAAGACGTTTCGATATCGACGCAGTCGACGAGTCGCAAATTCTTCGATCACTTGTAGTCACAACTCGCAGACTCTTCATCTGAATTGTCTTTTTCACTAGTAGTATCTTTTCATCTCTTACTGACATCGACATGTCATTAATCTTCTTCGTAGATCAATTGTGACTGTTAGAAGAGATGTTGTCGCGTGGGTGAAAACTCTGCATGACAACTTTTCTGACCACGCAACGTTCTAACATCGTTTGAACTGCGTCGAATTGAGATCTCTTGACTCTTTTGACTTCTATTCAAACACAGAATAGAATCAAAAGATTCGTAGTCGACATCACGTACAGGTGAATCTCGTTGTCAGTCGTTGAATTCGCGATCAATAATACATCTTTGTTAATCACTTTAACATTTTTCTTCTTGATCAATACAAGTCAGAACTCACGTTCATTGATGTTTCAGCAAAGAGCTTAGATAGCTTGTGAGCTAGTGAGCAAAGTTTATTCAATACTAATGCGCTCAAGATGCATATGCTAGCTACTAAATGAGACATTTGCTACAAGCTAGCTGTCAGCTGAGTTTGCATCGTTGATTAGCTTACATGCTACATAAATCAGCTACAAGCTGATTTAGTTGATTTAGCACTACTCTTCATTCTACTCATTTATCTACTTGCTCATTTACTTTTCATTCTACTCATTTATCTACTCGCTCATCTACTCTTCATTCTACTCATCTATTTACTCGCTCATTTACTCTTCATTCTACTTGCTCATTTACTCTTTATTCTACTCATCTATCTACTCGCTTATCTACTCTTTACTTTACTCGTCATTCTACTCGCTCATTTACTCTTCATTCTACTCGCTCATCTACTCGCTCATCTACTCGCTCATTTACTCGCTCATTTACTCTTCATTCTACTCATCTATTTACTCGCTCATCTACTCTTCATTCTACTCATCTATTTACTCGCTTATTTACTTTTCATTCTACTCATTTATCTACTCGCTCATTTACTCTTCACTCTACTCGCTCATCTACTTTTCATTCTACTCGCTCATTTACTCTTCATTCTACTCGCTCATTTACTCTTCATTCTACTCATCTATCTACTCGCTCATCTACTTTTCATTCTACTCATCTATTTACTCGCTCATTTACTCTTCATTCTACTTGTTTATTTACTCGCTCATTTACTCTTCATTCTACTCGTCTATCTACTCGCTCATTTACTCTTCACTCTACTCATCTACCTACTCTTTATTCTACTTTCTATCAAACGCGTTAATTGAGTGCATAAAACACGTCAAACAGTGCTTCAAACAATGCTTTCTACATGACTTTCTATCTACTCGTCACTCTACATGCTCAGCTACCTACTTGATAATCTTCGCTTCAAGCTCTATAAAACTGACGCTAGAGAGTTTGAAGTTTTCACCTTCTTTTTTCCTTCATAGTTTCTACTTTCTAGAACAACAACAATCAAAATATCAACATGTTCAGCTATCAACTCAGCTATCAACTCAGCTATCAACTCAGCTATCAACTCAGCTATCAACTCAGCTATCTACTCGTTCATCTACTAGTCAGTCTACTCGCTTCAAAACATGCTTCAAAAGACGCGTTGATCAAGCGCATAACATGAGTCAAACAGTGCTTCAAACAATGCTTTCTACTGAGCTTTTCACTGAGCTTTCTACTGATCTTTCGACCGATCTTTCTACTGATCTTTCGATCGAGTCATTTAGTGAGCTTTCTACTGATCTTTCGATCGACCTTTCTACTGATTTTTCTACCGACCTTTCTATCAATCTTTCTATCAACCTTTCTATTGATCTTTCTACTGAGCTATCTGTTGAGCTATCGACTGAGCTTTCTATCAAACGCTCTATTAAACATTCTACATGCTTCAAAATACGCGTCGATCGGGCGCATAACACGGGTCAAACAATGCTTTCTACATGACTCTCTACATGGCTCCCTACATGACTTTCTACCAAGCGCCCTCCATGTTTCCCTACCAAGCACCCTACCAAGCACCCTCCATGTTTCCCTACCAAGCGCCCTCCATGTTTCCCTACCAAGCACCCTACCAAGCACCCTCCATGTTTCCCTACCAAGCGCCCTTCATGTTTCCCTATCAAGCACCCTCCATGTTTCCCTACCAAGCGCCCTCCATGTTTCCCTACCAAGCGCCCTCCATGTTTCCCTACCAAGCACCCTTCATGTTTCCCTACCAAGCGCCCTCTATGTTTCCCTACCAAGCACCCTTCATGTTTCCCTATCAAGCACCCTTCATGACTCCCTACATGGTTCCCTACCAAGCATTCTTCATGTTTAAATAGATGGTTAAATAGCTACTTAAATAATCAATTCATCAAATGATTTATTTGATTACATATGAATCTTGAATGTAGAAACGTACAAAAAGCGAACATGTATTGCGCATTATATCTTTTGAGCAATTGATGTCTTTTGAGCAAATGACTGTCACCAAAAGATACAAGCGCTTGTAGCTAGCTATTAGTTGTTGGTGAGTGACTATTAGAGCTTGTGAGCTAGAAGCTCGACTAAACAGATGTTTTTGACTGATGCTAGCTTGATGAGTCTGTAGCCAATTTTAGCTGATTTCGTCAAATGATCGATGTTTAGACTTCGAGCTTCTCAAATCTCTGTCAGAGAATCTTATGTTTCAAGCTTGAGACAAGTTAATCAATGTCAAAGAGTTCATCAAGAAGATGAGAGAACTGACTGATCATCTACATAATGAAATGCTCATAGCTCAAGTCATTTATGAGTTTAATGTCAATCTCTCTCGTCAAACTTGTTTTAAATACTTCGTCGAAGATGAAGTCTGACTGAATGCTCGCAATCTCAGCATTGCTCATCTCGTTGTCAAGTTAAATGATCATAACGTTGAATTCTTCAAGATCAAGTGTGTCTTTGAGCAAAATTCTCTGATCATTGAGTTAAATCTCTCAGCATCTATGAAAGTTCACTCAGTTTTTCATGCTATTCTTCTGAGTCACATCGCAAATAATCTTCTCTCAAGTCAACGTCAGAAATCTTGAGAACTCATCATCATCAAAAATGATGAAAGATTCTGATATGTAAACAGCATACTAAACTTCAAGCATGATAGATGCTACAACTCATCTTTGCTCAAGTATTACATTGATTGAGAAGATCACTTTTCTACTTAAGAATCTTTCAATCTTCTAGATAATTGTGAGCAAGCGCTTGATGAATTTCACCTCATCAACTTTGTCGTTGAAGAATCACATGTAATATCATGTACAATGTCTCAATGTCAATGTCAAGAACTTTAAGTTCAATATTCATCATCGATTCAGCTCAGACATCTTGCTCAAATGTATTTTCATCTCGTCAGTGCTTCATCACTATAAAATGCATTTCGCTTTATCATGTCTCATCTTCATCTCGCTCTGTCTTGCTCAAATCTGACTTAAATGTGACTCAGATGTATTCTTGCTTCATCAATGCTTCATCACTATAAAATGCGTCTCGCTGTATCTCGTTTCATCTCATCTCATCTAGTTTCAATTCTTGTTGTCATCTTCAATTCTTTCTTGTCTCGTCTCACTCTCATCTTGTCTCATTTACATCTCATCTCATCTAGTTTCAATTCTCGTCTCATCTTGTTCTTTTTATCATTTCGCAAAAGCTCAGTCTTTGAGAGAGAAGCTACTATCATGATGTCAGATCATCATTTCAGCTCAAAGCATAGAATATATCGTCAATTCAATCTAGTATCATTGATATTTTAGAAAGTCTTGATTCATTGAACTAAGTCATTAATTTAGTCATCATCATCTTAATTTAGTCACATCAAAATCTGTTTCATGTCTTTGCAATCTTAAATCATAGAACTGCTGCTCAGTTCTGACATTATTTAATTCATGTATATAGAAGTCAAGTTCTTGTTCTTTTCTTTCATTTCTTGTCTTTCATCTTGTACATTATCTGATGTATTGTTCTGTATCTAGTTCAAGTAATATAATAATCAATTCTTTATATTGATAGAATCTCTAGTTCAGTCTAGTCTCTGACACTTTATCAATATCTTCAATGAACATAGCAAAAATCTCGATGTGATTTCGTTTTAATCAATTCATCAACGTTTAAAAGAAAGTGACATTTATATTTTGAATTGAGAAGAATTCTTTCAAAATGATAAAAGCTGAACGCTTTAAAATCTTGTGAGCAACTGAAGAAATTGAAGTTGATCATGATCAACTTGAGTGTTTCGTAATTGAGAGAACTGAAAAAATCGAAATAGAAGTATTTAATTGATCAGAAAATACGATAGTATCATGATACATATTCAATAATATTTCGTTTTTGTTCATTCAGAGCTTACTTAATATGACTTCATGATGATTGATATCAGTTATGAGCATTGATACAGTCAATTTCTTATAACTTTCAATGATCAGATTGAGTTGAATCTTATGAGTAATAACTTTCTTAAATAGCTTCTTATCATAATCTCATATTAACTTCTCTTTTGTCAATGTTATTAATTGTATTTCAAGTTTCTTGCATACTTTATTGACTAGTTTGTCATGTATCAGCGTGTAGATGACGAAATCACTGTCTATCAAAGATCGAAGACTAAAAGAATTGTTCTGAGTGATGAGAAAGACATTGATCAGAAATGATTTCTCAAAGTAGTTTTCTTCTGATAGAACTTCGACTTGATTGCACAAAGATATGATCTCTATTTCTTTGATGACTTTGAAAGAGATAGCTAGTTTTTTGAATTTGAATCTGAGTCAAAGCTTGAACGATTGAATTCATTCTCATCATTTAATGCATTGATTCTAGAGAGTCGATCAAAGCACTCTCTAGAAATATGATTCAACTTGTGACAGATAAAACAGATTTCAGCTTGTACGTTCAAGTCTTTGACGTTAGTCAAAGTCACGTCACGTGATTTTAACTGATTCACTGATATGATGACTTCAATCTTTTTATAGAAGAGTCTTGAATGTTCATCAGCAAAGATGATCTACTTTCTGACTTTGTTCAGAAATTTCTTTTTCTTAATGTCATTCATGACTCGTTGCTCATTATTCAAATAAATCAGATAGTCACGAATTTTATTCAGAGATTCTGACTGAATCAATTGACTACTTCAAGCTGCATGAAGACGATAGATTATCTTGTCTCATAAATCAACTATCAACTGTTTTTCGTGATATTCTAAATAGAAGAACAGACATTGAAACATTGAATAGAAATCACTAAATTTGCTCTTTTCTTAAATGAGATTAGCATATTTTCTTTGAAAGTTTGCCTCTTTGTCGAAATCATTGTATAGCTGAGCAAGTTCATCTAACAAATCATTGATCATTCTATAAAGATTCAATGAATCATGTTAACATCAAGCTAAAGTAGCTTTGACTGCGTTTTCATTGATTCTGAAGTGAATATAGATCAGTATGACTCTATCAATATCGAAATAATCGACGTTGACTTCTAGCTTGTCACGAATCTTTTCTTGTTAATCATCTCAGAAAGATTTTATTTCATCAGTAAATAGAAATAAATTTGAAAGCTTTTGAGATCGCTTGAATGAATTGAACATGATGAAAGAAGTAGAAGTATCTTCTTTAGTCAATCGCAGTCGATGTTATAGTTTCATCACCTGATCTTGAAGCTTTTTAAGATTTAAATTCGATCATTCTTTTGCTTGATCAATTTCTTCGAAACGAGTCTTTCATATCTGTTCATTGAACATTCTATCAAATAACTCACAAGCTTCTACATCTAGATCTCGTTGAGTTCGAAGATTGTTTAAATCTTCTAGAAAAACTTCTGAGTCTTGTTTGACTCAATGTTGTAGCTGCTTTACATTTTTGATATTTCAGAGAGTAGAAACTTTCAGAGATTCATTGAATGTCTGAGAGTGAGGCAAGAATTGATGATGTTTTCATACGAAGTCAGTTCTAAGAAATTTCAATAGACGAGAAGATAACTCAAGGTAAATGACTGAATCGAAGCTTTGATTACTCTCAAAGAAATCGAGTTGAGTATTCACAAATGATTGAATCATGATGAAGGTTTTGATGATCGAGCGAATGATGATGCTCAACAGTAGGTAGTGAGATCGTTGTTCTAGTGTGTAATCTTCAAAGAAGAGTGTTGCTGATTTAAGAGATTTTTTGGTGTTACAAGTGTATCAAGATCGATAAGACTGAACAAGGCTGAAGCTTTAATCAATTCGCAATGCATGCTAGCAAGTTTTCTGCGTAATGATTAAAGCTAGTCAACAATCTAGTCGAGATCTGACTCAGGTTTGACTCAGATATGATTCAACACTCTTTTTCTTTCTCAACACTCTTTTCTTTCACCAACATCTTGTTCATCTACATCATCTTCTTTTCATGTCACAAACACATTTCTTTCGAGTCTAGCGCAGTCTCTGAACATTACATAAATAGAAGCTTTTGTATCAATCTTCTTCTGTATTCTTAATATTCAGTTATAGCTATCTTTAAAGATCAAGCACTATCAATTCTGATCTTCATTGATTGTATCATTTAGACACGATTCTGACATTATATTAAGAATTCATTAATCACATGATACTGATTTCATTATTCATTCAACATACTTGTACAGACAGAACGAGTCTAAAGAAATTCATTTATTTGATGATCAACAACAATTGAAAGACAGAATAACACTAGAGAATTGAATAAAATCAACGACAAGACTGTTTGAATTGCTAGACTACTTATTGCTCATTAAGTACACAAAGTTCACTTGATTATGAGAATCATGATAAAAAACCTTCGTGAATTGCTTAAGAATCAAATCGATCGATAGATTCAACAATAAAGAATCTTCGTTGTTTGCTAAAGAATCAATCAAATCAATCAACAAACAAATCTCATCTTCTTTGTTGAAGATTAAACATTACTTCATACGTCTTTCTTTTTCAATCGTCAAGCATCGTCATTCGTTCAATTCTCTTTCAAACAAATCTCATCATGCTTAGTCATTCGTCTACTGAAAAGCGTTCTGAAGAATTTCAAAATCGTTTCTCTCAAACCTCTGATGCTAATTCATCGAAACCACGAACGAAATCATCAATTGCTGCGTCATTCATTCATGAAGATGACGAATTATTCGCTGAAACAATAATACTCTTCGTGTTCTACAAAATCTGAAAGGCTCGAAGTCTAGTTCTTGATGAAGAAACAGATTGACTCTACGAGTTAAATAAACAACAAGAAGACGAAATCAAAGAGTTGAAGACTAGACTTCAAGCTAAAGAAAACACTTCTTCTGATTTCATCTACTCTGAGCGTTCTAGATCTTAAAAAATACCTGATTCTTCGCTGTTTACTGATGAAAAGAACTCTACTTGAAAGAATTGATAAGGAAAAATTCAGAATAAACTAGAGATCAACGTCGATCTCTTTTCTAATGAACGAGTCAAATTGAACTATATACATTCTAGATTATTCGATGATGCAGCTGAGATCACTCAAGCTAGACGCGAACGTGACTGTGTCAATCTTTATAAAATCGTCGAAGATTTTTTGAAAGAGCTAGCTCAGTTGTTCAATGATTCAAATAAGAAAGTCAACTTTCGTAGAAAATACTACAACTTGATTCAAGAATTCAAGAAATTCAGTGAATTCTATACTCAGTTTCAACGTTTATCTTTCTATCTAGACTATCACGAAAAGCAACTGATTGTTGATCTAAAAGATAAAATCAACTCTCATCTTCGATTCATTTGAGTAGATCAACTAGTTCAATCTGATTCTCTAAAAGAAATTTGTTTCTACCTGATTCATTTGAATAATGATTAGCGAGTCATTTGAAAGATCAAGAACAAGCTCAAATGTATTGATGATCTTTCAAAGACTATCTTTCATAAAGCGACTGTTGTCACTCAGTCAGTCGATCATTCAAAGTCTGATCAGTCAAAGTCACGCGACGTGATTTTAACTAACGTCAAAGAAGCAGACATTCTATTCGAAAGCTGTTTTGTATGTCATAAATCAGGTCATAGCTCTAAAGAGTGTCTCGATCGACCTACTAGAATCAATGCAGTGAACAATGAATATAATTACTCTGATTTCAATTCGAATTTCGATTCAAAAAACTAGTTATCTCTTCAAAAGTCATCAAAGAGATAAAGATTATATCTTTGTGCAAACTAGACGAAATTCTATCGAAAGAGAATTACTTTGAAAAGTTGTTTCTAATTGATGCTCATCTCATCTCTCAGAATCGATCTTTCAGTCTTCATTCTTTAATAGACAGTGATTCAGTCATCTACATGATCATACATTCTGACCTAGTTGATAAAGTATGCGAGAAACTGAAAATTCAACCTATATCACTGATAAAAGAGAAGCTAATAAGAGATTATGATGAGAAGATATCTAAGAAGATCATCACTCATAAAATTCTACTCAATCTCATCATTGAAAGTCATAAGAAATTGACTGTATCAATGTTGATAGCTGATATCAATCATCATGAAGTCATATTAAGTAAGCTCTGAATGAACAAAAACGAAATATTACTGAATATGCAAAACGACGTCATTGTTTTTTCGAATCAATTGAATACTTCTATTTCTGTTTTTCCGATTTTTCTCAATTCAAAGCACTCAAGTTGATCGTGATCATCTTTGTTCTCTTCAATCACTCAGACTAAGATCTCTATGATGCTCAAACGACTCGTTTCAACAACTGCTCAGAAAAAGTCATTCTCGATTTGAAGCATAGACGCAGCTTCGTTCAAAACACTGTTGAATCATTCAAAGAAGAACAAGATTGAAGTCTTTGCTCTATTCATGATGAACATTAATAGAAAAATCGCGTACAATACTCAGTGCGATTTGAACGCTCTAAACGTCTCTTCAATCAATGAAATGACTCAAAATTTGAAAGATATTAAAGCAAAGCTGTCATTGAAATATCATGAGTTTCTAGATGTTTTTGATCGAGCTCAATCAAATAAACTATCTTCTCATCGCTTCTACGATCATAAAATTGAGCTCATCAGTGATTCAACGCTTTCTTGCTGTCGAGTTTATTGAATGTTTTCTGTCAAACTTCTGAAAGTAAAGAAGTACTTAAACGAGAATCTGTCGAAGAAATTCATCACTTCTAGTCAGACTCTCTATTTCTCTTCTGTTCTATTCATTCTCAAAGCAAATGAAGATCTTCGATTCTGCGTGAACTATCGAAAGCTAAATGTCATTTTCAAAAGAAATAGATATTCTCTATCGCTGATAGATAAGATCATTAATAAAATAGTGAGTTGCAAGCATCTGACTAGATTGAACATTATATCAACGTTCAACAAACTTCAAATGCATCTCAATAGCAAGAATTACATCATCTTTATCACTGCTTTAGAAGCATATAAATACAAGATGCTATCATTCAAACTGACTAACAAATCAATCTTCTTTCAGCAATATATGAATGATGTTCTATGAAACTTTCTGAACGACTTTTGTCAAGTCTATCTAGATGACATTCTCATCTATAGCAAAACAGAAAAGAAACATAAAGATCACGTCAAACTAGTATTGAGTCGACTACGCAAAGCTGAACTGCAGGTGAATATTCGAAAGTGCAAATTCGATGTAGAAGAGACTGTCTTTCTAGAAGTCATTGTATCGAAACTAGATCTTCGTATGAATCTCAGTAAAGTGACAGTCATAGTCAGCTGAATCACTTCAACCAATCTAAAAGAAATTCAGAGCTTCGTGAAATTTGTTAACTTCTACCGTCGTTTCATTAAAGACTTCTCGAAGCTAGTCAAATCGTTCACTTAACTGACTAGAAAGAACACGTCTTTTGTTTGAAACGAGATTTGTGTTCAAGTCTTTGACAATTTAAAGAAACAAGTCAGCTTGATCTCAATACTTCGTCACTTCGATTTTAAACGACAAGCTATTCTGAAGATCAATGCTTCAAACTATGTAAAAGGTGAAATACTATCTCAGTATGATGACGAGAGAGTTCTTCATTCGATGACTTTCTACAGCAAAAGCATGATTCTCGCTGAAATTAATTATCACATCTATGACAAGAAACTGCTAGTCATTATTCGATGCTTCAAACACTGATGACTCAAGCTGAAATGCACTGAACTACTCATTCTGTTGAGATCGTGCCTAGAATCTAACCACACTGCAGCGAGATAGTGCGTAGCTGAATAGAATGTTTGATCAATAGAGATAGCTATAACTAGAATATTAAGAATACAGAAGAAATCAAAGAGAGTTTCAAGCTGTATCTATAGTAGGGCAAAACAAAAAGGGCGAAGCAGGTTTGCTTGAGTATCGAAAGCGCTAGAATAGAGTGTTGAGGCTAAAGATTTAACATGAATCAAAACCTCTAGAGCTTGTTGACTAGAAAACTCTATTCAATCTCGACACACTCGTAACACATTCAGATGTTCATCAATCATCAGACTTTGAAAATCTTCATGAAAAACAAACAGTTGAGTCAACGACAAGTCAACTACCTGAACATTCTATCGAAGTTCAACTTTCAGATCATCTTTAGATCAGGCAAAACAAACACTAAAGTTGATGCTTTAATCAGAAGATTTCTAGCGAACGTCTCTGAATCAGCTCAGCGTCTTAAAGATTGTTTTCAGACTATTCTGACCTCTGATAGAGTCGATGTTCTATCTGTTGAATCGAAAACAAATTTCTATCAACGAGTATGTATAATCAATTAAACAGATGAGCTCTGCAGCGAATATAAACAAGCTATGAACGACAACAAGCTCAAATTTCATATCACTAAACTAAAGAACTGCAAAATCATTGACAACGTTCTATTTAGAAAAGATCTACTGTGAGTCTTTGAGAACATACACACGAAATTACTACAAGAAGTGCATAATCAATCTTCAATCTCTCATCTCGACAATAAACAAATCATTGATCTAGTTCAGCGTTTCTACTATTAATTAGATCATTGAGCTACTATTCAATGATACATTCGAAACTGTCATGCTTATCAGCGAAGCAAAGCTTCTAGAAATAACATCAATGAACTTCATCATTCTTTTTCGATTTCACAGAAATGCTGAAAAGATATAGCTATGAACTTCATCACTGAACTATCTCTGTCAGAAGACTATAACGTCATTTGCACAATCATATGTTGTCTCATCAAAGAACATCACTATGTTTTCTGTCATTGAGAAGACGATGACATCTCAGTTGAAGAAACAGTTTGAATCATGCTATGAAACGTTTATCAACTGCATGATCTACTCAGTTCTATTGTTTCAAACAAAGACTTTCAATTCATATTGACTATGTGAAAAAGTCTTTGCAAGCGACTGAGAATCACAGCTAGTCTATTTACAGTCTATCATTCTGAGATCAACGATCAATTGAAACAAGTCAATCAAGACATTGAACGCGAACTTAGAATCTACTGCAATTACATGCAGAACGACTGAGTTAAATGAATATTTATGATGAAATTCAGCGACAATTTCAATATCTTCTCATTCACTTCAATGACTTTCTTCTACTTCAATAAAGAATTTCACCCTCGAATGAGTTTCGATTCAGATACAACTGACTATGAAACAACTTGTGAACGACTTGAAGTTAAAAAAGCAGACGATATTGTCATTTGAATGAAAGAACTACTGAGCTTCGACCGTCAACAATTGAAAAAGACGAAGCTGATCATCGAAGTTCAGATCAATAAACATAAATAAAACGTCATTTATGAAGTAAATGACTGAGTTTGACTATCTTTCAGAAACGTTAAGACAATGAGACTCTGCAAAGATTTGAAAGACAAACAGCTAGATCTTTATCAAATTACTGCTAAAGTGAGTATCTTCTATCATCTTCATCTATCAGTCAGCATGAAGCATCTGCATTCGATGTTCAGCTCAAAGCTACTACGATTGTATTCAGAAGATTCTCTATCAGAACAGCATTCAGAATCACTCAGATCAATCACTATTGAAGACGATGAATACTGAGAGATAGACGATATATTGAACTTCAGACGCTATCAAGGTCAAATACAGTACAAAGTCAAATGAAAAGATCTAGATAGAAACAACGAATGATACTATGTTGATAAAGAGAAATTCGATGACTCAGAGAAAGTTTTGAACGAATTTCATAAGCTATATTCAAACAAATCGCGCTAAATATCGAAATAACTATCAACAAAAGTGAGCAAATGAACTACATTCATGCGAACATGAATTTTCGAAGAAGAAGATAATGTTACGAGCGTATCAAGATTGATAAGACTGAACAAGGCTGAAGCTCTAATCAATTCGCAGTGCACGCTAGCGAGTTTTCTGCGTAATGATTAGAGCTAGTCAACAATTTAGTCGAGATCTGACTCAGGTTTGACTCAGATATGATTCAACACTCTTTTTCTTTCTCAACACTCTTTTCTTTCACCAACATCTTGTTCATCTACATCATTTTCTTTTCATGTCACAAACACATTTCTTTTGTTACGATTCTAGCTACGCATCTTCGTTGATGACTATGTTGATGACTATGTTGATGACTATTCTGAGAACTATCATCGATCGCTCGTCGCTAGAACATAGACTTGTTTCGAAGTCAACTCTATTCAGAGTTAGCTTATGTTCTTCTGAATCATATAGATAGTCGATTCTTCCCTTCTAGATACTTTTCTTCCTTAGCATTTATATACTCGTTACATTACACTCATATGACTCGCTCTATGCTGGTTTCTAACATCTTTCAAGCCTAGCACAGTCTCTGAACATTACATAAATAGAAGCTTTTGTATCAATCTTCTTCTGTATTCTTAATATTCAGTTATAGCTATCTTTAAAGATCAAGCACTATCAACTCTGATCTTCATTGATTGTAT
>JAABUW010007469.1_pt1 | contig 13154 bp, 3 predicted proteins | sample 5560081 | NCBI WGS metagenome assembly JAABUW01 (sample SAMN10711882, study PRJNA513363) | rock metagenome | isolation source: Antarctica rocks | place: Antarctica: Victoria Land, Knobhead sud
CTCGAAAAATCGATTCGAATTATTATTTTTAATAAATTCTATTATTTTTAGTAATAATTTAATAGAAATAGTTAATTTATTGCATTTAATTAATAATTATATTAGAAATATCTATCTATAATAGCATTACTATAATATATTACTATAATACATTATCTATAATAATAATAAATCTAAATCTAAATTTATTTTATACTATTTTTAGTAATTCTTGATATAATAACGTTATTTTCGATTTCTTAACAATTCGATTCGATTCCAAATATTGAAATCGAATATCGACTCGAATCGAGTTGAATCGATTTCAAAATAGTATTAACTTGATCGGATTTTGGGTCGATTTCTAATATTAAAATTGTTGGATTGGGTCGATTTCAATAGTTGGAATTGAAATTCGACTCGATAGTCAATCTATACAAAATATAACAAAACTCTTTTTCTAAATACTATATAGTTAGACTAGTAAAAAATTCAATCGTTGTACAATCGTTGTACAATCGTCGAAAAATTGTCAAAAAATTGACAGAAAACTGTTAGAAAACCATCCTAAAACCGACGGAAAACCGTTTTCCAATCGATTAACAACTAGAAAATTCTAAATTTTGGTTGTTTAACGGTTGACTTCCCCAACAACCAATAACCACAAAAATAGATTTTAGGGTTGAACAGCGATTGTTCAACGATTAATTAGAAAATTTATTAAATCGAAAAAAATTATAATTAATTAGACTCTCTAAGTACTAGACTATCTAGTAGAGAGATATATAAGAGGGGTATAGATAGGGAGATCACTTACGCGTATATGTTTTTCGTAAATCACGTGATTTTTCTATTTATAACTTGATAGTATTGATAGTAATCAAAATAGAGACTTCTCGAGATAAATTAAAACTTTAAATTTAAGTTTAAACTCTAAACTATTAATAGAATTAATAGAAAAACGTCTTAACAACTTAACGTATTAACGAATCAACAATTTAAATATTTTACTATTCGACATGCCAAGACTTAAAACCTCGATTGAGCTAGCTTCGAGACTTAGAAAATAAATTTAAATTTTTTTAAATTTTCCATATCAAAATTAGCATCTATAGGCATCTATCCGTTGAACAACCGTTGTGCAACCGTTGTTCAACCGTAGAAAAACTAATTTTTTACTCTTCAATTTTTTTTAAAAAAAAAATATAAAAATTAGCATCTATAGGCATCTATTTGTTGAACAACCATCGTTCAATCGTTGTTCAACCGTTGTTCAACTATATTCATCTAAATTTCTAGTGTTAAACCATTGAACAATCGTTGTTTAACTATATTTATCTAAATTTCTAATGTTAAATCGTTGAACAATCGTTGAACAATCATAAAATATCTAGATTTCTAATGTTCAATCGACGTACAACTGTTGTACAATTGTTGTTTTAATTAGTAGAAAGCCCTAGACGTATTTATAATATTTTTTATTTAAAGAGAGAGTTCGAAAATCAAAATATAGACTTCTATTTTAGATAAACAACTTAATTATCTATTTATAAGCAAAGTTTACAAATCAATCTTAATCAAAAATTTAACTTTTTATTTAATAAAGATGCTATTTTGTTTAATAAAGATGCTACTTTGTTTAATATAAACAAAAAGTATTATAACAATAATTAATTAAATTTAGAAATCAACTACAAAAAAAAACAAATACAATAATAATTTACTATATACTAGACTTTTTACTAAAAATAAAATCGATAATTGATATAATATATATAAAAGAAAAGCTACAAAATATTAATATATAATATTTTTACAACAATTTAGATCTTAAAAATATTCTTTATTGTAAATAGATATTTTGTTGCTTTCTAACTATTTATTAAAGATTCTTTATTTCTTTTAGTAAATTCTTATATATTGTAGCTATTAGCAAACAATTATATCGATAACTAAATTTAGTATTTGCTCTTTAGCTATTAAAAACTTTTCGCAAAAAGAAATCTAAAAGTTATCAAATTAAAAACAATTTTTATCTAATTTCTTTATTATTGTTTTAGTTGGGTTGCAGCTTATCTCGAATGTAGAAATCGCATTCGAGACGAGCTTATCTCAAATAAGAATTTTTACTCAAAGTGAACTTTGTCGATGCTTAGCTTATGTTTAGCATAATTATTTCGAATTACAAGAAATTAATTGCGATCTTTGTTCGCAATCAAGATGCAAACTTAATATATATATAGCTTATATAGAATACAAACCTTTTTATTTAATGTTAACTAAAAATCAACTTCTAAAATTTTGCTTCTTTCTAGTATATGCTAGACATAAATTTAATTTTTTATATTTATGACATTCTTAAAGTTGTGTAAGATCTATAACGCGCAATTAATTAAGTTTAAAAACAAGATTTACGTATTGCGAAATTATATTTTGTTATAGCATAAATTACTTTTAGATGTAGCATAAGCTTAATATAGTTTTATATTTGCGCAATTCAATTACTTGTTTTGCATATATATTATATTTAAACTTAGTTTATATTTAATTTAAATCTTAATAACAATATGTTTTTCGATAGTATTATTAATTTTTTCGTCTTCGAAATCTTTATATTTTTTGACAAAAAGAATTTTTTTACGTTTAAGAATCTTGCAAATTAAAATTAACAAACGATTTTGCAATAAATAAATAAAATTAAAATTTACTATATGCTTATTATATATTAAACATTTGCTAAATATATAAGCAAACTTCGAATCTTAACAATATTAATATTATTAAATCGAATGCAACATTAAATAATTAAAATATTAACAAAAATGCTTCTATAAACAATCAAAAAAATTAAAATATATTAAACAATCAAAATCTTAATAGTTTTAACAAACTATTGCTTATAAAACTCAAAAAAATAGATTCTCTTTTACGCTTTATATTTATTATATATTAAGTTAATATTTATTATATATAGAGCTTTATTAATGTTAATAGAATTGCAATTATCTTCGAAGAACGCAATCAAATAGTTGTATTAAAAGTGCAAAATTATTACAATATTTTAGTATATTTATATACGTATTCAAAGAAGATTCTTTATTTTATATATAAGAAAAGCACAATATTAGTCGAGATCTTAATTAATATCTTTATTAAAGTATTAATTAACAAATATATGTTTAATATATATTTAACTTAAGTAAAATATAATTTTAATTTATATTAAGACTAGATTTAATTTTTTGTTATCGCAATTAACTTTAAAATTATTTAAATTGTTTTTTTATTTTTAGAAACTAAAAAGAAAAACAAAGCAAACAAGATTTAATATTAAAGTTTCAAATATTTCGAAATCAAGTATTGCGAACACGCGCATTTAAATATACTACGCATATATTTAATATACAATAAAGTTAAACTTAAAAGTATTAACAATTTTCGACAATACTTTATTTAATTGATATATATAATAAATGTCAACGTGCAATTAAAATATCGCATAGAGATCTAATATTATAAATTTCTTAAAAAATAACAAAAATAATATATACATTATATATATTTCGAATCTATAACTCGCGTATACAAGAATTAAAAACTTGCTATATAAAAGATTTATAAAATAAACTTTTACTTTATTTATATTGTTTGTAAACTAATTTTATAAATTTATTAAATTAAATACTTTTTATTTTTTAATATAAAATTATAGTACACAAATTAAATTATTAACGCAAATTTAATATATATCGATATTAATTATTTTTGCGTTTTAATAGATTACAAGTTACAACAACGCACAAAAAATTGCATCTTTATTAAATATCTAGCTTCTAGAAGCTTTATTTATAGTTAGTTTTATTTTGATACAAGTTTAGTATATATTAAACATATATAGAATTTGATTATTTTTAGAGAAATAACAAAATCAAGACTAATATATGCGATGCGCAATTAAATATCTATATTTTTGTTAATTAAAAACAATTTCTATTTTTTATACTAATTGTACGCAAAAATTATACTTATTATTTATTATATTTTATCAAAATGTTTTGAGAAATTGTCGACAACGTAATCGCAATAATTAAATAACAAAATCTATTATCTTTGACAACGCATAAGCTAAGTTTATATTTAGTATATACGTTATTTGCGTTAAATATTTTGCAAAACGCTTTGTTATTTCTTCTATTATATTTAATTTATATGCAGAATATAACAAGATTGCTTTGCGTTATATATACAATAATCTTAATATAAAAGATTGTATAGCAATATTAATTTGCAAACAAAAATTTAAGAAGTTTTTTATCAAAATAATTTTAAAAGATTAATTTATATTTAGTTTAAGTATTGTATAAATCTAGCTTATAATCTATAGAAGCTAAGCAAGAATTTGCTTTTAATTAATTGTGTTCTTCAAAAAAACAATAAATTAAAAATATTATTTATCTTAATAGAGATTTTTAACAATATATTGTTGTATATTGTATTTATGCTTAAACTAAGATCTTTATAAATTAATTATGTCTTAAAATAAATTTTGTATTTAAATAGATTTAAAACAAAACAAATTTGTACAATATCTTAGATTAAAACGAAAATTATTATTGTAAATTTAATATATACACAATATATATTAAGTATACGCTCAAATTATAATAGAAATTAATATCTACTACTATGCGTAAATCAATGTAAAGACTATCGAAGATTATTATATAATATTTATTAAAATATTTGAAGCGTTAAAAGAAGTTGTTTGTCAAACTATTTAAATTTCTTATATTAATTATAAAAACAAAGAATTGCGAACTTTTATAATAAATATAGACAAAAAACAAGCTTAAAGTATGCTTAATATATACTAAAATTATATAAATGTTACTAATGTTTTGTCTAAAATTTAAAAAATATTTTTACAATTTTAACAACTCTTAAGAGTAATTCGAATATCTCAAATATATATTAGTCTTTTATCGAATATATTCTAAGCGTAACTTTTAAAAACGTTATTTTAATTATTTAACAACTTATTTTATTAATTAACTTTGAAAAATCAAGATTGTTAACAAACTATTATAATGTATAGACAATAAAAATATATTATATTTTAAGCTTAAAATATAAATTAAATATCGAAAGACAAAATAAATTCTTGTCAAATTATATAAAGAGAAATTAAAGATTTCTTTGCATTAATAGACGCTAGTTCGCAATTATATTAATATAGAAGAAAGCAATTACTTTTAAAATAATAAGTTTGTAAAACAAAAGCTATTATTACTTGTTTCTATATTTAAATAGAATCTATATTTGTTCTAAGCTATATTTATACTAATTATATGCTAGAATAAGAAAACACGCTATTAAGATATTTGAAAAGAACAATTTTGAAACAAAAAAAGATATTTTATTTACTTGACGCAATTGTAGTAAATTTAATTGTATTGTCGCTCAACTAGTTAAAAAAAATATATACAATTAGTTTATATTTAATTTAACTTAATAATTAATTAAATTATAGATAAAAAAGATCGAAAAATTGCAAAGCGTTGTTAACAATATCTATATCTTTCTTTTAATTTAAAAAATTCTTATATAACACTCTTTTTTAATAGACTTAATTCTAAGTATAAATCTAGCACAAACATAATATCTAAATTTGATAGCAAGATTTTTTACACATCTTAAAGTTGCAACTTAAGAATTACTTATTTAATAAAAAATCGACGTCAAATATCGACTCGATATATATTAAATAAAGATTCTAAAATGTCTTCTTTAATATAACAATATATAGAGATATTATCTAGAAAAGATAAACGCCAAGCATTAACTTAATATATGTTAAATAAAGATTCTAAAATGTCTTCTTTAATACAACAATATGCAAAGATATTATTTAAAAGAGATAAATGTCAAATATCGATTTAATATATATTTGATAAAGATTTTAAAACGTTTTCTTTAATACAACAATATGTAGAGACATTATTTAGAAGAGACAAACGCCAAACATTAATTCGATATATATTGTTGTTTAACTCGAATAAACATAAATTAGACTCAAACTTTATAAATAACATATCAAAATCGAACAAAGAATATAGAGCAATATTATTGAAATATCAAATTAAAAATTAAGTGCGAAAATAGCGCATGCAACGTATGCGTCAAAAACGTAACAAACTTCTACAAAAGAAAGAGAAAAAATTAATAAAAGAAGTTGTTAAGTTAAAGAAATTTAATATTACTAGCAATATAAAGAATATTTTAAATGTAATTTTATTACAAGCAAATTAACAACATCTATTAAGCAATTAAAACAACAACAAAGATAAACTAATTTATAAATATATATCTTTGTTTTATAAATATTGTATAATATTAGTAGTTTAAGAGCTTTTGTTTAAATTCGAAAGACTACGCATAAATCTAGTATATATCAAATTTATATTAAGTATTAATTTGAAAAAAGATTTATTACTTTATTAAAAGATTCAAAATTAAAAAAAAACAATTGAAAACAAAATTATATATAAGATATTTGTATTATTTGTAAAATTAACAAGTACAACAATGCAACAAGCTATTATAACTGTTTATTTAGTTTTATTTTATAAAGAATAATATCTAAAATAAAAAAAGTAAATACAAGATTAAAATAGCAAATAAAATAAATATATAACAAACGTAGACAAAATATAAACTTAATATATATTTAAATATAGTTAAAAAAGAAATCTTAATTTAAAATTAAAGAAAGTATAGAGAGATTTTATATTAAATATAGATTGTACTTTATTTCAAATTGATTTGCAAAATTTTTTTTTTTATTAAAATATAATTGTTGTAGCAATTATATAGAAGCAAAGCATATAATAAATATTAATCTACTTTGTTAGATCGAAGTTAAAAAGACAAGTATTTAATTGTCTATATTGCATATATTAGATACAATCGAAAGCACACAATTAATTAAAACAAATTAAAGTATTATATATAACATATACTAAGTCTAAGATTTAATTAAACAATCTTAAAAGTTTCTTGTTGTTAATTTGTTTTAATTTATGCTTAATATATATTTAATATATACAATAAAAAATAATCTAATCTTTGTCTTTTTTAATTGTAGACGTAACAATAGTTTTCGCAACAATTGTATTAGTTAAATATAGACTTAGTATAATTTTAGTATAAATAAAAAAATAATTGCACTAATTTTTGTTATTAACAAAGATAAATTTATTTAAAAAAGAATTAGCTATGTATAAACTTAGTATAGATGTATTATAAACGTAATATAAAATTGTAGATAATATTTTATTCTTTTTCGCTATTAAGATATTAGTTAGAACGTAGATATTTGTTAAGCATAAAATTAGTATAGTTTTAATATAATAAATTAGCAAATAAAACTTGTTCTTATTCGAATTAAAAAAAACATTATAATTCTCTTTTATATATATAGTAAGCATAAGTATAATATATACGAGTTTTAGATTCTTTTACTAAAATCGATTATTGTATTTGACTTTTTTTTATTATAAGCAACTTTTTTTTATCAACTACGCATATATTAAATATAAATAAAATATAAATTTTTAAAGATTTTCGAAATTTTGAACGCATTATTATTACGAGATTTTTTTGTTTCTTTACGCTTCTTTGATGCTAGCATATATTTAGTATAAACTAGATTTAAAATATAATTAAATAATCTATTCGAAGATTTAATATCTATAATAAATATATTAATTTGCGTATAGTTTAAGTATATATTAAGTATAAACTAGTATAATAAAATATACAAGAAGAAGCTTTTTAATTAAAGTACTAGTATAGCGCTAAGAGTAAGTTAGCGTAAGTTTAGTATATTTTAAAACTAAGTTAAAAGTATACTTCTTGCAAACATTTTTTAAATTAAGAGACAAATATTCGAAAAAAAACAACAAATAATAATTGATTAATAATTTTAAAACTCGTATTAGTGTAGATTTAACATTAGTTAAGTCTATGCGTAATTAATGCGTTGTCGAAGTCTTAAATTACAAAATAAGCATTTATATATATAGTATAAAAACAAAGAAAATAAAGAATAAATTAAGTATATAACAAGCATAAAATAAGTTTATCTCGCGATAAAAATATATATATAAAATAATCGCAAATTCTTGATTATAACAATTATTCTATATAAGCTTAATATATATTTAATATTAATTTAGTTTACGCAATATATTTTATATTGTTTGCATATTAATAGACAATTGTATTGATTATATATTTGTATTTATACAAAACATAAATTTAGTTTAGACAAAATATATAAAAGTTATATTTTAACTTTGTAAAATAATTTGTATCTTGCTATTCTTTAAATCTAATTTAAAGCTTTATAGCACTAAATTAGTATAAGCTAGATATATATTAAATATAAAAAAGATATATATTTCTTTTTGAGATAACACATATTTGAAAAAATATTTTTTGTATCTAGATTTGCAATTGTATATGCTTAACGTATGCGTTATATATAATTAATCAAGATATTTGTTTATTTGCTTTAGTATAATATGTTCTTTAATAACAATATAGTTTGATTTCAATTTTAACTTAATATATATTAAGTATAAATAAAACTACAACTATATATATAAATAATTGACAATTAAAAGCAATAAAAGTTATTCTATATATTTAATTAGTTAACACTATTGTACAATTACATTTGCTAATGCTTAGCATATATAAAGTTGCAACTAGATTTATATAACTTACATATTTGTATTAAAGAAGACAATTTAAGTTTTAGAATTTAACACAATTAATAATATTTAATATATATTGAATTTAGATCAAATCTATATGTAGATTATCTATTATTTTTCGAAAATTTAATAGTAGATATTGTTGATACTTAGTATAAGTTAAATTGCGACAAAAAATGTCTTTTTACTAGATTTATTATCTATTTAATTGAATCTTATATGCGCTAAATATAGACTCAATATATATTTAATATAAAATTGTACTATAGCTAGACACTTATATTTAATTACAAAATTAAGATTCGAATTAAAGAAAGATTCTTAAGTATATAATCAATATATACTAGACGAAAGCGTCGCATATGCTATATTTACTATAATAATATTTTAGAAAAGACGAGTTTTGCGCATTTGTTACACTAGAATTGTTATAATATACTCTAAGATTAACAAACTAAATTGCGACAACATTTATGCTAAATATATGCTAAAATAATAGAAGCAATAAAATTAAAGAATATGCTAAACTTATATTATAAATTTGTTAATAAAATCAAAAGTATATACTACAATAATGCAAATAATTAAAAAAGATAAAGATAAAAAATGCAACAATTGTACTTTAATTTTACAAAATACGCTAAAAACTTAACGCGCAACTTGCGCAATCTTATTTATTTTTGATATATATTATAGCAATGTTAAATCTATATTTAAATTGTATCTTGTATAAACGCGTCGAAATTGCGCGTTTAAAATCGAGATAATAGTTTTTCTTTTAACAATTATAAATTATATTAAGCATATATTTAGCTTATTTTAAGTCTTAGAAATCGAACAAAATTATAATTACTTAATATATTAAAATAATCAATTTATATGTCTAGTATATACTAGATGTATACATCTTCTTTTTAACACGTTTTTAAATTTTTAATCTTTTTGCTTAATTTAGTACAATATACGTAGAGTATAGATTCGATATAAACGAAACTTATTCTAGATACAAATTTCTTACTCAAAATAAGTTTTGCGATAATAAGATTATAGATTTAGTATATATTTGATGTATACAACTTGCAATAGAAGCGTCTTTTTAAACTTATAATCTTCGTTTTATTTAGTACATTCTATATTAAACATAGACTAAGTATAAATAGAGCTTATCTTGAGTAAGAATTCCTATCTAGAATAAGCTTGTTTTGGGTGGGAAATCTGTACTCGGGATAAGCTATATGCTCTTGTCTAGTAAATATAGCAATAATCTTAAAAAAAAAAAAACTTGTTTTTTTGATTAGATTTTATATTTCTACTTGAAATAATATTTAAGCTTGCTTATATATTAAAGTATTTCTAAAGTATTGTCTCTTGTTTTACGTATATAAAGAATTGAAATTTTTTGTTAATTAATGTTTGTTTTTTATTAATATTAAAGTATATTGTTTAAGATCTTAATATTAACATTTTTTTATTAATTGCGAAAAATTTACGCAAATACACAACAACATTATTGATTTCAAATTAATAGAGCAATTCTTAATATCAAGAAAAAATATAAGAGATCTTCAAAAGAGAGTAAATTAATTAACAAATAACAATTAAAAGCTCTATAAAAAACTTGAAAAAAAAAAGAAAAAAAACTAGAGATTAAACTAGCAAAACAAATATCTATAGAGAAAATGTTAAAAAAAAGTATAAAAACTATAGTTAACAAAATCAATACAACAATTAATTTTTATCAATTAACTTTAATTTTAAATTCCTATATCTTTGCGAATTAGACTCTATATCTTTTACTTTAATATCTATTACTCTCGTAAACATTAATAAAGTTATAAAAATCTCTTGTTAAACAAAAATATAAGCGAGAAAATTTATATAATTCAAAGTTCTATAATTATGTTAAAGATATTAGAAACAAATTAAAATATTAAAATAAACAAGATTCGCAAATAATATTGCAAAAGTTAATAAACTTATAGATTTAAAAATTATTTTAACATTTCGATTACAAAAATCTTTATAGCTACAATATTTTCTATTGTTCTACTAGATTGCTAAACTATAATAGCGTAGTTCTTACGCTTAAAATTGCTTATTTAATTACTATCAACAAATTAACAATTCTTCTTTGTTATATTATTATCTTTTTGTTTATTGCATTTTTGCTATAATAATTAAAATAATAATTGCAAAACATTTGTTTTTGTTATTGTTTAATTTGTTGTTTTTATTAATTGTTATATTAAAATATATTCGTTTGCTAGTGTTTTCGATACTTAAATATCTTTTTGTCAAAAAAGTTATTAATATATTTAATATCTATTTTGTATCTAGTTTAGACGTTGTTACTACAACTACAAATGCTTTTTTCTTGTTATCTTTTTAAAATAGATTGCAAAAAAATCTTATATTGTATATATATTGCAAAAGTCTTACGCAAATACAAATACTCTTAATATTATTTTACTCTCTAAAGCAATAAAAGAGAACAATAAATTAAAAATTAAAGTACAAGAATTAAAGAATAAAATAAAGAAAATAACAACGAAATTAAAAAAACAAAAAAAGAAAATTAAGAAATTAAAGAAAAACAATAAAAAATTAAATAAAAAATTAATATAAAAAAAATTAATAAACAATATTTCGAACGTACAAGCATATAGCTTATTCCAGATGCAGATTTTCCACTCGAAACAAGCTTATTTCGAATAAGAATTTCTATTTAAGATAAATTCTATCTAAGTTTAGTCTATATTCAATATAAGTTGTACTAAATAAAGCAAGAAAATTATAAGTTTAAAAAAAAGCTCTTATTTTAAGTTGTATACATGAAATATATACTAAATCTATAAACTAATTATTTTAGAGTTTATTTCGAGTAAAAAATTTGCATTCGAGATAAGTTTTGTTTATATTAAGTCTATACTTAATATATATTATACTAAATTAAACAAAAAGATTGAAATTTTAAAAACGTATCAAAAACAAATTGTATATATCTAGCATATACTATAACTAGATATATAAATTGATTATTTTATTATATCGAATAAAAATAATTTTGTGCAAATTCTAAAACTTAAAATAAGCTAGACATATATTTAATATAGTCGATAGCTATTAAAACAAAAACTATTAGCTTGATTTTAAATGCGCAATTTCGATATATCTATACAAAATACGATTCAAATACAGATATAGTATTGTTCTATATAGTATATATTAAAAATAAATAAAATTGCACAAATCGTGCATTAAGTCTCTAGCGTATTTTGTAAAATTAAAATACAATTATTGTATTTTCTATCTTTATTTTTTCTATATATTTGTATTATTGTAGTATATATCTGTATTATTGTAGTATATATTTTTGATTTTATTAACAAATTTATAGTATAAGTCTAGTATGTTCTCTAATTTTATTGCTTCTATTATCTTAGTATATATCTAGCATAAATATTGTTGCAATTAAGTTCGCTAATTTTAAAATATATTATAACAATTTTAGGATTACAAATGCGCAAAATTTGTTTTCTTTAAGATATTATTACAATAAAAATAGTATATACAACATTTTTGTCTAGTATATATTGATTATATACTTAAAAATCTTTCTCTAATTCGAATTCGAATTTTGTAATTAAGTATAAGTGTTCAACTATAGTACAATTCTATATTAAATCTATACTAAATCTATATTTAGCATATATAAAATATAATTAAATTGATAGCAAATCTAGTAAAAAAAAACTTTTTGCTATAATCTAGTTTATACTAAGTATTAGTAATATCTATTGTTAAAATTACAAATAATAATAGACAATCTATATATAAATATAATTTAAGTTTAATATATACTAAATATTATTAAATATATTAAATTTTAAAACTTAAATCTTCTTCTTTAACTTAAATATAGAAATTGTATAAATTTAGTTGGAACTTTATATATACTAAATATTAACAAATATAATTGTATAATAGTATTAACTAATCAAATATATAAAATAACTTTTATTGCTTTTAATTGTTAATTATTTGTATATATAGTTGTAGTTTTATTTATATTTAATATATATTAAATTAAGATTAAAATTAAGCTATATTATTATTTAAGAATATATTATACTAGAGTAAATAAACAAATATTTTAATTGTTTATATATAATATATAAATTAAATATATATAATTGCAAATTTAAATATTAAAAATATTTCTACAAATATATACTATTTCGAGAAAAAATATATATCTCTTTTATATTTTATATATATCTAACTTATACTAATTTAGTGTTTTGAAATTTTAAATTAGATTTAAAAAATAACAAAATACAAACTACTTTACAAAATCGAAATTTAGTTTAGTAGTTTGTATTTTGATATTTTTTA
>JAABUW010007470.1_pt1 | contig 13154 bp, 18 predicted proteins | sample 5560081 | NCBI WGS metagenome assembly JAABUW01 (sample SAMN10711882, study PRJNA513363) | rock metagenome | isolation source: Antarctica rocks | place: Antarctica: Victoria Land, Knobhead sud
CCACCCGATTCGTTACGGTCATTTGTGACTGTGCAGGCAGCTGCCGTGGCAGGTTTTGCGTCTGAGGCAGAGCATCTGAGGGCGGTGGTGGGAAATACATCAACCTGCTAACTAGAAGCGGTCGGAGGCTGCTGACCGCTCAAATATTTGGTTGGTGCCACCTGCTGAGCAGGCGAATACGGAGGAGTCGGTGGAGGCCGAGCTGTACCGGTATATGTGCTGTTGTTGACAGGCTTACGAGTCGCCGTCCCGACGGGCTGTGGCACTACTGCTGAACTCCGTTGAATCATAAACAGGCACGGAGGACAGCGGATGATTAGCACAATTTCGAGACTCCTGGCTATACGGCAATGGTGGAGCTGCTAGCGATCGAGGAGGAAGCTTAGGGCGCAAAGGATCCTGCAACGGTGGTGGCCGATGGCGGCATGTTATGCTGGAAGTCTGACACAGAGCTGCGGTTCGATCGATCTTGAAGTATGCCAGCAGAATCGACGCTGTGTATCTTGGTAAGAGGCGACTCGAGCTGGACTGACTCCGGCCCTGGTCGCGCACTCCCTGGCGTAGGAGGCGATCGCTGCGCCACAGTAGATGAGCTCTGTCGGCGATCCGGTCAGTACTTCTACACCTCTATTGGAATGAGCAGGGAGTCCACGGCCTCGCTCGTTGGGTGGAGTGTAGTGACGAACTTGTCCTCGTCCAAGGCAGCCGGAAAGGTCTTCTGAACCGCTTCGCGTGCAGAACCGTACTGCCCGAGCAAGCAGAGCGTTACGATTTGATACGCTACAACACCTCCGTTAGTGACATCGTACGACAGGGCGAGGAGGTTCAGGAACGCCGTGAGCCGGGCTGAGTATCCGACCACACCTGCATCCGTCAGAGCAGTAAGAGCATCGGCGTGAGCCTTTGTGTATTCTTTCTGTAGCAGTATCATGCCGCTGTCAGTCCCTGTAGATTGACTCTGGTATGGTGCAAAAGCTCCATCTCCACGACTTGCGGGCAAGTCGAGACGGGTAACGCTGTTCCGAGGTGATTGGTTTGCCATGTTTCCAGTTTACTGATTAAAACGGAATACAAGGCGATGCGCAACAGAGGAAGCTCTGCTTTAAGTAGAGCCATACTTGCCGGTGTGGTATAGGTGGTGCCATGGCGCTGGCCAGTAGCAGAACGAACAAGTCGAATTTGACTTTCAGATAGCACACACTGCCCCAGGACAGCAGCTCTGAGCCTCAGCTAATTGTAGAGGTGTGGTGTGATGCTGCGAGGTATCTGCAAGCCACCATCCTTGGCCTCCATGTTTGGGGGGTGGGTTGAGCAGACTGTACAGACATTGGAACTCCTTGGTAGAGCAGCATTGTTTCTCGCAGTCGAGCTATGCACGAAAATCGTGCCAGTGGCCGCTCATATGTCTGCAGTGCATGGGACAAGGAGGAGCTGTAGTCAACGAAGAGTGCAGATCTGCGCCTAAAGAGGCTAGCTTGTGTTTCGCGACTGCTTTCACTTTCACTTTCACGCGCCTTCACGTGTCCTCGTCCCATTATCGGATGATACCGATCTTCGAGGTCGCGGCTCACCGTCTCGATATCAACATCGTTGAACCCAAGCTCGGTCTCGATGTACAACTTCAAAACGAGGCTTTCGAGATCTCACCATTCTAGTACAAGTGCAATCTGTCTTAGAGCTCAACAAGGCTTCGCACAACCTTCCTGGAGCTTTTCGGTCATCCCAGGATCCTAGAGACAAGTCAACGTACCGTTCGTCAACCACACAGTATGGAAAAGGGGAGCGCTCACATTCACCGTGTGCCCTGCTCCTTGGACCCAATGCAGCTGGCTCTTCGGGAGTAATTTATGCACATCCCACGCTGTTTGTGGTGCCGTGATGATGTCGTACCTCCCCTGCACGATGCTTACTGCTCAAATGCAGGAAGTCAGAGGGTCGTCCCAGCCTGAATACTCGAAAGACGACGAAACTGTCAGATGCCGGATCCGGCCAATGTTCTCCTCTCTCAGGAGCTGACCCTCCTCGAGAAAGCCCCCGTGGACGAAGTAATGCGTTTCCAACATCGCATGAATCAGACACCGCTTGTCGTCTTCCAGCTTCTCGTACGCGTTCGGAGGATCATAGAGCGCGCCAATGGTCAAGTCCCATCGATTCCACTCTCTGGCCGCTGCTTTCTTCAACTCCAAATCCGATGACTGCATCAGCCGGTAGTATCCCGCAATCGGGTCTGCTCGATCTTGTCGTGGCAAGTGGTTGACAAACCGCTCATATTCTGCGGGAAGATACGTGCAGATACGTTCGTGCCTCGAGAAAATTCGAGCTCGGCTGTGCGAGCCGTCCAGACACCTCGCAGGATCAGCGACTTGACGGCCTGCGGGTGTGTCTCGGCATAGACCAGCGACAAAGCTGACCCCCAAGAGCCGCCAAACACAATATGCCACTGATCGACGTTCACATGCTGCCGGATGAGCTCGATGTCTTGGACCAACAGCTGAGTGGTGTTCTGGCGGATGTCAGCTGCTGGTTCGGAGTTACCGGCGCCACGTTAGTCGAACAGAACCACCCTGAAGATGTCAAGATCGAAGAATATCGTATTTGCGTTGGAGATTTGTCCGCCAGGCCCACCGTGCAAGAATATTACTAAGATCAATCAGCTTGTATGAGAGACTTGGCATGGTTTGAAGCGGCTTTGTACCAGGTTTGCCGTCAGGTTGGCCATGCTGTTCGTAATAGACGGTGTGAAGATCGTCGACTTGCAGGTAGCCGCTGTCGAATGGGTCGCTGCTGTTGGCCATGCTGGCTCGGATGCGCTGGAATCACGGGAGATGCTAAGGAGATCATCGCGAGCTGACATCTGTCACAATAAATACCTGGCACTGATTCGGAAGCAATGGTCAAGATTCGAGTGTTTCGGCTTTCGGCACTGACAGCAGTGGTATTTCGGTCTGATTGAGCCCGCGAAATTTTGGAGACTGACCTCAGCTACAGGCCGAGGTCGGTCAACTTATATCCAGTGGTCTCTTCGCACCTGTCCTTCAACACGAGTCCTCCCATAGGGTGATCATTCAGCCTTCTGAATTCAGTCATTCCTCGTACACAACAGTCCGAAGACAGCTTGACAATTGGTCACCCGCCAGAAAATGGTACTCCACACACTAGCCCTCGAGAGCCCGATCCCTCCCTTCGACTCAATAGGTCATCCCGTCATGCGCTGGTATGCGAAGTACAGTGTAGCCTTCCGGGACTCATTCGACGCAATCGATCCTCAAGCTTTCTATAATGCACGGTGCAAGATGCACTTACCGGACCGTTCGATTACGGAGGGTACCGCAACTCTCTGGCCGTTCTTCAAAAGCATTTACGGCCCTTTCGAGAAAGTCACCCGCGAGATGCTTACCTTGACGCTGGTGTCCAATGACGAGAAGGAAACGCACAACTTACACATCGAACTGATCACCACTCTCCACCCGGGTAAAGGCCGGCCACCAGTCCCATTGGCGCAGGCGTTCTGTTATGTGATCGGCAAGGCAGATGAAGGGAAAGGGACCGATGGTTTTCAGTTTCACGGATTGAGATGCTACTACGACCGCTCGCTGCTTCAGAAGACCATCGAAAGTCTGAAGCAATGATCGATCTACGAGCTTCGCAATATCTTTTCCACATTGGCAAACCCGGTCATCTTCTTGATCATCCCGTCGAACATGCCATGCGGTAACCTAGAGCGGGAAAACCAGTCAGCAAATGTCTCATTCGGATAGAGAGAGATCTAGTCGAGCGCAAACTCACCAAGTCGACAATGCGACAGTCCACGCCGATTCACCCCTCATGATCCTCGCCGGTGGATTCTGCTTTGTGACGTCCTTGACCACATCTCTTGCCCAGACGTCCGCCGACATGCCCGCGCTGTCGAATCCTTCGAGGCTACAGAACAGAAGGGCAATAGAATTAGCGGTGTCTTACATGAGTGAGACCCGCAGACAACTGTCAACGGGTACCCTTTGGCCGATCAGTTCTTACCCCATCGCCTTCTCCACCTCCGCCCTAGCGGGCTCGTATATCGAGCCTTCTGGAAGCCTCGGTCGGTTTGATTGCACAGCCTGGATGATATTGGTCTTGACTATCGCAGTCCGCAGATCTACCACCTTGATGTTAAAGGGTTGAAGCTCCAGGCGTAGGACGTCTGTGAACATCGAGATCGCGGCCTTGGATGCGTGGTATGTTCCTGCCAGAGGAACGGCGAAGATCGCGGCGCTGGAAGAATGGTTGATGACCATCGCGTTAGACGATCTGCGGAGAAGCGGCATGAAGGCTTGAATGACAGCGAGTTGGGACCACACGTTGAGATCGAAGGTTTTCTTGGCTTCCGCGATGTCAAGGTCTATATAACGTAAGGTTAGAATGGTCAGCAATGTCGCGAAGGGGAGAGGCCGCAGACAGCTGTCGACGTACCAAGAATGGGCATTGTGTGTTGTTCACCGGCGTTGTTGACGAGCACGTCGAGGCTGTCGATCGATTTGACGCAAGCCGCGATTGACTCTTCCGACATGATGTCCAGTGTCAGAGTCTGGATGCCAGCGGAAGACGCTAGAGCCTTCATCTTCGAAGGACTACGCGCAGTTGCGTAGACGTGTAAACCTGCATCCCGGAAAGCTGTTGCGAGTGCAGATCCGATACCGCCATCAGAGCAACCGGTTATGAGCACCGAGCGCTTTGCCACAGTCATTGTGGTTGGTATTTCCCAGTGTCTTTTGCTGGATTCTTCAAACGTGGGCGGTATTGGCTGGATATCAGTGAGTGTCAAGGCGAACTTTTGGTCAAGCGAGCGGTGTGTGGTCTGGGGAGGAGCGTTGATGAGGTTTCCGCTAAGATCTCAGCCATAGCGAGGACTTGTTCTATAAGGACGGCTGGATCAATCTTTAGACCACAAGGCGGACTCGGAGAGATAGACTGTTCGCCGCTTCACCGAGGCTGATTGGGAGCGTTGGCTTATCAATGTCGAAGGCAACTGAACTGGGAGAGGGTCTATATTTGTAACAAGTGTGCATAAAGCCTTGGCTGCATTGCATAAAGTTCACGGACGTGAATACGTGGGCACTAGGGCACACTAGGGCACCAATTGATTGTGGTATCGAAGTTATTTGGGTGCCGGTAAAGGCGTCTGAATTGATCATCTGTCAAAGCAGCAGTGCTGGCCAGTCTGTCCCGATGCCGCCGTCAGACCAATATCCATTCCAACGAACATGTCCACCGCGTTCGTTCTCGTTTCGGTCCTGTCGGTCTGCGGCCGCTTCTTGCCCTACCACATCACCGCATCAATCCTTTCGTCGAGCCATATCTCAGCTGTCACATCCCAGCATCACACAGCGCCCAAATCCCCATAGTCATACCTTTCGTGTGCTATCTACGCACCATCATCGTCTTGCAGCTCCTCCAGCTGCTGCTCGACATCAAGTCTCCTCAAATCTAGCATGAGAGTCGCCTTCTCCCTCTGAACCGCAGACTTGTCATCATCAAGCTCCACCAAGCGGCGCTCAATACCGATCTTTTCGAGCTCACGAACAAGCTTCGCCTTCTCCTTCTGCGCAGGACTTCGCTTTGTCGCCTGCTCCGACGCCAGGATCCTCGTCTCGTTACCAGCCGGGGTATGCATACGCTCTTTGGGAACGATACCTGATGATGATGTGCCCGACTTCGATGGTTTTGCTTGCTCCTCAAGACCTGCACGCGGAGCTAAAGCTGATTCGATGAATGTAGTCACGGCGGTCGAAGTTGGCTCCTCGGGATACTTTGCTGGCTCCATGCGGATGTTGTTCCTGCTCATGGGCGGCTCATCCCATGCCATCAAGGGCTTTTGGGACCTTGTGGCAGGCCTGATTGGTACCGCAGCCCGAGAACGTGCTGGCTTTGGCTCCGACTTCCAGACGTGCTCACCAGTCTCGTCCACGAAGTCTCTGTCTGTCTTGTCCCGATACGACTTAACCTCCTGACCTCGGAGGCGCTGAGCCACAAGACGAAGCGACGTCCGCGGGTACAAGTAGTTGGCGAGAGGCGCATCATCTGGCGGTGCACCTCGCTGCGAAGGAACCATATTGTTTTGGTCCTCGGTAAGGTCGATAGGTACGACCTTGAACTTCTTACTGAGCGGCGCGGTCGCATGCTCGTTCGGATCTATGGTCGAAGCAGTGCGCTTTACCCGCAACGACTCGTGCTGAATGGCGTTCGAAGTGCTTCCTTGAACGCCATCTTGGTCGTCCTGGTCGATATTATAAGAGGCGGCGCAGTTGGCTTGGGTATGATGCCTTGCTTCTGTAGAAGTTCTAGCTGCCAGTCAGTCAACTACATCGCAGTAGCGCCGGATCACTTACCCTTCGATGCATAGAAGAAGGTGAATGAAGTCGAGTTGCCGCTAACAAGGACCTCGACTGCATGTTTCGACCCCAAGCTTGTACGGTCGCGCTCCCTCGTGATCACCGGTATAGTCCTGCGAATCAGATTAGCACGGTTTCGAGCATAGGCCCTTGGAGATGCACATTACTTGAGAGAATGTGATTTCTCCTCCAGCATATTCAGAGAGGTGCCGAGAGAGTATAAGGGCGGAGACGGTTTGTACTCCGGTCTCTGCACGTCTATGAATTCTCCTTTCCGAACAGTGACCGTGATCTTGCCTCGATCACAGAACTCGTCAATTGCCTCGAGATTACTTAGTTCATGTCCTGGTTCGGCATATAGCTCTCCGAACGTCATTGCGTGAATCCTGCAGGCGTTTGCAGTTTCGTAGACGGGGACTTGGTCAGTGATGTACGTGTAATCCGCAGTAAGAGTGCCAGGGATGCGCAAGAGGCGCTTCTCGACTGTTCGTTTTCCGCCTTCCAACGAGACTTCGATCTGTACGCTTTCCTCCGGGCCTAGTGTGAAAGATGGCCGTGGTAAAGTGACGACAATCTCGAATCTCGAGTCCGTTCTGGACTCAATGAATCGAATATTCGCGTCGTAGTTTGTACCGGGAGGAATACACTCGGCGTATGGATTCACATCACCATACTTGCGAATGGATGCCACAATGCCAGTATCTGCGTCCCGCATGATGAACTAGTTGTGAGTTCGATATGTTGTGACTGAGGGTCGAGCACTTGCATTCGATAGGTGTGTTGGGCTTGTAAGCAGTGATGTCGGAAAGTGATATCCAAATCGGATCGAGCAAAAGATTGTTGTCTGGTAGAGATCCGGTCGAAGAGAGTGAAGGTATGAGGTGCTGCAGGCAGGTCATATGACCCTTTGCTAGGCAGCAGCTGTGAGCGACGAGCATGTGAAACCAATGGGTGGTCAGATGTGAACAGTCGCCGAGTGAAGGATCAGCTTGGAAATGGACTAGGAGTCTGTGAGGAAGAGTCTTAAAAGTACAAAGAGAAAAGACTATGAGCTTGCCTTTCCCGGATACTTCTTATCCTACATCATGCCATCTTGCTGTAGAGCTCTTGATCACCTACTGCCACTTACCTTTCCACCGTCCCATGATCATACCACTCGACAAAGAAGCTACTCACCATCGCTCTCCTCCAGCTCTATTTCACGCCGCCTAAGCTGAATCCTCGTCCGTTCAGCTTTGATCTCGTCATGCACGAGCTTGTTCTCATCCATATCCAACCTCAGTACTTGTTTGAGCTTTTCCTTCTGCGCCGTAGTCAGCTTTTCCGTCTTCTTCGAGCTCGTGACCTCGGTCCCTAGTGCAGTCGTAACATGAGCCGGCACTTCGACCGACCCTCCCGCTGTCTCTGTTTCCAGCTTCACCACCGGTGCTGACATCCCAGGAGACGTTGTATCGATTGGTTCGCCTTTGGGTACGAGTAGTGCTTTCGAGCTGTCGGGTGCATTCGTAGTCGTCTTATCCTGGTCCAGGGTAAGATCGATGACCTCCTTCTCGATTTTCTTCCGCGCCAGCTCGGTGGGGTGCTCGCGTTGCTCGTTCGCCATTGCGGGGCGATTCAGTGGCGATATCTCTGGCTCTGGGGGCGCAAGGGAGCTTCGTGGCACCAACGCGGGCTTAACGACAGCTGGAGGGCCTTGCGGGAGTTGTCCGGGCTGGACGGAAACTGAAGTGTGTTGCGGCATGGTTGCAGGCTCCTCCGCGGTAGAAGAGCTCTCTGGCTGTGATTCGGGCTCCGCAAGGACCGAGGAACTCGTTGGCAACCTTTCGGGCTCAAGGATATCTGGTGAGGCCTTTGACTTGTCGGGCTCGACCACTTCAGATTTTGATGGTGCAACAGGAGCAAGTGCTTCCTGGAGCAGCATGTCGACTTCGAAATCGCCGACACGACTTGTTGATGTGCTTGAGACGGACGATGCCTTATCTGGCACCGGCGACGAACCTTTTGTCGCTGCATCGGAAGTGTCCTCGTCCGGAGACAGCGCTGCATCAGTCTTCGGCATGATGCCTTGCTTCTCCAGTATCTCTGTCTCGCTGTTAGCAAGCTACTCGTTTACGACGATAGTGCACTCACCTTTTGATGCATAGCAGAAAGTGAACTCTGCTAATGTGCCTACGTCGTTCTTGTATGGAATAGGCACTCTATAAAGCACCCGCCACGCTTTCGTCTTTTTGATCTCGACGGTCCTACAAACGATGGTTAGCAACGCTCTTGGTGCAGCTCTCACAATCATATCTTACTTCAGAGAATGCGACACCTCCTCCAGCACATTCTGCGAGGTGACCAGCGAGCAGGGCTCATCCTCCTCGACGTCTGGACGTGCAACCTTGCTCCTCCCAAGGTGGATACCAACGTCGATTCTGCCGCCCCATTCCACTTCTGCCTCTTCGTCGACGTCTTCTAGCTCATCCTCCGTTGCTTGAGACAGCTTGCCAAACAACATGGATTGATAGATGAAGTCCTTTCCGTCGTAGAGCAGAAACGTGTCGATAATCTGTGTGCAGGGCTGGCCCTTCTGCGTCCGGGGCCTGTCGTTCGAAAGACAAATATCGTTTCTCCTTTCGCCGTAGCCGAAGGACAAATAGATACCGAACTCCTCCTGATCGCGCAACTTGTATGCTGACTCGGGTACGTTAACAGTGATTGTAAACCTTTCGTCTGTTATGGCCTCAAGATGTCGCACCATTCCGCTTTCCGGGATCTCTGGCAGCTCTGGAGGATGTTGATACTCGGTGTATTTCTCCAGCCCATCGTACTTTCCGCAGACTTCGATGCCTGTCTCTGGGTCCAGCATGATGCCAGTCTTGTGTAGATAATTGTGACGTCTCTTGCAATGTCGTCAATTGTGGTCCGTAGTGGTAAGAATGGCCGTCGGCGGTCTTGCAGTCGTGAAATCTGGTCTGTATAAGGTCGACAGCAACCTGGAATGTGTTGTCGTAAAGAAGGGAACTGGATGGTCTGTCGAAATCGATGGTGCCAGGTGCATGTGAAGATAGGCTATCCAAAGAGTGAACGCTCGGTAAACCGAAGGTGTCGTGAGCGGCTTGCCGTCGCAAGGTGGAGTGAATGCTGGCAGATGCAACGGAATAGAAGACGGAATAGAAGGCCCTGAAGGTCAAGTGGAGTATCGTTTAAGACTGACCAGATGAAACGGAATAGAAGACGGATTAGAAGGCCCTGAGGGTCAAGTAGAGTAAAAGGTCAGAGTGAGGAAGTAATCATACATCGTAGCCCTTGCCCGCGCCATGCATATATCCCATGCTCGCCCGCAATCGCCAAATATGTCCAATGTGCTTCAAGGGTATCGCAAGATCCAGTCAACCCTACCTCCGCACATATAGCGCCACCCAGTCCGTAACTCCCACTTAATGCCACCCAGTCACAACCTCTGACTCGGATCAACAATCCCAATCCGCCACCCATCAGGCCGCTCCTCGCACCACGCCAGCTCAGGCAAGCTCTCCTCCTTCTTCTTGCCACTGAGGTTACCCAGCAGCCAGTCCGTCACACTGACCACCCTCGTCATACCGTCCCACCTCCCACCTTCTTCCGTGTGCTCGATAACGTGCTTCAGAATCTTGCCTGCGTGGTCGAATTCGAAGATAAAGAGGCCAGTAAACTCACTATCCGCACTTTCGTTCGCAGCGGAGCTCGTAGTCGTCCCAGAGATAAAGTCCCGAATCCTGTCCACCGGGTCTTTACTCCCGATCCCAACACCACGGTATATCCCACCTGTACCATCTCTAGCTTTCGTCTTGCCGCAAGTCTTCCACTTGACGATCAACTTCTCGTCCCTGTTCCCCGCAGCCCCAGAAGTCCCACCATTCCTCACCATCCTCTCAGATAGAATCGTCAGCTTCACATTCCCAACCAGCGGCACCCTCCCCCACGCGACCGGTGCTGTCCACAACGCCGCGACATACGCCAACCTCCCAGACACAGTAGGCAGATGCGGGTGTGTCGAAGGGAAGAGATGCAAACTTATGCTCGGCGAGAGAATATCAGACGGCAGCGGCGACTGCAACAGCGTCGGTAGTCTCTCATGCAGTGTCCGCACCGTCTTTCCTAGCTGTAGCGTCCGCTCATTGGGCTGTTTCGGCGGTTCGGCGTAATTGCTAGAAGCGTTGAAGACGAGCGGGGTGGAGGTGAAGTAGAAGTCGCGGTTTAGCTTGTCGATGTCGTGCACTTGGGCGAAGCATCTGCAGTTTTGTAGGCAGGAGCGTGGGTTGCATCTTGCGGAGTTGGGGGTGGAGGTCTTGGTGGTGCCGACATTGAGTGCGGTCGCTGCAGCTGGGCTGCGCTGGAGCTGGAATAAGCGTCGTGGAAGAAGCGTACGCATCAAGCCCGCCGGCGTCATTGGAGGCCACTTGATGATAGATCCATTCGTGTCGAAGATATTGTGGTTGTCAGGTGATGGTAGAGCTGTCGTTGTCTAAAGTGAATGTTGAAGCCGCGCTAGTCAAACTTTCTTTGACGCTTGATGACGTAGAAAACGCTCGCCGAAAGAGGAAGGTCGTCAAAAACATCTGCCGGCGTTTTGTGGTAGATCATCTCATCATGACCGTAAAATAGTTCGAAGCGAGCAAGGTACAAGTATCTTTCAGTCCATGTTTCTTAGATACTCTCTCTCACGTGTGACTTCCTCAAAACCATTGAATCTCTCACATATCAGAACAATGGCTACTCAGAGCGGCGCTGGCAAGCGTGTCATCTTTACTGGAGGGAGTGGAAAGGCTGGTCGACATTGCATTCCTGAGTTGACCAAGAGAGGCTATAAGGTAGCATATTACCCATCTGGTTATCTGCACCCAGCTTACGCAGTCCCAGGTCCTCAACCTCGACCTAATCGACTTTCCCGATCCCAACGCTGGCGTCTTCACGCTCAAGACGGACCTCACAGACTCCGGCCAGGTCTTCAATGCTCTGACGACTCACTATGGTACCTACACCTTCCCAAACCCTACTTTCCTCATCTCTATCAAGCTAATCCTCCGCAGACTTCGCCGGCTACGAACAAGGCTACTCCGAGCCACCCTCCGACGCCGTAATCCACTTCGCCGCCTACGCCCGCAACATGCTCGTCCCCGACAACAAAATGTTCGCCACCAACGTCACCTCAACCTACAACACCATCGAAGCGGCCTGCAAACTCGGCGTCAAAAAAATCATCATCGCCTCCTCCGAAACCACCTACTCCGTCTGCTTCTCCGAAGGCGACACCGAATACAACTCCTTCCCGCTCGAAGAAGACTACGACGTCAACCCCATGGACTCGTACGCCCTCTCCAAAGTCTGCGGCGAGCGGACCGCGAGGACGTTTGCGAGAAGGTTCCCCGGTGTGGATATCTACGTGCTCAGGATCGGGAATGTGGTGGAGCCGCATGAGTATGAGCGGGATTTCCCTCGCCATGTGGGCAAGCCGGAGACGAGGAAACGGAATGCGTGGAGTTATATTGATGCGAGGGATTTGGGGCAGATGTGTGATTTGGCCATTCAGAAGAGTGGGCTGGGGTTTGAGATTTTCAATGCGACGAATGATACTATTACGACAACGGTGCCCACGAAGGAGTTTTTAGCGAAGGCGGCGCCGAATACGCCGGTGACGAGGGAGATGGGGGAGTGGGAGGCGCCGTTGAGTAATAGGAAGATTAAGGAGGTGTTGGGGTTCAAGGAGAAGCATGATTGGAGGCAGTATTATAAGCCGTGAAGAGGGTAGGTAGAGGATAGAAGTCGACTACAAAAGCACATTGAGACGACCACCAGATAGAGCAAATCGGCAGCCAATTAATTATTAGGCTCGTCGGCCTACCTTATTCGTTAAGCTCTCGTTAAGCTTAATCGTTAGTTCGACGCCTACTTATCCTTTTCCCTGCTTCATTCAATGTCAACCACAACATGTATACTTAATAAATGCTCTTGACGACAGTAACGATGGACCCAGATCAGGAATCGAGACGATGAGCGTCACCCCTCAAGCCCCAAGTCCGCGCTAGCAATACCCCCTCAACCAGCTACACCACCACCACACCATGCCGTCCCGTCCTTTGACCTCCTTCAATGGCGGCGCAAACGGGCGCGAGATGGCGCAGCACAACCAGCCATCGCTCATACCGCCTCGGGACTCTCTCGAACTCGCCTCACTAGCCTCGACATCGAACCACGAACACGATCCATCTGGCCGAGGATCTCTCGATTCCTCCTCTAGCGGAGTCGCATCAAGCCGTCGACTCTCCTTCGACGACGACCCAGCGGCACCACTTGATGCAGACTCTAGGAGGGAGCTGCCAGCTCTAGGGAGGAGGAGCTATTCCGTCTCAAGCGCTTTCGATTTCAACAGCGCCCTCTTTCCCCTTAGCGCATCTGGGAATGGATATACGGCATTGGGAACACCTGCGACACCTCACGGCTTCGAGCTGGGCTTGAGCAATGGCGCCAGTTCGGGTGGGCAAGGGAGTCTGGAAAAGCACAAGAGTTTGACGTGCCTGAATGGTCTTTCGTTGGTAGTCGGGTTGATCATTGGGAGTGGGGTCTTCTCTTCTCCAGCCAGTGTGAACAGCAATGCTGGATCGCCAGGTGCAGCGCTGGTGGTATGGGCTATTGCGGGACTCTTGGCGTGGACGGGGGCGGCGAGCTATGCAGAATTGGGAGGGGCTATACCGCTCAATGGAGGTGCACAGGTGTATTTGAGCAAGATTTTTGGAGAGTGGGCTGGTTTCCTATTCACCTGGT